>ERZ1034569.616-NODE-616-length-12870-cov-9.028014_pt1 | contig 12870 bp, 11 predicted proteins | sample MGYA00520706_ERZ1034569 | MGnify/ENA primary metagenome ERZ1034569 (study PRJEB33760, sample SAMEA4777722) | hypersaline lake metagenome | biome: hypersaline environment; feature: brines | place: Spain | collected 2014-08 | depth 0 m ...
CCGGTACTGTGCGGCCACCAACTTCCTCCCGACGCGGGAGTCGGCGTATGAAAGCGAATTCTACGGGGAGGACGCCATCGAGTACCAGGACACGTTCCGAGAACTCCTCAAGGACGGCGTCGCGCGGCCGGCCGTTCCGATCTATTCGACGATAGCGGACGAGTACGGCAGCGCCATCGAGCGGGTCGTGACCGACCAGGCAGAGCCGGAGGAGGCCGTCGACAGGATGATCACTGCGGTCAACGAGGAGTACGACGGGTGATCGCGACGCCGTGGCTCACCGGAGGGACGTCTGAAGACGTGCCAGGCTCCGGCGTGGTTGCCGTGGATGTCGGACCGGTAGAACGGGTACGGGCCGCTCTGACGCGACGGACCGGGTGAGATCCATGGCTACTGCTGGAGAGGATGATTCGGTCGAGTCCGGCATCGGGCGGGTGACCGACCTCGTGGGTCGTCTGATCGACAACCCGCTCCCGTGGTTGCTCCCGACGCTGGCGGCGCTCGCAGTGTTCCAGTTGTACCCACTGGTCGAGGCCGTCCGGCTGAGTCTCACGAACGAGGTGCTCACCGCCACCGGCACCGAGTTCGTGGGTCTCGAGAACTACGTGGACCTGTTCACGTCGACCGGATTCTGGCAGATGGTCAGTGTCACAGCGGTGTTCGCCGTCTCCAGCATCGCGTTGCACACGCTGTTCGGACTGATCCTGGCGCTGGCAATCGATTACGGCGTCCGTCGCGGGCTCCGGGGGCATCTCACGACCCGCGTCTCGGTGTTGCTAGCCTGGATCGTTCCCGGGGTTATCATCGGGCTCATCTGGAAGGTCATGCTGGTCGAGAGCCAGCTCGGGGCGGTCAACTACCTCCTGGGGACGGTCAGCATCGGGCCGGTTCCGTTCCGGTCGGACCCGACATTAGCGCTCGTATCGACCATCATCGCGGGGACCTGGCGCGGAACGGCGTTCGCGATGATCATGATCTACGGCGGTCTCCAGCGGATCCCACAGCGGCTCTACGAGGCTGCACGGATCGACGGCGCCGGGCGGTGGGCCAGGTTCCGCCACGTGACCCTCCCACAGCTCAAACCGGTCCTGTTCGTGACGATCGTCCTGGTGACGATCTACGCACTCAACACGTTCGACCTGATATTCGCCCTCACTAACGGCGGGCCCGGCCAGGCGACGGAGGTGTTCGCACTGTTCATGTACCGGAAGGCGTTCACGGATTACGCGCTGGGTGAGGGCGCAGCAGTCGCCGTGGTCCTGCTGGGGATCAACCTCCTGTTGACCGTCGTCTACCTGTACGCGTTCGACATCGGTGCCGAGATATGACCGAAGATCACGATCGAGCCGAGGACGGTGGGTCGGGCGACAGTTACGACGGGGCGCGGAACCGTCCACCCCGGAGTGATGGCGGTACAGCGGAGGAACCTGCGGCCGGGGGGAGTCGGGCCGACGGCGGGACGACCAGTGCGTCCGGGACCGTCGCCGAGCGGCTGCCCGGAGCGCCACTGGAGGAGGCCAGAGACGCGCTCGCGGATACCGACCGACGGCTCCTCGACGCGGTCGTGTACGGCCTCTATGCGGTCGCGATGCTGTTCTTTGCGTTCCCGGTCCTGTGGATCGTCTCGGCTAGCGTCCGTCCACAGGGTGAACTGCTCACGTTCCCGTTCCGGTTCATCCCGCAGGAGGTGTCGTTGACAGCGTACCAGCGCGTGTTCAGGGAGGGGATGGTGACGTGGCTGTTCAACTCCACGGTGATCACGCTCGTCGGCGTCGGGAGCATCATCGCCGTGTCGGTGCCGGCCGCGTACGCCTTCTCGCGGTTCAGGTTCCGTGGGCGGCGACAGCTGCTGGGGCTCGTGCTCCTGTTCCAGATGATCTCATCGATCATCATCATCGTGCCGCTGTACTCGGTGATGACCACCCTCGGCCTCATCGAGACGCGGGTCGGGCTGATACTGTTGTACGTGGGCATCCAGACGCCCTTCTCCATCTGGCTGCTGAAGGGGTACTTCGACACGATCCCCGAGGAGTTGGACTACGCCGCCCGGATCGACGGCTGCAACCGGCTTCAGACGCTTCGGCACGTGCTCCTCCGGCCGATCGCTCCCGGTATCGCCGTCGTCGCGATCTTCAATACGGTGTTCCTCTGGTCCGAGTTCGTCCTGGCGTACACCGTCCTCGGAAGCGAGCGGAGCCTCTACACGATCTCGATCGGTGTCTACGAGTTCCAGAGCCAGTTCGGCAACGACTGGCGAGCGATCGCCGCCGCCAGCGTCGTCGGCATGCTTCCGCTCGTGACCGTCTTCATCGCGCTCCAGCGGTACTTCGTCAAGGGACTGATCAAGGGGTCACTGAAAGGAGAATGACTGCGAGAGATCCGAGCAACAGCGACGGTAGCCCTCATCTCGAACTGCAAGACCTCAGAAAGGAGTACTCGGAACGGGTGACCGCCGTCGACGGGCTCTCCCTGTCGCTGTCTCGCGGCGAGTTGCTCGTCATGGTCGGCCCGTCGGGCTGCGGGAAATCGACGACACTCCGATGTATCGCCGGATTAGAGGACCCAAGCAGTGGGCATATCCGCATTGCGGGTGACTCGGTTGTCGACCGTCCGCCCGAGGCCCGGAACATCGCGATGGTGTTCCAGAACTACGCGCTGTACCCACATAAGACCGCGCGGCAGAACATCGGGTTCGGGCTCCGGATGACGACGAATCTCCCGGGGGAGACGGTCCGCGAGCGCGTCGAGGACGCCGCGGAGACGCTCGGGATCACCGATCTGCTGGAGAAGAAGCCCGCCTCGCTGTCGGGCGGCCAGCAACAGCGGGTCGCCCTCGGCCGGGCCATCGTTCGCGACCCGGACGTGTTCCTGCTCGACGAACCGCTGTCGAACCTCGATGCGACGCTCCGGTCGGAGATGCGCACTGAGATCCAGACGCTCCAGCGGGAGCTGAACGTGACGACGGTGTACGTCACACACGACCAGACGGAGGCGATGACCATCGGCGACCGGATCGCCGTCCTCCGTGACGGCCGACTCCAACAGCTCGGAACGCCGATGTCGTGTTACCACGAGCCGGCGAACCGGTTCGTGGCGTCGTTCATCGGCGAACCGTCGATGAACCTGCTCGAGTGCCAGTTTGACCGGCCGAACCGGTCGTTCGAGGGAGCGGTGAACTATCCGGCCGACGACGAGCTGGCGACGGCTGCAGCGGCCGCGACGAGTCCAGAGGTGACGCTCGGTGTCCGGCCCGAAGTGCCGACGCTGTTCGGTCCCGAGGCCGACGCCACGGGCCCGACGTTCTCCGGGACGGTCGACGTCGTCGAGCCGGTGGGGGAGCGGTCCTTCGTGTACGTCACGCTCGAATCGGGGCCGCAACTGGTCGTCGCTACCACCGGTGGGGCTCCGGTCCGCGAACGGGAACCCCTCCGAGTTGCCGTCCCACGCGACGGCGTCCACCTGTTCGACGGAGTGACCGGCGAGGCGCTCCGGCATCCCGCACGGGACGAACGCGACCGTCCCGTCCCGAGCGGCGCGGACTGAGGCCGTCGCGGATGCAGTCCCGCTCCGAGTTTCGGGATCGAAGGGACAGGCCCCAGGAGGTGTTGTGACTCACCGAGTTCCGCGGAAACGAGGCCTGAGGGATTTGAACCGGAGAGGGACTCGCAGCGCTCGTCTCTCAGGGTTCACATCCCCAGTTACGTTCACCACGCCTCGCTGCCGCTCGGCGGGTTCACGAGGCCTGAGGGATTTGAACCCCCGGCAACGTGGTCCGAAGCCACGCACTCTGTCCGAGCTGAGCTAAGGCCCCTCATGAGGGAGAAGCGCCCTGCCGGACATAATTCTGTCCATAGACAGCCGCGTCCCACGGCGGAGCCGACCCCCGAGACGGACCGGCCACCGGGCCGGGCGAACCCGGCTCCGACGCTGGTGGGCCTTCCGAGCGGTCGTCGTTCGGGCCGGCCTCTCGGACGCGATCGTCGCCGTCGGGATGAGTGAACCCGGCCGCGTTCCGCGGCCGGGCGGCACACACCAGCAGTGTGGTTGGGACACAGTACTAGGTCGTGTGCCATCGGAACCCTCAGGGTGTAGCCGTATAGTGGTTTTGTGATTAATCGAGTTACCGTGCCCCGCGTGGGGACATCCGCGCTGTATCCGGAACCGTCGCCCGAAACGCCGAGACTGGAGAAACAACGGGAGAACGGCCACGAATTTCGGGATATAGCGCGGACTATCGATAATACCGCATACGGTCGGTTCTCCGCGAACACGCTCAGGGTTCCAGTGCCAATACCTATGTTTCCAGGGGCCGAACCACGTACATAGTCCGGTTTGCCGGGCGGTTGGGACACATGGACGGTACCGAGAGCGCCGAGCAGGCGATCGAGCTACTCCAGCAGTTGGGTCTCAAGGAGTACGAGGCATGCTGTTTCGTCGGGCTGACCCGTCTGGATACGGGGACGGCCAAGCGGCTCAGCGAGATCACGGAGGTTCCACGGACACGGGTGTACGATGCCATCCGTATGCTGGAGGCCCAGGGGCTGGTCGAGATCCAGCACTCCAGCCCCCAGCGGTTTCGCGCCGTCCCGCTCGGGGAGGCGACCGAGACGCTTCGGGACCAGTACGAGGAGCGCGTCGAACGGCTCAGCCAGTCGCTGGAGGACGTCGAGGCCGTGGGCGAGGGGGACGAGTCGCCCGTTCAGCAGGTATGGGCGATGGCCGGACGGGACGCGATCGAGAACCGGACCAACCAGCTCCTCGGCCAGGCGGACGACGAGATCGTGTTCGTGGTGGGCGATGGGTCGCTGCTCACGGAGGAGCTCATCGACAGCCTCAACGCGGTCCCGTCGGACATCGAACTGCTGGTCGGGGCGCTGACGGAGCCGCTGGAGGCGGAGATTCGCCGGGGCGTCCCGGAAGCCACGACGTTCGTCTCCGGGCTGGAGTGGTTGCACGGCGAGCGGGCCACCGAGGAGGCGACGGCCATCGGGCGGCTCCTGCTGGTCGACCGGTCGACCATCCTCGTCAGCTCCATCGTCCCCGAATCGAAGGAGGAGCAGGCGATCTTCGGCGAGGGGTTCGGGAACGGGCTCGTCGTCATCGCGCGCCGGCTCATGGCACAGGGGCTGTTGGGGACCCGCGACCCCGCGCAGTAGGGGGCTCGGGAACGCGACCGCTCGGCACTCCCGACCGGTCGACCTCGGTCGACCCGGCGCGTCGCGGGGGTAAGCGACGCGTGATGGTGCCATGTGACCGGGTCGAGGGACCCCGTGGGCGGTCGAACCCGCGACGACGTCCACCGCGCCCGTCCCCGGCAACGTGGGGTGGAGCCACGCACTCCGTCCGGACCGAGCTACCACCTCCTGATGGCGCACTCCCACCGGGACGGTCGGTCAACCTCCCGTCGGGTCACGCGCCGCGGCATCCGTTCCACGCCGTTTATGCCCCGACCCCGACAGCCGACCGGTATGCGCGGGACTGCCCGGGGACTGCTGGAGCTCACGCGACCGGGGAACGCCATCGCCTCGGGGCTGCTGACCGTCATCGGGAGCTTCGTCGCCGGCATCGCGGGCGGGGAGGCGGGACTGCTCCTTCCGGTCCCGCCGGAGTTCCGGGTCGCCGCGGCCGTCTGCGCGACCGTCCTCGCCGTCGGCGGCGGGAACGCCATCAACGACTACTTCGACCGGGAGATCGACCGCATCAATGCTCCCGACCGGCCGATCCCGCGCGGCGCCGTCTCCCCCCGTGGCGCGCTCGCGTTCTCGCTGGCCCTGTTCGTGCTGGCGGTCGCGCTCGCGCTGACCCTGCCCGCGCTCGCCATCGCCATCGCCGTCGTCAATCTGGTCGCACTGGTGGCGTACACGGAGCTGTTCAAGGGCCTCCCCGGGGTCGGCAACCTCATCGTCGCGTATCTCGGCGGCTCGACGTTCCTGTTCGGCGGCGCGGCGGTCGGCGGCGACCTCTCGACGGTCGGCGTCCTCTTCGCGCTCGCCGCGCTCTCGACGTTCGCCCGCGAGGTCGTCAAGGACGTCGAGGACGTGGCCGGCGACCGCGAGGAGGGGCTCCACACGCTCCCCATCGCCGTCGGGGAGCGCCGGGCGCTGGTCGCGGCCGCCGCCGCCCTCGGCCTGGCGGTGCTTGCCAGCCCGCTCCCGTTCGTCGTCGGCACGTTCGGCGTCGTCTACCTCGTCCTCGTGCTGCCCGCGGACGCCGTGATGTGCTACGCTGCCTACGAGTCGTTCGGCGACGCGACCGCGGGGCAGTCGCGGTTGAAATACGGGATGTTCCTCGCGATGGCCTCGTTCGTCGTGGGGCGTGGGTTCGCGGTGGTATAGAACCCGAACGCGCCGCCGAGGTCATCGAGCCGTATCCGACTGTTCCCGGGAACGGAGTACCGACAACCGTTATGACGGGTCTGTGGCGTTTGTCGGGGTGGTGTCCGGGTCCTGACTCCGTCGGGAACCTCCAGCCGTGGTGGTTCCAGCAGGCCAGGCTGTTCCCGGATTCCCACGCGAGCGCTTCCTGATGCCGGAGCCGGTCGACCGCCCTCTGGTCGGGAGCGCGTGGGAAGCGGTCCACCCGCGAGCCCGCGCGTGCCCCGGAATGTCTGGCGATGCAACCGCGAACCCCCGGGAACTGTGCCCCCGCCGCGCGCCTTCGCGAAGGGCGCTCCTGGTGGAATCGGAGTGCGAGGGCCTCGTAGCCGTTTCCGTCGGCTACGGTGTCGGTCCGGTACACCCGCTTCCTCGTTACAACTCCTGTCCTGCATGTCAGACGTTCACCAATCTTTATAATGACGTCAACCGACGGCCAGGGCGTGGTTTACGAGACAGGCAACCGGACGATAGACGACGCCGCCGAGCGCGTGCTGGCGGGCGAGCAGCTCGGCCGCCGGGATGGACTGGCACTCATCGCCCAGCCCGTCGACGAACTCGCGGCCGCCGCGGACATGGTCCGCCGTGAGTTCTCGGACGGGACGGTCGACGCCTGTTCCATCGTGAACGCGAAGGCGGGCAACTGCGCGGAGGACTGTGGCTTCTGTGCACAGTCCGCCCACTTCGACACCGGTATCGACACCTACGGCTTCCTCGAACCGGAGGAGATCCTGGACGCGGCCAAGCGGGCCGAGGCCGACGGGGCCCAGCGGTTCGGCATCGTGGTCGCGGAGAAGGGCGTCTCCAAGGAGCAGCGACCGGACGAGTGGGAGAAGGCCCTCCGGGCCATCCGGCTCGTCCGCGACGAGACCGACGTGGAAGTGGACGCCTCGCTGGGCATCCTCACGGAGGAGGAGGCCGAGATACTCGTCGAGGAGGGGCTCAACCACTACAACCACAACATCGAGACCTCCCGGCGCTACTTCTCGGAGATCGTCGAGACCCACTCCTTCGAGGACCGGCTCCACACGCTCCGCGTCGCCAAGGAGGCCGGGATGGACCTCTGTGCGGGCGTCATCCTCGGGATGGGCGAGAGCCCGACCGACCGCGTGGATGCCGCCATCGAACTGCAGGACATCGGCGTCTCCTCGTTCCCGGTCAACATCCTCAACCCTGTGGCGGGGACGCCGCTGGGCGAGGAGCACGACACCGCGCTCATCTCGACGGAGGAGGTCATCAAGACCATCGCCGTCTACCGGCTGCTCCACCCGTCGGCGCGGGTCCGCCTGACCGGCGGCCGCGAGGTGAACCTGCGGGGCGACGAGCAGCACCTCCCCTTCGAGGCCGGCGCGGACGGGATGCTCACGGGTGACTACCTCACCACGGAGGGCCAGGACCCCGCCGACGACATCGAGATCGTGCGCAAGGCCGGCCTGGAGCCGAACAAGTCGGTCAACGACTTCGACGAGGAGGCCATGCGAGCCCGACACCGGGACGAGGGGCCGGCCACCGCGGCCGGCTCCGCGACCAGCAACGCCGGGCTCGATGACTGATATCCGACGGAACCGGCAGATAACCGACGAGATTCGGATTTCCAACGCGAAACCCGACTATATCCAATGAACGACACGACGTTTGCGGTACTGGGCACGGGCGGCATCGGGCGGCGAGCACTCGAGGTCTCGGAGGACAAGGACGACCTGACGCCGGTCGCGGCGTGTGACCGTCACGGCGTCGCCGTCGACCACGGCGGCCTCGACGTGGACGAGTTGCTGGCGGCGACGGAGGGCAACATCGCGAGCGACGGCGGCGCCACAGTGGATGACGGCGGCGCCAGCAGCGGCGTCAAGCAGGCCGGCGAGGAGAGGGGTGTCGCCGCGTCGGTCCAGGCCGAACCGACGGAGACACCCATCGACGACGTCATCGCCGAGAGCGGGGCCATCGACGCGGTGCTCATCGCGCTCCCGAACCTGGAGCACGATTTCATCCCGCGCGTGGCCGAGCGGTTCGCCGCGGCCGACTACGAGGGCGTCCTCGTCGACGTGCTCAAGCGGAGCCGGGTCATCGGGATGCTGGACGACCGTGAGGAGACCCTGCAGGGCTCGGGTATCACCTTCGTCTGCGGCGCGGGCGCCACGCCCGGCTTCCTCACCGGTGCCGCGGCGCTGGCCGCGCAGTCGTTCGTCGAGGTCCACGAGGTCGACATCTGGTGGGGTGTCGGGCTGAAGTCGGGCTACGAGGACAACCGCGGCACCGTGCGCGAGGACATCGCCCACCTCGACGGCTACGACATCGAGACCGCCCGCGGCATGACGGACGCGGAGATCGAGGACCTGGTCGACGAGCACGACGGGGTGCTGGAGTTCCACGACATGGAGCACGCCGACGACGTGCTGCTCGAGCGCGCGGGTGTCTGTGACGCCGAGGACGTCACCGTCGGCGGGGTGCTGGACCTGCGCAACGACCAGAAGCCCACGACGACTACCGTCACCGTGACCGGCGAGACGTTCGACGGCGAGGTCGCCACCAACACGTTCGAACTCGGAGACGAGACGAGCATGGAGGCCAACGTCAACGGGCCCGCGCTGGGCTATCTGAAGGCCGCCGTCCGGCACAACCGCGCCGGCGACTACGGCGTCTTCGGCCCGGCCGAGCTGATGCCCGGCTTCTGAGTCACGGCCACCCTTCGATGAGTTCAGACCGACACCGACCCCGGGCAGCCGAGACCGACCCGCCCGACCGCGGGTTCGACCCCGAATCCCGGCTCCGGAGCCGCGCGGCCGCCGACCTCCGGCGCGACCTCGCGCCCGTCGACCGCGTCGGCCCGCGGGCTCGCACCGCGCCGGACCCGGGTGGTGACGCGCCGGCATGGGACGGGGAGCGCCTCGTCCTCGCGTCGAACGACTACCTCGGTCTGGCGGGTGACGACCGGCTCGCGGCGGCCGCCGCCGAGACCGCCCGCGAGGTCGGCACCGGCGCCGGGGCCGCCCGGCTGGTCGTCGGGGACACGCCCGCCCACCGGGCGCTGGAGCGCGACCTCGCCGCGACCAAGCGGACCGAACGCGCGCTCGTCTTCTCGTCGGGCTACGCCGCCAACGTCGGGACCATCGCCGCGCTTGACCCGGACGCCGTCTTCTCTGATGCGCTGAACCACGCCAGTATCGTCGACGGCTGCCGGCTCTCGGGTGCCGACGTGGAAATCTACGACCACGGCGACCCGGAGGCGTTGCGGGGGGCGATGGGCCAGCGCGCCCGGGACGTCGACACGACCGACGAGTCCTGGCTGGTCGTTACGGACTCCGTGTTCTCGATGGACGGCGACGTGGCGCCGCTCGCCGCGCTCTGTGACGCCGCCGACGCGTTCGGCGCGTGGACGATGGTCGACGAGGCCCACGCCACCGGCCTCCACGACGGGGGCGGCGGCATCGTCCAGCGCGAGGGGCTGAGCGACCGCGTCGACGTCCAGCTCGGGACGCTCTCGAAGGCGCTCGGCGCGCAGGGCGGCTACGTCGCCGGGAGCGACCCGCTGGTCGAGCACCTGCTGAACGCCGCGCGCTCGTTCGTCTTCTCGACCGGGCTGGCGCCACCAGCGGCAGCGGCCGCCCGCGAGGCGCTCCGGATCGCCCGCGAGGGCGACCGGCGCGACCGGCTCTGGAACGTCGTCAGCCGGACCCGCGAGGGGCTCGAAGCGATGGGCTACGAGGTGCTCGGGGGGACGCAGATCCTCCCGGTCCTCGTCGGCGACCGCGCGGACGCCGTGGCGCTGGCCGACCGGCTCCACGAGGCCGGCGTCGTCGCGCCGGCTATCCGCCCGCCGACGGTGCCGGAGGGGACGAGCCGTATCCGCCTCGCTCCGACCGCCGCACACACGCCCGACGACGTGGACCGCTGTCTCGCGGCGTTCGAGGCCGCGGGCACGGAGTCCGGTCTCATCTGAGGCGCCCGTCGAGGACGAGCAGCCGGGATTCAATACCCGCCGTCACCAGCCCTCGGACATGTCGAACATCGCCGTCCTCGGGACGGACACGGGTATCGGGAAGACCGTCGTCACCGCCGGGCTCGTGGGACGACTGCGCCGAGAGGGTGTCGACGCGGTCGGCGTGAAGCCCTGCCAGACGGGCCACCCCCCGGACGACGACGCCGGGTTCGTCCGCGAGGCCTGCGACGACGAGTCGGCTGCCGTCTGCGGACGCTACCTCGGTCCCGCGCTGGCCCCGGCCGTGGCCGCCGACGAGGCCGGCGAGACCCTCTCCTACGACGCCATCCGTGGGTTCTGTGCGGACGCGCTCGGCGACGCCGAGGTCGGGGTGGTAGAGGGGATCGGCGGCCTGCGGGTACCGCTGGCCGACGGCCGCGAGGTGGTGGACCTCGTCGCCGATCTCGGGGTGCCCGCGGTCGTCGTGAGCCGGTCGGGACTCGGGACGCTCAACCACACCGCCCTGACCGTCGAGGCACTGGAGCGGCGCGACGTCGAGGTCAGGGGGGTCGTGCTCAACGAGTACGAGGGCGCGACGCGTGCCGAACGGACGAACCCGTCGGTCATGGAGCGACAGACCGGGCACGACGTGGCCACGCTTCCGCCGGCGGACCTCGCGGACCCGGCCGCCGCGGTCGACCTGGTCGCCGACCTGCCACGGTACACCGGTGGCTGACCGGTTCGCGTCGGGAGAAGTCGAGCGAGGTCGGCACGCGGAGGTGTGTGCCCCGCGTGTGACACTACGGAGCCAACCCGGCTCCATCGGTAGTTGGGCGGAATCGGTGATAAGTCCCGGGGACGACCGCTCCACCCGCGCACGGTTGTCCTCGGCCCCACGAGTCCTTCCGCGACCCGGCGGGGGCGAACGCTCTTGCCCCGGGACGTCCATCCTCCGGACATGTACGACCCGATCCTGGTCGCGGTGGACGGGAGCGACGCCGCGGGGCGAGCCGCCGAGGAGGCGTTCCGGCTGGCACGCGAGTTCGACGCCACCGTCCACCTGCTGTACGTCCTGGACGAGTCGGCGTCCACCCTGCTGTTCTCCGCGGAGTCGCTGTCCAACCGCTTCGACCGGCTCCGGAGCGACGCCGATGAGTTCCTCGCCGACCTCGCGGCCGATGCAGGGGACCTCACCGTGGAGACCGCCGTCATCCGAGGGATGGGCGTCTACCGTGGTATCGTCGGCTACGCCGAACGGGAGGGGATGGAACTCATCGTGATGGGCTCTCGCGGGCGCCACGGGCCGGCCGGCGTCCTGGGGAACACGAGCGAACGTGTCGGTGCGAACACCGACATCCCAGTGCTGCTCGTCCCCGGACCGGAGGAGCCGCCGGACGACGAGTCACCGGCGTGAGCGAGCCCTCCAGGCCGTTCCAACCGTGCCCGGTACGGCCCGGTTCTGGCGTCGGGGCCAGGATCGGGGCCGGGCGCGCCGCCATCGGTCGCCTCGAGTGACGCCCGAGGACCGAGGGTGAAGCTGCGGCCGCCGTCAGCCGACGACGACGACGGCGCCCTTCATGCCGACCGACTGGTGCGGGGTGCAGTAGTAGGTCCCGACCCCGGCCGAATCGAAGGTGAACTCGTAGCTGTCGTCCCTCCGTGCGCTCCCGCTGTCGAGGTCGAAGTCGGACCCCTCGGCGGCCAGGACGTTGTGGTTGCCGGCCACCCAGTCCCACTCGACGGTGGTACCGCTCTCGACGACGATCGCCACCGGCGCGTATGCGAAGTTCCCACCGTTACCCCTGGCACCGACGTCGACGGTGACGCTACCGCTGCCCATCGCGGTGATGCCGTCGTAGTTGTCCGCCGCCGGGTCGGCGGTGAGGTAGTCCTCGACACGGGATTCGGCCTCGGCGGGGATCTCGATGTCGCTGCTGCCGCCGTCGCCACCGTCAGTGCCGTCGCCACCATCGCCGCCGTCACCACCGCTACAGCCGGCCAGTCCCGCCGCCAGGGCCGCACCTGTGGCGGCGAGTACGCGCCGCCTGCCTGGTCGTTTCATGTTCAGAGGGAGTCGGTGACAGCATAAAACGAGGGCGTTCTCCCCCCGTGAACGTCGGCCGAGCGGCGCCCGGAACCGCCGCCGGGGCACGCGAGCGTCCGCTCAGAACCCGGCGCTCACCCCGGCCACAACTTTCCTGTCCTCCGTCTCCGGGACCGCGGTCCAGACCTGCTGGTCCGCCTCCTCGCCGACGTCGGGGGTGACCTCCGCCGGACCGACGGTGTAGGCGGTCCCGGTCTCGGCCTCCGGCATCTCGACGAACACCGTCCGGACCTCGTCCCCGTCGACCGGGTCGGCGAACTCGACGATGGTGTTGTCCCCGGCCTCCCGGACGGTGTAGTCGTCGCCTGCGACGGGGTCCCAGAGCTTCGGCAGATTGAGTCGGACCTCGGCGGCCGCCTCGGTGGAGACATCGAGGTCCACCCCGTTCGTCTGCCCGCCGGTGAACACGGCGCCGTCGTCGATGAGGTCGATCTTCGGGTCGACGACCGTTCGGGTACCGACCGGGGTCGCCGGGT
>ERZ1034569.617-NODE-617-length-12806-cov-10.443495_pt1 | contig 12806 bp, 16 predicted proteins | sample MGYA00520706_ERZ1034569 | MGnify/ENA primary metagenome ERZ1034569 (study PRJEB33760, sample SAMEA4777722) | hypersaline lake metagenome | biome: hypersaline environment; feature: brines | place: Spain | collected 2014-08 | depth 0 m ...
TCCTACGAGAGGCGTCCCCCAGATCGGAGAGATCGGCCGTTTTGAATGCGCAGCGTCTTGAGCGATGAAAGACCAGTCGACTATCGGCTACCGACGACTCCTCCGTAGCGACGGAGACCAGCCGGAAAGTCCACCAGTTGTATCTGGCTGAACCGATCGTTAGACGTCGATACCCTTTCTATCCTCCCCAACACAAATATTTATATCATTACCTGCTCATAATCGCAATATGATACTCGCAGCAGTTGAAGGAGCAAAAGACGCTCCAGTCGTCGAACTCGGCAAGGACCTCGCGGACGCTTATGACGTCCGATTAGTGGTTCTGAATGTGATGACGCCGAGGGAATTTAAGCAGGACTGGCAGAGCGGGTCTGACTACTACGCCGACGAAGCCGATGAGAAAGCGGTCTCTCGTGCCGAAGAAGTGGTCGAGGTTTCCTCAGCCGAGGGAGTGGCGGCGAAAGGACGAAGTGGTGATGTCGTGGACCAAATTCTAAGCGAGTGCGGACAACTTGACGCGAAATATTTAGTGATTGGCGGAAGGAAACGGACGCCAGCCGGGAAGGCGTTGTTCGGATCGACGACACAGTCGGTCCTTCTCTCTGCGGACGTCCCGGTTGTAACCTCGATGTCTGAGTGAAGCCGAGCGGGGGATTACTCCGGCGAGTGAGAGCGAGGCATCCCTTCAATATGAATACCGATTCCGTGACAAACGAAGATGTGGCGTTAGCTGGTACTAATCAAGAATGAACGCGGAGGACCGATGAGAAGGAGCACGGCGTGATGATTCGCTACCAAGAGATAATTTTTTACCTTAGTCTTTTTAATTGCAACTAATGAATAAAACGATCGGCTTCATCGGCGTCGGTCGGATGGGCTCGCAAATGGCGACGAACCTGCTCGAAGACGACTACGACGTCGTCGTCTACGATATCGACGATGAACGCGTAGAAGCGTTAGTCGAGAAGGGAGCTCGACGCGGGATGTCGGTTCAAGATGTCGCCAACCGTACCACTATGATATTAACGAGCTTACCGACAACAAATATCGTCTCTGACGTCTACTTCGGTGACGACGGTCTGTTACGCGCTGTCGATGACGAAGTCATGCTCGTTGAGATGAGCACTATCGAGGCATCTGTCGTTGAGCGTATCGCGGCGGAAGCGGGAGGCAACGAGGTAGTCGACTGTCCCGTTATCGGCACGCCACCCGAGGCGGCGGCCGCGACCCTCACCGTCATTGCGGGTTGCAGCGAGGCTGCCTTCGAACGGGTGCGACCGGTTTTAGAGACGCTCGGCGACCGCGTCGATCACGTCGAGGGTGTGGGGACAGCCAAGCGGATCAAACTCGCGAACAATGTCATGACCTTTGGGAACTTCGCTGTCGCGGCCGAGATGACTGCACTCGTTGAAGAGATGGGGATAGACGCTCGGCGCTTCTTCGATATTACGAGCAGCGGCGCGGCGAGTTCAGCCATCGCGGACGCGAAGATGCCTAAGGCGCTCGATGGAGACTACGAGCCCGGTTTCACAGTGGATGGTGCTCAGGGAGATCTGCGCTACGCGCTGTCAATGAAAGAGAATGCTGATTTCTCGGCGCCGATTGCGTCTTCAGTCGCCGAACAGTATACACTCGTGACATCCGCTGGTCACGGAGAGAGAGATTACAGTATATTGCCAGAAGCACTTTCCAAGCGAGAGGAGTAATCACTGTCGTCGGATTATTTGAGCGAGTAGGTCTGCGCATCAGAAAGGGACGGTCCAGCCGAACTGTGTTCCCGTCGGTAACACGTGGGAACTCTTCCATTACTCAGTTTCATAATCATATTGACTATCCAATTAAATATCAATCAAACAGGACAACATTTATTATCCCCTCCTATTATATTATCTCTTGTAGCACATGAAAGATTATGATGATATAAGTCCAACAACTAAACAGAGCGAAGTAAAGCCGTCTCGCCGCTCCTTTTTAAAAGCCGCTGGAGCCACGACCGTCAGTGCTGTTGCGCTCGCGGGGTGTTCCGGTGGTAGCGATGGTGGCAGCGGAAGTAGCGGTGGAAGTACTGGCAGCGCCTCTGGGGAACTGACCGAGGTCAACATGGTGATGCCCGGAACTGGCTTCCAAGGCATGATGATGAATCACGTTCTCGAAGAGGGTATCTTAGAGGAGGAAATGAGCGAGCGCGGCTACATGATGAACCTGCAGGAAACGTTTGAGGGTGCCGCGCTGTTTGCCTCCGGCGGTCCCGACTTCACGACAATGAGCACATTCGAGGCCGCACGGCTTTCGGCTGAGCGGGACATGAATCTGGCCTCCTTCGGGCGTGTCGCACCGAACTTCATGGGATGGTGGGTCGAGAAGGGCGGAGAGTTTGACTCACAGAACACCGGCAGCACCCAAGATTCGATTGAACAGCTCGCCTCCGGCAGCGGAAAAGTCGGTATCGGTTCGTGGGCGGGCGGTCACGTTCCCCCGGACGCGATGATCATGGACCGCGTCTACGACGGCTACGACTTCGGTGAAGGCAAAAGCGACTTCAACGTGGTGACGGCAAATTATGGGGCAATTCCGCAGTTGACACTCCAGGGCGACCTGGCGGCTGGTTCAACCTCGCCGGTCCACGGTGTCGCCCGGCAACTTGATGACAACGGGGAACCAGAACTCGCCCAATTGTTCAACGCGGCGAGTATACTTGATAGAAATGATTACGGCGTCCCGCTATTAAACAGCCTCACCACGAATCAGCAGTTCATCGAGGAGAACGAGGGCGCATGCACGGCACTGCTCCAGACGTGGACCCGCGGGATGGAGTGGTTGTTCAGCGACCCGATGGGCAATATCGGGTCAAACCAGCAGGAGAACTTGGAAGTCCTCCATCTGGAAAACATGGAACAAGCCCAATATCTCACTGACTGGGGCATAAGCCTCTCGTTGGAGAACGAGTACCCTATCGTCTACCAGGACGTCGCGTGGACGGGTGACACGATTGAGGCCGACAAGGCCTTCCTCTCAACCGCACAAGACGCCGGTTTCATACCGGAGGGATACCAAGACCGGCTTTCGTGGGTCGAATTGCCCGCCGAATAACTGCCCCCAGCGCCGTCGTTGGATTCAATTTGACTGGGTGGAAACAACAATTTATCAAAAAGTATTATGATCAAGATCAGACAAAACAAACATGAGTATTAAAAGTTCGCAAAATCGAATCATAGGCACAATACCGGAATTCCTCTACACGGATACACGAGTCATTTTTATCGAGTCGATAACCGCTGTGCTGGTGGTATGGGCTCTCGTCGCTCGCGGACTCGACATGACAGGGACTATCGCTTCGCCACTTATTATCGCAGAATCGACGTACGCGCTATTGATGAGCAGTGATTGGGTCATCCATTTCACCGCGACCATTCGACGGGTAATATACGGGTTCATTCTGACGACAATTATCGGGACTACTGTCGGCATTGTGATGGGGATGTCCGACTTCTGTGAGTACGCGCTACAGGACTACATCACTATCGGCCTCGCTATGCCATCGCTGTTCGCCGCCATCTTCGCCGCGATGTGGTTCGGTATCAGCGACATCACGCCGATGGTCGCAGGGACTGTCATTGCGTTCCCGTTCCTAGCCCAGAACGTCTACGAGGGCGTACATAACATCGACAACCGCTTGCTTATGATGTCGAGTTCGTTCGATGTCTCGCGCAAGCGCGTAATCAGACGTGTCGTCTTCCAGGGGGTGCTGCCGCAGTGGTTCGCCGGTGCGCGCTACTCCTTCGCAATCTGTTGGAAGATCACGACACTCGCGGAGCTCGTTGCTGCGTCGAACGGTATCGGGTATATGATCGAACTTCATCTCAACGCGCTCTCGCTGTCCGGCGTACTCACTTGGACAGCCCTGTTCACGATCACGATTTTGATCGTCGAGTACGGGATCCTCCAGCAAATTGAGAAACGAGTGTTCGACTGGCGCCAAGAGAGCGGCATGAATATGATGGGTGCAGCATAATGAGTTCAGACATGGCTAAAGCCGATAATAAAGAAGCGTTCCAATTATCTGAAAGCAAACCGACCGGCGCAGCATCGATCCACATCGGGAATCTCGCTAAGACCTTCGATACGGCTGAGGGGACTGAAGAGGTGTTCTCGGACATCAACATCGACATTGAGCCGGGAACCTTTGTCTGTCTGCTCGGGAAGTCAGGGAGCGGGAAATCGACGATGCTGAATATCGTCAGTGACGTCCTCGAGCCGACCGAGGGTCGCGTCCGCTTCGAGTACCCGAGCGATGAAGAAGACGTCACACTCGGGCACGTTTTCCAAGACCCAAGACTCCTCCCGTGGAATACTTGCGTGGGAAACATAGAGTACGTCCACGAGAACAATCCGGACTATACGAACGAACTCGCGAGGCGGTCTCTCGACCTCGTCGGACTCTCGGACCACTACGACAAGTATCCGACGCAGCTCTCAGGCGGGCAACGCCAGCGTGTTGGTATCGCCCGTGCACTCAGCACCGACCCCGGCGTACTTCTGATGGACGAACCATTCAGCAACTTGGATGAGATCACCGCCGAGAACCTCCGCGACGAACTGCTCGACATCTGGTCGCAGCTCAACAAGACGGTGTTCTTCATCACCCATGACATGACGGAGGCCATCCAGCTTTGTGATCGCATCCTAATGCTCGGGCAGGGACGGATCTACGCGGATCTCGAGAATCCACTCGATCGTCCGCGTCGACTGGACTCGGATGCGTTCCTCAAGTTCCGGCAAAAAGCTGTCGACAAGTTTCACAGTATAGAGGAATAAATTATGGCAACTAAAAACCGTAGGCTCCCGGCGATCGGTTCGATAACGTCGAACAAATGGATCGCTCGTATGCTCGGGCTACTTTTGGGGCTCATAGCGTGGTCCGCGGTCGCGACGGTCTTCCCGAATAACCTGATGCCGTATCCGTATGAGACAATCCAACTCGCGTGGGGTCTCGTCGAGTCAGGAGTTGCTTGGCCGAACCTAAGAGCTACCCTGCTCCGGACTTTCTTGGGGTTCCTCGGCTCGATACTCCTCGGAACCGCGCTTGGGGTGTTCATGGGAATAAACAACTACAGCCAGCGATTCTTCACCCCATATGTGGTAATCGGTCTCTCGATTCCGGCAATCGCGTGGGCGGCCGTCACAACCATTATCTACGGTTTCTCAATCATGGCACCGGTCGTCGCGACTGTTCTTACTACCTTCCCCTACGTCGCGATTAATGTCTGGAAGGGTGTCGAGAGCCTGGAGCCAGACCTCATCAATATGTCACGTTCGTTCAATATTTCGCGCGGTCGAATGCTACGACGACTCATTCTCCCGAGCGCTGCCCCCTTCCTGTTCTCGTCGTTCCGCTTCGGACTCGCAATATCTTGGAAAATCGTCACGATTGCCGAGATCTTCGCAGCCTCTAGCGGGGTTGGATACAAGCTCATGCAGGCCTATCAGGTCTATCAGTTTGAGAAGGCGTGGGCCTGGGCGTCGCTGTTCATCATCGTAATTCTGGTCATTGAGTACGGAATCATCAAGCCCATCGAAAAGCGTGTCTTCGAGTACCGTCATGACGCGGACTTCGCCCTCATCGGGTGAAGGCCGCAAGACGCCCTTCTTTATTCCGACTACACACGTCTACTTCGGCAAGAATGTTACCTCGGGTCCGCGCAGTAACTGGCGTGGATGCCGACGCAACTGTCGATGGATTTATATACTTGATTAGATAGCGACACGCTCATATCAGCATCCACTGCGAGAGTAAAAAAGCGGACGGAACGGTCGTTACTCGAGAGTCTGTTCGAGTTCGTACACGTAACCGTCTGGGCCTTCGACGAACGCGATGCGTTTGTCACTGATACCGTCGTTCACTTTTTTTGGTCCGTCCACGACTCGACAGTCGTCGCGCTCCGAGAGCGTCTCGGTCAGCGATTTGCTATCGTCGACCGAAATAGCAATGTGTGCGATACCGCTCGAGTTTATTTCCTCATCCTCGTCGGGGTCGTGTTTGAGCTGGATAGTCGCTCCGTCCTCTCCGCCGACGTAATAGTTCGTCACACCGTCATCGCCGACGAAGTCGTGGCTGTGTTCTACTCCGATATCGTCCTCGAAGAACTCCGTCATCCTCTCGAGGTCACTGGTCCAGATTGCAGTGTGGATTACCTGCATACATGCGAGCCACAAGTCGAAAGCACTTATTCGTTGCCCCCCAGTCAATGGAGCTATGTGACCGTGACAGCCACCGCGGTCGACCCTTCGCGATACACCGTCATAACCACCTGCTACAGCGATGGTCGAATGGTAGGGACAGAATCGTTCGCGTTAGCTGGACGACTCCTAATCTCCGTCTCTCGGCCCGACTCGAATTAAGAGACGATGAGATAGGCGAGGAGCGGAGAGACCACGAGGATCGCGACGGAGTTGTAGATCTGCGAGTCTCCAGGAAGCGGGGCTAACCGCAGCAGACCCAGCAAAACGACGTCAAGCAGAATTGTGGCGATAATGAACTGGCTTGACCGTTCCATACATATCTGTAACGTAGCATGTGGTATAGCTGTCTTGGCGGCGATAGTCCGGGAGTGATCTGGACACGTTGATCGGACTGGTCATCATTCTACCCGTGCCCCCGCCGTCTGTTCATGTCGGACTGACCGTTCGGCCTCGCTTAGGGGTCTCGGCGGAGTCCACGACATTGACCGTGCTGGCTAAGTACGCTGATATTATAATTGTCTGATGGGAGAAGCTCACGATGGTCGGAACAGGGTTTATGACGTCAATAAAGGGCGTTCGATCGGTGCCCTCCGCAAGCCCTTGCGGGAGTGCCTCTCTCAATAGGCGACGTAGACAGCGAACTCAGCTGATTCGGACACGTTTGATACCCCTTTGTCGACAGTCACCAGGCGGTCTTTGTGCCGAGTCAGAGCGAAGTTATTTACAGAGCGACGACAAGCATTAGGACAATGCCGACGATCCGAATTCTCGCAGACGACTACGTCGCCGAGACGCGACCAATGGGTCTGCAGGCAGAGCACGGGTTCGCTGCTACCGTAGACGACGTGCTGTTCGACACCGGACAAACCGGACTCGCCGCCACCAACGCAGACCGCTTAGACATTCCGACAGGGTACTCGGAGATAGTGCTCAGCCACGGTCACTACGACCATACTGGCGGTCTCGGAACGTTTCTCGACGATGCCGAGAACGTTTACGCCCACCCGGACGCTTTCGATACGAAGCTGCTCGAAGGAACATATATCGGAATGCCAGATCGACGCACACGCATTGAGGCCGCTGCCGAGGTCGTGACGCATAGAGAGGCGATAGAGGTCGATCCATGCATCTACGCACTCGGTGAGGTCCCTCGTCAGTATCCAGATAATCCGGTTGGCGAAGTGGTAGGGGCGGATGGTAAAATACGACCAGATAATGTCCTGGACGATCAGTCACTCGCTATCAAGACCGACGACGGGACCGTGCTGCTTTGTGGATGCTGTCACGCCGGCCTTCAGAATACGGTCGAGCACGCTGAAGCGGTGACCGGAAGCACTGTCCGCGGGGTAATAGGTGGGACACATCTCACAGCGCTCGACGAGGCGGCGATCAGGGACGTCGCCAATTGGCTTGACGACCGCCTCGAACTCCTCGCTCCCTCGCACTGCACGGGACCGACGGGCGAACGGATATTGGCCTCGCACTTCCCCGACGCCTATGAATCGGTGGGAGTCGGAAGCGAGATCATTTGGTGACAATCTCGAGTCTCGTTCGGAGGGAGTACCCCGTCACTCGGAACAGACACTGTCGCCCGGACAATAGACATCTTACATAATCGCTCGAAGCCAGTGTATGCCTTCGAAAGCGCGGCCACTTCCACAATCTCACTCTAGGGGGTTTGTCCCGAGGGCGGTGAGTACAGCGAGCGTCGCGACGGCGATGCCGATGAGCACGACGGCGACGGCGAAAGCCGTCTCCAGTCCCCGTGTGGTGAACGAGGTTCATATCTGAACCGATATCCTCCGTGGGTAGTACGCGAGCATGATTGTCGCGCCGAACTCGCCGAGCAATCGGGCGAACGCCAGCGTGACACTAGCGGCGATTCCCAGCCACGCGAGCGGGAACGTCACCCGCCAAAACGTCGACATTCGACTCTCGCCGAGCGAACGGGATGCGTCTTCGAGACGCCGGTCGACGCCCTTGAACACCGCCTTCGCGGTGACGACGACAAAGGGCGAGGCGACGAACGACTGCGCCAGGACGACTCCGGTGAGCGAGCCAGTTAGCGGAAGACCGTTCGCCGCAGCAACGCTCCTGAGCGCAGTATTGAGCCCGACGACTGTCAGCAGGACCATCCCGCTGACAATAGGCGGGAGGACCACGAACGCCGTCACGAGCGTCTGCAATCGCCCGTTCACCCGCGCCAGCCAGTAAGCGAGCGGCAGTCCGAATAGCGCGCCGAGCGTGGTACTAATCGACGCCCCCGTGAGCGAGGTCGTCGCCGTGGAGACGACCGCCGGGTCGGTCAGTTGTTCGATGATGATACTGGGCGGTTGACTGAACAGGAGTGCGAGGAGTGGAACGACGTAGTGACAGAGCAAGAGCCCCACCAATACTAATGTGGCCGACAGTCAGCCGAGCCGACGGCCAGCGCCGTCAATCTGTAAATGCGTCAGGGACATTGTCCGTGTATCGAGGGTAGTCGTCGGGGATGGCGAAGCCGAAATCGGTCAGATAGTCGCCGGTCGCGAGCGGCTGCGGCATAATTGATGACTCAACCCTGAATTGTCTTTCCACTCGGCAGTTCGTAGCTCGTCGTCGCGCATCGGTCGGCGTAGCGGGGGTCGCTCAGGTCGATTTCCGGGGGCAGGTCAAGGTATCTGTAACCACGTTCGACGGCCATGTTTCGGTATGTGACCGCCGCGTCTATCGATCCCGTCTCAAACTGGCTGACGAGTCGCGTCTCCGGGTACGCCTGGCTTCGCTGGGGAACCACCGCCCGGAGGTTGGCGTCGGACTCGTAATGTCTCGTCGCGAGTTCAAGCATGAACAACATCCGGTAGCCGAGGGGGTCCAGGTCCGGGTCGGTGCGGCCGAGCGTGACCGATCCGTTCGACAGCGGCCGGTACCACCCTTACTTCCGGATTCCACGGCTTTCCGTCCGCCCTCGGTCGCCGGGTTGTAGGCGACGACGAGCGAGTTCGTCGCGAACTCGCAGAACCACGCCGGGTCGAGCGGCGAGTCGAACAGTGTGACGTCTGCGACCGAGGTGATGTCAGGGTCTTTTTGTTCGTCTGCCACGGAGCGAGCTACCCGAGCAGACCCGTGCGCCTCGACTCTAAGGGGCACCTCCACGTCCGATCGGAGGCCGTTTTCGAGCGCATCGTTCAGGCTGCCGGCCGCGAGGATGGAAACGTCGTTGCACTGTCGGTCGCTGGACACCACGAACCCCCGACGAGACCGCCCCCGGTACCCAACGCTCCGGGCACTTGCCGCCGTGAGTATCCCATACCGAGCTATTATGACGATACAGACTAACGGTTTCGACCTGTGGGTTACCGCATGAGTGCTGGCTTCGAAACCCGCCTCCGTATTGGAACAGAAACGTTCGACGCGGCGCTGTTCAGAGTTATCGATGACGAGGGGTCGTGAACGCCGCGGTAACCACTCTCAAACGCTCATACTCTCGAGCGCAAAAACGGGTCACAGCGCTTGAATCCGATCTCGGCTCGCTCATGGAGCGCCACCGCGGTGGCGACGGCGGCGGGAGCCGTCTACCGACGACGTCTGCGACCTCCTCGCCAAGTCCGCCCGCCTCCGAGCGGCGCTCGAAGGCACCATGTCGGTCGAGGATATCGCCATTCCCAGGACAATCGGCGCTCTCGACGACGAACTGTCGACGACCGACTGCTTCCGGGGTCATCCGCACGCACGTCTCGACGGGCGGCTAGGCGGTTCACGTCGTTCTTAGAGTCGACACCATCACCACTATGATCCGACGTCCGCTCCCCCATTGGGGAAGATCAGTGCGCGTAACCGATTTGAGGGGACGGTCGATGACGTGCATCAGCGAGAGACGACCAGCCGAGTCGTCGTGGACGTCGCAGGGAAATTCTGGCTGTCGGTACTGGTCACGCGCGACTCGTTCGAGGAGTTCTCCCTCTCGTCCGGCGGTCCCGTCATCGCGACGATCAAAGCGACGGCGACTCGCTCGCTGCCGGCGTGACCGCGCTCCGATAGCCCCGCGTCTACGGCGCTTGCTCCACCGTTTCACGGAGTGGCGACGGATCCATCGTGTCACCACGCGTCAGGAACAGATACATATACCAGCCAAACGCCAATATAATTATGAATGAGAGAAGTGAGCCTGACCCTTGGAGCGCCTCCACAGCAGCATTGTACCGAGAGCTTCGCCGGCGAGTAGCGGAGGACGATCCGGCAGTCCTCGCGACGATAGTCGACGTTGAGGGATCAGCGTACCGGCGTCCCGGGGCAAAGATGTTGATCTCGCCCGGCGACGAGAGTCTCGGTGCGATCACCGCCGGCTGTCTGGAGGGTCCCGTCGCCGATATCGCGGCGCAGGTACTCGAGGACGGACGGCCCCAGATAGAGACATTCGACCTCAGGGACGATACGGAGTGGGGACTCGGGTTGGGCTGTAACGGGACCATCGACATTCTGTTGGAACCGACCGACGGTTCACTCGACGACGGACTGGCAACGCTGGCGGAACGAGACCCAGTCATGGTTCTCACCGCCATTGACTCGACAGACTCCGAGGTTTCAGTCGGGGACAGGACGGTACTCGACGCGAGCAGCGATCCGTTTTTGTCACAGAGCCGAGAGCCGCTTCCCGATGCATTGCTGTCCGACCTCGGGTTGGCGGTCGAGAAACTCCGTTCGGAGGGCGATTCGACACCCGTTGAGCGGACGACCGACGGCGGTTCCGTGACAATCTTCATCGACTGCCTCAAACCTGTTCCGCGGCTGCTGCTCTTCGGGAGTCAGAACGATGTCGAACCCGTTTCGCGTCTCGGCCGAGAAGCGGGGTTCGAAGTCGTCGTCGCCTCACCTCGCGGGGCACAGGCCTCAAATAGTACGTTCCTGAACGCACACGAAGTTGTCGCCTCGCATCCGACCGACATAGCGGACCACGCCGACGAGCTAACCTATGCGGTCGTTATGTCGCATAATCTGATTGACGACCAGTTGGCCTTGGAGACGTTCTTAGAGGAGACAGCGGTTTCGTACATCGGTCTGATGGGGCCGCGCGAGCGGTTCGAAGACCTCCGCGAAGAACTCGACGCGGAGGGGACGACGCTCACAGCGGACCAACTTGACCGCGTCTCGACACCAGTGGGGCTTGACATCGGCGGCGGTGAGCCGGTGCATATCGCACTCAGTATCGTCAGCGAAGCTCTCGCCGTACACAACGGACGGTCTGGCGGCCGACTCAAAGACGTCGAGGGACCGATTCACGACCGGATTCGTCCGCCGATGCCCTGACGGTGAGGACCGCTGAGTCTCTATTTCGGGTGCTTCGGACATCGAGACGAGAACGAACCGCCACTGCTGGCCGGAGTCCGGGCAGACTTGCCAAAGACGCACTCGCATCGCTCGCGTTTGCGTCGGCCGGACAGAGCTGCTATACAGATATAATCGGCTCTTCGACATTTTTAATTGGTCGTGAGTATGATATATCATATACACGTTGACGATCTCGGACGGGAAGTGACGAGTGTACGCGTCTCACTCACTGACCGCTGTAACTTCGACTGCGTCTACTGTCACAACGAGGGACTCGGGGACACGCGCGGACCGATAGAATCTGTCGACGACATCGTCCGGTTTCTCGAGTTTGCCTGAGAGTTCAACGTCGACGCGATGAAGTTCACCGGCGATGAGCCGATACTACGAAAGGACTCAGAGGAGATTGTTCGCCGGAATTCGACGGTATAAAGATCTCTCTGACGATGAACAAGATTTTCCTCCCAAGCCGAGGGGCTCGTCGGCGCGGGGCTCGAACGCGTGAGCGTTTCGCAGGACGCTCTCGACATAGAGGCGTTCAAAGAAGTCACACAGTTGGGGAGTACGAACGGGTGATCGAGGCCGTTGAGGCAGCGCTAAACGTCGGCGATGACCTCGTCGAGATTGTCGGTCCCGTCGGTAATGAGGAGTCCTGTCGGTACTGTTATTCGGTTCGCGTCACATCAAAGCGTGTCTGGACCGCAACGACGACCTCCGATCGATGGGCGAGATGACTAAGGCGGAGATTCGCGAGACGGTCCGCGAGATACTCGACAACTGAGTCCCGCACTACGGTGAGTACCTCGTTCAGAACGACGCAGGCGACTGGGTGATGAACGAGGAGTACGCGTAGGCTCTCGCCCGTGCTAGTCTTTGCAAACCGACAGTCGCCGCCGAGCGTGGAGGAATCCATTTTATCCAGTGGATGAAACTGCTATACTGCTGCGTTCTGAGTTCATAAAGCCCCAGAGAAACTGACCTCTCGAGCGAGGGATTGATTAGGCTGGTCGAACGCGAACAACTCTGAACAGTTGCCAGTAGCCGGGGTGCTGAGTCAAGAGAAACGTCATTTTAGATCGACAGAGAGGGCAAGATTACGGGTCAAGCAATAGCTGTCGCTAGCAGGCGACGGCTATCGCCGGTAATTGGGTAGCGATCAGCCAAACGCATCCAGTGTCTCGTTCCAAAAGGTCCGAACTTGCTGGATTGCACGCGCCATGCCACCCTTGACTGGGTGGCACTGGCGGAACCACTCGACA
>ERZ1034569.618-NODE-618-length-12788-cov-7.438310_pt1 | contig 12788 bp, 10 predicted proteins | sample MGYA00520706_ERZ1034569 | MGnify/ENA primary metagenome ERZ1034569 (study PRJEB33760, sample SAMEA4777722) | hypersaline lake metagenome | biome: hypersaline environment; feature: brines | place: Spain | collected 2014-08 | depth 0 m ...
GGGGGCGGCCGGGGGGCCGGCCCCCCCGAGCGCGGCGGTCGGCGCGGGCAGCCGGTCGCGCAGGGGGAGCCAAAGGCCCGGGACGATGGCCCCCCCCAGCGGGACGGGGAGCACGAGCAGCGCCAGCCCGCCGAGGTAGAGCGGGCCACCGAAGACGAACCAGAGGCCGGTCCCGAGCGTCCCGAGCACGAGACCCGCCAGCAGTACCGACAGTCCGACCGTCCCCGAGCGGGCCCGGATGCCGGCCCGGATCCGCGCGCGGACCCGGTAGAGCTTCACTGCGACCAGAACGACCAGTGACAGCCCCGCAACCCCGTGGACGACGAACAGCCAGGCGTCGCCGAGGCCGCCGGCGAACCCCGTCGCCAGCCCGGTCGTCAGGAGGACGACCACCGAGACGAACAGCGACCAGTCGACCAGCTCCGAGGACGGGGCGAGCGTCGCGAGCCGGGCGAAGCGGTCACCGCTGGACACACCGGTGGTACGCGACGCAGCGACTTAGCCCCCCGGGCGCTCGTGCCCGGTCGGCGCCGAGCCGCCACCACGCGCCCCCGGTGCGAGGGGCGGGCGGCCGCTCGGGTACGTCGCCGGCCCGACCGTCCGGGACGTGATGACCGGCGTCGTGCGGACGACCGGCCCCGACGCGACCGCCCAGGAGGTGACGGCGACGCTTCCTGACGCGGCCATCGGGTCGCTGGTCGTCCGCGACGGCCCGGGGGCGCCGGTCGGCATCACGACGACCGACCTGTCGAACTACCTGCCGCAGCCGGTGCGGAACCGACGCGCGTGGGCCGAGCGAGGGCGGCACCGCCCGCCGGCGGCACGACCACCGACGGGGACGAGGACTGGGAGTTCGGGCGGGCCCGGACACCGACGCGCTGGACGGGGAGACGGTGATGCCGGTGGCGCCACTGCCGACTGGGACGCTGGAGCGACCGGCGGACAACCGGTCGTCGCCTCCGGGCCGGTTCGGTTTGCCGATCGGGCCGATGGAATTATGTAGTGTGCAGTTCGTTCCCAAACCGGGGGAAACGGGAATGGGACTCAGACGCCTCTTCGGGCTGTGCGTAGCAGCGACAGGACTGGCGGTCGTCGTCTCGGCATCGCTACATCCACCCATGGCCGGGTGCCCGGGGTCGCCCGCCGATATGGAGGGGGTCACGCTCACGTCGATGATGGCGGTGGACTACTGCTTCGGCGACGGCCCCGTCTCCGACGCCAACGAGTGGTTCCTGCTGCTGAACGGGGTCGGTGTCAGCGCGTTCCTCGGCGGGCTATCGCTGGTTGCCTACCGGCGGCTGGTATCGTTCCACCGGTTCCTGTTCGGGTAGCCGCGTTCCGGGTCGACCGGTCACTCCTCGAGCTGCGCGGCGTTCCGGTCGTCACAGCAGTTGCGGAGCCGGCGGGTGGAGAAGGGGTCGAACGTCCGCGGGGCCCTCGCCGTCGCGAACGGGTCCTCCGTCTCGGTGACGGTCCAGGGGTCGCGCTCGGTCGCCGTCCGCTGGCCGGCGCGGGGTTCGGTCGGGGTGGTGGTCGTCTGGTTCGAGTTCGTCGTGTCGCGGGTGCGTGTGCGTTGGGTGCTCATGTGTCGGGGGCGGTGAGGTGGTCGTCGTCGGTACGGTCGGCCAGGAGGAGGGGGCTTATCGGACCCGTACACGTACGACGGTGAGCATCTACCGGTGTCGACAAGCCGAACCATAATGAAAGTTCCTGTTACTGTCCGCGTGTGGCGGCGCCACACCCGCCCCACCGGTCGACGGTCGGGAGCGTTACTCCCAAATCGGGGGCGTATCGCCCGAACCGCCCAGGTATCCTCGCAAGCAGCGAAATATTTATTTAAGGTGCGCGTCTATCATCGTCTATGGCAAAGTTCACGATCGAGGGCGAGTCCATGGACGAGATCGGGAACGCGCTGAAGAACGAGGGCGTCATCGGCCCGAACGACCCCCGGTTCGAGGAGACGACCGACGTGTTCGCCGAGCTCATCGAAGCCGTCGAGGACGCGACCCAGCGGACCAACGGGCGCGGCAACCAGCAGTCGAAGATCGCCGAGTACGCCGGCCTCCACAACCGCTACTCCAGCGAGCAGGTCGGCGACATGCTGGACGTCCTCTCGTACTTCGGCCACGTCGAGAAGGTCGACCGGCGCTACCGCAGTCCGCAGTAGGACCGTCCCACGTCCGCTATCTACGGGATCGGTAGTGGCGCGTACAGCACCACCGTCACGGCCAGGGCGATCCAGACCAGCTTCAGCGCCGTGTTCACGACGACCACCTTTGAGCCGAATTCGGCGCCCCAGATGCCGTACTGGAACGGGATGGAGCGCTTGAACGTGGAGACGGCGAAGGAGACGATGCCGCCGATGAGCATCGTCGCGACCGCCGCCCGGGCGCCGAAGGTGCCGTCCCGGACGAGCGGCGCCAGCACCAGCGCCCCGTTGGTCGTGTCCAGCGCGAAGACGGCGATGACCGGCACCGCGGCGCCGGGGAGGCCGGTGGCCGTCGAGAGCGGTCCGGCCAGCGATGTCAGGTTCGCCGGGTCGTAGAACCGGGTGGCGAGCACCACGAGCGCGTAGACCAGCGCCAGCCGTGGCAGGATATCACGCACCTTCTCCGCCCCCGTCCGTGCGGCCCCCAGCAGCCGGGCGCGGGTCGATTCCGACGGCTCCGTCGTGGCCACCGGGTCGCCCCCGTCCGGCTCGACTGTCTCGCCGGCGTCCGTCGGATCGGCCCCTGCCGTTGCGGGCGGCCCCGTCGGTGCGTCCAACAACAGTGCCCCCGCGGCGACGCCGGTCAGGGTGATAACCAGCGCCACCAGCGCCCGCGCCGCGACGTACGCCAGGCCGACCCGGAGGCCGAGGATGGGGACCAGCACTGGCGCGTAGAACGTCGGGACGTGTTGGACGAACCCGAAGAACGTGTTGATCGTGACGGCGACGAGCGTCGCGCGGTCGTCCATGCGGCCCTCGTCGCGGTACTCCGCGAGCATCCCGTAGCCGGCGGTCGTGGAGGCGGCGGTGGTGACGATGGCGGTACCGGCCTCGTCCGGGAGGTTCGCGGGCCCGGTGAGCCGACGGGAGAGGCCCGTCACCTTCTCGAGCAGGCCGAACGAGACCAGCAGGTCGGCCAGCGCCACCCCCAGGCCGATGAACAGGCCGATCTTCGCGACCCGGGGCAGGACCGTGGCCAGCACGTCCACGAGGAGTCCCGCCGAGAGCGACGGTGCCATCGACCGGATGAAGGGCCCGGAGCGACAAGTCGCTGACCCATCGCGGGCGCCGCGTCCCGCGACCCCCGATGACCGGCAGCGTGCGGGAGGCGAGCGCCCGCCAGGGGATCCGGGGCGTCCCCTCGAGCGTGTGGCCGGTCCCGGCGACCGCGGGACCGCCGCGGTGGCCGATAGTCGCCAGGAACCGCAGGGGCTACCTGTCACCCGCGCGGACCCGATAGCGTGCTCGGTCCCGGGCTCCCGGCCCTCCCCGCGGGCGTCGCGCTGGCGGTCACCGCGGCGCTCGTCTTCGGCGGCTACCTCTTCGCCTACAAGCAGGCGTTCGCCGGCCTCCCCGCGACGGTCTACGTCGCCGCGAACGAACTCGGCGCGCTCGGCTGGTATGCCGTCATCGCCGCCGTCACCTGGCCCGCCGGTGAGCCGCTGCTGCCGGCGACCCTCGCGGCCGGGGACTGGCTGCTCGTCGCGGGCGTCGGCGCGGCAGCCGGTGCCGCGTCGCTGGTCTCGGTCCGGGCGTTCAAACTCGGCGAGATCTCCTACGTCGCGCCGCTGAACAAGCTCGTCCCCGTCTTCGTCCTCCCACTGGAGCTGCTGCTGCTGGGCGAGCGGCTCGGCCCGCCGGCGGTCGCGGGCGTGCTGGTCGCGACCCTGGCCATCTACGTCGCCAACTACGAGGGCGGCGGTGTCCTGGCGCCGTTCCGGCGGGCGGCCGGCTACACCCCGGCCCGCCTTGCGCTCGCTGGCGCAGTCCTGTTCGCGGTCGCGGACGTCGGTACCCGCGCGGCGCTCACGACGACCGACCTGGTGCCGCAGGCGCTCGCGCTGGCCACGCTCGTCGGCGTCTCGCTGGTCGCGCTCCCCGTCGCGCTCCCCCGGCTCGCGGGGAGCGGGCTCCGGGCGTCGGTCCCGGGACTCGTCGGGCTCTCCGGCGTGTTCGCCGTCGGCATCCACCTCACCGTCCTCGCGTTCGACGCGGCCCCGGCCAGCATCGTCTCCCCGGTGGTCAACACGCAGGCCGTCGTGGCGGTCGTGCTGGGCGGCCTGCTCCTCCGGGAGCGGGGCTTCGGCCGGCGGCTGCTGGCCGCGCTGCTGGCGGTCGGCGGCGTCGCGCTCATCGCCGCCGGCTGACCGGGAGAACGATTAACAGGGTTCGACCACCGGGACCCGGTATGGCCGACGTGGCGATCATCATCATGGCGGGACTGGAAACCGAGGCCGATCACGCGAGGCTGTACAACGGGCTCGACGCGGCCGTCTCCCTCTCGGAGAGCGTCACCGACAACGTCCGACTGGTCTTCGACGGCGCCGGGGTCAGGTGGATACCGCAGCTCGAGGACCCCGACCACGAGTTCCACTCGCTCTACCGCGAGGTGGCCGACATCGCGGCCTGCGAGGACTGCGCGCGCAACCTCGGCGTGGCCGACGAGGTGGGCGAGGCGGAGGGGGTCCGGATCCTCCGCACCCGGGACGACTACACGAGCGTCATCTCGCTCGTCCGCGACGACTACGAGGTCATCACGTACTGAGGCCGCGGGCGACGGGTCTCCCGGCGTGTGCGAAGGCTCAGGGTTTTCAGGCAGGGCTGGCTACCGGGGGTATGGACCTGCGTCTCGTGGCCGTGCTGTTGCTGGTCCCGGTGCTGGACTTCCTGCTCCTGGTCGGGCTGGTGGCGGTCGGGCCCCTGACCGTCGTCCAGGGCGTGCTCGTGGTGGTGGTCACGTCGCTGGTCGGACTGCTGCTGGTCCGGGCCGAGGGACGCCACACCGTCCGGAAGATCCAGCGGAGCCTCGCCGGGGGCGACCTCCCGGGCGACGAGCTGCTGGACGGCGCGCTCATCCTCGTGGCCGCCGGGCTCTTCCTCACGCCGGGGTTCCTGACCGACGTCCTCGGGCTGGTGCTGGTGCTGCCGCCGACGCGCTACCCGTTCCGGGTCGGCCTCCGGAAGTTCGTCGTGGGGCCGTACCTCGACGCCAAGACGGGCGGCATCGCCACCGGCGCCGTCTACGAGGGCGGTGCCCCCCGGACGGAGGTCGAGATGGACGAGTCCGACTACCGCTTCGACGACGCCGACGACCGGGACGAGGGGCCCGGCGAGGGGGAGGGCCCACCCGGAGGCGACACGCCGCAGGACTGACTGCTCGCGCCTGCCGTATCCCCTGCCGGCCGACTGATACCCCGTTCAGCTCCGCCCGTACGTGCCACTACGTATCGGTATTGGTTCTCGATAGGTCTCCCTCTGACAGTCCGTTACGTCCTTCGGCTATTCCCCGGACGTTCTCGGCCACCCGTCTATATTTTTGGATGCTTTCGCTAGAAGTCTTAACCTCCGAAAATCGCTGTGTTCTCCCGATGACGGACCCGACAGTTGGTGGCGAGCATCGCACGACACGACGGGGGTTGTTGCAGGCGGCCGGGGCGGCGTCCGCCGGCGCGGCCGCGGCGACGCTACTGAGCACGGGCGCGGTGGCGGAACCGGAGTCCCCGACCGAAACCGACGCGGAGCCGACGCCGTCGGCCGTCGGGAGCGGAGGCGCCTTCCCGCAGTCGGTCGCGAGCGGCGACCCGACGCCGAGCGGGGCCGTCGTCTGGACGCGGCTGGACCCGGAGCTGGGGGCGCTCACCGACGACGACCTGTTCCTGCAGGTGACGCCGGCGCCGGACCGTGCGACGCCGAACGACGCGGCCGACTTCGCGGGGGGGACGACCTACACCGTGTCGACCCCGGTCGCGGCACACGACTACACGGTCAGCGCCGACCTGGACGGCGAACTCGACGCGGACCGGTTCTACTTCTACCGCTTCGTCTACGGCGACCGGGCAGCGAGCCCGGTCGGGCGGCTCCGGACGCTGCCGGCACCGGACGCCAGCCCCGACCGGCTGTCGCTGGCGGTCTCCTCGTGCAACCGCTACGAGCACGGCTACTACGGCGGCTTCGCCCGCATCGCCGAGGAGGACGTCGACTACCACGTCTCGCTGGGGGACTTCCTCTACGAGTACGCCGGCGAGGGGAGCCAGCCCGGCCGGGACATCCAGCTCCCGAGCGGGAAGTCGGTGGCACACACGCTGGCCGACTTCCGGGCGCTCCACCGCACCTACCGGGCCGACGACCTCCTGCAGGCCGCGATGGAGCGCCACACGTTCATCCACACTTGGGACGACCACGAGGTCGTCAACAACCGCTGGTGGAACGACGAGGCCGACGCGCCGGACACGCGGAGCCACCCTTTCGGCGGCGACTTCGGGCGGATGCGGGAGCTGTACGCCAGCGGCATCGCGGGGATGCTGGAGTACCTCCCGCTGCGGGTCGATTACGACGACCCCGGTGAGGACTACGACCCCGACAACACCGCCCAGGACTACTTCGGCCTCTACCGCTCGTTCAGGTTCGGCGACCTGACGGAGCTGTTCATGACCGACGAGCGGCTCTACCGGTCGCGACCGCCCGAGGGTCCGGACGGCGAGCGCCGTGACGTCGCGGTCCCCCCGTCCCGGGACCAGGACGCCCTCGACCGGACGATGCTGGGGACCGAGCAGTACCGCTGGTTCCTCGACGGGGGTCCCAACCCCGACGGCCTGCCGAACACGGACGGCGTCACGGGGACGGACGCGCAGTGGAAGCTCCACGGCAACGAGGTGCTGTGTGCGGCACTGCGGACGACGGGGGCCGGCCCCGCCAGCGTCTACCTCAACTACGACGCCTGGGACGGCTACGAGGCCGAACGCGATCTCCTGATGGGCCGACTGGCCCGCGACGAGGTGGAGAACTACGTCACTCTCACCGGCGACATGCACACGTACATCGCCGGCTACCTGAAACAGGATTACAAGGACCCCGAACAGTCCGAGTACGCCGGCGGCGAGCGCGTCGGCGTCGAGTTCATGACGCCCGGTGTCACCAGCGACAACCTCGGCGCCGCGGGCGGCCTCCCGGCCGACGAGACGGAGGACGCTATCGACGAGTCCGTCCAGGCACAGAACCCCCACATCGAGTGGTTCAACTCCTCGCGCTGGGGCTACACCGTGGTCGACATGACCCGGTCCGCGCTGACCTACACGGCGTACGAGGTCGACCGGGCCGACGACTCGGCCGACGCCGACAAGCGACTCCTCCGGGCCTACCGCGTCCCGGCCGGCGAGTACGAGCTCCAGGAGTTCCGCTCGCCGCCGCTGGACGAGACGGTTGGCGACCTGGTCGCCGCGTCGGTCGCCGGGCGGGATACCGACCCGGACGATGACGGCAGCACGACTACCCGGGCGGACGGCGACGGGACCGGTATCCCCGACCCCGTCGAGCGCGCCTCCGACGTCGACGGGGGGGTCTGACGTGACCGACCGGACGAGGAGCGACCACGACGCGACCACACGACGGATCCGGCCATGACCGACGACGACACGACCACGACAGGCGGGGCCGACACGGACGAGCAGGACGGTGGCCTCTCCCGACGGGGTATGCTCCGCGGGAGCGCGGCGCTGGGCGCAGCGCCCGTCATCGCGAGCGCGGCGGGCGCCGCGGAGGCCGCGCCGGGGGACGGTCCACGGGGCATCCACGTCGCCTACGGCGCCGAGCCGAGCAGCACCCTCGCCGTCGCGTTCACCGGCGCGGCCGGCAGCGCGACCATCCGGTACGGCCCCTCGGACGGCGACCCCGGGACGGCCGACCTGGACACGACGGCCACGCCGAGCGGCCGCCCCGTCCCCGGCCGGGACGCGGTGGCGTACACGGCCACGCTGACCGGGCTGGCGGCCGACACGGAGTACGCCTACGAGGTCGAACTGAACGGGACGACGAGCGAGCGCTACGCCGCGCGGACGGCACCCGTCGGTCCGGAGGTCGCCGCGGACGGGTTCACCGTCGCGCACGTCGCCGACCACGGCGTCGCGGACCCGGAGAACCCGTTCCAGCGACCGGACGACGCCAACCCGGAGCTGGCGATGGCGCTGGCCGAGCGGCAGGACCCGGTCATGCAACTGCTGTCGGGCGATATCTCCTACTCCAACGGGAACCCCTCGACCTGGGACCTGTACTTCGAGACCCACGAGGACTACTACGCGGGGACGCCATTCATGACCGTCCCCGGCAACCACGAGGCAGAGGTGGGGACCGGGATGATCCAGTACGACCGTCGGCTCAACGCGGCGATGCCGGTCGTGGACCCCGTCATCGACCCCGTCTCCAAGCGCCGCTGGTGGGACGTCGTCTACGGTAACACGTTCATCATGGGGCTGAACACCACCGCCGACGCCTGTGGCGACCTGGCGCGGGCCGAGGAGTTCGTCCCGCTGTACGACCCCCGCTGCGAGACCGAGGCGGGCCGCACCTACGGGGAGCTCCAGGAGGCGTACATGCGGTCGGCCCTGGCCCGGGCCGAGGCCCGGGAGGACGTCAAGTGGAAGATCGTCCAGTTCCACGGCCCGCTCTGGACCACCTCGCCGGACCACGAGCCCCGGCGGGACCTCCAGAAGCGGTGGGGCCCCATCTTCGACGAGTACGACGTCGACCTCGTGCTCCACGGTGACAACCACGTCTGGGAGCGGAGCAAGCCCATCCGGCACACCGAGGACCTGCTGACCTACTCCGAGCGCCGACGCCCCCGCGACCGGCCGGACGAGCAGGCCCCGCCGCCGGCGGAGGCCGCCGCGGATCTGGACCTCCCCTTCGAGGACGCCGACATCGGGACGACCTTCGTCGTCAACGGGACCGGTGGTGTCAGCCACTACGAGCTCGGCGCCGACGAGCTGTACATCGATACGGCCTTCGAGTCGTTCTACGGCGTCACGCGGCTGGACATCGACGACGAGGCCATCGAGGTCCGGTATATCGCTCACCCGCCGCTGGACACGGTGACGGACGACGACGGCTCGCTCCCCGCTGGTTTCGACCCCAGCCTCGACAACCCGGCGGTCGCGGTCCGGGACGCGTTCCGCATCGAGAAAACCGACGACGGCCGACCGAGGCAGGTCGACCTCGCACCGCCCGCGGGCAGCGGGTCGTCGCCCCCAGAACGGACGGGGTCCGCCAGCCGGTCGGACGACGGCCAGGCCTTCACCGGGGGGGCGACGAACCACGTCGAGCTCGCGGTCGACGCCAGCGCCCCCGTCACGGTCCGGGACCGCGTCCCCGCGGCATGGGACGTGGTCGGCGGCGATATCCGGTCGCCCCACGGCGACGAGCCGGCCACCGCACCCGACGGGCGGCAGTACGTCTACCTGGACGTGGCCGGTGGTGACGACGACGGGGTCGTCGAGGCGGACTACTTCGTCGAGGCACCGGCCGACGCCGACGAGACGGGTGCGTACTCCTTCGGCCCGGTCGGGGCGGCCCGCCGGGGACGCGGCGCCGACCGGGACTGGACGACGGTGCCCGGGACGGGGAGCACCGAGTACGTCGTCGGGTCGGGGGCCGACCCGGCGCACGACGTACGGAAAGGTAATCCTTAAACGAACGACGGCAGTACTGGCGGTTGCGCCTACCTGGGCCAATAGCTCAGTCAGGTATGAGCGCTCGGCTGATAACCGGGAGGTCACCGGTTCAAATCCGGTTTGGCCCATACCGGGCCTCGCCCGAGGCGCTGACCTCCCCAGCCAATTCATCTCGGACGGGACACCGAACAGCGGAGCGGCCGTTCTCCCGGGGACGTGCCGAATCGTGAACGCCGAGCTACGGCTACGCCGAGAGGCGGGTCCAGCGCTGGGGCCGACCGTCGGGGGGTCGACGGCGATCTCCGCAGCACCAGTTCGCCGCGGCTCCGAGTTGACGGATGCAGTTCGAATCGGAATCGAATAATGCGATTGAACACCTTATACAGTTTTCAGTACCTTTCTGCCAATCTTTATACGGGAATCGCGTGAGATACGTGATAAGATGTCCGCCCCAACCAACACTGGCGTTCGGTCGGCCTCGTACATGCCCTGTGACCACTGCACGGAGGGGTCGCTCTCGTGGGACCCCACCCGGCGGACGAGCGTCTGCGTCGCGTGCGGCGCGTCCACGGGGGAGGACCGATGACGAAGCGTCACGTCGAGCTCCCGCCGGAGGTCCAGGCCCGTATCGACGAGGCGGTGGCGTTCGCCGACGAACGGCTCTCCGCCGACGAGCCGACCGGAGCCGTCGTAGGCGAACTACTGGCCATGCTCCACGGCGACCGGGCTGCGTACGAGCGCTACCTCACGGGTCGGTCCGAGGAGCCCATCGCCACGGTCCGGGCCGCCAGCTACGACCCGCGGAACGCGCTCACGGAGTCCGAACACTGGGCCGAGCAGGACCCCGAGGAGCTCCGGGAGGCCAAGTACCTGAACTACCTCTGGCGCGGGTTCGACGAGTCACCGCTGGCGAACAACATCGCGTTCGCGCTGCCGTTCCGCCGGATGCTCGCCTCGCACCTGTTCGAGGAGGTCGGTGAGAGCTGTCGACTGTTCGGCGGCATCAAGATCCAGTGTGGCCACAACATCGTCATGGGCGACAACGTGGTCGTCCACAACGACGTGCTGCTCGACGACCGCGGCGAGCTGGTCATCGGCGACCGCGTCTCCATCGCCGACCGCACCCACCTGCACACTCACAGCCACGACGTCGTCGACCAGTCGGACGTGACCAACTACCGCACGGTCATCGACGACGACGCGCGGTTGGGCTACGATTCGATGGTGAACGCCGGCTGTCGCGTCGGCCGGAACGCGATGGTCGGGGCCGGCGCGATGGTCAGGGGTGACGTGCCGGACCACCACGTCGCCGTCGGGTCGCCCGCCGAGAGCGTGAAGGTGAAGCCGGGCTGGGAGACCGTCGCTCGCGAGCCGGGGCCGCTGGAGCGCCGGAGCGTGGAGCGACAGCTGGACGACGAGGTGACCGGCGAGTTCGAGTCCGTCGACGAGTTCGGCCGCGACCTGACGCCGCCGGGACGCTCCGGGTCGAACTCCGACTGAACACTCCCGCCACAGGGGCCGCGACCCCGATTCGCACTGGTGATGCGCGTCCCGTAACCACACACAGGGAGCGCTCGTGACGACGGGCAGTCGACGGTGTGAAAGCGGCGTGCCGGGGGGGAACCGGCGCAGCGGGCTTACTCCAAGTCGAACCGGTCGAGCCGCATCACCTTGGTCCAGGCGTCGACGAAGTCCTGAACGAACTGCTCCTCGCCGTCGTCGGCGCCGTACACCTCGGCGATGGCGCGGAGCCGGGCGTGGGAGCCGAAGATGAGGTCGAAGCGGGTGGCCGTCCATCGGGACTCGGCCGTCTCGCGGTCACGACCCTCGTAGACGCCGTTGCCGGCGGGGGCCCACTCCGTGTCCATGTCCAGCAGGTTCACGAAGAAGTCGTTGGTCAGTGTCCCCGGCCGGTCGGTGAGGACGCCGTGGTTGGACTCCCCGTAGGTCGCGCCGAGGGCCCGCATCCCCCCGACCAGGACGGTCATCTCGTCGGCCGTCAGGTTCAGCAGTTCGGCCTCGTCGACCAGCAGCTCCTCGGCGGCGCGGTCGTGGTCGTGGTCGTGGTCACCGAGGTAGTTGCGGAAGCCGTCGACCGCCGGCTTGAGCGCCTCGAAGGAGTCGACGTCGGTCTGCTCCTGGGTGGCGTCCGTGCGGCCGGGCTCGAACGGGACCGTCACGTCGTAGCCGGCCTCGGCGGCGGCCGCCTCGACGGCCGCGTTCCCGCCGAGGACGATGAGGTCGGCCAGCGAGACACGCGTGCCGTCGGAGCGCGACTCGTTGAACTCACGCTGGATCTCCTCGTAGGTTGCCAGGACGCTCTCCAACTCGGCCGGCTCGTTGACCGCCCAGCCCCGCTGGGGCTCCAGGCGGATTCGCGCGCCGTTGGCGCCGCCGCGCTTGTCACTGTCGCGGTATGTCGACGCCGACGCCCACGCGGTCTTGACGAGCTGCTGGGTCGAGAGCCCCGAGTCGAGGATCTCGGCCTTCAGCGCGTCGACCTCCGTCTCGCCGACCAGCCCGTGGTCAACGTCCGGGACGGGGTCCTGCCACACCATGGTCTCCTCGGGAACCTCAGGGCCGAGGAAGCGGGACGGCGGGCCCATGTCACGATGGGTCAGCTTGTACCAGGCCTTGGCGAAGGCCATCCCGAACGCCATCGGGTTCTCCTGGAACGTCTCCATGATCTCGCGGTACTCGGGGTCCCGCTTGAGGGCGATGTCGGTGGTGAGCATCATCGGCGTCACCGACTCGTCGGGGTCCAGGGCGTCCGGCGCGGCGCCCTCGAGCTCCCCGTCCTTGGGGGTCCACTGCCAGGCGCCGCCGGGACCCTTCTCGGGCTCCCACTCGTAGTCGAGCAGGTTGTTGACGTAGCCCATGTCCCACTCCGTCGGCGACGAGGTCCAGGGACCCTCGATGCCGCTGGTGGTGACGCCCTCCTCGGCGGCGGTCTCGCCGTCCTGCCAGCCCAGGCCCTGCGCCTCGATGGGGGCCGCGTTGGGCTCGGAGTCGTGGGCCTCCTCCGGGTCGTCGGCGCCGTGGACCTTCCCGAACGTGTGGCCGCCGGCGATGAGCGCGGCCGTCTGCTTGTCGTCCATCGCCATCCGGCTGAACGTCTGCCGGATGTTCTTCGCCGA
>ERZ1034569.622-NODE-622-length-12741-cov-10.399180_pt1 | contig 12741 bp, 12 predicted proteins | sample MGYA00520706_ERZ1034569 | MGnify/ENA primary metagenome ERZ1034569 (study PRJEB33760, sample SAMEA4777722) | hypersaline lake metagenome | biome: hypersaline environment; feature: brines | place: Spain | collected 2014-08 | depth 0 m ...
GGGGGACGCCAGCGGTTGACGGGGTCCCCCTCATCGTGACCTACTGTCCGATCTGCCGGAGCGGGATGGTCGCGACCCGGCGGGTCGACGGCGAACCGACGGTGTTCGACGCCTCCGGACTGCTATGGAAGCCGCCTCGCATCAACACCGCCGCCGCCGAGGCCGACGACCGGGTGTTCCCCGACCGGCCGGGGGGGGTCGGGAACGGCGGGAACCTGGTGATGTACGACGCGGCGACGGGGTCGTCCTGGTCGCAGATGCTCTCGCAGGCCATCTGCGGCCCGCAGCGTGGAACCCGGCTGTCGCTCCGGCCCGCCACGATTACCGGGTTCGGCGACTGGCAGGACGCGCACCCGGAGACCGAGGTACTGCTCCCGCCGCCCCGATCCGAGCAGGTGCTCCCACCGGTCGGTGACGGCCCGGGGTGAGCAGCCCATGGGCGACGGCGTCGAACGGGCCGCGACCGACCCCGTATGCAGGGGAACGAAGCGATTCCCATCGCCCCGGTCGACCGTCTGGTCGGTTTCCAGGACCTCAATCGCGGGAAACTGCTGGAAAGAACCGACTGGAGCGGGACGAACGCGCCGTTGTATGGTGAAATCTGGTTTGCACCCTTGGTCAGTTTTATATACTACCCAATAGAACAAAGCTTCTGACATGACACGAACATACCGACGTCGTGATGTTGTGAAGACCACTGCCGGACTCGGGATCGTCGCTGGTCTCGCCGGGTGTACCAACGACGGTGGTGACGGCGGCGGCGACGGCGGCGATGGCGGTGACGGCGGCGATGGCGGTGACGGCGGCGATGGCGGTGACGGCGGCGATGGCGGCACGGACGGTGGCACTGTCGACCTCCTGAACGTCATCGGCTACCCCGAGGACGGGAACACCCTGTTCCGGGACTACTACGGGCTGAGTGACGGGAGCGAGGACATCATCGTCCCGGACGGCCTCCGCGACGGGGAGATGCAACAGCAGGTCGGCAACCCGATGGACAACGTCATCGGAACGGCACCCGCGGCGGGTGGCCCGTCCCAGGAGGCGTTCAGCACCCTCTACATGGACGAGTACGGTGAGTCGCCGGGCGTGTTCACCTCCCAGTCGTACGACTCCGTCGCGATCGGCATCCTCGCGAACGCGGCCGCCGGCGAGAACAGCGGGAGCGGCGTCCGCGACCAGATGCGGAACATCGCCAACCCCGGCGGGATGGAGGTCACGCCGGACAACTTCGTCGAGGGCGTCGAGGCGGCCGCTAACGGCGAGGACGTCAACTACCAGGGCGCCTCCTCCAACACGAACTTCAACGAGGCCGGCGACCCGGCCAACGCGGCGTACGACGTCTGGGAGTTCGACGGCGAGGGCGGCACGACCGCGACGGAGACGCTGAGCTTCGAGGGGGCCAGCCCCGACGGCGCCGGTCCCTCGGCGGACTCCATCCCCGGCGGCCTCGGTCGCACGGTCGAGGTCGGCATCCTCCTGCCGGAAACCGGCAACCTCGCGTCGGTCGGCGAGGGGATGATCAACGCCGCCGAGATCCCGGCGCAGCAGGTCAACAACTCGGACCTCGACCTCGAGGTCAACACCCAGCTCGAGGACACCAACACCAACCCGAACACCGGTGTCCAGGCCGCCGGCTCGCTGGTCAACGCCGGCGTCCCGTTCGTCTGTGGCACGGCCTCCTCCGGGGTCAACGTCCCTGTCTCCAAGCAGGAGTTCATCCCCAACCAGGTCGTCGGCTGCTCGCCGTCCTCGACGGCGCTGTCCGTCTCGAACCTCGAGGACGACGACTACATCTTCCGGACCGCGCCCTCGGACCTGCTCCAGGGTCGGGTGATGGCACAGGTCGCCTCCGAGCGTCTCGGCGCGTCCACGGCTGCCACCCTGTACGTCAACAACGACTACGGTCAGCAGCTCTCCGAGCAGTTCAGCAGCGTCTTCGAGGAGGACTTCGGCGGCACGATCTCGGCGCAGGTCGCCTACAACCAGAACGAGGACTCCTACACCTCCGTCATCCAGGAGGCCCTCAACAGCGCCGGCAACTGAGGTCGGCGACACCCACTCGATTCTTTCGACGTGCACCACTGGGAGCGCCAGCCGGCGGTCCGCACCGGTATCTCCACGAGGCCGGCGACTGGCGGTGGAGACGGCCGCTGAGGAGTGAGCGCTCGGGCCCGGGCGGTCAGCCGCCCAGGAAGTCCCGGCGGACCTGCTCGTCGTTGAGAAGGGCTTCGCCAGCGTCCTCGTAGCGGTTCTGCCCGTCGACGAGGACGTACCCCCGGTCACACCGCCGGAGCGCCTCCTTGGCGTTCTGCTCGACCATCAGGACGGCGGTGCCGTCGTCGTTGATGGCGTCGATCCGGTCGAACATGTCGTCGACGAGGTCCGGGGCCAGTCCCGCGGAGGGCTCGTCGAGCAGCAGTAGATCCGGGTCCAGCATCAGCGCCCGGCCCATCGCCAGCATCTGCCGCTGGCCGCCGGACATCTTCCCCGCCTCCTGCTCCATCCGCTCCCGGAGGATCGGGAACCGGTCGTACACCGCCTCCAGTGCGCCCTCGGGGACGTCGTCGAGGATGTACGCCCCCATCTCCAGGTTCTCCTGGACCGACAGCGAGGTGAAGATGTTGCCGTTCTGCGGGACGTAGCCGAGCCCCAGGTGGATCACGTCCTCGGGCTCGGTGGTGGTGATTTCGGTCCCGTCGAACGTGACGGTGCCGGCCATCCGGTTCGTGAGCCCGAACACGGACTTCATGGCCGTCGACTTGCCGGCCCCGTTCGGGCCGACGATAGTGACGTACTCGCCGTCACGCACGTCGAGGTCGATATCGGTCAGGATCTGCAGGTCGCCGTAGCCGGCGTCCAGGTTCCGGACCGACAGCAGGCTGTCGTCGAACCGGCGGGTGCCCTGCTTGGCACCGGCGGTTTCGCTGGCGCCGCTCGCCTCGTCGGGTTCGGCCGTCTCGCTCATTACTCGACCTCGCCCCCCAGGTACGCCTCGATTACCTGTTCGTTCGACTGTACCTCCTCGGGGGTCCCCTCGGTGAGCATCCTCCCCTGGTGCATCACGATGACGTGTTCACAGTTCTCCATGATCAGGTCCATATCGTGCTCGACGATCAGAAACGTGTAGCCCTCCTCGCGGAGTTCGTGGACGTGTTCCAGCAGCCGCTCCTCCAGCGACGGGTTGACGCCGGCAAACGGCTCGTCGAGCAACAGCATCGTCGGGTCGGTCATCAGCGCCCGCGCCAACTCGAGCAGCTTCCGCTGCCCGCCCGAGAGGTTGCCCGCGTACTCGTGGGCGAGGTGGTCAATCTCGAAGAAGTCGAGCATCTCCCAGCAGTCCTCGAGGATCTTCCGCTCCTCGCCCATGATGCCACTGCGGAGCCCGGGCAGGACCGAGCGCCACAGCGACTCGCCGGTCTGGCCCTTCGGCGCCAGCATCATGTTCTCGAGGACGGTCATCTCCTCCAGTTCGCGGGCAATCTGGAACGTGCGGACGAGTCCGCGGTTGGCGACCGAGTCCGGTGACATCCCGCTGATCTCCTCGCCCCGGAAGTGGACCGCTCCGTCGGTCGGCTCGTGAACGCCAGTGATGCAGTTGAACGTCGTCGACTTGCCGGCGCCGTTCGGGCCGATGAGGCCCGTGAGACTCCCCTCCTCGACGGCGAAGTCGGCGCCGTCGACGGCGACGATTCCGCCGAACTCCTTGCGTAGTCCCTCGACCCGGAGCGGGACGCCCCTCGGCGTGTGTTTGGCGGCCTCCTCGACTTCGGAGTCGTGGGCCTCGGCCTCGTCGATTTCGACGTCCGCGTCGGGTGCGTTCGTCTCGACCCCCGCGCCCGTGTCACTCATCGGTATCACCTCCATCGACGGGTTCGCCACCGTCGGTCGCGGGCGTTGCCCCCGGACTGTCGGTGGACCGCTCGGGCCGGTTCAGCGAGATCGTGGAGGCCTCTTCCTTCCGGTGGCCCAGCATCCCCTCCGGACGGTTGTGCATCAGGTAGATCAGCACGAGCCCCATGATGACGAGCTGGAGCTGCTGTAGGTTGTCGGTGATGAACAGCAGCATCGGGAACGGGTCGAGCCCGGAGATGAGCGGTGACACCGCCTGTCCGAACGTGTCGACTGCATCCGAATCTACGTTCTGCTGGACGACGTTCTTGATGAACAGCGGGCCACGGAACAGGAACGCCGCAAAGATGGCCCCTCCCATGACGCTGCCGGTCGTCGAGCCGGCGCCGCCGATGATGAGTGCGATCCAAACGAAGAAGGTGAGCCGGGGGCGGAAGGCGCTGGGCGTGATAGCGCCCTGGACCGCGAAGAAGAGGATGCCGCCCAGCCCCATCAGCGCACAGCCGAACATGAACGCCGTGATCTTGAACCGCCGCGTGTTCTTGCCCAGCGACTGGGTCGCCTCCTCGTCCTCGCGTATGGCCTTGAGGACGCGACCGAACGGTGAGTTACCGACCCGTCTGAGCAGCACGTAGAAGCCGATCAGGAACACCAGCAGAATCAACCCGTAGAGCAGGCTATCGAACACCGGCTTGGGATTCGATCCGAGCGAGAGCGCCGCTCCGGCGGATTCGGTGAACGCCGTGTACGGTTCCAGCAGCCCGAGCGCCTCGAGCAGGTCGTCCGTCGGGTCGAAATCGAGGATGAGGCCGGAGCCGCCGCCAAGTCCGACGAAGTACCCCGCGATCTGCATCTTCTGGAAGTCGCTCTCGAGCACCGTGAACCGGACGATCTCGCTGACGCCAACAGTGACGATGGCGAAGTAGTCCGCGCGCAGGCGCAGGGCGGGAAGCGCGACCAGCCCCCCGAAGGCGGCGGCGGCGAGCACGCCACCGATTATGGCCAGCCAGAGCGGGAGCCCGAAGCCACCGATGGAACCGGCCGCGGGCTCGGTAAGCGCCGGTTCCTTGGCGAGGACGGCGGTCGTGTAGATGCCGATCGCCATGAACCCGATGACGCCGATATTGAAGAGGCCGGTGTACCCCCAGTGGAGGTTGAGTGCGAGCGCGAGCATCGCGAACACGCCGATGTAGAAGAAGAGGTTGGCCAGCAGGTTCACCTGCTGGCGGGCGCCGAAGTCCAGTAGCGCGCCCCCGACGAGGTAGAGCGCGAAGATGCCGAGTATGAGCCCCAGGAGCTTGACCGCGTCCTCCTCCCAGAGCTGCTCGGCGGCCGCCCGGACCCCTCCGACGGGGTCGTCCTTCCCGTCAGCGTCGTCGTTCGTCCCGCTCATGCTGTCGACCCCCCGGAGAAGATCCCCGACGGTCGGACCAGCAACATGAGGATCATCACGAGGAACGCGGACGCCCGCGCGAGCCCAGTCGGGACCCAGACGATCGACACGGACATCGTCAGGCCGATGACGAGCCCGCCCACGATGGCACCGTAGACCGAGCCGATCCCACCGAGGATGACTGCCGCGAAGATCGGCAGCAGCAGGATCCAGCCCTGGAACCAGTGGAGGGTGCCGTTCCAGATGACGAACATGTAGCCGGCGACACCTGTGAGGCCGGCTCCGATGATCCAGGTGTACCGAATCACGCGCTCGGTCGGGATGCCGGTGATCCGGGCGAGGTCCTCGTTGTCCGACATCGCGCGCATTGCCTTCCCCAGCTTGGTTCGCTGGAGCAGGAGGTGGAGCCCGAGCATCAGCAACACCGAGACCACCAGCAGCGACACCTCATGGAGGTCCACGCTGACGAACCCGTCGTACACCAGGATATCGGTGCTGGGGACGGCGTTCGAGTCCGTCACGCCACGCCGGCTCGGGTCGAAGATGAAGGCGATCAGGTACCGGAGGACGAACGCCACGCCGATGCTCGTGATGAGCAGGGTGATGCCCGAGCGGTCCCGGATGGGTTCGAAGACGGTCCGGTCGATGAACAGCGAGAGCAGTATGGTGAACAGGGCGGCAGCGATGACGCCCCCGAGCACGGCGAGTGGCGTCGAGGCGACGCCGATACCGAGCTGGGCGCCGAACACCGAGCCGCCAGCACCGACGAGCGCGAGCGAACCGATGTCGGCCTCGGCTCCGAACCCGCCCGCAATGATGTAGGTGACGATCATCCCGGAGAAGGCGCCGCTGGTGATGAAATCACCGTGTGCGAAGTTAGCGAAGTTCAGGATACTGTATGTCATCGAGAGCCCGATGCCCGCCAGCCCGAAGAACAGGCCCCGCATCAGCCCGTCCTTCAGGAGCACGACGAACTGGGAGACGGGCACCTGCCCGAACACCAACTGTCGAACGAGATCTAGCAGCAACACCACGAGTGCCAGTACGAGTGCGGCTCGAACCGGGTCGGCGATAAGTAGTTCCCGCCCCCGGCTGTACGTGTCGTTTACGCCCATAGTGTGCTTCTACAGGTACAACCGGAGTACACCGTAATGTACTCTTCGGCTCAATAACCGACTCCCGCAGTTCTATGGCTGATAACCGGCCGCTCTGCCGGCGAGAACGTGCCGGATGGAGAACCGCCATCGTCACCGAGTGCCCTCTGAACGTCGTTGCGCAAGCCTTTCGTGAGGACCTGTCTATCGCTACGGTATGTTCCAGACGCTGGCGGACCTCAGCGCTGCCGGGACCACACTCGGGGTACGTGTGGATATCAACAGCCCCCTCGAGGATGGCGAGCTGGCGGACGACTCGCGGGTCCGTGCCCATCTGGAGACGCTCTCGGAGCTCCTCGACCGGGGGGCACGGGTGGCGGTACTCGCACACCAGGGCCGACCGGGGGGTGACGAGTTCGCGACGCTCGCCTCCCACGCCGCCCGGCTGGACGAACTGCTCGACGCGCCGGTCGACTACTGCGACGCCACTTTCACCGCGGCCGCTCGCGAGCGGGTCGACGCGCTCGAGAACGGCGAGTGCGTCGTGTTGGAGAACACCCGCTTCTACTCCGAGGAGTACATGGAGTTCGACCCGGAGACGGCCGCGGACACGTTCCTCGTCCGGGAGCTGGCGCCGGCGCTCGACGCCTTCGTCAACGACGCGTTCGCCGCTGCCCACCGTTCACAGCCATCGCTCGTCGGCTTTCCCGTCCGGGTGCCGGGCTACGCTGGCCGTGTGATGGAGCAGGAGTTAGAGGTACTCGGGAGCATCGAGTCGACGACGACGCCCCGCGTCTACGCGCTCGGCGGGGCGAAGATCGTCGACTCGCTGGACGTGGCCCGTTCGGTGCTCGAACGTGGCTTCGCCGACCACGTCATCGTCTCCGGCATCGTGGGCAACGCCTTCCTCCTGGCCGACGGCGTCCAGCTCGGGGCGGCCAGCGCCCACGTCGTCAACGAGCGGTCAGACAGGGCGGTCAAGCGCGCCGGCGACCTGCTCGACGAGTTCGGCAGCCGCATCCACCTCCCCCGTGATGTGGCCGTCGAGCGCGACGGCGAGCGGGTCGAACTGGACCTGGGGGCGCTCCCCTCGCAGAACGCCGCGATGGATATCGGCGCGAAGACCATCGCCGCATACGGCGAGTTCCTGGACGAGGCCGGGACGGCCATCTGCAACGGTCCGGCGGGGGTGTTCGAGGACGAGCGGTTCGCCACCGGGACGCGGGAGCTGTACGAGGCCGCGACCCACTCGGGCTACAGCATCGTCGGCGGCGGGGACACGGCCGCGGCGCTGCGGCGGCTCGGCGTCGAGGGCTTCGACCACGTCTCAACCGGCGGGGGCGCGGCGCTCCGGATGCTGACCGGGGAGCCGCTCCCGGCGGTCGAGGTGCTCCGCGCGAACCGGCACTCGGCATGACCGACACCGACGCCGCACCGGCCGGCGTGACGGTCGAACCCGGCGACACGGGCGACGTGGACGCGGTCGCGGAGATGTGGGTCGCCCTCGCCGAGGGCCAGCGCGACCACGGCTCGCACCTCCTCGCCGACGAGAACCGGCCGCCGGCCCGCGAGGCCGCGGCGCGCCACGCCGTCACCGGCGGCCTGTTCGTCGCACGACTCGCCGACGGGGAGGCGGTCGCGGACGCGCCGCTCGGCGCGGGCGACCTCGTCGGTTTCGTCACTGCCAGCCCCGCGAGCGGTGACTTCCGGACGGACATCGACCGGGGCGTCGTCCGGAACATCTACGTCCGGCCGCCGGCCCGCGGCCGCGGGGTCGGCACGGCGCTCCTCGCCGCCGCGGAGGCGCATCTCGCGGAGCTGGGGGCCGACAGGGTGTCGCTCGAGGTGATGGCGACGAACGACGCCGCACGACGGTTCTACGACCGACACGGGTACGAGCCACACCGGGTCGAGCTGGAATCGCCCGTGGACGACCGATAAGGTTTCGTGGCGTCCGGGAGTACCATCACCCGTGCCACGGGAGCTTGGGTGGTACAAGCACTCGACTTGTAATCGAGAGTTCGTGGGTTCAAATCCCACCCGTGGCTCGTATCTGAACGCTCAAAGCCGGCCACGACATCCCCCCTGTCCTCGTTCACCTCTTGGCGAGCCAGTTAGTTGAGTAGCGATGCCCCTGGCGTGGTCGCCCGGAGGGGTGCACGCGGACAGTGTCGTGCCCGGCCATCTGTGGGTGCGACGGCTCGCGTCGCGACCGACACGGAGGTGGCCGTCCGATGACGTTCCGGCAGGCCCTCGAATGCGGGCGGTGTGGCCGTCTCCTCCTGCACGACGTGACGGAGTGTCACCACTGTCGGGCTGACCAGTTCCTCCAGGGAGCGGATGCTCGATGATCGACTGCCGGTGTGGCGCTCCCCTCGCGCCAGCGGTCATCATTCGCGACGACGTCTGAGACCGGCATCGGTGTCCGGAGTGCTGTCCCGCATCTTCCGCATGGCTCCTGCCGCTCGCGCACTGTGCCAGTCCGGCTGCCCATCGTGTGGGCTCTCGCCCGACGCCGAGACCGCGCTCCGGCTGTCGAACGACCACCGCCGCGGGAAGCCGCTGACGGAGCTGTGCCACGACCCAGCCGTGCCACAGCTCGAGCCGGTGAACAGTCATCGCTGCATCTCGCAACCTGATACTATCCCCCGGGACGGTAGGCCGTCCGGTGGGTGTCCTCGATGGCCGTGGCTCGTCCTCGGTCGAGCTACCCCGTGAAGTCGCTACACACTGGGATGCCGACCGTCTCGAACTCGGACATGTCCTCGATTTTGGCGGGCACCTCGTCGATCCCGATCTCCTCGCTCACGATCGCACCTGGGTCGAGTTTACCCGTCTCCATCATGTCGAGAATCTCTCCGTAACGGGACGGCTGGAGGCCTAACGACCCGAGGAAGTCGATCTCTTGAGAGACGATTAGGTCAGTCGGGAGCGAGACCATGCCCCCCTCCTCCTGTGTCGTCAGCCCGATCTGGATGTGGCGCCCGTTACCGCCGAGGGACATCACGGCGTTCTGGCACGTTTCCGCGACGCCGAGGGCGTCTACGGAGACGTCCGCCCCCCCGTCCGTGATGGCTTGCGCCTCAGCGGCGGGGTCGTCCACGTCGCGAGCGTTGATCGTGTCGACGGCGCCGAGTTGCTCTGCCTTCTCGAGTTTTTCGTCCATCAGGTCGACGCCGATGACGTTGGCCCCGAGTGCGTCGGCTACCTGGACCCCGGAGAGGCCGACGCCCCCGAGCCCGTGGATAACGACGTCCTCACCGCGACCAACTCTACCGCGGTGTGCAAGCCCGTGGTAGGCGGTCATGAACCGACAGCCCAGTCCTGCCACGTCCGTGCTGTCGACCCCATCGGGAAGCGGGATACAGTTGATGTCGGCGTTGGGGACGTGCAGCTCCTCGGCGAGTGCACCCGGGTGCTCGTCGACGAACCCCGGGATGACGAGATTCTCACAGATGTTCTCCCGCCCGTTCCGACACTGGCTGCACTTCCCGCACGCGAAGTTGAATGGGATTCCGACGTGGTCACCTTCGTTCAGGTTCTCGACCTCGTCGCCGACAGCAACGACGTGGCCGACCGGCTCGTGGCCGAGGACGTGTGGCGGGGTGGGACTCAGCCCCAACCAGTCCCAGTCCCCCTGCCAGGCGTGCCAATCGCTCCGGCAAACCCCACAACCGTCCATCTCGATGACTGCCCCCGATGGGGTCACGTCGGGCTTTTCCACGTCGGTAACTTCGAGCGGTTCCTGGAATTCCTGCAGTGTCACTGCTCGCATGGCACGCGCTAACACGGAGCAATACGACTTACCTCTTTCGGCGGGGCGGCCGACCGAGAGGTGCTGCTGAACTCCTCCAACCGGCTCCAGCTGCCTCGGGAGGCGTACGGCGTCCACCGACATCCGAGGCGTCTCCGGCACTGCACTCGAGGACCGTGGCGCCGAAGTGGTGGCTCAGGCTTCCGGGGTAAGAGAGTCGAACGGTATCAACGCCGGTGGGGTCCCCCCGGCGATGGTCGAGCGGGGCACGCTTCGCGTTCGCTCCGAACCTCACTCGACGGACGCGAACATCGGCGCCGAGGTCGCGCTCGCCGTCTCCACGGTTGGCGATTCACTCGTGTTCACAATCACCTCGGGACTGCGCTGGAAGCACCACCTGACCGGGGGGCGAGTCGATGGATACCCGGCCGCTCAAGCACGGTGACGGGAGTAGGTATCCTCTCGCCGACGCCTGCGAGAACCACTCCGGGGCGCTTTCTCCGGTTCGGGTGGTCGACTTTGCCCCCCCGATCCGCGGAGACTGTCTGGGTCAGTTGAGATGTTCAATCAGTAGACTCCACAGGGGCCGTGCTGACTCGATGGAAACGCTGCCCTCCCTGGAGCGTGACGTGAGCACGGGACCCGAGAGACCGACCTGCATTCCGTGCCTGAGTGTAGCCTCAAGCCCGAAGCTGTGCGTTCTCGTCGCCGGTATGCAACTGCCAACTTCGGGGAACTCCTCTGACGCCGTGCGGGATACAGAGCGTGAATCGGCCATTCGAAGTGGTCGATACCAAGACAACTGGAACCGTTAGATGCAGAGGATCCATCGGGTGGGAAACTAACTATACGACGGCCACAACAGCCCCAATAACAAAGCTGGCCAGTGCGATTACAGAGAGGACCGTCCCCGAAAAGTCAGTGGCTCCTTCTGACTTGGCCTCAAATCCCCTCCACCGTGAGAGGATTCCAGCACCGACGAGTATCGCAGCTACCCCGCCGACTAAACTAATGCCAGTCCACAGCGAAGGACCAGATTCGAGTAACTGTCCAAGCGATTGACTCGTGAGAACCATTCCTGTCACCAGCGGTGCGATACCGACTGCCTTCGTGGAGGGCATACATCCATGCTTGATTTCGCTCGTCATTAGTGTTACTCGAGTGCTGAGTACGTAGCGCAGTTCTAACGACGTATCTAGACGAGTAGGGGCGAATTGAACACAGTTCAGTTGCTGAGCTCACCTTCTGAATCGGTCACCCCGGTACTGACAGCCGATGATAGTTCGAAAACGAATAGCGCGAGTCGGTCAGCCGAAGTGGACGGGAACACGGGTCGTAATTCGGTCAGAACTCGCCCAGATGAAATCTTACTGAGAGGGGCGACGCCCAACTCTCGCAAAAGTCGTATGGGGTGACGGCAAGACTACGGAGTATGTCTGATACCGGCAGCGGAATTTCCAAAACACTATCTGAAGTGGATTCAGTCAGCTATCGTCTCGATTCCGTCTGCAGTAATGGCTGCACCCCTATCGGGAAATGATAGCGCAGCTCGGTATCTTGTCGGCGTTTCTGTCCTCTTCGTCCCGTATTCGTTCTTCCCGCTAATCCGAGCTTGATAGGAACGGTATCCCATGAGAATCGCATGATGAACAGTCGGTTGGTTCGGTAGAGCGAGAGTGGAACAGACGCTGTCACCGTGCTGAACCCATCCTCTGTATCGCTCAGGCCGCTGCTGACAAAGGCCCAGTAGTTGCTGCATACAGGGCGCGTGTTGATCACTCGAGTTTCTCGACACCGGTGATTTCGAACCGGGCCCCGCCCTCCTCGCTCTCGGCGATGGCGACCTTCCACCCGTGCGCGTCGGCAACCTGCTTGACGATCCGCAAGCCGAACCCGGTGCCGTCCTCATTCGTCGAATATCCTGCCTCGAATACCTCCTCACGGCCAGACTCGGGGATGCCGGAGCCGGTATCTGCCACGTAGAAGCCGTCGTCCATCGCACCGACGGACACTGTCACGTCGTCACCGCCGTGTTCGATAGCGTTCCGGTAGAGGTTCTCGAACAGTTGCTGAAGTCGGCCCTGATCCGCCCGGATAGTCCGCGTTGTGCCGGTTTCGAGCGTTGCCTGCTCCGTATTCACGGTTTGCCAACTGTCCGTGGCCATGTTCGCAAGCACGATCGGGTCGGTCTCATCGACTTGGTCGCCTTCCCGTGCCAGTGTCAGTACGTCCTCAATGAGCGCGTCCATCCGGTCGAGTGCCTGTGCGACGTCGTCGATATGATCACTGTTGCACTCCTCTCGAATCAGTTCCAGCCATCCCTCGGCCACCCGGAGCGGATTCCGCAGATCGTGGCTGACGATACTGGCAAACTCCTCCAGGCGCTCGTTCTGGCGTTGAACCTCGTGCTTCTGTTTGACCTGCTGAGTGATGTCGCGCGAGACAGCCATCGCGTAGACGACCTCGCCCGTGTCATCTCGAACTGGCATCGTCCGGAGTTCGTAGTGCTTCCCCCGGAACTCCTGTCTGTACGTGTAGTTCTCGCCATCGAACGTCCTTTCGAGATACCGAACCTGTTCGTCGGCAACGTCACCCGGGTACAGATCGTGCGGTGTGTTCCCTTCGAAGTCGGCACTGGTGAGGCCCAT
>ERZ1034569.623-NODE-623-length-12740-cov-4.947103_pt1 | contig 12740 bp, 13 predicted proteins | sample MGYA00520706_ERZ1034569 | MGnify/ENA primary metagenome ERZ1034569 (study PRJEB33760, sample SAMEA4777722) | hypersaline lake metagenome | biome: hypersaline environment; feature: brines | place: Spain | collected 2014-08 | depth 0 m ...
CCGGAGAGGTCGAGCGGAGGGAACGGGGGGATGCAGTCGAGAACGGGGACGGGTGCGTGGTCCAGAAGCCGGCCATCGGGGGCACCGCCGGGCCGCGCGGGGAGGTGGGGGGCCGCCACAAGAACGAGGGGGGGGGGGGCCGGGACGTGGGCGGCGACGACGGCGCAACCGCCGAGACCGTCAAGGGACTCGGCTCCAGTGACGGGGACGAGGCGGAGACCGACGGCTGGACCTCGCCGATCGTCGAGACCGTCGCCAACCGCGGCGAGGGTGTCGAGGACGTGCTGGCGGCGGTTGCCGACCACCGTACCCACTTACAGGAGTCCGGCGAGGGCGACGAGCAGACCCGGACCCGCTACGCCGAGGAGATCCGGACCCTGCTACGCGAGGACCTGAACGACCTGCTCGCCGCCGAGGTCGACCGCCGCGGCGGGCTCGACAGCTACGTCGAGCGGGTCGTCGCCGGCGAGACCGACCCGTACAGCGTCGCCGACGAACTGCTCACCCCCATCGCCGACTGTATCGAGGGGACCGACCGTGGGGACGCGGCCAGGCGCGAACAGGGGCCAACCGCCGAGGACTGAGCGGACAGCAGCGGGGCGTCACTGTGTCGGGCCCGGTAGTCGGGCCTGCCCGCACGGTCGCGTCGACCCGGGCCACAGCCGCGTGGTATAAACGGCGCCCCAACGTAGAACTGCGTATGAAACTCAGAAGCCTCGTCGCCGGTGCCGTCGGAGCCGTGGGTGCAACCGCGGCCGCGAACAGCCTGCTCGCCTCCCGTGCCGAAGAACTCGACCTGTTTCTGGAGGGTGACCACGGAACCTACCGCTGGCGTGGCTTTGACGTCGCCTACACCGAGGCCGGCGACCCCGAGGACCCGGACCTCCTGCTCTTTCACGGGGTCAACGCCGCCGCCTCGAGTCACGAGTTCCACCGCGTCTTCGGCGACCTCGCCGAGGAGTACCACGTCATCGCCCCGGACCTACCCGGGTTCGGCGGGTCGGACCGGCCGCCACTGCTGTACTCGGCGTCACTGTACGAGACGTTCGTCGCCGACGCGGTCGCGGACCTCGCGGAGAACCCCGTCGTCGTCGGCTGCTCGCTGACCGGCAGCTACGCCGCCACCGCCGCCAGCGAGGAGGACGTCGACGAACTGGTGCTCGTCTGCCCGACCGACACGTCGATGGGTGGCCGGCGGACCTGGCTGCGCTCGGCGGTCCGGTCGCCCGTCCTCGGTGAGGCGGTGTACAACCTCATCGTCAGCGAGCCCTCGCTGCGGTACTTCCACGAGGACCACGGCTACTACGACATGACCAATCTCACCGACGAGGTCGTCGACTACGAGTGGACCTCGGGTCACCAGCCCGGGGCCCGGTTTGCCCCCGCGTCGTTCATCTCCGGCTTTCTCGACCCCGAGGGCGACCTCGGGGGGACGCTCGCGGACATAGACGTCGAGACGACGCTGGTCTGGGGCCGGGACGCCGACATCACCCCTCTCTCCCAGGGTGAAGAGCTCGCCGAGGAGGGGGCGGCCCGGTTGGTCGTCTTCGACGACGCCCTCCTCCTCCCCCATGTCGAACACCCCGAGGCGTTCGTCGACGTGGTGCGCGGGGACGCCGAGGCCGAACTCGAGGCGTAGTGAGCGAGGCGGCTCAGAAGGTTAGCTGCTCGAGCAGCCGGCGCACCAGCGACGGGTGACGTGACTCGTGGGGGTACGCGGTGACCGTCGTACACCCCGGTCTCGGGACGGTCGGGCGGGTCTCGAACAGCGCATCACGGAGCCTGTCGGTGGCCCCGGGACAGACCAGCAGGTCGGGACGCGCGGGCTGCCCGCCGTCGGCTCTGGTTGATTCGGCACGGACCGGCACCGAGAGCAGCGCCGAGAGCTCGGCCTGGTAGTCCTCGACGGTCGCCCTGTACTCGTCGGTGTCGGCGCTGTCGGCCGGGTACCACAGCGAGAGGGTGCCGTCGTTGGCCCCGGCGACGGCGCCGGCAACATCGACTGCCAGCGGCGGGTAGGGGCCGCCTCGGCCCGAGAGCGCGACGTGGGTCGGACGGTCGTAGCCGAGATTGTCGACGAGGAGCACGTCACAGGGTGCGTGCCGGACGACCCAGTCGACCGGGTCACCCACCAGCCGCGACCGGAGCCGCAGCGGCTCGTGTTCGGCGAGGACCGTGTCCACGCCACGGTCTTCGGCGAAGTTGACGATCGCGTGTTTCGTGTCGTGGCTGACAATCTCGTCCGCCTCGATGTCGACGCCGAGCTCCGCCGAGAGGTCCTCGGTCCGCGCCTCGAAGGAGATATCGGAGGCCGACTGGACGGTGGCACGCTCCGTGAGTGGCGCCTGGTCGGGAACCTCCTCGAACCGCACGGCGACGACCCGCCCGTCGTCGGGTCTGACGAGGTCGGCGGCCAGGGAGACGAGTGCCCGCTCGCGGCCCTCGTCTCCGTGTTTGGTGAGTGCAACGAGCACCTCACGGGTGTCCTCGGCCATCGCGGACTCGACGTCGGTGAGCGAGTTTCGGCCGACCTGCCGGCGGATCGCGTCCGTCGCCGCCCCCTCCCTGTCGACGCGCGGCCGGACGTAGACGAGATACCAGAGGAGACTCCCCAGCGTGATGACAGCAGCGCCGACGAGTGCAATGGCCCCCATCTGGGTCAGCAGCAACACGCCGGTAACGGCACCGAAGACCTGCACCCAGGGGTACAGCGGCGAGGTGAACTCGGGGTCGTACTCCGCGCTTCCTTCACGGAAGGCGACGACCGCGAGGTTGATCAGCGCGAACACCATGATCTGGAAGGCACTTGCCAGTTTTGCGATATCCAGGATCGGAACAAACGCGATGAGCACGAGCAGGACCGCCCCCGTGAGCGTGATCGACGTGACCGGGGTGCCAAAGCGCTCGCTGACCGTCGACAGCGACGGCGGCGCGAGCTTGTCCCGGCTCATGGCGAAGGGGTACCGCGAGGACGAGAGGATACCGGCGTTGGCCGTCGAGATGAGCGCGAGAATCGCCGCGAGGATGACCGCGACCACCCCGGCCCGGCCGAGCGTCACCTCCGCGGCGACCGCCACCGGCGTCAGCGACCCGGCAACACTGCCGGGGTCGGTCACCCCGACCAACACTGTCACGATAGCCACGTACAACACTGTCGTGAAGCCGAGCGAGCCGAGGATACCAAGCGGGATATTTCGGCCCGGGTCCTCGACCTCCTCGGCGATGCTCGCCACCTTTGTCACGCCGGCGTAGGAGACAAAGACCAGCCCGGTGGCAGCCAGGAGGCCGCCCAGGCCGTCGTCAAAGAAGTTTGCGTAGTTTGCCGACTGGACGCCGGGCGCGCTACCGGCGGCAAACCAGCCAAGCGCCGCCAGCATCACCACGACGATGACCAGTTGGAGCCGACCGGTCTGTTTCGCCCCGACGACGTTCACCAGAATGAGCACCGCCGCCAGCCCCAGCGCGACCGGCTTCAGCGGCAGGTCAAACAGTAACAGCAGATACGGAACGCCGCCGACCAGCGCGAGTGCACCCTTGAACGACAGCGAGAACCACGTTCCGACGCCGGCGACTGTCCCGAGTAGCGGACCCATCCCGCGCTCGATGTAGATGTAGGTCCCGCCGGCCTCGGGCATGGCGGTGGCCATCTCCGACTTCGAGAGGGCGGCCGGGACGACCAGCAACCCCGCGAGGGCGTACGCGAGGACCACCGCCGGACCGGCGATACCGAGTGCAAGTGCCGGCAGGATGAAGATACCGCTGCCGATCATCGCACCGGGGCTGATCGCGAGGACAGAGGGCAGACCCAGGTCGCGTTCCAGTTCCTTCATAGGTTCTCTGTGAGTGCGTCGGAGAGCGCCGCCGTTGCACAGACCGGGCTGTGACCAGCCTCTGTGAACGCCTCGAGCCTGTCGGGGGTGTTCGCCAACACGACGACCTCGGGAACGTCGAAGTGGGTACGGACGAGTTGTGCGACCAACAGATTGTGGCTGTCGGACCGCGTCGCCACGACGACCGTCGACGCCTCCCTCACACCCGCCCTTTCGAGCAACTGGAGGGGCGTCGGGTCCTGCCCGCGGCCGGGCGTCTCGGGCAGGTCCGCCAGACCGTCCACCAGGGAGACGGTGTGTCCGTCCGACCGGAGACGCCGGGCGACTGCGGTGCCGAGATGGCTGTCACCGATGACATAACAGGCGTGCTCGCTGCCTCTGTCCGGCGTGTCGTTCGCGGTGGGTTCGTGTTTGTTCATAGGTTCTTGAGCGGTGTCGGCCGCACCCGCTTTGCGTGCTTACACCCTGCCGTAGATGACGGGAGTGCTTAAACTAGTCGGTCACAGTAACATATCGTCAACTTTTGTGATTCTAAATGCTCGTTCGTTATCGTCGGCGGTGTCGAGGAGGGGAGCACACCCGGGGGCACCCTCGCGTCGGTGCCGGGTCGGCCGGGTGACACGCCAGGCCGTCGTCGGTGCGTGAGAACAAGACTGATACTGTTCCCGGACACCGAACACAGACAACGGATGAAAGACGGCGAACTCGATTCGGTCGACCGACACATCCTCTACTACCTCCAGCAGGACGCCAGGCGGACCTCCTCCAGCGATATTGCCGGGGAGCTCGGTCTCTCCCCGAGTACCGTTCGGACCCGGCTCAACAAGCTAGAGGAGAGCGGGGTCGTCCGCGGCTACCACATCGACATCGACTACGACCTGGCGGGCTACCCGCTGTACACGAAGATCATCTGCACCGCGCCCATCCCGGAGCGCGACGAGCTCGCGGACCGGGCCCGGGGGACCCGCGGGGTCACCGCGGTCCGCGAGATCATGACCGGCGAGCGAAACGTCTACGTCAACGCCATCGGGAGCGACCACGACGACCTCAACCGGATCAGCGAGGACCTGGACGCGCTCGGGCTGGATATCGTCGACGAACAGCTCATCCGCGACGAGTACGTCTGCCCCTACCACGGCTTTCTCGACCAGGACGAGGAGCCGGCAGGAGCCGGGGGCGACGCGTAGCCGGTCACCGGCTCGGGGACCGGCGGCCGTCGTGTGTCACGCACGGGGCGGTGGCTGTGGGTTGGCGACCGGCCGCTCAGGTCAGGATGTCGGCGACCCGCTGGGGTTCGCCAGACAGCGCGGGGTCGGGGTCGACGATCTGTAGGACCTCGTGGTCGGTCACCTCGGGGTAGGACTTGCCGATGGCGTCCTCGACCAACGTCTTCTTCAGGCGAAACTCGGTGCCCTCGTAGACAACGTCGACGCCGTGCTCGTCGAAGGAGAGGACCGTCATACCTTCCGTACGATAGGCACGAGCAAAAGGGTGTAGGTCAGTACTCCTGGAGGGGCTGCTCCCGGACCTTTGCGCGCAGGTCACCGAGGTCGGCGGCCGTTGCGCCCGTCTCGAAGGCCGAGAGCACCGCGACGACCTCCGCCCGCTCGACTTTCACGTCACCCTCTCGGACCGCGTCGGCCGGCCGGCGGGTGAGTTCCCGGATCGTGCCGACGGCCAACAGGTACGGGGTTGCCCACGCCGCGAGCCGGTTGCCGCGGTCCTCGGGCATCGCCTCCAGCCAGGCCTGGGCGTCGTCGAGATACGTCTCCGCGTGGGCGGTCGCACGCTCGACCACGGGTGCAACCCGGTCGGCGGCCGCCGGGTCACCGAGCTCTGCCGGGGTTACATCGGCCGCCTCGAGCCAGGCCGCCGGCAGATAGACGTTGTCCTCCTCGGTGTAGTCGCCGCCGGCGTCCTTTGCGACGTTGACGAGCTGGAGGAGGAGGCCAAACGAGCGGGCCGTCTCGCGCAGGCGGGCTGTCGTCCGGTCGTCGGCCCCCGCGGCAACGAGTGAGGTGACCAGCGTCCCGACCGTCCCGGCGACGTACTGGCAGTACTCCTCGAGCTCCGCGGCCGTCTGGATCCGCAGCCCTGGCTCGTCGGCGTACCGGTCGACAAAGGTGGCCATCCCGCTGACCATCTCCCGGACGGGCGGGACGATGCGTGCCCGGGCAGCCGGGCCGAGCCCGTCCAGTGCTGTGAGCACCCGTGGCGCCTTCGCGACCACCTCCCAGTCGGGGCCGGGGTCGGCCGGCAGCCACGGCTCGACCTGCGTACCGAACTCGTCGATGTCGGTGTCGGTACCCGGGGCGAGCACGCGGTCGTAGGTCCGGAGGAGGGCCGCTTTCTCCGCGGGCGGGACCCGGGGGTCGTCCTCGACGGTGTCGGCGACACGACAGACGAGATAGCCGACACACACCTCGCGGGCCATCGGCTCCTCGAGCGCCTCGACGGTGAGCGCGAAGGTCCGCGAAACCGCCCCGATAACGTCATAACACCACTCGACGGTCCCCTCGTCGATGGTTGCGTGGCCGGCCGCCTGGCGTCCCAGGCCGGTCGACCGCCCGTTTTCGTGAAAGCGGGACACATTAAGACGGAGGGGACCGAGACATTTGAGGGTTCTGAGCCCGGGTCGTATCACTCGACGGTAAGGGTGAACTTACAATCGGCGCCGTTTGCCAGGGCGGCGACGAGCCCCCGGTCCAGGCCGGCCGCGGCGCGTTCGGCCCCCACCATCACGGTCCGGTCGTCGACGTAGTCACTGGTCCGGCAGACTGCCGAACGGTCGCTGTCGAAGGTCAGGTCGGGGTGACCCCGGCCGCGCACCTGTTCGCGGTGCCCGCCGGCCTCGACGGTAACGACGACTGTCGCGCCGTGGTCGCGACAGGCGGCGACGGTGGCGTCGTCGAAGTCAGCGGGCGCGCGCGCCGCCTCGACCGCCAGGATACAGTTGCCGGCCGGGGTGAGATAGTCGTCGGTCGTCACCTCGAAGGTGCTCTCGTGGGTTGCCTGGACGTGTTCGTGACCGCTGGCACTGACCGTCTCCGTCGGAGACCGGCTCATATCCGACCCTCGGTGTGACGGGACACAGGGGTTACGAACTCGGCTCGTCGAACTCCATCTCGATGTCCGAGCCGCTGACGTAGGCGGCGGCCCGGACGCCGACGAGGCTGATGAGGATACTCGCGAGAATGAACAGTGCGAGGTGTGCGCCCGGCGAGAGCGAAAACCCCTCGAGCGAGAACGGGCCGAGGTCCGCACTCGGGACGTTCACAGCCGCGAAGACGCCCGACCGCTCCAGAAAGTACGCCGAAAAGCCACGGACCGCGAGCCCAACCGCCACCGCGACGAATGGGAGGTTCACGTACGCCCCACCGAGGTCGTCGTCGCGGATGAACTCGTCGAGCAGGCGGCCGGCGCTCGCGGTCAGCGCCGCCGCGGTCAGCCAGGGGATGGCGTCGTAGACAAACCGCATCACAACGAGCAGGTCCAGGGCGGAGTTGAGCCCGGACGCGGCGAGGGCGCCGACGAACAGCCCGACGAGTGCGAGCCCCCCGGCAACGACGTAGGTGACAAGCGAGACCTGCCCGGAGTAGAGTGCCCCGCGGACCTGGCCGGGCAGCGCGGCGAGGTAGCTGTCGACGCCCAGCCCTTTGTACAGCAGATAGAGGCCAACCGCGGCCGCGATGGTGCCGACCGCGATAGCGGGGGACGCGGCGACGAACAGAAGCACCGGAAAGGCGAGCAGGGCGAGTCCCAGCGGGACCAGCACCGTCTGCCGGAGCTGTTCGTCGGCGAGGAACTGCTTGAGCAGGTAGTAGGTCGACTCGATGTCGTGGGCCTGTCGGACGACCACACGGTCGACGGCGTCCACGCGGATACGGCTCTCCACGATCGGGACGAGACGCTCGTCCTCGGCGCTGTCGACGACCACCACCGCCGAGTCCGGGTCCTGCTCGGCGACGAGGCTGTCGACCTGGGCGGCGAGCGCCCGTGTCCCGCTGACCGAGTCCTCCGCGGAGACGACCGCGAGGACCGTCTCCCCGTCGGTCTCGCGGGCGACACGCAACCCCTCGAGCAGGCAGTTCACGCGGCTGTCCTCGGGGTCCTCGACGCCGGCCTCCGTCACCAGGCTCTCGACCGGCGCCTCGCCGACGACCGGCAGGCTGGTCGGGAGCGGGCCACCCCGGTAGAGACAGACAACCAGCGTGCTCACACCCCCAGGCAGGCTACGCCGGAGTAAAAACCCCCACGACGGTTCACGGGTCGAAACGGCCCTCGTCGGTGACGACGGTGTCGACCAGCCGGGTCGGCGTCGCGTCGTAGGCGGGGTTTTCGACCACGAAGCCGTCGGCCGGCTCGCGCATTACCTCGCTCGCCGCCCGGAACTCGTTTTCGAAGGCAAAGCCCGTGTCGACGAGTTTGGCGGCCGAGCCGATAACGGCGACGGGCACCCCGGCGTCGGCGGCCGTCGCGGCCAGCGGGTACGTCCCGACGCGGTTGTACAGGGTGTCCTCGACGATACAGTCCATCCCGACAACGACACGGTCACACTCGGAGAGGTAGTGGCCGCTTGCGCTGTCGACCAGCAGGTGGGTGTCGACGGCCTCGAACTCGGCGAGTCGGCGGGCCATCTTCCGCCCGAGATACCGGGGTCGGGCCTCGGTGACGTAGACGGTGAACGAGGCACCCGCCTCGGCGGCCCGGGTGACCGCCGAGAGCACCGTCGTCGAGTAGTCGTGGACCAGCAGGGTGTCGTCATCGGCGAGCAGGTCGGCCCCGTGTTCGGCGGCCCGCTGTTTCCCCTCCTCGACGGTCTCGACCACCGCGTCGATGGCCGTCTCGGTGAGTCGCTGTGCCGCCGCGACGCTGTCGTGGTCCTCGCCGGTGACCCGCTTGACGACCCGGGCCTGGGTGTTGTGCAGCGAGGCGTGAGAGGGGTTGGCCCGCCGGAGGGCGTTGCTGTTTCGCTCCAGGGCGCGCAGATACTCCTCGACGGCCGGGAACTCCCGGTCGGTCAGTTCGCCGAGGGCCCGCGCCGCCTTGACCGCCACGACCGACGAGGAGTGGGTCTGCATGTCGGCGATCTCGTCGACGGTCTGGTCTATCATACTCCATCACTCGGGCGGCCCGGCTAAAGGGGTTGTCCCAGCGACGGCGGCCCGACACGCAACACACGGACCCGAGGGCCGGAGACGACCCTAGCCCTTGATGTTACAGACCGGGAACGTGCGGGCGACACGGTCACCGATCCCCAGGGCGTCGGAGACGCGGATCACCTCGTCGACGTCCTTGTAGACCCCGGGTGCCTCCTCCGCCACGGTCGCACCGCTCTGGGCCTTGACGTAGACCTGCTGGCGCTCCCGGAGGTCCTGTTTGACGTCCTCGCCCCAGAACTCGTCTTTGGCCTGCGTGCGGCTCATCAGCCGGCCGGCACCGTGGGCCGTCGAGCCGAAGGTCTCGGCGAGTGACTCCTCACCCCCGCGGAGGATGTAGCTCCCTGCCCCCATGCTGCCAGGGATGACCACCGGCTGGCCAACGTCACGGTAGGCCGGCGGGAGCTCCGGGCGGCCGGCCGGGAACGACCGGGTGGCCCCCTTCCGGTGGACGTACAGCTCCCGCTCCTCGCGGCCGGTGGCCCCGTCGTCCGCCGGGCCGACCGCCACCTCGTGGCGCTCCGTTTTCGCGATGTTGTGGGCCACGTCGTACAACAGGTCCATCCCCAGGTCCTCCCACTCGGCGTCGAAGACATCCGCGAAGACCTGGCGGGTCTGGTGGGTGATCAGCTGGCGGTTGACCCACGCGAAGTTGATCGCGGCACACATCGCCCGGTAGTAGGCGTCGGCCAACTGCGAGCCCGCGGGCGCCGCCGCGAGCTCCTTTTCAGGGAGCTGGTCCAACAGCCCCTGGTGGGTCTGTTCGACCTCCCGGAGGTAGTCGGTACAGGCCTGGTGGCCGAGCCCCCGCGACCCACAGTGGATGAGGACGACCACCTGGTCCGCCCGGAGGCCGAACTCCGCCGCCACGTCCGGCCGGAAGATGTCGGTCACCCGCTGGACCTCCAGGAAGTGGTTCCCCGACCCCAGCGAGCCGAGCTGATTTTTCCCGCGGTCTCTGGCCTTCTGGGAGACGGCAGTGGCGTCACCCTCCGGACGACGGCCCTCGTCCTCGCAGTGAGCAAGGTCCTCCGGGACCGCGTACCCAGCCTCTAAGGCCCAGTCCATGCCGCGTTCGAGGATCGCCTCGACATCGGCCATCGTCCCCTGGTGGACCCCGCCGCCGCCGAGACCGGTCGGCACCGCCTCGAAGAGCCGGTCGACCAGTTCCGCCTCACGGCCACGGACGTCGTCGTAGTCAAGGTCCGTCCGCACCATCCGGACGCCGCAGTTAATATCGTAGCCGACCGCTCCAGGGCTAATACAGCCGTCCTCGGCGTCGATGCCGGCGACACCGCCGACGGGGAAGCCGTAGCCCTGGTGCCCGTCTGGCATGCAGAGGGCGTAGTTCCGGATGCCGGGGAGGTGGGTCGTGTTGCGCAGTTGCTGGAGGCTCCTGTCCTCCGCGATCTCCTCGAGCAGGGCCTCGCTCGCGAGCACCCGGGCGGGGACACGCATCTCGCCCGTCTGTGGGATCTCCCAGACAAACTCCCGGACACGCTCGAGCGTGACGGGTCCGGCGTCGAAGGTGGTCATACCCGAGTGTGGACGAGCAACGCTGAAATAACGTTCGCACCGGCGACGGGGCAACCCTTATTTCCCGGCCGGAGCGTCTCTGATGCATGGTACAGGCCGGGGTGACAGACACGGCGAGGGCTACCCTCGCTCCGGTCCTCCTTCAGGGGCTGGGCCAGCCGTCGTGGTTCCCGGGCTGGGTTCCGGAGTGGGTGCTCCCGCTGGTCGCCTCGGCGGTCGTGGTCGTCCTGTCGTGGGCGGTGGCCCGGCTGGTGGTCCGGCTGTTCGGCCGCCGGATCGCCCGCCGGTTCGAGCGCCCCAGCCTGACGCGAACGGCGCTACGGGGGCTCCGGCTGACGGTGTATCTGCTCGGCTTCTTTATCATCCTCCGGCTCAGCGGCTTCGACATCGGGAGTATTGCGCTGTCGGTGACCGTGTTCTCGGCGGTCGTGGGTGTCATCCTCGCGCCGATCGTCGGCAGCTTCATCAGCGGGGTCTTTCTGCTGGCCGACCAGCCCTACGAGATCGGCGACATGGTCGAACTCGACGACGGGACCAGGGGGTTCGTCGACGACATCACCCTCCGGTACACGAAGCTGTTGACCGTCGACAACACCTTTCTGGTCATCCCGAACGGGACAATCCGCGAGCGGGACGTCACCAACTACTCCGCGGAGGACGCCCGGACCCGGCTCGCGCTGGACGTGCTGGTGACCTACGAGAGCGACATCCCCGCGGCCCGGGGGCTCATCGAGCGGGCCGCCCGCAAGGTCGATGTCGTCATCGAGGGCGGCCCGCGGATCCGCGTCGGGGCCGCCCGCTACCCCGCTGGCCCCACCTGCTACATCGACAGCTACGCCGACAACGGCGTCAACCTCCGACTGCGCTACTGGGCCGAGGAGCCGTACAAGCTGTTGACGACCCGTTCGCGGGTGCAGGAGGAGGTCTGGGGCGCGCTGGCGGAGACAGACGCCGATATCGAGATGGCCTACCCACACACCCATCTGGTCTTCGACGAAACCAGCGGTCAGCTGAACGTCTCCACCGGTGGGTCGGGGGCGGGTCGGTCGGTCGACGGGGACGGGAACGGGCACGGGCACCGCCCACAGCGGGAGCGGGTGCCACCGTCGGGCCCCGAGGAGTCCGGCGACGAGGGTTAGTCCGACCCCGCGGTCACGACCTCGCAGTCGAGTTCGGTCCTCAGGTACTGCTCGATGTCGGGGTCGTCGGTGAGCCGGCGTATCATCCGTTCCCACCGGCTGGCCTGGCCCTCCCCGACCACAACGACGTCGGCGTTCCCGGCGGCGACCTCCTCGAGGATCGTCTCCTCGACGAGCAGACCGCGCCGGACGATGTAGCGGGCGTTCGACAGCGTCCCGAAGGCACGCTCGACGGCCTCCCGGAGGTGACGGCGGGTGACCCGGCTGTTGTCCTGGTAGAGATTGACGTGGAGCACCGCGAGCGCGGCCTCACGCTCCTCGGCGACCCTGATAGCCTCGTCGAGCGTGGCCGTGGAGCGGTCACTCAGGGGATACCGGACGGGGACGACGACCTCCTGCATGTGGGTCGTGTAGCAAACACCGGCACATATGCGACACGGCTTTGCCTCGCGTAGTCCGGCAAGAGCAACAGCGAGGGGACACGTCTTTTACCCCTGGCCGGGCAAGCGTGGCCATGGAACCGGTCGCTGGCCCGGACGGGGCGACACTGTACCGCGACGAACAGCCGGCGCGCCGCGGCTCGAAGGCGTCGTACTATGTCGTCTACAGCGACGCCGACCGGGAGACCCGCTGGGGGTTTTACTGCGGGAACTGCCACACACTGGACAACGCCGTCGACTCGATGGGGCGGGTCGAGTGCAACCGGTGTTCGAACCGGACGAAAGCCGAGGAGTGGGACGCCGCCCACGAGTAACCCCCGACGACCGGCACGGGCGACCTTATATATCAGGCGGCCGAATATCGGCCATGTTTGTCGGGCACGGGCTGCTGGCGTTTGCCGTCGTCGCCGGCCTCGGGGCCCGTCGACTCCCCCGCGAGCGCGCGCTGCTGGCGGGAGCCCTGGCGGGCGCGGTCGCGACCGCCCCGGGCGGCGACATGCTGTTTGCGGGGCCCGGCGCCGGGCAGGGCACGACTGTCGGGGGCGCCCCGGGGGCGTTCCTGTCTCTTTTTCACAATTCCGAGCCCACGAGACCAAGGCGAAAATCGGATGCCGTCCTCTGCCTGAAAAAAAAAAA
>ERZ1034569.625-NODE-625-length-12726-cov-5.591666_pt1 | contig 12726 bp, 14 predicted proteins | sample MGYA00520706_ERZ1034569 | MGnify/ENA primary metagenome ERZ1034569 (study PRJEB33760, sample SAMEA4777722) | hypersaline lake metagenome | biome: hypersaline environment; feature: brines | place: Spain | collected 2014-08 | depth 0 m ...
GTTCGGGGTCGAACCTGTCCTGTAACTCATCACATAGATAGTAGTGCCCCGACTGTGTACGCCGGCTGATACGGAACGCCTCACCGAACAGGCCTCCGTCGTTGCCATCGACGATCACGAGGTTTCCGTCCAACTCCCCGGTCGCCTCAAACCGTTTTGCGTGTGCGTTTTCCGGGTGTTCTCGTAAACGAACCTCCGCCTCTTTTCGATTGATTTTTTCGAAGTAGACGGTCTCCTCGACGACTAGGTACCCGAAAGCGTACCTGTGTAGACCCTCGTCGTCGCCAGACCGCAACCCGGTGTAAAAGACGACGGCGTCTCCTTCCTCTAGGCGGCGTAGCCGCTCGACGTATGCCGGACGGCACTCGCCGTAGGTCAAGGCGTCGAAGTTAGGGTCATAGTGTAGAGGGAACGTAGCGAGGTCCTCGCCATCTATTGTTTCGTCCCCACCGCCCGGATAGACCTCTTTTAGATACTCGGCTGCGGTGCCCTCACGCGTCGGAACGTCGGCGTACGTCCGCGTTTCTGTGGTCGTATCGCGTGCCTTCTCCGGTATGGGTATGTAGTCGAAACCACCGTCGTCATAGACCCTCGGAACCGGAGAGACGTTCGTGGTGTCGGCACCAACTCCCGACAGAACTATCATACGTGATGTATGCTTTTCCGGAAATCAAGATTTTCGCTCTTCCATGCTGTAGACGAGCCTTCGGTTGTCTTCTGTAACTTCGACCTCTACGACACCGTTTTCGGCGAGCTGTTTGAGCGCATCCCTCGCCGTGCTTGGGTGGAGGCGCGCGGCTTCGCTGACCTCGTTTGCGTCCATTGAGCCTTCGTACTCTATTACCTTGGCGACGAGCTTCGCACTCGGGGGCATGCCTTCGAAGACATCGTCGCTGTCGTCCGACATTCACGGGAAGTTGTGTCTCACGGATACTAAGGATGTCTCAACAGGCAAATTTCGTTATAGGGGCAAACGTCTCCGGTACCACCGGTATTGCCGGTATAGCGAGAGTTGCCGCTGCCGTCCGTGTTAATAACCCTGGGAACTTGTACGGCGTATGGTTAGCACCGTCGAAGAATGGAAAAACGAGAAAGACCCTGTAGAAATCAAAGACAGGATACTAAACGAGTACGCGGAGGAAGGCTTCGACGCGATAGAAGGCAGCGAGGAAGACAACTCCGACGAGTTCGAACGGCTCAAGTGGTACGGTCTGTACCAGCACAACGACAACTCGCCGGAGTACTTCATGCACCGCGTCAAGATACCGAACGGTATCATGACGGCCGAACAGGCGAGGCGTGTCGGCAACGTAATCAAAGAGTACGCCGTCGGCGAGGAGGAAAACCCCCACTTCGGGCGTACCTTCTGTGACTTCACGACCCGTCAGTGCATACAGATACACTGGGTCGACATACGCGACATCGAGGACATCTGGGACGAGTGGGACGACGTCGGGCTTCCAACGGGTGCGACCGGGGCGTGCGGGGACGTCTTCCGCAACATAGTCGGGTGCCCGGTAGCGGGCGTGGACGGCGATGAGGTCGTCGATGCCTCCGGACTCGTCGATGAGGTCGCCGAGTACTTCATGGAGAGCGATGACTTCACCAACCTGCCACGGAAGTTCAAGGTCTCTATCGCAGGGTGCAAGGAGGGCTGTGGGCAGGGCGAGATAAACGACCTCGGCTTCCACCCCGCGACGAAAGACATCGACGGACAGACCGTCGAAGGCTTCAACCTCAAGGCCGGCGGAGGACTCGGACGCGGCGGTATCATGGCGAAAGACGCAGACGTATTCGTGACCCGCGACGAACTACCTGAGTTCACCCGTGCTGCCGCCGCCGTCTTCCGCGACCAAGGAAACCGCGAACAGCGCGCACGGGCACGCCTCCGGTACCTCATAGAGGAAAACGGGGTCGACTGGTTCACCGAACAGGTGGACAAAGAGGCCGACCTCGAAGTACGGGGTGCGGGTGAGGACTTCCGTGATGAGGCACACTACAACACCGGCTCACACTACTGTGACCACGTCGGGATCCACGAACAGAACGACGGACGATACTACGCGGGCCTGCAGGTCATCACGGGACGCCTCAAAGCAGACTGGCTCATAGGACTCGCCGACCTCGCCGAGGAGTACGGCGACGGAACCCTACGACTGACACAGCGGCAAAACGTCGTCCTCACCGGAATCGAAGAAGAAGACCTCGAAGAGTTCAAAGACGAACCACTCCTCGAAGACATCCCCGTTGACCCTTCGCCGTTCCGTCGCGGTGCCATATCGTGTACCGGCACGGAGTTCTGCAACCTCGCACTCATCGAGACCAAAAACCGAATGGTAGAGTGGGTAAAACGCCTCGAAGAAAACGTCGATCTGGAATCCCCGCTCCGTGTACACCTGTCGGGGTGTAACGCCTCGTGTGCACAGCCCCAGATAGCCGACATAGGCTTCCAAGGTAGCAAGACACGGAAGGACGGAGAGATAGTTGAGGCGGTAAACGTCGGTATCGGCGGCGGACTCGGACCCGACCCGGAGTTCATAGACTGGGTCGTCAAAGGCGTCGCGTGCGACGACGCCGTCGGTCTCGTCGGTGACATCATAGAGGAGTACAAGCAAGGAAGCGAAGACGACGAGACGTTCCGCGACTACGTCCGCCGCGTCGGGACCGACGAGGTAGCCGAGCGCGCACAGGAGGGCGCCGCGTGACTTCGGAGCCACACGGCGGTACCCTCATCGACCGCACGACAGACCGCCCAGAAGACGCCGACGAACTCCCGCGTCTGTACCTCTCCGGGGACGAGTACACCGACCTCGAACTCATCGGAACCGGAGCGTCCTCGCCACTCGACGGATTTCTGACGCGCGATGACTTCGAGAGCGTTCTCGAAGAGGCGCGCCTCTCCGACGGGACGCCCTGGAGCCTCCCGGTGGTCCTTTCGACGGACCGAGACGTTACGAACCGGAAGCACGCCCTCGTCCACGACGGAACCGTCGTCGGCGCCGTCGACGTAGACGAGACTTGGGGGTACTCCGAGGAAAGGTGGGCGCGAGAAGTCCTCGGGACCACCGACGACGATCACCCGGGGGTGCGGCGCGTCCGGTCCCTCGGCAACACTCTCGTTGGCGGCACCATCGAACTGTACACCGAGTCTGAAGAGGCGGGCTACGAGCGCCGCTACACCCCCCGTGAGGCACGCGGCGAGTTCGACGGACGAGGCTGGCGCTCTGTCGTCGGCTTTCAGACGCGCAACCCGCCACACCGTGCACACGAGTATCTCCAGAAGTGTGCCCTCGAAACCGTCGACGGGCTCTTTGTACAGCCCCTCGTGGGTAGCACCAAGGAGGGCGACGTTGACGCAGGCGTCCGTCTGCACGCGTACGACACACTCATAGACTCATACTACTCGGACGACCGTGTCGTTCTCGGAACGCTCAACGCCCCGATGCGTTACGCCGGTCCTCGCGAGGCGCTTTTCCACGCTCTCGTCCGTCAGAACTACGGGTGCACCCACTTCATCGTCGGACGCGACCACGCGGGTGTCGGGGACTACTACGGTAGCTACGAGGCACACGAATACCTCCGCGGGTTTGAACAAGAGATAGGTGTGGAACCGCTCTACTTTGAGTATGCCTTCTACTGTCATACGTGCGACGGAATGTCTACCGAAAAGACGTGTTCACACGACGACGGAGAGCGCGAGAACCCCAGCGGGACGTACATACGCCGGACGGCGCGCGACGGCGGGGAAGTCTCGGAAAAGATAATGCGCCCAGAGGTCTGGGGAATAGTCCGTGACGAACTCGTCGAGGAAAGCGCCGGGAGGGAGGCTGAGGCGAACGCTCGAACCGCGGGTGGTCCTTCGTGAGCGCCGTACCCATCGAAGAGTACGACGAACTCGGCGCGACAGAGAGGCTCAGCCGAGCGCTCAACGACCACGATGACCTCGTCGTTGCCTCTTCCTTCGGCCTGGAAGACGTCGTCGTCCTCGATATGCTCTACGACGGTATCGGCGCCTGCCCGCCGGTCGTATTCCTCGACACGCTCTACCACTTCGATGAGACGCTCGAACTCGTCGAGGAGTTCAACGACGAGTACGACCTCAATCTCGAAGTCCACAAGCCCGAAGGCATAGAGACACGCGATGAGTTCGAGAGCCGGTACGGCGAACGCCTCTGGGAGCGTGACGTCGAGCGATACCACGAACTGACGAAGCTAAGACAGATAAAAGAGGCCCTCGAAGGCCACGACGCGTGGGTGACGGGTATACGCCGCGAGCAGGCTGAGACACGCGCCGACGCCGATGCCGTCGAATGGGACGAATCACACGGGCTGGTCAAGGTAAACCCACTCGTCGACTGGACGCGCGAAGACGTCCGGGGGTACGTTGAGGAAAACGACGTCCCGTACAACCCCTTGCACGACGAGGGGTACCCGTCGATAGGCGACGAACCGTTGACAGACCCCATCGACGAGGACCAAGACAGACGCGCAGGCCGGTGGAGTGACAGCGACAAAACCGAGTGTGGTCTGCACTCAGACGGAGGAGGTCGATGAAAGAAGCCACCGAAGCGGTCCTGATACTCGGGCACGGCTCACACCTCAACCCGGGTTCGAGCGAACCTGTACACGGACACGCCGACGCCTTGCGCGAAAGCGGTGACTTCGACGAGGTAAAGACCGCCTTCTGGAAGGAAGAACCGTCCTTCCGTGAGGTCTTACGCACCGTGGAGAGCGACCGAATCTATGCGGTGCCCTTTTTTATGGCAGAGGGGTACTTCGTCGACCAGGTAATACCGCGGGAACTGCGCCTTCCGGTCGACGGTGTCGTGTACACCGAACCGGTCGGTACGCACGCCTCTATGACCGACGTCATAGAACAAAGGGCAGACTCAGCATACGACGGCGGCACCAACGAAGACGTCGCACTCGCGGTCGTGGGACACGGAACCGACCGGAACCCCAAAAGCGCCGAATCGGCACTCGAACACGTCGGACGGATACGCAACCGCGGCCGGTTTGCGGAGGTGAAGGCGCTCTTCATGGACGAGGCACCCTACATCGACGACGTAGCCGACCACTTCGAGTCAGACGACGTCGTGGTCGTGCCTTTTTTCTCCTCCGACGGCTACCACACACAGGAAGACATACCCGAAGACATGGGCATAGTGGACTGGGAAAAAGACGACGACTACGAGGTGCCCGCCACGACGGAAGGAAAACGCGTCTGGTATACGGGTGCGGTAGGCACAGAGGCCGGCATCGCAGATGTCATCGCGGAACGTGCAAAAGACACACACAAGACAGAGGAGGTGACGGCATGACCGATACCGCGACCGTCGACCCCGATGCCGGAGTGAGAGACGACGCAAGAGGTTGGTTCCTCGACTGGCTTGAGGATGGGGAAAAGGTCGACGATGCGCCTACAGGAAAGAGGCGCTCGTGGGGTGAACTCGCCGTTACGTCTCACGGCACGGGTTACGACGTAAGGCACGAATCCGATACGGGGGTACCCGCAGAAAGCCTCGAAGGGTACGAGGACCCGATCGAGGCACGCGGTATATCGAAGTTCGACGACGAAGGAGGGTACAGGCCCATGCGGGGAGAGACGACGCTTCCTACAGGGTGGGTCTTTCCGTCCCTCGATGCCGACGGTATGACAGAGGTTCTCGGAAAAGTATACCCTGCGAGTGTCGAAAACAGATACCTAGAGGCTAACGACGCCCTCGACCCGACACACTGGGACGAGACGTCGGGGAGACAGACCGGCATATACTCGAATGTCGAAAAACTGACCGGCGAACCCCTCAGGTGTGCGACGGAGGCCTTCTGTGCGAGCCGGTGCGTAAAAAGGCGCGAGTGGGAAGCCTCGGAGGACGAAGACATAGACTCAGAGACAGAAGGCGACTTCCCGTGTAGGGAGGCCTGTTCGCTCTTCGTCGTCGGTGCCCGCGAGTTCGTGAACCAGGAAAAAGGCAAATCGGAGGAGGAAAAAGCCGCACTGGAGACACCCACGGAACAAGAGCCGCGCCGCGGTGAACTAGGGGACCCTGCGAACGAGTACAGGAAGCGGTACACAGCATCGAGGCTGGGGAGGAATGATGTACGCTGACGAAGGCAAGGTCTACATCGTCGGTGCGGGACCGGGTGACCCGGAACTCATGACCCTCAAGGCGCGCCGCGTAATCGACTCCGCCGACGTCGTTATGCATGACTCCCTCGTCGGTTCGGGGGTACTAGAGACCCTACCCGCGGACGCTGACGTGGTCGGCGTGGGTAAGGACCCGAACGGAGAAAGGACAACACAGAGCGACATAAACGAGATGATGGTAAAAAAAGCCCGGGGCGGCAAAACGGTGGCACGCCTGAAGTGTGGTGACCCAAACGTCTTTGGGCGCGGGGGCGAAGAGACACAGCACCTCGCCGCAGAAGGCATCGAGTTCGAGGTCGTACCCGGGGTCACGAGTGCTGTAGGCGCCCCCGGTGTCGAGGGCATCCCCGCCACACACCGCGACCACGCTTCGAGTCTCACCATCGTGACAGGACACGAGGACCCGACCAAAGAAGAAAGCGCCCTCGACTGGGGCGCCCTCGCGGGAAATGTCGAAGCCGGAGGCACCCTCGCGGTCCTCATGGGCGTGGGCCGCCTCCCCGACAACGTAGCCGCCTTGTGCGAAAACGGGGTCGATGAGGACACACCGGTCGCGGTAATCGAACGCGGAACCTTAGAAGAGTCACGCACCCTCGTGTCCACACTCGATAGCGTCGTGGAGGAGGCACGCGCCGCGGAGATAGAGCCGCCTGCGGTCGTCGTCGTCGGCGAGGTGGTCTCCGTACGCGAAGACGTACGCGAACACCTAACCGAGTCAGGCGCCTCCTCGATACTCCGAAAGGAGGACGGAAAGACCGAACCGAAGGTGGTCCGTGGTGGCTGACGTACTGCACGACCTGATGGGGAACGTGGGCACAGGACCCAAGTCCGCAGGCGATATGGGGTACGACGAGGCGCGCCATGCAGCTCAAGCGATACTGGACGGGGAACCGCCCGAGACCACCCTCGGGGCCTTCTTACTCGCCAACCGATGGAAGACCAACACCCCGGAGGAACTCGCAGCATTCACCGACGAGATCACTTCCCGTGCCGAACGTGTCGAACCCGATGTCGACCCCATAGACTGTGGAGCCAACTACGACGGAAAAACCGAAACCGCCCTGTTGGGCGTCGCCGCCGGCGTGACAGCCGCCGCCGTTGGGACACCCGTTGTCGCACACTCCGGCGACCGTGTGCCTATGAGCATGGGGTGTGCTTACAGACACGTCTTAGACGAACTCGGTGTACGGACGGAGACAACGCCTGAGGAAAGCGCCAAACTGCTTGACGAGACGGGGTTTGGCTTTTACTACCGTCCTTCCTTTAGCCCTGAGGTCGCGGCGTTGCACGACAGACGGCACGAGATGGGGGTCCGTACCTTCATCAACACCGTCGAGACACTCGTAAACCCCGCAGGTGCCGACGTGCATCTTGGTTCTTTCTATCACCTGGCCTTCGCGAAACGCGTCTGTGATACCTTCACAGAGTCACGACTCCAGGACCCCGACCGCGTCGTGATGTTCCAGGGACTCGAAGGGTACGACGAGATACGCCCGGGGTACACGAAGGTAGCCGAATGGAACCAAGGGGAGTTCGACGACTACGAGATAGAGACGGCCGACTACGGTATGGACTTCGACCGCGATGCCCTAACCGTCGGAGACGTACCGCGTGACTCGGCACGGGTTACCGAGGAGGTACTTGCGGGTGAACGCGACGACGAGTTCGCAGATGCAGTCGCTCTGAACGCCGCTTTCCGTGTCTATGCTCGGGGCGACACCGAGACGGTGGACGAAGCGTTAAACGACGTACGCGAGGTGCTCCGCGACGGAAAGGCAGCCGAGGTACTCGGATCCGTCCGTGAGGTGAGCCAAACTTGACCGCCCCCGACATAGAGGAAAAGCCCTACAAGATAGTATTCGAGGGAAAAGGGTGTATAGGGGCAGGTAGGTGTGCGGAGGTATCGGGAAACTGGGAGATGAGCCTCGAAACGGGACTCGCAAACCCAAAGACACACTACATAGACGAAGATGAACTCGAAGAAAACCTTGAAGCCGCACGCGTGTGCCCCGCAAAAAACGGCGACGGGGTCATCCATATCATCGACCGCCGCACCGGGGACGAACTCCAGCCCTGAGGCTAGACGTCCCAGCACCGCACACCGTCGAACACCGCACCGCAGCTGCTACATCTTACGCTTGTCCTTTTCTCCGTTACGGGTATCTCCTTTGTCGTGCCGCATCCGGGACAGGTCCTTTCCATAACCATCCCTCCAGACCGCTCACACAAAAACCTGTCCTCGAACACGACCCCGGCGCTAGAACAGAACCCCTATGAACCCGGACGTGGGTCGTACTCGTCGGGTATGTCTGTGCCTGCGAGACTCTCTGCGCTCGATAGGTTCTCCTTTTCGGTCTCGACGCCTGTGAGGTCCGCGCCGTCTAGGACAGCGCCCCTGAGGTTTGCGACGAGGACAGAGTCGGTCAGGTCCGTGTCCGAGAGGTCCGCTCCCGACAGGTCGGCGGCGTACAGGTTCGCCCCGGACAGGTCGCTCCCTCGCAGGTCGGCGCCGGATAGGTCAGCCCCGTACAAGACGGCGTCCGAGAAGGAGGCGTTTCTGAGGTCCGCATCGGGCAGTTCCGCGTACCTCAGGGTCGCCCCCGAGGCGTCCGCACCCGTCAGACCCGCTCCGGACAGGTCCGCCACGTATCCCTGTTCCTCGGCGGTCATGCTTGTGTCTCGGAGGTCCACGTTCGTCAGGTCTGCGTCCACGAACTTCGCCGCCGCTTCTGCACCTGAGAGGTCCGCGTTGTACAGCTCCGCCTCGGTCAGGTCCGCGCCTCTCAGGTCCGCGTCCGAGAGGTCCGCTCTGCGCAGGTCGGATCGTTTGAGGCTAGACCCCGACAGGTCTACCCCGCTCAGGTCCTCGTCGGCGAAGTCGTTGTCCGTCATCGCCTTCCCGCTCATGCCTCTGTCCTCGTAACCCTCTGACATACAGGACCTACGTCGTCGGCCGGCTTATGTGCGGCGGTAGGAAAAGAGCCGGCGGAGGGATTTGAACCCTCGGCCTATTCCTTACGAAGGAATCGCTCTGCCAGCTGAGCTACGCCGGCATGCGTTCCGCGGTATGTGCCTACGATTTTTAACGGTTCCGGTACAGTATATGGTATGGAAGAAAGCGCACGTGTCGCAGTAGAGGACTGCATGGACGTCTCGGACGACGAGACGGTTCTCGTCGTTACGGACCAGAGGAGGCGCGAGATAGGGCGCGCCCTGCAAGACGCCGCCAGTCGGGTCGCCGACGAGACCGTCTATGCCGAGATAGCCGTCGACGAAAACCACGGCGCGGAGCCGCCTGAGTCGGTCGGGGCGGCGATGCGCTCGAGCGACGTTGTCTTTGCCGCAACGACGCGTAGCCTGACACACACGGAAGCGCGCAAACGCGCATGCGAAGCAGACGCTCGGGTCGCTACCCTACCGAGCGTAACCCGCGAGGTGATGGAGGGTGCGATGCGTGCCGACTACGCCGAGGTCGCCGAAAACGCCTCCGCCCTCCTTGGCGAGCTCGAAGCTGCCAACGAGGTGCGTATTGAGACGGACGCAGGAACCGACCTGACCCTCAGTATCGGTGACCGCGACTGGCACCCCGACGACGGTATCTGTCATGAACCCGGATCTGTCACCAACCTTCCCGCTGGCGAGGTCTATGTCGCACCTGAAACGGGCGAGGGCACGCTCGTCATCGACGGTTCCCTCGCGGGGTTCGGCGTTCTCGACGAACCCGTCCGTATCGAGTTCGAAGACGGGCACGCGACGACCGTCTCGCACGGCGGTCTCCGTGAGAAGATGGACGACGTCGGCGACTGCGGGCGCAACCTCGCGGAACTCGGCGTCGGTGTAAACCCGGCGGCGACCCTCATCGGGAACGTCCTACAGGACGAGAAGGTCCGGGGAACCGTCCACGTCGCCGTCGGTGATTCGTCGGGTTTCGGCGGTGACGTCGACTGTGACCTACACCTCGACGGCGTCGTCAAGTCGCCGCGTCTGTACGCCGACGGCGAACGCGTCGAGACAGACGGCTAGCCGTCCGTACCGTTTCCTTCGGGTGACGCCGAAACGGACTGGGAACCGTACGCAGCGCTCATGACGCCCGTACCGTCGTGCGATACCGAGGCTTCGTTTGGTATCTCGCCGTCGAAGGCTACCGTCACCTCGTACCGGACCGCAACGAGGGCGTCTGTACAGACCTCTCCGCCGTCGCTCACCGTCTCGACGTCGACGTTCAGCGAACCGTCCTCGACGACGGCTTCTGCGAGACGCGCCGTCGCACATCCGTTGTTTCCGATTACCGTCCCGGTCAGAAGGATACGTCCCTCGTCTTCGTCGAACTCCGCGTCTCCGCTCCCCTCGTCGCCCGAGGCGTTCTCCCGTCCTACGACGGAAAAACCGGCGTCCTCGATACCGTCCCCGACGGCGTCAAGACGGACACCGTCGTGTGAGACCGACGCGGAGTCGGGGACGCCGTTCTCGAAGGTAACTTCGAGTCTGTAGTCGACCTCCGTGATACAGTCCTCACAAACTTCCTGTTCTGTCCGTGCCGAACGGACGTTAGCCACAACAGCATCCTCAACCGGGTCGTAGCTGACGTAGCCGAGTTCCCCGGTGGTGCACGAATCGGGTCCCGAAAGGGTACCCTCGACGACACCTACGCTTTCGTCCCCTTCTGACATACCCTGGGACGGGCTGTACTCCGCCTGGTCCACCCCCTCGCCACACCCTGTGCCTGTAACCTCAAACTCCGAATCCTCGACTGACGTGTCAGCCTCTCTACTATCTCCCGTCCCTTCGCTCGCGTCGACCTCCTCGCCGTCGTGTGTTACGACCACGGGCGGGGCTTCTCCGTCGTACTCGACCTCTACCGCCGCCTCGTACCTTACCGGTGTCAGGACCTGGGCACAGACATCGCCGGCGTCTTCGGAGTCGGTGGTAACGACCTCGACCACGACCGATTCGCGCTCCCCGTCGTAGCGCGCGTCTCCGAGCTCGGCGGTCTTGCACGAGTCTGAACCGACGATGACCCCCGTGACGCGTAACGTCCCGTCTTCGAATGAGTACGATGCCGACTCGCCGACATCACCTCCGCGCACCGACGACACGTCGAACGACGTTCCTGTGACGGCGGCTTCTCCACCGCCCCCGTTGGCGGTCTCGTTGCCATCCGTCTCGTTGCCGCCACCTCCGTCTATACATCCTGTCACACCCGCAGCGCCGACCGCCGCCGCGGCGGAGACAAACTCTCTGCGTCTCATGAACGCCTCTTTGTCCCTCTTTTTCATAGACCTTGCGTAGGCTAAAATAGCTGTTTCAGTCTCGCTCGTGTCTCCGTATCCATCAGCGTAAAGTGACCCGAAGACGTAACAGGGGCGATGATAGAGGTCCGCGACCTGAGGAAGGAGTATTCGGGGCACGTCGCAGTCTCCGGGTCTACCTTTGAGGTCGAACCCGGGGAGGTCTTCGGTGTCGTCGGTCCCAACGGCGCGGGAAAGACGACGACCCTAAAGGCCCTTGCAGGACTCGTCGAACCCACGAGCGGCGAGGTACGTGTCGCAGGCGGCGACCCGGCGGAAGCCGAGACGCGCAGGTCGCTCGGATATCTCCCAGAAGAGTCCCCGCTCTACGAAGAGATGACGGCTTTGTCGTACCTGCGTTTCTTCGCGGACCTGTACGACGTTCCGCGCGATGTCGCCGACGAACGGGTACACGAGACACTCGACAGGCTCGAACTCGACCGCCGTGAGGCACGGACGGGAGACATGTCGAAGGGGATGAAACGTAAGGTCGCGGTCGCGCGTTCCCTCGTCAACGACCCCGACGTCCTCGTCTACGACGAACCCGCGAGCGGTCTCGACCCGCTGACGACGAACTACGTCGTCGAGTTCACGCGAGAACTCGCCGACGAGGGCAAGACGGTTGTCTTCAGCGCCCACAACCTGTACCACGTAGAACGCGTCTGTGACCGCGTCATCATCATGAACGAAGGCGACGTCGTCGCCCGCGGAACTCTGGAGGAGATACGCGACGAACACGGTGGTGTGGAGTACAGCGTCGAAACGACCGTCGAAGTCGAAGACGCGGTCGCGGAGAACGGAAGCTACCGTGTCACCGTAGAAACGATGGACGACGTCGACCGCGTGCGCGAGGAAACGCACGAAAACGGCGGCGAAGTCGTCGATATACGGACCCGAGAACCGAGCCTGGAAGACATCTTCCTCGACGTTGCGGAGGGGACGTGAGGCCTCGAAAGGTTCTACGTATAGCACGCTGGGAGGTATCGCGTAGCGCGGGAGGTCTCGACCGCAGGAGCCTCGGGTACGCCGTCGTCGCACTCGTCCTCGTAGCCGCAGTCGTCCCTTTCGCGGTCGACGGCGGAGTTTACGACGAACTTTACGTCGTCGGGGTCAACGACGACAGCCCGTACCACGACGCGGTAGAGGAAAGCGACGCCTTGCGGGCCGCCGAACCTTCACGGGAGGGCTACTCTTCGGGGCGGCTTGACGTTCTCGTCGGCGACGAGATACGCGTTGCCGATACAGGTAAAGGGCGCGCCGCCGCCTCGGAGCTGCGCGATGCGGTACGGG
>ERZ1034569.626-NODE-626-length-12700-cov-12.892527_pt1 | contig 12700 bp, 16 predicted proteins | sample MGYA00520706_ERZ1034569 | MGnify/ENA primary metagenome ERZ1034569 (study PRJEB33760, sample SAMEA4777722) | hypersaline lake metagenome | biome: hypersaline environment; feature: brines | place: Spain | collected 2014-08 | depth 0 m ...
ATGTTCCACCAGACGAGTGCCGCAGGTGCGCCGGGATGTTCTTGACCACCTCGCCGCACACAGGACAGGTGAACTCGAGCTTCCCAGACTGACCCAACAGGTTGTTCACCGTTCCCTTCGGCGGCCCGCAGAACTGATCACTCATCAACAGTCCCCTACAAGAGAGCAATCAGACATATGAGGTACTATATACATATATAGGGCAACATATACATTAGTGATTACTCACAATAATCAGTTATGGATAACAACAGAAAACGTGTCTGTCAGGTGGCAGGCAGTAACGCCGGTGGTGTCACGCTCACACAGTTACAGAACGAATTGTATTCGGACCACAGCACCGACGACGGTGTTCGGCGTGCACTCGATCAGGGAGCGGAGGCGATCCTGAATCGAGTGCGCACCCAGCTAGACATTCCCGGCTACCAGTTCGACGAGGCGGCGGTGAAGTTCACACTCGCAGAGCTCCTGGTAGCGCTCGTTGATTGCTGTGACCAGGGCATAAACGGCAAGAGACTAATGGGTGACCTCGCGACGGTGTTCGACACGCGGTTGAGCCCTGGGACAGTCTACCCACAACTCCACAGCTTGGAAGATCAGGGGCTGTTACGATCTCAAGAACTCGTTCGCACCAAGGAGTACCGGATCGCCGATACGGATGTGGCGTACAGCCTGATCGAAACCGCGATGCTCCGCCATCAGGTGCTTGGGCTATTCTTCGAGAGAGCGCTCGAATCGTTCGACGACAACTGAATGCACGCGACGAGCAGGACCGGACACCAGGGCGATTCGTCATGATAGGGGATAGCAGCTGGCTGTGGCCATCATCGTGGCTGCCACCACATACACGCGGGACTGCTGTCGTCAGTCGGCTCGTTTGGTCTCACGCTGTGTCTTGGTCGCGTCCAACTCGGTGCACAGCGCCTGATACGTCGTATCATCGCTGAGTGCTGAAGGGGCGAATTCGGGGGTGGTCGCGGTCACCGTGTCGACTGGACAGATGGGAGTATGGTCACGGCTATGCTCAAACACCTCATCGCCGGAGTATCCCGTCAGCCGCCGGTTGAGCAGCGCGACATGGACGCTCGCGGCGAAGATCTCGATCGCAGCGGTGCCGGCGTGGGCGATTCAGGTGCGACACCAGTCGCGGAGCAACGGGTATACGCGTCTGCAAGCGCAGGCTCGTCCTCGGCGATGAGACCCACGGAGTCACCCGATCACTGCGGCAGCGCCTTCACGCCGAGGTCGGCGTTGTTGATGAGTACCGCTACGGCCTCGTTGGTCGGCACATCCGGGGCGACAGCCTCGGCATACCAGGTGACGAGCGCCTCAAACGTCGCGCCCACGTCGTTCGATGCCTCGGTGACGCGGAAGTGGGCACCGTCGAGGTCGGCAGCGACGACCACCGCGAACGCACCGTCCAGGGTCGCTGGGGCCGGAATCTGGGCGGTGGTGTTCGTGTCGGGGCTCGATGTGTCAGTGTCCCCGTCAGTCGTGGTGGGCACGGCAGCTGGCTCGGCTGCGGGTTCGTCAACCGAGATGACAAACCGGCCGTCGGCGAGTTCTTGCAGGCGGTCGTTGTCCAGGGTTAGTTCATCGGGCGTAAGCACGCCCTCGGGGTCAGTGTCGGTCATGATGGTGGGGTGAATAGGGATACAGTCTCGGTGCTTCTTCCGGCGAGGCGAGCACGCGTGGCGGCCACTCCCGTCGCAGGTTCGCGTATTGCGGTGTTCGGCAGGTCACTCATTGTGTCGATTCAGCTATCCTCGTAGACAGTGTTGGTCGCGCCGTTCGTGACTGCAACGACCCGGGGGGTCGTGTTCGGTAGCGTGCCGGTTTCGAGTGTGAGCGTGTGGTCGTGTGCGCTTCGCCAGCCGGTACGACGACGGTCCGTTCCGTGGACCGGTCGTCGACCCAGAGCTGGTATCAAAACATGACGGGCGTCTCGCCAGCCGCGACCGCGACCGTCGGCAGCACCGTGAGGAGACCGTCGGCGAGCGTCGCGGTCTGCGGCGCGGCGGCGACCCGATACGGGAGTCAGCGATCGATACCGACACGAGCCTCGTCGGCGGAGCCACCGTCGAGCGGCCCCCGTCACGGGCCTCACATCAACGATCGACCGCCGAACGAGCGGGTCGAGAATAACAGCCGTAAGTAACACGGCCATCGTTGGCGTCACCATCTCGCGGCCGTGAGTCATCTGTCTATATGTGGGCGTAGTCGCTGGTAAGGACGTCTGGGTCGGTGGTGAACCAGAAAATCCTCAGACTGGTATATACTTCTTGTTGAGTACCTCGGGGACGTCAATCCCGTACGTGGTCGTCGCGCCGGACTGGTCGACGATCTTCAGCTCTGCGCTCTCGTCCTCTTCGAGCTCGTTCGGGAGGTCGATCTCGATCTCGATGCGATCGCGCGTGTTATCAAGCACTGTGCCGGTGGTTGTTACGTTGTTCGTGGTGAAGTTGCTGGGATCCGCGGTGTCAGCGTAGACGAGCGTTGAGGAGTTGTCGGCACTGGTGTACTCGATCGTTGCATCGCGGAGATCGATTGGGTCAGAGCCCGGCGACTTCTTGACCACCAGCGTTACATTCCTCACTTGACCTGTGACTGTGTCGCTGGAATCGGTGGTATCGCCAGTCGCAGAGACGACGTCGATCTGATTGGAAACCTGTGTCTGTGCGTCACTGCCAGTGTCGGATGCCCGCGTCTGGAGTTCACCAGCCGTGTTCACCAGTACGCCAGCAGCGACCGCAGCGACCAGCACCAGCGCGATGAAGATGATCAGCGTGCCGATGCCGACCTGCCCGCGGTCGGAGTCGTTGGGTGTTGGAAGTTTCATTGTTGTGCGGCCACCCAGAGGGGTGGTGGGTTCGTGCCCATCCAGCCAGATGCGTGATACCCACTTAATCCAGCGAGCGCTTTCACCCTGCGAGTCGGGCCTCGTATCGAGACTCGAAACGAACGGCGAAACCGCAAGCCAGCCTATGTGTGTCGATGCCGGAGGAGACGATAGACGCGAGCCCGCGCGATACGCATGAGCAAGCGACTTACAACAATGTTCGGACGCAACAACGACGACGAGCCGGCACCGCCCGCTGAAGACGACACCGGCACGAACGCGGACGACAAACAAACGGCTGCAGAGCCGACTGAGATAGCGGACGAACCAGACGAACCGGCCGAGCCAGCCGCGCCGGGCGGGCCGGATCCTGCAGAGCTCGATGTCCGCATCAGCGAGCTGGAAGACGACATCGACTCCACGGAGTCGACCGTGCGTGCAGTCCAGAACTCACAGGAGGAGGTGGCGGACTCAATCGACCAGATGAACGAGACGGTCCGCAAGCTGACCGGCGTTTACGACCGCCTGATGACCGAGGAGAACCCCTTCGTAGATAGCAGACAGACGGGCGCGAGCCAGAACGGGACCGGACAGGCCAGCCACAACCACGCCGCCGAGTCCGTTGACGCCGAAGCGGCAGTGATCGGCTTCGAAGACCTCGACACGAGCGACGACGAGCCGGTTGCGGAGTCGACGACACACAAGTCCGCGGACGACGACGACGCGGACACACGAGAAGCGGAAAACGAAGCAGCTGCGGCACCTGAGCCGGACCACGACAGGCCGGCAGCGTCCACGGCGACGCCCACCGAGGACCCGACCACGACCCCGGCTGCACCGGGCATGGGTAGCTCCACCCACGATACCGCGTCGGCTGCTGGCGAACAGTCGCCGATGCTCGAAATCCTGCCGGAAGGCTATGCGGGCGAGGTGCTCGTAATGGAGTGGCTCGGCGAGCTGGTGGAGCAGTCCGGACCTGCGGGCGCGTTGCGCGCGATGGAACATTACGAAGAGGTCGGGTGGATTTCACCCGAGGTGAAACGCCGGCTCATCGATACCATCGGCGGGCCCTCACTCGACGTGTTCATCGACCCGACGAAGCCGCGTGAGCCGACCGGCGCCGAGCATCATGCCTCTTATCAGCATCTCACCGTCCTCGCCGAACTCAACAGAATATAGATGGGGTTCAGTGTCAGTGGGGCGACCGCTGTGGTGTTCATTGGTCTGTTGGTGAGCGCTGCAGCCCTCTATCCTGCTGTCGACCACTACACCGAGCGGCATGCCGACGCGCTCGCCGCGGACGACGAGCGGTCGCTGACGCGACAAAATACCGATATCGAGATCGCCGCCGCGGCGACTAGTGGCGATACGACCACCCTGACGGTCGATATCGACAACGCTGGCGCGAGCACGCTAGCCGTTTCGAAGGTCGACCTGCTCGTTGACGGGACGATCGTCGTCCCCGACGAGGCGGCAGTTGACGGGACCACAACCACAAACGTGTGGGCGCCAGGTGAGACGCTGACGCTCACCGTCGACAACCGGACCGCAACCCGCGTGAAAATCACGACTGGGCCGGGCGTGGCCGCCACCGCGGAGGTGGCCTGAGATGGCGAGTACACCGGTCTCGACGCTCATCATCTTCATCGCGGCCGTGAGCATCGCCGCTGGGGTCTCTGGGGTGATGGTCTCGACGGTCGGCGACATCAGCACTTCACTCGAGGACCGCGGCGCGGCCGTCACCCAGAGTATCGACACCGAAATCGAGATTATCAGCGATCCGGGCAGTGATGCAATCGTCCGGGATTACGAAGGCGACAGCGACGGCGATACCGAACTCGTCGTGCTGGTCAAAAACACGGGTGACCGCACGATCCCAACGACGGGGTCGGCCATTGAGGTGCTGGTGAACGGCCGGTACGTATCGCCTGGTGAGTACAGCGTCGAGGTCGTCGGCGGCGGGGCTTGGACGGACGGCGACGTTGTGCGTATCGTGATCGACCGCGCGCTCGCGGCCGGTGACCACCGCGCGACGGTCATCGTCGGGAGCGACCACGAGACGCTCCGGTTCCGCAGATGAACCACTACTCAATCGGATTGGAAGGGCGCGACCGCGTGAACCACGCCATCGGCAGTGGTCTCCCCGAGAAGAGTCTCGTGTTGATCGAGGGTCAGACGGGCGCCGGTAAGTCAGTCATAATCTCGCGATTCGTCTATGGGCTCTGCGAGGAGGAGACCGCCGTGACGGCAGTCTCGACGGAAGGCGCCGCCAGTAGATATGTCGACCAGATGCACTCGTTGTCGTACGATATCGTCGAGCACCTGCTGGCCGGCCGGCTGCGCTATTTTCACGCGCCCGTCGACAGCGACCGGCCGCTATTGGCGCCGCTGTTCAGACCGGGCGGGCTCTGGGTGAACGACGTACTGGCCGTTGACGGGTTCGGCCGGCTGTGTCGCAACGACCCGACCTTCGGAGCGACGCTGGGCTCAGGCGAAGAAGACCGTGCGATGGAGCGGGTCGTCTCGCGGCTCGACCAGCCGCTAGCCGCCGGCAAACTCGCGATCCTCACCGTCGACCCGGCGACGCTGACCGAGCAGGCGCTCAGACCGCTGCGGGGCGCCGCCGATGTGCACCTTGAGTTGCATAGCGAGACGATCGGCCAGGAGATCCGCAAGAAAGCACTGGTCCGCCGCTTTGCGGGGATGGCTCGCCCGGTGGACGACACCATCGGATTCTCCGTTCAGCAGGGCCGCGGCATCGTCATTGAATCGAGGACTATTGCATGAACGCAAACACTCGGCTCACAGAGGAGCTCCGCGTCGTTACCGACCAGCACGCGCACGTGCGTGACCATCTCCAGGCGTTTCACGAGCGAACCGGGACCTACCCCGTCTTCGCAGAGGAGCCGACCGACGAACACGCCACGGCAAAGCCAAACGTGCTGTTTCCCGCCGACCCCCCGATTTACGCGCACGTCCACGGCCAGCCGGGCGCGGAGACGACGTATTATTGTCTCGAGCCGACGCTGCAGGGCAGCGACCACGCCCTGTACGAAAAGGTGCGTGCGGAGGTACTCGACCGCTCGGTGACCAAGCCGGCACCGGCCGGCGATGCCGACTTCACCGCCCACCTGGACGAACTGGTCAGTGAGATCCTCACCGTCGGAGACGGCACAAGCTCGCTGCTCAACCAGGCGCGGGCCTCGCTGCTGGGCGACCGGTTTGCAGTCGACCAGGCGACCTACGACCGGCTTCGCTACGTGCTCCAGCGGGATATCGTCGGGCTGGGCCCGCTCGAACCCGTGATGGCCGACCCCGACAACGAAGACATCCACGTGATCGGCCCACACGCCTGCTACGTCGACCACGGCGTGTTCGGGATGGTCGAGACGACGGCTGATTTCGGCGACAACGAGCAGTTTTCCAACTGGATTCGCAACATGGGTGAGCGGATGGAACACCCGGTGTCGGACTCAGACCCCATCATCGACTCGACGCTGCCGAACGGCTCACGGATCAATATCATCTACTCGGATGACGTCTCGGTCAAGGGGCCGTCGCTGACCATTCGCCAGGGTGAGGACGTTCCGTTGTCTATCTTTCAGATCACGAACTGGGGGACGCTCTCACCGGAGTTGGCGGCGTATCTGTGGCTGTGTATGGAGAACGAACAGACCATCTTCGTGGTCGGCGAGACCGCCTCGGGCAAGACGACGACGCTAAACTCGATGTTCTCGTTCATTCCGCGCGATCACAAGATATACACCGCGGAAGACACCGCCGAGGTGAAGCCGCCCCACGAAAACTGGCAGCAACTGCTCACCCGCGAAAGCAACGGTGACGGCTCGGACGTGGACATGTTCGATCTGGTCGCGGCGGCTCTGCGGTCACGCCCGGACTACATTTGTGTCGGCGAGGTTCGCGGCGCGGAGGCGCAGATGGCGTTTCAGGCCGCCCAGACCGGCCACCCCGTGCTCATCACGTTCCACGCCAGCGACATCGTCTCGATGATCCAGCGGTTCACCTCAAACCCGATCAACGTCCCAGAGACGTTCATGGACAACTGCGACGTGGCGCTGTTTCAAAACCGGGTTAAACAAGGCGATGACGTGCTTCGGCGGGTGACGAGCGTCCAGGAGATCGAGGGGTACTCCAGTCACGAAGGTGGGGTCGTCACCCGAGAGGCGTTCTCGTGGGACCCCCGCGACGACGAGGTAACGTTCAAAGGCCGCAACAACAGCCACGTGCTGGAGAACCAGATTGCCACGCTGTTAGGGTATGATGACACCCGGCAAATCTATGATGAACTTGACCGGCGCGCAGAGCTCATCCGCCGGCTCATCGACGCGCACGTGCTTGGGTATCACGAGGTGAACGAGGCCATCGAGACGTTCCAGCGCGACGGCGTTGAGGCACTGCCGATCGATATCCACGGGCTGACAGAGCGGGTGGGGACCTGATGGCAACTCAGAGTGCCAGCGACGACGGGCTCGTCGACGTGCGCGAGCTGGTCACCTCGATCATCAACGCCTACCGGTACATGGAGATGCAGCTCAAGCGGTACGCACTGTTCGTGGTGGTGCCCAGTCTGGGCTTCTCGCTGTTGGTTGGCGCGGCCGTGCTGGTGCGAGCGCCGCCGCTGTTCGTCGCCCTGCCCGCGGCGCTGCTGGGCCTGCTCCCACCACTGGGGGCGCTCATCTACCCGAAGGTGGCCGCCGACCGTCGCCGCCGGGAGATCAAAGAGCAGTTTCACCTCTTTTTGACGCATATCACGGTGCTATCGCTGACGAATATTGAGCGGGTGGAGGTGTTCCGCACGCTCGCGGAGGTTGACGAATACGGTGCGCTCGCCGAAGAGATGGGCCGGGTGACTGCGCTCGTCGACACGTTCAACCAGTCGCTTGATGACGCCTGTCGGCGACGGTCGAAACACGTTCCCTCCGAACTGTTAGGAGATTTTCTCGAGCGGCTCGCCTACACTGTCGGGGCGGGGCAGGAGCTCAGCGATTTCCTTGTTGACGAACAGGAGTCGATCATCCAGGGGTTCGTCACCCAGTATGAGTCCGACCTCTCGAAGCTGGAGGTGTTACAGGAGCTGTATCTCTCGTTAATGCTCTCGACGACGTTTATTCTCGTTTTCTCGACGGTGCTGCCCTTGCTGTTGGGCGTGCCGCCGACGCTGCTCGTCGGCGGTGTGATCGTGATGTTCGCGATCGTACAGGGGTCATTTCTGTTCGTTATCCACTCAGTGGCGCCGCGCGACCCCGTCTGGCTCCAGCCGGAGAGTCATCACTCGCAGATGCACCGCGTCCGCGTGCCACTCGTGATCGGCGTCGTGCTCTCGCTGGTGACTGCCGGCGTGGTCCTAGTAGTGGGGTTTGGACTGACGCCGCTCGCCCCCGACGTGCTGCCGCGGCCGTTGTACCTCGCGTTGCCGACCACGCCACTGCTCATTCCGGGGCTTGCGATGCGTCGAGAAGAGCAGAAGGTCACCGACCGCGACAGTGGTTTTCCGTCATTTATCCGGGCATTAGGCGGCGTTGAGGCGGTGAAACAGACTTCGACGGCGAACGTATTGGAGACGCTGCGGACGAAGGACTTCGGCTCGCTCACGGAAAACGTGGATAACCTGTTCAGGCGGCTGCGCACCCGCATCGATACTGAAGGGGCCTGGCGGCTGTTCGCCGCCGAGACGGGCTCGTATCTCATCCAGAAGTTCGGCGATATGTACGTGGTGGGCCGGCGGATGGGCGGCAATCCCCGCCGGCTGGGTCAAGTCATCTCGGCGAACATCAATGAGGTGTTGTGGGTGCGCAAACAACGCGAACAGGCAGCGGCGACGTTCATCGGCATCGTCTATGGCATCACGGCCGCCTCGCTGTTCTCGGCGTTCATCGGGCTCGAGATCGCCGGCAAGATGCTCGAGATCACCGCTGAAATCAGCAAGCAAAACGGCGCGTTCGTGAACTCACTCTTCTCAACGAGCAGCTACGATATCGACGTGATTGAGTTCCTGCTGTTGCTCGTGCTCCTACTGAACGGAATCTTCTCGTCGATGATGATCCGGCTGATCGATCGCGGTCATTTCGTGAACGCGTTGCCGCATTTCGTCGGGCTAGTCTGGACGGGAGCGTGTGTTGCGGTGGTGACTCGGTACGTCGTCGCGGGGCTTATTTGATCCGACTCGAAACTCGATTCTGGCCCTCTCTTTTATATCTCTCATGATGAACACAGCATATGACAGAGCGTTCGATACAGCGGCCCTATTTCGACGGGCCGGTTGCACACGATCATGGCGGGGAACTCGTCCAGTGGGCGAAGTATCTCGGAACGACGTTCGGCACGGGCGGAGCGTTAGGTGCACTTCACTACTACGAGCGGCTCGGCTGGATCACGCCGGCCGTGCGCACTGTGGTCGAACAACACCTGCAGGGGTTGTCGCTTGAGGAAATCCACTCGAAAAAGTACGATGAGCCAGGTGAGCTGTCAGGGCCGCTTCAGTTACTGTCCGGGACGGCGTTTGGCGCTCATGCGAAGTCACTGGAGTTCATCGCAGCACTCGCTGACGACGATCTTGAGGCGGATCTGCACCGAATGCAACTTGCGAAACACCGCGCTGGCGTTGATTTCAGTGTAGGTAATGCAGTTGACGAGCACAGTGACTCACCCGTGGCGGCCAGTATCGATGACTAAGCCAACGGTTAGGGCGCGAATAATCGCTGACTCACAATTCGATTCGTACTAAGCGGTTTTATACCGAACTGTGGTATCCTACGTATGGCTCCAACGACCGATGACGGCTCGTTCATTTCGCCGGCCGTCGACTTTCTGCTGCTTGCGACAGTAACACTTGCACTCGCCATTAGCAGCGGCACACTGCTGCTCGTCTGAGGCTGCGCTGTGACTGACGGGCTTGATGCTGCTGTTCGCCGGCTTGCAACCCACCAGCGGGCGTGGTGGCTCATCGCTCTTGCAAGTTACGGGGTGGGTGATCTCGCCACCACGCTGGTAGGGCTCGCTACGGGCCGCGGAAGCGAGGCCGGCCCGCTCGCCGCGAGCCTGCTCGGCCGGTTCGGTCTGCCCGGGATCATCCTGTTGAAGCTCGTGAGTCTGTTGGTGTTTTACCTGCTGTGGGTTCTCGCGCCGGAGCCCGGTCGCGTTGCTGTCCCGCTTGCGCTTGTCGCCGTTGGTGTCGGAGTGACGGTGTTGAATCTCTGGGTGCTCCTCTGATCAGAGCAGCATACCAACAGTGAGGATGCATCCTGGCGTGGGAGCGCCGGGGAGGTGCGTACGTTCGCGGCAGCATTCGATAGGAAGCCTGAGGCATAACGCGCGTGCTTACTTAACGTTATAATGCCCACCTTACGATTGTTTGGTAACGATGATCGACAACCCACCACCAGCGCCCGACCAAATCCCGCAGTACACCGCCGACGGGATGCACCGTCAAGCTCCCCAGAGTCTGGCTGCGATCGAAGAGTACGCCTGCACTCTTCAAACGACTATCGAGGAGCAAGACGAGAAGCCGATAGAAGACGGTGAGCTCGCGGACGCGAACAAGGGAGTCGTCGGCGTTAAAAAGAAGCGCGGCTAGACGTACGTGAGAAAGAAGCTCTCCTGTGGGAAGGACTGTAAGGGGTGTCCTCACGGATCGTATGTGTATCGCGTCCGAGAAGGTGGCAAGCTGAACCGGGACTATCCGAAAGACCACCCGATGAACAACGGGGGCAACTAATGCTCGAGGTGGGTCCAGACCTCCTACGGCTACTCTCCCTTCCAGTACTCGCGTGGGCGGCCTGGAGCGACTACCAAGTCCGGCGCGTCGATTCACGAATCTGGCCAATCCTGATCGCGGTCGGAGGTATCGCCGCGATCTGGCAGATTATCCACATAGTCCCGATAAACTCACCCAGAGACGCATACATCCACCACCGACTTATCGCCGTCCCCGTAGTGGTGGCGCTCATCAGCGCGTTTCTTCTCAACGGGAACGCTATCGGAGGGGCGGACGCGAAAGCCCTCTTCGCGTTGGGGCTTCTCTTCCCAACTGTCCACCAGTACACGCTCCCTGTCTTGGGTCTCAGACTACCGCTTTTTCAAGCAACGACCGGAGCGCTCGTCGTCACTATCGTGATGAATGGATTCGTTTTCGGAGCGTACTACGCACTGCGGATGTGGGTCCAGAATTTCCGACGTGGAGAACGCTCACAAGAACTGTTCCTCTCAAAGCCAGTCGGTGTCTCCGAACTCGCAGACACCGTTGGGCAACTAATCATCGACCACGGCACAGATGATGAGTCCGTGGTCGATGCTGACGCGCTCCGGATGTATCTCCGATGGCGTGATGAAACAGTCGATTCACTCGGGACGAGGGGTAGAGACCTCCGCCACCCGGAATCGATCACGAAGACGTACGAAGTGGAGACAGGAGCGATTCAACCGAACCCAGACCGCCTCAAATTCCTCCCTCTCCCAAAGGGAACTACCGTACCTAAGCGGGCCGTGCTATCGTCTGATAGTGGCTCCGCAGATGACCCGTGGGGTGCAGAACGGTTCCTCGAGGAGATCGACCACGACGCCTACGGCATAACGGCTGACGGACTTCGAGCGGCTCTCGATTACCTCTGTAGCCATCATAAAGTGCGCGTTCAGCCAGCGTATCCGCTCATCGTTCCGCTCTTCCTCGGTTTGCTTACAGCCCTCACGGTCGGTGACATGGTTGTTCTATGGATGTATCTGACCGTCTCGGCGTAAGCAACCGCCCCCGGACTCTCCTACAGAACGAGGTAAACGACCGTATAAAAGACGACACCAACACTATACAGGCTCGCTTCAGCCTTCCAGGCGACAAAGTACGCGTGAAAGCCGATGTCGCCTTGGACTATGGCTTCGAGATCATCGTTGTCCTCCTCAAAGCGATCGGCCGTCGCTTTCAGCATCTAGAACCAACTGTCGAACTGTTCTTCTCCTCTACTGTCTGAATCAGTCATCGGCCTGGCCCTCGTCGTATTCGTCAATCTGCTTGCATACGCACACCATGCACAACGTTCCGATCGGGAGCTGTGGATTCGATCCACACCGTGTGCAGTCAATCATCTGCCGGCACCTCCGATACCCCACCCGCATCCGGGGTGGGTGTCGACGCCGTCGCCGCGTGCAGCTTCGCGTGTTCACCGTGGTCGATCGGCTCGAGATTCGACGGCCGGTTGTCCCACTTGATACCGTTCCGGTGGTGCACGTCCTTCCCATCGAGATCGCGAAGGATCGCCTCGAGCGACATCGTCGACGGGTAGCACTCCACGACTGCGAGTAGCCGGTGGTGTGCCACGTAGACGTCTTCTTTCCCGTCTGTGGCCGTCGACGGCCGCAGCTCGTAGCTCCGCCACCGTTCGTACCCCGCGCCGCTTCCTGCGCCCGCCTTCGTCTCGAAGCGCGCACTCATAGCAGGTCGCCCCCGGTGATCAACCCGCAGCGGTGACACGCCAGTGCTTCGCCACCGGCGACCGGCACCAGTTCAACACGGTCGTCGCACCTCGTACAGTAGTCGTACTGTGTCAACGTCACTGCGAGTCACCTCCGACGGGCGCCACGTCGTGCTCGTGGCTGCACTCGCCGCGAACGTGCGACGTGATTGTTGTGTGGCACACATCGTATTCGTCGGCGAGGTGTGTCACTCGAGCGTGATTCTCCCGACACCGCCGCCGCAACGTCGCGCACGTCTCGGCGTCGATCTTCTGCTCGCGACCTATGTTCAACCGGCGCGCGTCGATCGTGCCGTCGTCGCCGACGAGCTGCGAGACGTCTAACTCACTCATCGGCCACACCTCCGACCGGAATCGAGAGCCCGCACGCGGCACACGT
>ERZ1034569.628-NODE-628-length-12669-cov-6.015697_pt1 | contig 12669 bp, 14 predicted proteins | sample MGYA00520706_ERZ1034569 | MGnify/ENA primary metagenome ERZ1034569 (study PRJEB33760, sample SAMEA4777722) | hypersaline lake metagenome | biome: hypersaline environment; feature: brines | place: Spain | collected 2014-08 | depth 0 m ...
GGGTTGCTCCCCGACCGCCCGAGTCCTCCATCGAGTGCCCCGTCCGCCCCAGGACGGGCTGTGTAGGCGCCCGCGAGCCACGACCGGTTGATATCTGACTGACAGTCCAGACGCTTTGGCTGCTCCCCCTCGTGGCGTCTTCGTCGATGAGACTACCCGCCAAACAGTCGTTTCGTGTCCCACACTGTCGCCTGGGCGGTAGGTACCGTGGGGTCGACCCCGTCACCGCGTGTTACTCCTCGGATGGCACCGGCGCCGCCCTGCCGCCGGTGTGGTCCGGGAGGTCGACCCCTGCCCGGTTCTTTGCGAGTTCGGTCCGCAGGAGGTCGCCCTCGAGGTCGGCGTCGGCGAGGTCCGCGACAAACTCCAGTGACTTTGCGTGTGCGCCAAACGGGGTGCCGGACAGCGATGCGAGTGGGCCGGTGAGGTGGCCCGGTTCGTCGTACTTCTTTGAGTGGATCTCCTCGAGTGAGAGCCCCTGTAACTGTTGTTCGACCTCGGCGCGGGCTGCCGGGGTGAGCCACCCCAGTCGCTCGTAGTACCGGAGCGCACAGAGGGCGCCGCTGGTCCCGAACGTCGTCCCGAGATATCTGGCCCACCGGATGAGTGTCTCCGCCCGGTCGGTGTCGACCGGGCTGTCGAGATACGGCCGCGCGTGGTCAGCGTCTTCCATACACTCACAAGGTGTTCCCCGGGCTAAAACACCGGTCTCGAATCGAGCGGTGAGTCGCGTCAGGCCAGGAGCCCGCCGGCGACCGTCTGCGTCCCCGCGGCGACGATTGCCCCGGTCCAGGTCAGAAAGACGAAGTGGGTCAGCGCGCTCACGAAGTGCCCGCGGTCGATCACACGGATCATCAGCGAGGAGAGCACGGCGTTCAGCAGCACGACAAAGAGCAACAGAACGGTCATGAGCTCGATATTGTAGCTGGCAGTCGAGAAGAGCGAGCCGACCAGGTCGCTGTTCTGTCCCCCCAGCCCGTCGGCGATCGAGAGCATCTGCTCGGCGATCTCTAGGCCGATGAACGCGGAGAACAGCGCCGCGCCGGTGATCCCGTAGATCACGCCGATGAACGTCCGCGTGGCCTGTTGACGCTGCTCGCGCACCCGTAACACCTCGTTGATGTTCGCGGAGATGATCGCACCGAGCTGTCGGGGTTCCCCACCCATCCGCCGTCCGACGACGTACATATCCCCGAACTTGTGGATGAGATACGACCCCGTTTCGGCGGCAAACAGCTCCCAGGACCCCTTGACGTCGATCCGGGTCCGCAGCCGCTTGTAGAGGTTGTCGACGTTGTCCGTCAGCGAGCCAAAGTCCTTCTGCCGGAGGGACTCGAGGACGTTCGCGGTCGAGGTCTGCTTCACCGACTCGACACTGCCGAGCGCGCGGATAAACGCGGGGAACTCCCGGTCACGGTCGGTCCCCGGAGTCTCCACACGCCGCATCCCCAGCCGGGGGAGGGGCATCGTGGGGGCCGGGGTGGCGGAATACACCGGCAGCGGGAGGCCGTCCGGGCCCAGAGGTGTGTAGCCGAGCCGGCCGGCCGCCACGGCGACGGTCGCCACGCCCGCGAGAACCGCCCCGGCGATGACAGCCGGCCACACCTCCGATGCGGGGGAGTGTTCGTCCCCGGTCTCGAGCCACACCGGGTCACTGGGGGCGGTCGTGTGGATCAACACCAGAAAGCCGAGTTGGACCACCCCGAACATGGCGATGACACCGCCCATCAGCAGCGTCGGCGGGGTGCCCAACAGCAGCGGTAACACCGTCGCAAACACCAGAATAAACGTCGTCGACAGCATCATCGAGAGATACAGCTCCTTCATCACGTCGAGTTTCGACAGCGCCGCCTCGTACCTGATGACGAACTCCTGGATGATCGACTCCTGTTCGTCGATCAGAAAGTCATCGAGTGCCTGGCCGGCGCCGACGGTGTAGGCCAGTCGCTCGAGAAAGTCGGAGAGCAACTCGGAGGAGACGCGCTTCGAGCGGCGCCGGCAGGCGTCGTCGAGTGACTGGTTCCAGGTGTCGACGAGGGCGGTGACCCGCCCCATCTCCTCGGCGAGCGTGCCGTACTCCTCGGCCCGGGCCAGTGTCCGGAAGATCTCCACACGGTCGATGTTCGTCGTCGAGAGGACCGTAATGTGTGTCAGCAGGAGGTGAAACTGCTCGCGGACCTCCCGGCGCCGCCTGTCGGCGGCGATCTTTGGGTACATGGCCGCGACAATCGGCGGGACGAGGCTCAACAGGCCCAGCGGAACGGTCACGAACAGCTCCGGGCCGGTGAGGATGAGCCCGACCCACACGATGACAGGGAAGGCCAGCCCCGGCAGGAGCACGAGGGCCACGTACCGCTCGACGGACATCCGCATATACCGGTAGGCGTCGACGGCCGACCGGAGGAACCGGCGTAGCTGGCGTGCCACGCCGCCCGACTCCCCGTCACCCGGGCTAGACTCACGACGCGTCGCCATCACGCGCTCACCTCGGCGAGCCCGCGCATCTCGATCGGGAGCGCCTGGACCCCGTCGCGCTGGAAGGTCTCGATCGCCTCGTTGACCTCGTGGTAGCCCACGACGTCGGCGTCGATCAGCCGGCGGATGATCTCCGCCCGCCGGTCGAGTTCGTCGTAGATCTCGCGGGTGTCCTCGTAGCCCAGCAGGGTCGCGATCTGGTTCTCGAGGACGTGGCTGTTGTTCCGGCCTTTAAATGCGACCTCGTCCTCGCGGGGGTCCCAGCTGAAGGACTCACGGGTCACGACCCCGCCTTCCTCGTCGGAGTAGCCCTCGATCTCCTGAACGCTGGTCACACGCCGGAGGACCTCGTCGTCCTGTTTGACGCGGTTCTGGAACAGCGCCACGTCGCAGTTGTCCATGAACGTCTCGGGGACGTTGATCGGCTCGGAGGTGAACCGCTGGATCATCGAGACGATGTCGCTGGCGTGGAAGGTGAGCAGGACCGGGTGACCGGTCTGTGCGGCCTGGAAGGCCATCTGTGCCTCGGCCCCGCGCACCTCGCCGACGACGATGTACTCCGGGCGCGACCGGAGTGCCGCGGCCACCAGGTCGAACATGTCGACCTCCGAGCCGTCCTCGCCGCCACCGCCCCCCTCACGGGTGAGCAGTTGCTGCCAGTTGTCGTGTGGGGGCATCACCTCGGCGGTGTCCTCGGCGGTGTAGATCTTGTGGTCCCGGGGGATGAACGAGAACATCGAGTTGAGGGTCGTGGTCTTTCCCGAGGCCGTCTCCCCGACAACGAACACCGTCTGTTCGTTCTCCATACACAGCCAGAGATACGCCGCAAGCTCCGGCGACAGTGTCCCCCACTTGGTGATCTGGAAGATCGACAGCGGGACATCCTCGCCCTGTCGGATCGTGAGCGAGGGGCCCTTGATACTCACGTCGTCGGAGTAGATGATGTTGATCCGGGAGCCGTTCGGGAGCGTCGAGTCGATGATCGGGTCGGAGTCCGACACCGGGTGGTCCATCCGCTCGCCCATGTTCCGGATCCAGCTGTCGAACTGCTCGGTGTCCCCGAAGTCAGCCGTCGTCTCGACCATCCCAAACACCCCGTGGTCGACGTAACAGGCGTGCGGGCCGATGACGTGGATATCCTCGTTCATCGGGTCGGCCATCACCGGCTCCAGAGGGCCCAGCCCGACGATATCCCGCTTGAGGACGTACCGGAGGCGGTCGTATGTCTGGCGGTCGACGGCGAACTGGCCGCCTGTGACCGCCTGTCTGACCCGGCCGAGCAGGGAGCCGCCACCCGCACTGACTGTCAGGACCTCGTCGACGAGCGTGTCGATGTGGGCGTCGAAATCCTCGCTCTCGCTGGGGACGGGCTTCGTGACCGAGCGGTCGAGCACCTCCCCGCGGAGCTGTCCGTAGAGCTGTTCCTCGCGAGGGGACAGTGACGGCTCGAGACAGTAGTAGGTGGTGTCACTGCCACGCTCGCCGTGGACGTGGACGTACACCGGGGGTTCGGCCGGGTAGAGGAGATTCGGATTTCCGGTGTCGTGTTCGTCCGTCGGCTCCTCGGCGTAGACGGGGTAGGTCCCGGTCCGGCCGTAAAAGGACTCGAGATGGTCGGCGATGTGGGTGTGGTCGTCCATGACCGCCCGGAGTGGCTCGGTGAGCCGTGTGTTCGCTCTCATGCGACCGTCCTCGACTCGATGACGAGCCCACGGCCCTGCTGGACCGAGAAGCTGATCGTGTCGTCGACAGGGTCTTTCATGCCGGCAAACCGGCGGACTATCGCCGTCCGCTGGACCGACTGGCCGACGACCTCGCTTTGCAGGTCGAGGAACACGTCGGCGGCCGACCGGAGTGGCCCCAGCGCACGGTCACCCACCGTCGTCGGGTCGACGGTCAGGACGACGAGTGTGTTCGCCGCGAGTGCGGCCTCCAGCCGGGCGGTCACTCGCTCCATCGCCAGGTCAGCGTCCTCGGTCCCGAGCACCGGCCCCAACTCGGGGTCGTTCCGACAGAGTGCCCCAAACCCGTCGGCGACGACAGCCCTCCGGTCCCACAGCGGGCTCGGGCGCAGAAACCGGTCGACCAGCCGCTGGTCGCTGTCGACCTGTGCGCGGAAGTACCGCAGCCGGTCGTCCAACAGGTGGTCGACAACGCCGTAGGACAGCGAGTGCATCTGGCTGACGTACTCGCCGACGGACTGCTCCGTCGACACCAGCCCGACGGTCGTCCCCTCCTCGCACAGCCCGTAGGCGACCCGCGAGGCGAGGACCGACTTTCCGGCCCCGGTCTCACCCTCGACGAGGACGAGACTCCCGGCCGGCAACCCGCCGCCGAAGGCGTTGTTGACCCGGTCGCGTTTCTCCAGGCCGAGCGAGTGGTGGTTCATGTTTGGAATCTGAATGTCTCGCGCTCGCTGCCGACCACGACCGTCACGCGGTGGTCGTCGGCGGCGAGCGACTCGTTCACGACGACCCTTGCGACGTCCCCGGTGCGCCACGTGTCACCGCCGAGGACGCTTGCGTTGTACGACGACGGGGAGACATAGCGGCCGTCGACGAGCACCTCGAGTACCGACGACTGGGCGGCGAGTGTCCGTCTGCCGGTGTTCTTCACCAGCACCGTCACCTCGTCCCGTGTGTCGTCGTACACCGCATCGCTGCTGGAGTCGCTGATGATCTCGATGTCGGTGTCGAGGTCGGCGGCGACGTCACCGCCACGCTCGTCCACCGAGTTCGCGATGTCGCCGACGGTCGTGACCATCACGCCCGAGACGGCGGCCGCGATACTCACCGCGGCGATAAAGATGACCAGCGTCGAGACGGAGGTGCTGGCCACTCAGACCACCTCCACGGCCCCGGCGGCGGCGACCCCCGGCCCGGTGACCACGAACACCCGCTCGGGTGCACTCGGCTCGCCCCGCGTGAGCGTCAGGTTCTCCCCGGGGCTCCAGACCTCGGTCGCTGTGTCCCCTCCGACGGACCGGTTGGCCGCGGACAACACGGCGTACTCCCCGTCGACCAGGAGGTCGACCGCCGGCACGTCGAGCGTCGATGCGCCGGTGTTCGTGACGGTCACGGTGAGTGTCTCCTGGCTCGTGTTGTACGTGGCGTCGACCAGGCTGACGGCCGTGTTCTGGCGCTCGAGTGCCCGCTCGTCGCGTGCCTCGACCGCGTCGGCGCGCCGCTCGGTTGCCCGGTCGACGGCCGGATAGAGGGTCGCGGCGCTCACTAGCAGTCCGATGAGAACCACAGCCACGGCACCACTCACACTGAAGCCCATTAGACGTCGTCGAGGTGAGCCAGGACACTCAGATACCGGTGCGAGACCGCGTGTTCCTCGGCCGTCGACTCACTGGACTGGGTCGGGTCGACGTGCACGTCGAGTGTCGGCCCACCGATCACGTCGACCAGGTGGTCTCTGACCTCCCGGGAGATCCACCCCGCGTCCTCGTAGTGACCGACCGCGCGCAGCGCGTCCGCGGGGCCGGACCCCTCCATCAGCACCGACAGCCACTCCATCACGAGCACCTCGCCCGCGAAGCTGTCCGGCACCGACTCCAGCACCGGCCCTCGCTCGGGGGCATCCCCCGCGGCCTGCCCCGGCTCCGCCGGCGAGGTGTGCTCCGGTTCCGGCTCCTGCGCTCCGCCCGACCCCCGACCACCGCTCTGGCCGTGACCGCCGTCCGCCCGGCCGTTCTCGCCGGCTCCGGGTGACCCGTCCTCGGCCGCGCCGTTTGTGGAGTGACCGGCGCCGTCTGCGCCGTTGCCCTGCTGCTCGAGGTCGTCGAATGAGACGACCGACTCCTCCCCGTGGCCGTCCGAGCCTTCCTCGGCCGCGGCGGGTTCCGCCGCCCCGTGACCCGGACTCTCGCCGTTTTCCTGGCCCTCTGTGCCGTCCGTGTGCCCCTCGCCTGCGTCGTCGTCGTCGACAAACGGGTTTTCGGCCGCGGAGACCCGGTCGTAGATGCCGACCAGCTGGCGGACCCGCTCGTCCATCTCCTCGATGGTGTCGGCGAACTCCGCCTGTGAACTCTCGAGTGTGCGCAGCGACGACTCCACCGAGTCCACATCGTCCTGTAGCTCGCCCATGCGCACGTCGAGTTCGCCGACGTCCGGGCCCTCGTCTACGGGTGGACCCTCGCCCTCGCCGTCGGCGGCCATCGGGTCCGCCGGCTGGCCCGGCTGCCCGGCGGCCGGCTCCGCCGGCGCCTGTCCACCGTCCACTCCCTCGTCGGCTTGTTCGTCCTCGTCGGTGTCGTCTCCTCCAAACAGACTCTCGAACATTGGTGATGGTGGCTCTTACCAGTCATAGTGGCGTGTCGGTCTTAGTCCGGCGGACCGGCTCAGGGTGCGATTCGGGACGCGATTCGAGTCTCGATTCGGGGGCCGAGTCGGCCGGTGAAACCGGTCTCCGGACTAAGTGAGTATAGCCCATCATTCCGGGTAGACACACCGCAGCGAACCGGTGTGCAACACGCAATGACTCTACCAACACCCAACGACTCCGACCGCGGGCAGGTCGGCATCGGCACGCTGATCATCTTCATCGCGCTGGTGCTGGTCGCCGCCGTTGCGGCTGGGGTTCTGATCGACACGTCCGGGCAACTGGAGTCCCGGGCGTCCGACACAGGCGCAGACGCACAGGCGGAGGTCTCTAACCAGGTCGAGGTCGTCTCCGCGACCGGAACGATCGGCAGCGGAAGTGTCGACGAGGTTACCCTGGTCGTGAAGAAGTCGGCGGGCTCTGACCCGATCGACCTCACGGCGGCGACGATCCAGTACACCAGCGACCAGTCCTCGGCGACGCTGACCGACGGCACCAGTGGCGTTACTATTAGTGGACTGGACGGCGCCGGCACGACCCTCGCCGACACCGGCGAGCGCGCGGAAATCACGATCGATCTATCATCGGCGACCGACCTCTCCCCGCTAAGTGCGGGGCAGGACGCCGAGCTCGAGATTGTCGACCAGTCCGGTGCCTCGACAGTCTTCGGCGTGAATGTCCCGGATGTCCTGACGGGCACGTACGTGAACGTGTAATACATGATTGATACCATCCGAACCAACGACTCCGACCGCGGGCAGGTCGGCATCGGCACGCTGATCATCTTCATCGCGCTGGTGCTGGTCGCCGCCGTTGCGGCTGGGGTTCTGATCGACACGTCCGGGCAACTGGAGTCCCGGGCGTCCGACACAGGCGCAGACGCACAGGCAGAAGTTTCGAATCAAGTCGAGGTCGTCTCCGCGACCGGCGTTGATTCCGACGGCACTACCGGCGTTGAGCAGATCGAACTGGTCGTGAAGAAGTCGGCGGGCTCCGACCCGATCGACCTCAGTGGTACGACGATTCAGTATACCAGTGACAGTGCCTCGGCGACACTGAATTTCGATAGCGGCGGTGCGAGTTCAACTGCCTTCGGTACCTCACAGGTCGGCAGCAGTGGCCCAACGACGGTCCTCGAAAACACCGACGAGCGCGTGACGATCATTATCGACGCTAATGCCGTCGAAGGAAGCGACCTCTCCGAAGGTTCGAACGTCGACCTCGAGATCGTCGACCAGTCCGGCGCGTCGACGGTCTACGGCGTAAACGTCCCGGACGTCCTCACTAACGAGTACGTCCCGGTCTAAGCCAGATGACGACCGACCGCACACCGACGGTCGCGCTCGCGGTGGCCGTGGTCCTCACGGCAGTCGCGTTCGGCCCGGCGGTGGCTGCGGTCGACCTTCCGCGCGATTCGCGCGCTGAGGAACCGGTTTTCGAGGGGTTTGCGGAAACTAACGACCTGGGCATCTCCGAGCGGTTCTCGTATGCCCTCGACGAGACGCCCGGGACCGCGACGGCCGCCGACGGCACCGTCTCGACGGGGCCGGCGGCGGTCACCGTCGCTGCGGGGGCAGACCCCGTCGCGCTTCGACACCGGCTGCAGGTCGGCGACCGGTCCACGAACCGGACCGTCGTCGTCCCGGCCGGCGAAACGCGAACCGTTGCCGAATCACTCGCCGTCGAGACGCCCGCCACCGACGTGTCCGGCACCACCCGCGCGACGCTGCGGGTCACTGCCGCCGTCGACGGCCGGACCTACACCGTCCACAACGACACGCTCGGGGTGACGACGGATGCGTGACGTTCGCGGGTGGCTCGACCGAGACCGCCTCCGCGGGCCGCTCGGCCGCGTTGCCGGGTCGCCCGCGGTGACACTGGCTCTCGCCGCGCTCGTCCTCTTTGGCGCCTCCTGGCGGGTCGACGTGTTCATCGTGGACACGGTGGCCGTCGCGAACGCGCTCGCAAACCTCGCTGACGGCTCGGTCTCGTTTGCCCGGGTCTACTTCGGACCGGCGGACGCCGCGACACCCGGCGTCTACGCCGCCGACGGCCGCCTCTACGGCCGCAACTACGGTCAGGTGGTCGCGGCGCTGCCCGTGCTCTCCCTGTTGGAGGCGGTCTCGACGGTTGCGGCGCCGCGACTCCTGCTCGCCGGCGCCTGGGGTCTCTGCCTCGCCCTGCTCGGTGGCCGACTCGCCGGCCACCTCGGGCGACCGTGGTTCCGGACCGCCGGAATTGTCCTTTCGACGCTTGCCCTCGTCGCCAACGCCGCGTTCGCCACCGCGCTCGCCCCGCGGCTGTTCCCGCTGGTCGCCCTCCAGACGGTGACCGTCCTCGCCGCTGCAGGGCTCGTCGCGACCTCCTACCTCCTGGTCGGCCTGCTGTACGACCGCCGGACCGGTGTCGCGGCGGGGGCCGGGACGCTGTTGCTCGGCCCCGTCGGATTCTGGGCGACCATCCCGAAACGACACGTCGTCACCGGGTTTCTGGTCGTGCTCACGGCGTACCTCTTCGCCCGGAGCCGCTCCAGCGGGCGGGTCCGCGACCGGGCCGTGACGTACCTGCCGGTGGGGCTCACAGCGTGGGTCAGCGCACCCGAGGGGCTCCTGTTGCTCGTCGCGCTCGTCCCGGTCGACCTGGTGACGAGCCCGCGGAACGACCTCCGGGCGCTCGCGCCCACGGCCGCCGCCCTGGCGGTGTCGTTGGCCCCGTTTCTGCTGACCAACGCGGTTGTCGCCGGAAACCCGCTGGTTCCGCCCCGGCTGCTCACCGCCTACGCCGCCGGCGACCCGCTGGCAGTCGACCCCGGGCTGGCCGCGAGCCACCCGAGCGCCGTCCCGGGGGTGGACGGTGCCGCGGCGACCACGGCGGACTCGCCGGGGACGACTGGCGGGGGCACACAGTCGTCGGCACCGGCAGAGTCACCCGATACAGGGTCCGGCTCCTCGGGGAGCCCGTTCGACGCCGCCGTCTCACTGCTGACCGGTACGGCCACCACCGGGGTCGACCTCTCGCTCCGGGCGGCAGCCAGGGTCGAACAGGGTGTGGCCTCGCTGTCGCCGGACCGGCTCTACCACGTCGTTCTCCGCAGCGGGCGGATCCCGGGGGTCGACTACGCCGAGACCGGCGGCGAGACGGTCGACCTCGCGCTGCTCGAGTCCGCGCCGCTTCTGGCGACACTCCTGGGGGCCCCGGTCCTCTGGCTGCGGCGGTCCCGGGGGCGGCTGACGGCGAAACTGCCGGACGTGGGTGACCCACGCCGGGCGACCGACCTGTTCGCGCTCGTCTTCGTCGTCATATTCACCCTGCCCCACCTCCCGCGGCTCCCGATTCACTCGACGGTCACCGTCCGGTATCTCGTCCCGGTCGTCCCGCTACTCGCCTACGGCGTGTTCCGGCTGGCGCCGGTCCGCCGGGTGGTGCGCCAGGCCCCACGACGGCTCGTGGTGACGACACTGCTCGGGGCCGGCGTTGGCGGTGTCGCCTGGGCGAGCATACACGCCGTACTCGGGCCGGACGTCGGGACGCTGATGCAGGCCCACGCCCTGTTGAACCTCGTCGCCGCGGGGGTTACCGTCCTCTGGGTGGTCGCCCGCCCGGACGACGACCGACTCGGTGCGCTGGTACTCGGGCTGACAGCGGCCGCGATGGCGCTGTTTCTGGCCTTTACCGGGTTAGAGTACTTTGCCGCCGACCGGCAGTATCTCCTGCCGGTCGCACGACTCGTCGAGCAGCTGATTCCGATACTCCCCTGATCACAGATGACAGACAACAACCCAGAGGGTGTCCTCACACCCACTGACCTCGAACCGAGTGACGAACACATCCGTCAGCTTGACGACGGCCGACACGTCGTCCACGCCGATGGCGGGGACCCAGTCCAGTCGGCCGACGACACCGGGCCACAGCTACCCGGGGACGAGGCCGGCGGACACGACGGTCACCCGGACGCGGAGGCGGTTCTGGATGGAACAGCCCCGGGCGCACACGCCGATATCGCAGGCCTCGCCGGCGCACACGCGCTCGCTGCCGGCGCACGCGCAGCCGACACCGAGGACACTGTGGTCGCCGACACCGACGACGTCTCCGAGGCCTTCGAGTCGCTGGTGTGCTGGTACGCCGGCCTGGTTGGCGAGGGAAAACAGCCGGAGACGGTCATCGCCACTCTACTCGAACACACGGACCTCGACATCGAGGTCAATCCACGGTGACGGCCCGAGACGGCGTTTCGCAGTTACGAGAGGTCTTCGAGTGCGGCGTGGAAGAACAGCCCGAGCGCGAGGTGTTGTTCCGCGGCGGCGGTGACCCGTTCGGCGAGGGCCTCCTCGTCGTCGACACGGTACTCCTTTGTCCGAACGAGCTCCTGGACTTCGAGCAGTCCCTCATCCTCGAGGTCGTGGAGCTGTGGGTAGAGTGTCCCCGGGCTCAGACGCGTGTCGAAGACCGTCGCCAGGTCGCTCATCAGGCTCTTGCCGTTGGTCTCCGAGCCCCGGTGTGCGACCAGCAACAGGAGGATCTCGTCGAGGTTCTCCTTCACCACCGACTCCCTGAACTGGAAGTCCGACTGGCCAAACAGCGTACTCGTCACGTCGTCGAGCACCGCCTCGGAGTGTTGCTCCGGAACCAGACGGACGCCGTCGGTGTTGGAGACGACATCACCCGAGCGCAACTCGTTGTACAGTTGCCCGAGTGTCACTCCGTCCTCCCCCTCGTTGGCGTCTGCCTCTATCCCGGACAGGGTGGTGGACGCGTCCTCCGGTGAGTGTTGGGTGCGAGTCCCGGCCTGCCTCTCTTTCGAGTTCGACTGGTTCATCGACTATCTTATTCAATGGCCTGTTTCCACTTATACTGTGGACAGTAATTTCTGTTTTTGAAAAACGCGGTCGGGCTGATGGCTACCGGTTTTCGCCGAATTCTCACAGACAAAACCGTCATAGCGGGACACGCCAGCGACAGCGGAGCCCCGCATCGGCCACTGTGCCCTGTGTCTCCCGCTACAGTTCGTGACTGTCCTCTGGCCGTTGCAGCCACCGGCCGAGGAGCTCCTGGACCGCCGTCTCACGGCTCTCCCGGTTCCGGACGGCGTGTTCGTCGACCTGCTCGAGCAGGGCCTCCTCGAACGCGACGGTGACTGTGGCCGTCTCTCGCCCCCGGTCTGTCACGGGGCCGCTATCGCCGGTCCAGGCTAAAAACCCCGGTCAGACACGCGTACAGCAGGTGTGTGACGCCGTCGGCAGGACGGTCCGGCCGCGTGCCCACTGCCCGTCTGTTCGACAGGCATTAGTTACAAAGCCACCGCGGCCGTACCGGTAGGTGTGACACGCGCTGCAGTCCGCGAGGGGTTCGAACGGTACGTCAACCGGGCGGTCGACCGGACAGCCGAGGCCTTCCAGGTCTCCCGGGCCCTCCGGGAGGGCGCCACAGGGAGCGCAACAGTCAGACGGCTGCTAGGGGACTCGGAGCTACTCCGCAAGCGGGTCGTCGAGCCGGAACTCGAGACCTACCGGACGAAGGTCATCTCCCAGTTCGAGACGCTACTCGACGCTGTCGAGAGCGACAATGACATCGAGGCCTCCCGGGAGGCGCTGTTGGCGGCCGACGCATACAACGACGCGCTCAGCCCGACCGTACCCGCCGAGCAGCGCGAGGCAATCCGGGATGAACTGGTCGCGCGCCAGCGTCGCTTTGGCGAGGCTATTGCGCCACTCGTCTCGGCCGACCACGACGAGTTCTGGCCGGCGGTGACGGCGACACTCTCCCGGGAGGAGGCGGTCGCACTCGTCGAGGAGCACTTCGCGTTCACCGGCCCACTCCGGGCCCACACCGGTGCGTTCCGGATGGCGGTCACCTTCGACCCCGGTGAGG
>ERZ1034569.629-NODE-629-length-12663-cov-83.370479_pt1 | contig 12663 bp, 9 predicted proteins | sample MGYA00520706_ERZ1034569 | MGnify/ENA primary metagenome ERZ1034569 (study PRJEB33760, sample SAMEA4777722) | hypersaline lake metagenome | biome: hypersaline environment; feature: brines | place: Spain | collected 2014-08 | depth 0 m ...
CGACGGCGGCGCTGCCCGTGAGGAGTCAGCCGCCCAGAAGAGAAGAACGGTCTCTGCAATCCGGAGTCACCGACGGCCGGTGCAACACCACATGGATGGCCAGCACCCACGAATGGCGTAAGGGCTGCTCCGCCTGCCCAACCCGGGCACGGACAGATACTCCGAACAGGGGAGGCGTTCCTACTTTCGGGTCGGGCGCACGATCGCGTACAGGCAGGCTTCCCAACTTCGGCCCCACCCGGCCTCATACCGTGCGCGTCGCCCCCCGTCGGCCCCCGATAAACGCGCCTACTTCGACCAAAATGGGAAAGGCGGCTCGCCTTCGATCTCTGGTCCTTCAAGGGCGACAGTGCCGCTGCCGCTAGCCGGTCTCAGCGTAAAGTGGGCCCGCCGCGTAACCTCAAGCTCCCTTTCCCGCTGCGGCGTTACCGGTGGCGGGGTTGTGATCAGTTCGACATCGACCCCGCGAGCGTCTACGGTAACGCGGCCAATGCCGTACGCATTGCTATCAACGTACGAAAGATGGTCATTGGGGCCTCCCCCAGCCTCTTTCGCCTGATCCAGGTTCCCTGTCCGGGCAGCGGTCGCACTGGCCTTCGCCCCATCGAGGAACGTCAGGTTCAGGGCCTCCACCTGCTCAACATCAAGATCAACGGGGCGCCCGTCGAAGGCAATCAGTGGACGCAGGGGACTGTCGTCGGACATTGCCTGCACGAACGCCCGAAACAGACTGGGCGAGCTAATGCCGCAAACAGAAAATTCAGCCCCGATGGGCGTCTCGCCGGCGCTCTCAAAGGTGGGGTGCAGAAGGCCGGCAAAACTGTTGTGGTTGTCCCCCGAAAGAGAAACAAGACGCGTGTCGGCGTCCTGCACGAATGAAAGCAATTCGCGCCGTTCGGTGAGGTATCCGTCCCAGGTGTCCGTCGTCATCACGACTGTTTGCGCGTCCGGGTCGACGGCGCCCAGGTCGATGCGCATCGGCATGAGGGGCACACCGTGGCCCCACACGGTCCAGGTCGCCGTGCTCCGGGCGACAGTGTTCTTCCACCATTCCTTTTGTCGGTCCCCCAGCATGCTCCCGGGGGCGGACTCGCGCCGCACGTTAGGGATCGTTTGATCACCGATTTCAATCGTTTCGGGCGGGTGGCCGTCGTCGTAGGTGCGCCCCGCATCGAACACCTCTACCGCTTTGAGCGGCGTCAGGTACCGATCAGATCCAGACAGTTTCTGGTTGATCTCGGGCGGGACCGGGTGAGGGGTCCGATAGGATCGCCCGTCCGTCAGTACGAGCTCCAGGTGGCGTCCCCACTGGAAATTCCGGTAGATCGACATCGACTCGACGGCGGCCTGGTTGTTCGGCTCGTCAACCAATCCGGTTCGGTCACTGGCATCGAGCGGGGCGTCCGTCACCTCGGCAGGGCGAAAGTCTTGGGCGTGGGACGTTCCTCCCTCATCGCCTTCATGATCGGAGAGGCGGGCGGGAATGTACTCGAACCAAGCGCGATTGGCGGCCACCTTGCGGGACTGCGCCGAGTCGGCCCCGGAATCGTACGTGGCTGCACTCTGCCAGGCGTCGTTGGTAAATTCGTGATCGTCCCAGACGTGCAGGAATGGCCACCGCGCCCGGGCGGCCTGCAGGTGAGGATCGGAAAGGTACGTTCGATAAAGATGGCGATAGTCGTTGGCCGTCTTGGCGTGTGGCGTGCCCTCACCGTGCTGCCCTCCCGACGGGAATGGCGGAACGCTCCGCGCGTCCCCGTAGCCGAGCCCCTCGTAGATGAAATCGCCAAGGTGAAGCACAAAGTCCAGTTTTTCTTCAGGAGGGGCCTCTTTATCTTCATTAATGAGGGTGCGGTATACTCCGTAGTACCCGGCCTCGTATGCCTGACACGAGGCATACGCAAACCGCACGGGCCGGTCGGCATCGGGCGAAGGGGCGGTTCGCGTCCGCCCTCGTCGAGAGGCCGCCGCGCCGTCGCCCGCTAGGAAACGATAGAACAGAACGGAGTCGGATGGCAAGTCGTGGACGAACACGCGCGCCGTGTGGTCACTGGCGGCCGTAACGGTGAGGGCGCGCTCCGCGAGGACAGTGCCAAAGTCGTGGCGACGACTGACTTGTACAACGAGAGGCACCGGGTGCTCGGTGGGGGCGTCGGCACGCTGCACCCGTGTCCACAGCAGGATCGAATCCGGCGTCGGATCGCCGGACGCAACGCCCTGTGGGAAGTGAACGTCTGCGTCGCCGTTGGGGCGAGCGGGTTCTGACGGAGCAAACGGAAAGGCCGCGGCGGCGGCAAAGCACCCGGTCCCACTGAGGAATGTTTTCAGGAAAGCACGCCGGCTGGAGGGCATGGCACTCGAGACTTTTGCACGGAAGAGGGGGCCTGCACGAAGAAGAGGGCCTGCACGAAAAGGGACCTGTTAGAATGTGGCGGACACGCGAACCCCAAAGAAGCGTGGATCTCCGGCAATAAATGTCGGCGTGCCGAACGCCGCGCCCGTGTTGCCACCGTCAATGATGAACTCCTTATCGAGCACGTTCTCTACGTAGCCCTCGATGCGGATTCCTCGGACGTTGAGTCCCCCACGCACGTCTACGACCGCGTATCCGTCCTGACTGATGTTTTCGCTGTTCTCCTCCTCGAAGTACACTTTGGACTTGTAACGGACAGAGGGACGCAGGAAGGCATTCACCTGCGGAGTGATGCTGTAGTCCACGTTTACCCCACCGGATACACTGTGTCGCGGGGTCAGCCGAAACTGATTTCCCGCCAACTCCTGGGGATCTCCGTCCTCGTCCGTATCGTCGAAGGTCGCATCGATGAACGCATAGTTCGAGAACACCGTGACGTCTTCGGTAAGGGCCGCCCGTACAGATGTCTCCAGCCCGAGGGCCGACGCCTTCCCAGAGTCGCGGGGGCGGCTCACAAACTCCCCCTCGTCGTTGAGCTCAGTGACGCTTGTTTGGAAGTTGCTGTAGTCGTAGGCAAACCCGCTAAGACTGTATTCGAGACGGTCGTTCAGACTGATGCCCTTGATGCCCGCTTCGTAGCTCCACACCGTCTCGGCGTCCAGGATATTGGCCCCGTCCTCGTCTACCTCAATAACATTGGGACGCCGTCCACGCGACAGCGTGGCGTACGAGTTGATGTCTTCGGTGATCGCGTAGTCGGCAGCCAGACGCCCGACGGCCGACCAAAACGTATCGCTCTCGGAGAGTCGCCCGCCCGTCGGCGCGAACAGGTTGTTGGGCGAGGCGCCCGTGAGCCCCCCCAGTCGCCCCGGTGTTTCGCTGTTGGTGACCTCGTACTCACCGGTCATGTTCTCAAACGTGCCCCGTAGACCGGCGGTGACCGAGAGCGCCTCCGTCACGTCCACGGTCCCGTCTAGGAAAACCTCGGCGGCCGTTGTGGAGCCGTAGTTCGTGTAGGCCTCCTGGTGGGACTCCTTCAACGAAATCTGATCGCCGGTCTCTGGATTGGGAATCGAGGGAATGAGCGTCGGCTGGCCGTTGTCTTGAATCAGCGGGACATCTGGGTTGAGGAGTGCAGCAAAGCTCCGTTCATCGGTTCGAAACGGCACGCGCTGGGAGCCGTCCTCCCAGAAGAAGTTTGCCCCGCCGAAGCCCGAAAACCGCCCGGTGCTTTCGTAGGTCACGCGCACCTCCTGGCTGAATTGTTTGCCCTCGGCATCCTCGTCAAATTGGAGGGCCGGGGCAGCCGTCCCGTCCGCATCGAACCGTTCTAGCGAGTCAAATTCACGGTAGGCAGTGGTGGAGTTGAGCGTCACATTGGAGGAGAGGGCCTGGTCCACGAGAAGCGTTACGTCCCAGACGGTCCGATCAAGAAACAAGTCGTCGTCCTCCAGCACCGGATCGGGGCCCATCGCGGCCGCAGTGGCGGGATCAGTGGTGCCTGCGGGCGGGGCAAAGGACCCGCTTTTGAACGAGGTGCCCGGTGGGGTGTCGCGCTGGTAGTTCGCAATCACATCGACCACCGTTCCGTCCGTTGGCAGCCAACGCAGCGAGCCCCGCGACGCGAACGTCTCCTTTCCGTTCAGGGCGTCCCCGGTTTTATTGCTAACAACGCCGTCCCGTCTGTTGTAGAGGCTGGCCACTCGAAGAAAGAGCTGGTTCTCGACGATCGGAGCGTTGACGTGTCCAGTAAAGTATCGCTCGTTCTCATTGCCGATTCCCCCTTCTATCCGTAGTGACTGTGTGTTCTCGGCCCGGTGCTGAATAATGTTCACCGCACCAATCTGGGCGGCCCGGCCGAAAAGCGTGCCCTGCGGCCCTTTCAAGACCTCTACCCGCTCCAGATCGTACAATTCGACGACGGATCCCCGGGACTTGCTGATCGACACGCCGTTCTGGTACACCGACACCCGAGGTTGTACCCGCGCGTCTCCGTCGTCACTTGTGATGCCGCGCACGACAAATCCCGGGTTGTTGGGGCTTTGGATTTGGACCTGCAACCCCGGCACAAAGTCAGAAAAGCGGTCAAACTGTTGGACCCCGATATCGTCGAGAAAGTCGCCCTCGTAGGAAGACACGGCGGCAGGGATTTCTTGGACCTCCTGCACTCGCTTCTGTGAGGTCACTGTCAGGCCCTCCAGGGCAAGGGTTTGCGCCTCGAGTTGAATGGTAAGTGGGGACGTGTCGGGGCCAACCGTAATTTCTCGACGGAGGGTTTGGTACCCAACGAAACTGGCAACCAAGTCGTGCTTCCCAGTGGGGACCCCCTCAATTCGGAAATTGCCGTTGGCGTTCGTCTGGTCTCCGAGTGGACCTTCGTTGCCATTCTCTGATCGCTCGATGCGAACGGTTGCGCCCGGGAGAGAATTGCCGTCTGGTGTCAGCACCTGCCCCGTCACAGCACGCGTTTCCTGTGCCTGCACAGGCGAAGAAACAATGAGCAGCGGCACCAGGGCCAGGGCGAGGCAACAGGGACGCCATCGAGCAGAGGACGAAGCACGAAGCCGTACGAGAAAACTCATTTGGGGGGCAGGACAAAAACATGGGACAGACGACGAGTCGATTACAGGACGCAATAAAACCCGCCGGGCCTGCCGCATTGTAATTCGTTTTTAAACCCGGCGTGACCAAATGATTATCGCCGCCCCACAGATACACACGACAAGGGTTTGTCCGTGCCCCCAAAGCGAGCGCAGTGTCAGGAGCCTTCCAGTGGAGACGGGTGAGCGGCCGTCAGTACCGCACGGGCAGGCGAGCCCACCACGACGGGGCCGGTTGCCGGTCTGGAAAGCCACGCCGAAGGGCAGTCAGGAATCGCTTTCTCCGACAAGGATTTTTTCTTTTTCCTCACCCCGAGTGCACGACAACGTACCTACGATTGCACATTTCTAGACGCTCAAGAGGGTATCCTCAGGGCACAACTTCCATTGGAGAGATGAGGGAAAGGAGACGTGCTGTACCCTCTCGTCCCCACTCTACCTACCTGTTCCCTACAGACCATTCCCCACACGCCCATGTCGTTCTTCCGTGATTCGCGTACGCTGATTACCGGTGCCAATCGGGGCATCGGGCTCGAATGGGCCCGGCAACTGGCCGGCCCCACCGACCGTCTCTTCGCCACGTGCCGACGCCCCAGCGAGGCCGACCAACTGCACGAAATTGCCGCCTCTCATCCGGACACGGTAGACCTCTTCGCACTCGACGTCACCGACCCCAGCGCGATCCAGGCTGTGGTCGAACAGGTGCAGGATCGAGTCGGCGCCCTGGAGCTCCTCGTCAACAACGCTGGCATCAACGGAGGCGGGAAGCAAGACCGGTTCGAAGGAGTCGACCAGGAAACGATGATGGATGTCTTCCGGGTAAACGCCGCGGGGCCGCACCTAATGGCGAAAGCATTTGCCGACCTGCTCCGCGCCGGCACGGCAGGACGACGGGGCGCCACGGACGGACGTGCGGCGGTGGCGAACATCACCTCGCAACTCGGCTCCATCGCTAACGCCCAGAGCGACAGCTGGCACAGCTACCGCGCCAGCAAGGCAGCCCTCAACATGTGTGTTCGCCTGCAGGCCGCCGCCCTTCGCGACGATGGGGTTGTTGCCGTGGCATTGCACCCCGGCTGGGTTCGGACCGATATGGGTGGGGCCGAGGCGCGGCTCTCCCCTGAGGCGTCGGTCGAGGGCATGATGGAGGTCGTCGGGGACCTATCACTCGAGGACACCGGCCGCTTTTTTGCCCATGACGGGAAGGAGCTCCCGTGGTAATGGTTTTTGTAGATGGGTTTTGTAGGCGACCGGTTCGTCGCGCAGTCGAGAGCGCCCTGGGCGTTTCTGCAGTGGCCGCGATCAGCAGGGCCGGCGGTTCAGCTGTGCCGTGCACAGCACAGCGTTTCTTCGGGACAAACTGTCTCCCGAGTGCACGTGGCCGAGACCGCCGGTTACGTCGTATGCTGGGGGCATCCATCACACGTCCGCGCTTCCAGTCCTGTCCCCCCCGGCGACTGCCCCGGACGGCAACCCGGGCCTTATTCCACTCAAGCCGGCGGACGCGGACGCTCTGGGCCGGGCATCAACGGCGATCGAGGAGACGCTCCCCGCAGAGCAGGGCCCCGTGTATCGACTCGGCGCGTTATCCCGACGGCCCACCGCGCTGGGGGCCCGGTTGGTCTCAGGCCCCGAACCCGTAGGTCGACCAGTCGATCTGAACCGACGCTCCGACGGGAGACAGCTCAACGAAAGGGCTCTCGGGGGGCGCCTGTTTGGGAGGCTCCTCTGAGCCACGGTTTCTTTCGAATGTGTAGACCGGTGCAGCCATGCGTTCTTTCGGTTTGGGTGCAGATGGACTCTGCACAAGTGCTCGCGTCTCCACGATGCATCCCGCCCTGCTTCTGGCGGTCGGCCTGGCGCTTCTGACGGGAGGGGCCCGCCCGGCTTCCGCCCAGTCACAGGATACAATTCGGGTGGCCGGGACCGTGCTTGCCCCCGACGAGGCGGCGCAGGCACGGCGGCTTCTGCGGGCGGAGCTCGGCCCGACCTCTCGCCACTGGACGCGGCTCCAGGACTCAACCAAACGCTTCGCAGCGGCCAAGACCGCCTTTCAGATTGGCCGCGTGGCCTACCCCCGCGCCTGGTCCGACTCGGTGCTGACGTTTCTCCGCGAGGCGGGCACCCGGCACCCAGACCCAGCGGTGCGGGCGGAGTTTCTCTTCGGGGGGCTTCAGGTCGCCTCCGCCGCCGAGCGCGGAGAGACACAAGACCAGTTCTACAGGCGCCTCACCGACGGCCACGAGGGCACCCACTACGCCACGAAGGCCCGGCGCCTTTTTGATCCTGACAGTCAGATCCAGGCCGGAAAGCCGCTCCCGGACTTCGAGATTCCGGCCCTCTCAGACCCGACGGCCACCTATACGAAGCGCGATTTCGAAGGCCAGACCGTCCTGATCGATATCTGGGGCACGTGGTGCGGGCCTTGCATCCGGGCAATGCCACACCTTCACGAGGCCTACCGGACGCACGGCGGAGAGGACTTCACCATCCTCAGCGTTGCATTGCGGGACACCCGGGAGGCCGTGAAGCAATTCCGGGCTCACAAGTGGGAGATGCCCTGGGACCACGCCTTCGTGCCGAAGGGAAGCGACCTGCAGAAGAAGCTGCGGGGCCGGTTCGACATCCAGGGACTCCCGGCCACCATTTTGGTCGGGCCCGACGGCCAAATTCTGCGCGTGCACCGCGGGGTCGGGAGCGGAAAGAAAATGGCCCGGGCAATCTCGGAGGTCCTGGCCCAGGATCTTGACTCGGAAAACGCCCCTTCGGAAGGCGCCAATTCAGAAGACGCCAGCGGACAGGAATCGAACGCATCCCTGTAGACCGGCCGTCTAGGGCCCCGAGGGCTTGCTTGACGCGGACGTGGCACGTGCCGGGCACGCCCGTGGTGCCCCTGGCATGTCCTCTCTCACCGGTTTCTGCACCGGAGGCCGAGCAAACCCCCTTCACGCACTCTCCTCTTCTCCCCAACTCGCCATGAGCCGACTGCTCTTCCGATGTGTTCTTGCGCTTTTCTTCGCGGCCTTCCTTTCCGCGGCGGCGACCGTCCCGGCGGCGGCCCAGGGGCCGGACGGACCGTCGGGCGATACGGACGGATTCGAGAAAATCGACGGCACGAAGCTGGCGCCCGCGACGCTCTCCTACGACGCCACGATGAAAATAGACGGCCGGCCCCGAGATCTCTCCTCGACGCAGACCTTCGCCCGGACCGCCACCGGCGGGGCCGACACCTGGACGCTCGTAAACACGATTGAGACCCCTGGGGGACTCCGCACCGACTCCCTAATCGTGGACCGCTCCTCACTGCTTCCCATCTCGCGACACCTCCGCGGGCGTGTTGTGATGGACCTCACCTACACCGGCCCTTCCACGGCGGGTGGGATGGCGGCCTCCGGTACCATGAAGCGCCGGGGCCAGTCGAAACCGATCAGCAAGGACCTGGACGGCCCAACCCTTGCGGGAGGCGTTCACGACGTCGTTGCCTTCGGCGCGATGCCGCTGGAGCCGGGCTTTCGGGCGGCGCTCCGGGTCTTCTCTCCGCAGGACCAGTCGGTGAAGCGGGCCGAATTCGAGGTGACCGGCACGGAGACGGTCGAGACGCCGGCCGGCACGTTTGAGACCTACGTGGTCGACCTGAACGTCGGCGGCGGATACATCACCGGCACCGTCCACCTCCGCAAGACGGCGCCCCGTTACTACGTCAAGTGGGCGACGGAGGTGGCCACGGGCCAGGGCACCCGCACAATCCGTCAAACCCTGTCGTCAATGGAGATGCAAGCGTCCCCGGATGCCAAGTAGGACGGTCGCTGAACCACGCCCAACCGTATGCCCCCCACCTACGGCCCCCGATCCGGCTTGAAGGCCTCCGCCGCCGCTGCATCGTCCGGCCCCACCGTGCCGCGGGCCGCCTCCCGGAGGGCCGCCGCCCGGTGCAGGTCGCCGCGCACCATCACCCACTCGACGTTGCGGGTATTTCGGATGTCTGCCAGCGGATTTCCGCGCACGACGAACAGGTCCGCCCACTTGCCCACCGTCAGGGTGCCGAGCCGGTCGCCCCTCCCGACGGCCCGCGCCCCGTTGATCGTGGCGATGCGGAGCGCCGCGGCCTCCGGGATGCCCGCCCGCACGAAGGCCTGCAGCTCCCGGTGCACGCCGAAGGGCGCCAGGTACTCGCCCCAGCTCGGGTGGTCGGTGCCCAGCGTGATGAGGCCGCCGCCCCCGGCCTCGTAGAAGGCCTTGATGCGGTCGAGCTTCAGCTCAAAGATGCGCTGGAAGCGCGGAACGGGCGCCTGGTAGTCCTCTTCCGCGAGCACAGACCGCAGGTACGGCGTGAAATACTGCTGGGCGTCCGGCCAGTCGGCGTAGACGTCGGACTCGCGCGTGCCGTAGTAGCCGTACGCCGAGATGGTGGCGTCGAAGTAGACGTTGTGCTCCCGGAAGTGCCGCGCGATCCGGTCGAAGGCCGGCTCGTCGGGGGTGGCGGTGGGCAGCGCGTCGTAGGCCCCGGCGGTGTCGGGCAACTGGGCCCCGCCCAGGAAGTGCTCGATGCGGTCGATGCCCATGTCGATGGCGGTGCGCGGATTCACGCTCTGGCCGGAGCCGGACCCCAGGTGGCCCGTCACGGTGGCGCCGTGCCGGTGCGCCTGATCGATGAGGGCACGGAGAAGCTCGGCCTGGAGCCGCTTCGCCTTGAAGTGCTCCACCCCGCGGGCCGCCCACCGGTCCACCTCCCGGCGAATGCTGGCGGGCGTGCGGGTCGTGTCCCAGCCGGGACGCGCCTTGCCAAAGTAGGGGCCGGACGTGAGCATGCGCGGCCCGATCCGGTCGCCGCGCGCAATGGCCCGCCGGACGCGGCGCATCTTGTCCGGCTGCATCTCCCCCGCGGTGAACGTGGTGGTGGCGCCGTTGGCGAGGTACAGCAGCGGGTAGCCCTCCGTCTCCTCCACGCGCCCCGCCCCAAAGAAGTCGACCGCGTAGTGCGCGTGCAGGTCGACGAGCCCCGGCAGGATGACGTGGTCGGGCCCGAGCCGCACGATCCGGGCCCCGGTCGTGTCGAGAGCCGTCGCGCCCCGGTCCACGATTTTGCCGGCCCGCACGACAATGCCCGGATTGTCCGTGAGGGTCGTGTCCGTGGCGTCGAACAACTGCCCGCCCCGAAGCACGGTCGTGGGTTGGGACCGGGCCGTTTCCAGCCCGACGCCGCCCGCCAGGAAAATGCACAGGAGAGCGACAAGGGGGCGGATACGGACGGGCGTCATGAGGGCGGCGGGGACCGACGGGCAGAACAACACATGCACGCCACGGAACGGATCTCGTCGGCGTCAACGTTCCCCCAAACAGCAAAGGCCCGCTCCAGATCGGAGCGAGCCTCTACGTCTGCTACCAAATGGCAGTGCGTCTCAAGCCGTCGAGACGCTTCGGGCGCCGTTACAGCGCACCACTGGTCTCGTCGGCCGGGGCAGCGTTGAGGGCGCTGAGGCCCTTCTCCGTCTGCTCCGTCTCGTACTCAATGGTCTGACCCTCTCGGAGGTCTTCGCCGGAGGTCATGCCCGAAATGTTGTTTGCGTGGAGGAAAACGTCCTCGCTCCCGTCGAGGGGCTCGATGAAGCCGAATCCGCGGGAGGTATCGAAAAACTTAAGCTTACCCTTTTCCATGTAGGTATACCTAATCTATGTTTGGAATGCCTCACCTCTGGGTGACGACCCGGCAGCGAGGGGGATTCCGTCTCGGCAGAGTCACACTGTGTGATGACGCGTATTTGATGTGAAAGCTACACCCATCAGTCCACTCGCAGTTCCCTAAGGGAGACGCCCGTGCTCCGTATTCACGGAGTCGCCTTCTTTCCCCACCGCCCCGCGGTCAGCCGCTCGCGTACTCTCGCACCCCGGCGGACTCCACCATCAGGTCGAAGAGGTCCGTGTTGCGGGTAAACGAGCCAATCACTTCGCTGCCCGGGCCCAGGGCGGCCAGCTGCACGTAGTCGGACGTGTGGTCGCCCCCCAGCCAGTTGACGGACGTGTAGTTGGCCTGGATGGCCCCGAGCAGCAGGTCGGGGGCGCTCTTCTCGCGGTAGGCGGCCCGGTACTCGCCCCGCAGCGCGTCCTGGAGGAGCTCCGCCTCGTCGCGGCGGATGGGAAACTGCCACGCCTCCTCCACGCGGTCCTGAATCTGCCGGTAGGTGCTGTTCGCGTCGAGCTCCGAGAGGATCCAGCTGTTGGTGTACTGGAAGTCCGCGACCCGGTCAAACATCGGGTTCGACTGGTTGTAGCGGTCGCCGGCGGCGTTGATGCCGGGGTTGGCGTTGCCGTGGTCGGTGGTGATGATGACGAGCGTGTCGTCGCGCCCCTCGACGAACTCGAGCACACGCCCGATGGCGCGGTCGAACTCGATCTGGTCGTAGATGAGGCCGCCGGTGTCGTCCTCGTGGGCCGCGTGGTCCACGCGTCCCCCTTCAATCTGAAGGAGGAACCCGTCGTCGTTCCGGTCGAGGCGCTGGAGGGCCGCGTCGGTCATTTCGGGGAGGCGCGGCACCTGCTGCTGGTGCGACGGGATGTTCTGGTGATCGAGGACGTAGGGGAGGTGGGTGTCGTAGAACGTGCCCAAGAACGCCCCGTCATGTCCCCAGTAGCTCAGGTCCTGTTTCGACCGGGCGACCGTGTAGCCCTTGTCCGCAAAGTGCTGGTGCAGGTCCGTCCCGTCGCCCCGGTGGTCGGGATCGAAGTGACGGGCGCCGCCCCCCATGAGCACATCGTACTCGCGCTCCAGGTACTGCTCCGCAATCTTGTCCTCGCTCCACCGCTCGGGCATGTTGATCCCGAAGCCCGCCGGGGTGGCGTGGGTGATGCGGGTGGTGGTCACAAGGCCCGTGCCCCGCCCCGCGTCGCGGAAGATCTCGAGGATCGTCCGGTACTTCTCCCCATCCTGGCTCATGTTGAGCGTCTCGTTGAACACGCGGTGGCCCGAGCCCCAGGAGGAGGCCCCCGCCGCAGAGCCGGTGACGACCGAGTTGGCGGCGGCCATGTCCATGAGGCCGTGCCGCACGCGGCCCTCCTCGTAGAGCCGGAGCCAGTTCGACCGCCGCCCCTCGTGGCGCCGGAGGTGCAGGTCCGCCATCGTAAGCGTGCCGGCACTCATGCCGTCGCTGACCAGAAAGATGACGTTCTTGGCGTCGCCCGGGGCCTCAACGTTCGAGACGTCGGTGCGGGCCTGCCCGCGGGCCGTGCCGGCCATGCCGCCGGTGCCGAGGGCAAGGGCCCCGAGGGCCCCGGTCTTCAGAAAGTCGCGGCGGGAGGGCGCGTCGTCGGACGCAGCGGCGAGGCGATCGTGGTACGTGTCACTCACGACGGAAGCGGGGGAGCTTGGGTGGGAGAACGAGAAGGCACAATACGAAAACCAGCGGAGAGCCCAAAGATCCCTGCCCCGCCGACGGCGGCGCATTACCAAAGGATGATTTCTCTAGTCCCCGTCGTCCCCAATCCGCCGCAGCTGCTCGGCTGCCGTCATCACGCGGCGGCCCATCAGAAGGCTCGTGAGCATGCTCGTGAGGCCGCCCGCGGCGAAGATCATGGCCATGATGACGAACTGGTAGAGCGCAGCGTAGACGGGATTCTCGCCCCCCAGGATCATTCCGGCCATGACGCCGGGAATCC
>ERZ1034569.630-NODE-630-length-12648-cov-22.999444_pt1 | contig 12648 bp, 10 predicted proteins | sample MGYA00520706_ERZ1034569 | MGnify/ENA primary metagenome ERZ1034569 (study PRJEB33760, sample SAMEA4777722) | hypersaline lake metagenome | biome: hypersaline environment; feature: brines | place: Spain | collected 2014-08 | depth 0 m ...
TGAGGCATCTTCGAAGGTCTCGTTGCTTCAATCCCACAGAGGTCCTGCTGAAACGATCGGGAATGGTTGTTCTTCAACACGGGACTGCATGCTTCAATCCTATAGAGGTCCTGCTGAAACTTTTGGACCGGGACACGGATGAGCGGGTTGCGGTTGCTTCAATCCCACAGAGGTCCTGCTGAAACCGAAAGAGAAGTACCAGGTACTTCCAGAAGTACTTGGCTTCAATCACACAGAGGTCCTGCTGAAACGGTCAAAAATCAGGGCTGTCGGGTGTTTCTGAGCAGCTTCAATCCCACAGAGGTCCTGCTGAAACGATAGGACAGCGCCCTAAGATTTCTAAGAGAATTTTGCTTCAATCCCATAGAGGTCCTGCTGAAACGCGGGGCTTGCATTAATCCACCGTTCATCATAATGCTTCAATCCCATAGAGGTCCTGCTGAAACTATTAGATCTGGATGCTAGGAAAATTGTGTTTATCATCGCTTCAATCCCATAGAGGTCCTGCTGAAACCCAGCATCAAAGAGTATCTCAAGCGCCTCATCCTTCATGCTTCAATCCCATAGAGGTCCTGCTGAAACGTGGGATATTTTCGCTTTGGGGCAAATGTCCACCGCTTCAATCCCATAGAGGTCCTGCTGAAACTCGGCAATACATTCAGCATGGAAAGCAATTTTATCCTGGCTTCAATCCCACAGAGGTCCTGCTGAAACACCGTCACGTATCAAGGCGACTTCCTGGCGCTCTTGGCTTCAATCCCATAGAGGTCCTGCTGAAACAGTGTTGTGCCGACCGTGATTGTCGCCGGTGATGTAGCTTCAATCCCATAGAGGTCCTGCTGAAACTCCACACTGTATTTTTTGTCTGATTGTGTTGTGTGCTTCAATCCCATAGAGGTCCTGCTGAAACGCGCGGTACTTCCAAACCGTTTTGATTGTTGCGTGCGCTTCAATCCCACAGAGGTCCTGCTGAAACACCGTCATCGCATACACCCACAGCACACCCCGATTCATGCTTCAATCCCACAGAGGTCCTGCTGAAACAGCACAGTTCTTTGCCTTTGGCTACTGCACGGCAGAGCTTCAATCCCACAGAGGTCCTGCTGAAACTATGACATTCTTCTCGTATCGGTCCCACTTGTAATTGCTTCAATCCCACAGAGGTCCTGCTGAAACAAGCGAGGGCAACCGATAACATTCAGATTCAAGTGCTTCAATCCCACAGAGGTCCTGCTGAAACCAAGGCAAAACATTTGTCCGTCATGAGTTATTCCAGCTTCAATCCCACAGAGGTCCTGCTGAAACATGATTCAATGACAAAATCACAGTCTGATTTGGGCAGGCTTCAATCCCACAGAGGTCCTGCTGAAACAATACTCATGAATTGTCGTTCGGTGCGTCCGATCTCGCTTCAATCCCACAGAGGTCCTGCTGAAACGCGATTCAGACCCGCAAGCAGTTGAGGATAGAGTTGCTTCAATCCCACAGAGGTCCTGCTGAAACGATGCCGACAATCGGCATCTGAGCACCTATAATTGTGTTATAGACACACTTTGTTCTGTCGACCCTCAATTCTGTGTTTCCCCCCGGGGGGTCGACAGATTCTGCTCAGACGAACTCAGGACAAATTTCAAGTGATGATATGAGTATCATGTGATCCACAATGTCTGTGATATGTATCATGTGAATCGACTTCCAGGCTCTTCAGCAGATCCATATACCGTCTGCTCGACGGAATCCGCAACCTCTGTAGAAAACACAATAATCGAATCATCAGATTCAAGATTTGATTCGATATCAGTTTTCAATCCCACAAGTTGTCCTTCCGTAATATCGCCGAAAAAAACAGACTGCTGGATATGCTCGAGTCTTCGCCGGAGCAATTTGCGATAGATATGTGTTCGACTCGCAGGAACATCATATACGACAAGAACAAACATTACCACCACCGCTCCGTGGCGTGATATTCCTCACCAGTAAGGATGTGTTTTTTCAGACTATACACATCTGTCTGAATCAATGTTTTATAGCTCACCTTCCTGTTGAGTCGAGGATGATCAACGGTCTGATCAAGCATCTGTTCGTATTCTTTTAATACTGTCATTCGACCGTCTTCTGTCAAGAGACATCCATCTAAATTGCTTTCAAAATCATTGGTTGAAAGTTGTTGCCGATTAACAACTCGAAATATGATACGATCAGCAAGGATTGGCTTGAATATATCCGCAATATCAAGTGAAAGTGTAAATCTGCGTTCTCCAGGTTCATGAATAAATCCGACTGTTGGGTCAAGAGCCGTCTTTCGTATTGCTGATACACAGGCAGTGTATACCATCGAATTCAGAAACGAAACAAGGGCATTTGCTTCGTTCGTTGGTGGATTATACTCTCGTTTGCTGAGTTTGAATGGATCTTTCAGTATCTTATCAAAACAGCGATAGTATGCTTTTCGCGCGGTCGCCTCGACACCACGAAGTGAATTAATATTGTCTTCATCACCGAGAACTTCCTGCTGTTCGGTAAGTATCTCAATTGTGGCGTCAAAATCGTATCCACGTCGGTTATAGTAACGAGTGTTCGCGCGCATGTTATGAATAGCTGCGGAAAGAATCGACCGCGCAATCTTCATTCGACGCTGATGAGTGTCATATGCACGAACTTGCTTCACAATGGTCTCGCCGGATATATGTGTGCGCTTAGGGATGTATGATCCCTGATAAACGTCATTCCATCCAAAAATGTGCATTGTCACCCCATGATCATTGAGTAGTCCAACTGAACGAGTATTAAAATCAATCTGACCATGCAGATATATTGCATCAAGATTCTCAATCTGGAGATACTGTATTTCATCATCGACGGTATCGATCCGAAGTGTATCTTCATCCCGACGCAACTGACCATCCGCGAAGATGTGATGATTAGGTTTCGTCATGAAATCACATCCAACAGAGATCCTGATATAAACAGGCATCACAAAACGGTTTTTTATCCAGTTCCGGAGCAGTATCTCGCTCGACTATTTCGATAATACGGCGGATACTCGTTCGAATTTCACTTCTCGCATTGTCTGTCAAGATGACTGATTCACGCTTACGTTCACTTGGATACGCAAGGACGCCATCACGTTTGATATCAACTATTCGATCGAGGTACCAGAGATAATATAGTAACTGCATCCGAACCGGCTTTTCAAGTGTCGAAGATGCTTTCACTTCTATTACATCCCCTGAATCAAGAATATCGATGTTGATACGTCCATTAATCTGAAATGACTTGCGCTTGTCCCGGTAGCTCGTCTCATCGATATGTGTTCCACGACGAATGTTTGCGTCTTCGCGATCAATATCGATACCTCGAGACATAAACCATAGTTCACGCTCACAAACGTGATAATATTGCATCATTAATCCAGTAATTTTGACTCGGGGTTGTTGATGTGTAGCTCGTTCTGCGGTCACAAATGACTCAATCGGATTGCTATCTTCTTGTGTCATTACGCCAATATGTGCCCGAATAATAATATAGACTGTCACTCGTCTCAGAGTTGGTAACTGTCCACAAGTACTATTTTACTACCATACTCTAATTTTATGATGGACGAGACATATTACTGATAATGAATTTCCATTTCAAGATATCATGCGATTGTTGATTCGGCTCCGTGCACATACCGATGCTGTGTATAACGAGGCATATCATCACAAACTTCGGGGACGGATTTGGCGGTCTCTCAGTGGGACCCGATTCGAACAGCTTCACGACGCCGACTACCCAATCGGACTGTGTTTTTCAAATATATTCCCACCCGGTAGCATTGATGAAGGTGACCAGCGAACTGTGTTGATTTCTTCCGTCGAGAAAGATCTTCTAAGAGCAATCGCAAGTGGACTGATTGAGGATCGTGCATTCAATGTTGGTGAGATGTCATTCCGAATCGAAGAGGTGACTGGCATCAGTCCCGATGTCGGCGAACCTGGCACTCACGGGGTTCTCGAATCAGGGACAGGACTACTTATCAGAATTCCACCTTGGCGTTTTGATGAGTATGGAATTGACGCCCCGAGCGATGAACCAGAGTTCTGGAAACCAAAACATACCTTCGAGCCACTTCGAACCCAGCTGGAGAACAATCTCGCACAGAAACATAATGACTTCTTGCCAGACGATCTCCCGAGTCCAAGTGACGTCCAAGAACCTCTCTTCAGTGATGTTGAGTTAATCAAGACGTTCGCCATTCCTGTGACTGTCACACAGGGTGTTGAACGAACATTTATTTTGAGTAAATTCCGGTTTGGCTACCGGATACGAGATGAACATCACCGCCGACACCTGAATCTCGCTCTTGATGCTGGTCTTGGAGAGCGCAATGCATTGGGACTGGGATTTGTCAATGTAACAGACAAACAACTCAGTGGTGAGGCTTCATGACTGAGCACCGACTCGAAGACTTCGAGACTACCCTTGAGGAATATTGGCATGGTCGACCGCCGTCCTGTCTGGAGGATGTAATGTCGCTTTACGGCATTCTGACGGTCGCTGCAGAGGGTGGTACTGTGTTCAAAACTCCAGGCGTGCTTGATGAGTATGTGGATGACGGTCGATTAGTGACGATCCATGTCGACCTCACGGGGAATACGTATACATATGAAGGACTCTCTGTCGACATACTGCGTGAAGATCACATCCCACAGTTAGGATACTCTGCGAAGAGCTCTGGACGTGGGGCAGATTACAGCCTCACAGAGGCGGGCTCGAATTCAGGGAACGACCCGTCAAAACTCGCCGATACTCACCTCAGTCGACTTCGACTTTGGTGTCACTACGATTCCGTTCGTGCCGTTACCGACGACGATGGACATGCCGACGGATGGGTCGTGAAAGCGCTTGGTGAGATATTTCAGAAAGACAGCGAATCTATCGCTCACATTGGCGAGGATATCGAAACACGACTCACCGGGAGTGATCCGACTGTTCTCACCGTTGAACTAACGCTTGATGAGTCCGATCTTGTCCAAGACCTCGGAGAGGGAATCGTAACCGCGATGCCTGCAGATCTCGATGTTCTGCGAGCGTCGATGCGACGATATAGCTCTGCCAATGATGCTAATAAGAACCTCAACAGCTCGCGAACATCCGAGGGACAGGCAACAGGATTCGTGAGTAACACCGATGGGCGGGTCGTCGGGACACCTGAAAGCCCACTCGATACGTTCTCGGTGAAACATCCGGATGTTCAGCCAGGGCTCCGACGCACAGCATCGTGGCGAAATTATCCAATTGATGAAACAACCGCACAACTCATCTCGAAAGGGACGGAGTTGATTGAACAGTGTGTCTTCCGCAAAGGGGGAATGGAGACATATGCACTCCCATATTTCGCTGGTGAGATAACTGCTGAGAAGGCACAATATCTTTACAGAGCGATTCAGTCACTTGACCCTGATGACGAGAGCACCCGGACTCCGATGGCAATGGTGACGTATGATCTGCAGGAACACGAGGATGAGTCGGTTCAAGCACTCAGTGATGAATTACGATTCCATTATGTCACGCTGCCAATTAGTGATGACACACATATCATCGCTGAGTCGTCATCAGCAACCACCTTCTGGATCAACAGACTCTCGAAGACGTTTGTCGAGACGACTCAGGGACCAACGGGAGACATCCACACTGGTGGATTCCCTGCGTCGACGAACTGGTCCTTGCTTGACACTCCGAAGGAGATTGAAACCGCCCGCAAATCGGCATTTGATAAAATCACAAATTACACATTTATTGATGCGACGTTCGCCCGCCGAGACGATATTGAAGATGACTTTCGACGGATTGCGACACAGCGCATTTTCGAGGGGCGTCCACTTGCTGCATCGGTACTCTTCGCCGAATATGTGGAACGAATTGGCGATGCTTACGATGGTGATGCCCCGCCGTGGCAGATACCGGCGATGCAGTTCCTGCAGTTTGAGGCACTTTCACGTGCAGATCTTGTTGAAGGGTATACTTCGCAAATCGAACCTCACCACTCAACCATGACACAGAAAATCACATCAACAGATATCAGAACTATTCGCGAGCGCAGACTTGAATCGTTCCTTGACCGGCCAATGTTTTCGGAAGCAGATGAATCCGACACCGAGACTCAAGAAACATCGGAGCGTCGAGCAGCGTTCCTCAGCGGAGCGTTTATCGGTCAAGTGAGTTGGTTCCAAGAGAATAACCGATCAATCGGACGGACACTTGATACTCGGACACAAGCTGACAAGCTCACACCCCGTGTATTGAAACAGACGATTCAGACAGCACTGGATAAAGCACGCATCTACGCGAGTGAGTCCGAACATGAACGCAACCTCCTCTACCCGGAGGTTGCTGATCGCCTACTTGAGGCGATGACACAACAACCGACCGCGTGGGAACTTGAAAAGAGTGAACTTCAGTTTCTCGTTGCACTCGGACAATCGTATGGTCGCCGTGCGATGCCTGTTGCATTTGACATTCGAGATGAAAACGAACAGCGAACTCAAACAGCAAGTGACGATTCCGCAGTCACGGAGCAACAAGTATGAGTGAACTCACCTCTCGATCCGAGATCCTGTTTCTAACCGATGCACAGGACTGTAATCCAAACGGCAACCCACTTGCCAACAACCGACCGCGACGTGACCCGGAAACCGGACAGGGGATTATTACCGACGTCCGACTCAAGCGATATCTGCGCGATCAACTACTTGCGGACGGGTATGACATCTATATTAAGCGAATCGGAGGAGAATCCCAGACACGGACCACACTTGCACTTGATGTTCTCGGTGACGGAATTGAGGACGCGGATGACATCGATGATATCGAAGATGTTGGAACACGATTTCTGCAACACGCAACCGACGTTCGATACTTTGGAGCAACACTCAGCTTCGAATCCCGACAGAGTGATGAGGATAAGCAACTCCAGACTGCTTTACAGGGGAGTTTCCCGACACAGTATCAGGGACCAGTGCAGTTCCTCCCGGCAAAGTCACTCAATGTAGTTGAAGAAAACGAAGAATTTGATTCTTTGACGAGCGTTGTCGGGACGAGCGAAGGAAACCGTCAGGGAGGATTCAATCTTGACGACCATCGTATTCTGTACGGTATTTTTCCATTCTATGGGATTGTCGATGAATCATCAGCGGACAACACACACTTATCAGTCGACGATGTCGAACGGCTCGATACGCTGTGCTGGCGAGCATTGAAGAACCAGACGAACTCGCGAAGTAAGTTCGGGCAGTCGCCACGACTCTATGTCCGGGTCGAGTATGAAACCGAGCACTTCCACATCGGTGGTCTTCAGAACTTGGTCTCACTGAGTGATGAGTCTGACCGACCGCTCCGTTCGATAACTGATATTGTCATTGATGTGTCGGAATTAATATCGACACTGTCGGAGCGTGCCGACCGGATTAAGACGGTCCACATTGTCGGCGATAGCCGATTGTCACTTGTTAACAATAATCAGCTTGATGACGATGATAGACGGTTCAACGCCGGTGAACTGTCGCAGCGACTCGCCGATCAGAGCATTCAGACTCACGACATCGACGTATATAGTGAGCGAGACCTCGCCTGACTATGGAGATTACTACGATCGACGTTGATGGCGTCCCAGAGCAGTGCCTCTCATTTCGAATTCGCTCAGACTGGGGGCATTTTCGGAAGGTCGGACGAACAGCAACGAAGCAGACATATCGAGTCATCCCTCGAACGACAGTTGCTGGGGTTCTCGCAGCAATCGTTGGTGCACCCAGAGATTCGTATTATGACGTATTTGCACCCGACACGTCTGCGATTGCCATCACCCCGACATCTACTCTCCGGACGATAAATATCCCCGAGACAGTAATTGGAACTGATCCTGACCAGCAGACAGCACAGTCGGTCGGCAGTCATTATTCGAAGTCACTCACATACCAAGACTCGACACAAGACCGGCAAATCCATGTCTATGAAACCCTTGTGAATCCAACATATCGTATTGATCTCGCGATTGAAGATCAGACGTTCGCCTCAAAATTACAATCACATCTTGAAGCTGGAACAAGCCATTATCCGCCAAGCATGGGTCTTTCCGAGCATCTTGCAACTGTCGAATTAATTTCGACAAACACCATCCCAACACGTATCGAGAACACTGGCATGATTGACATCGATTCTGTTGTCCCCGGTTCGCTTGATATGACCGTTCCACAGCCTCGAGTCCAATATAGTACTGAGCGGTCGCCAGGCATAATGGAGGCAATCCCTGGAGGACGGAAAACAGTGAGATTTGATGATTGTATGTATACTCCCGCAGCCGAGTCAATGATTCGTGTCGACCCCGCAAAACTCGATATGCCGGTTGTCAATGTCGGAGAGAGGACAGTCGTGTTTAGATAGCCGATGATAATTTCACATCCATATCATCAAGATGGAGATCCACACCTCTCACTAGACAATCATAGTCAGGTTGTTGCAGACAGAGTGAATCGACTGTTGCGCAGTCTTCCGACACGACAACGCCATTGCGGAAAGGTTCTTGGGTATCTGCATGATTTTGGAAAGGTAACCCCGCAATTCCAATCGTATGTACATCCGGAAAAACAGAAACGAGTGGTCGATGATGATCGGGTATTTAATCATGCCCGGCTTGGTGCTCTCGCAACTGAGTATGCCCTTACATCGTTAGGATTTGCCCAGCAGGATGTCATTGCAGGAACACTTGCAGTCGCGAAGCATCATCAATCGCTCCCTAACGGGGCCGATTATCTACATAACACACTCGATACCACTGATGCGATACATGCACAGATTGATCGAATCGCGACGGAATGTCCGAGTGCAGCGAATGATCTCCTTTCAGCAGCCACGAATAACTACACCGACGGAGACAACGAGATACGCTGGGAAGACTTCGTTCAGACCGTTCGAGATGGAACGCTCACCGGACGGTTGCAAGCAGCCTCGGGAGAGAAAATGTCACTCACCGATGAGTATGTCTATGCTCAAAATGCCCTCCCGGACGGTGTCTATGACCGAACTCTTCGATATTGGAGTGCGCTGACACTTGCTGATAAAAGCCATGCTGCTGGACTGTCAGCCAGTGGTGGAGATCGGCTGTTTGGCTTTGATACGCTTGATAGGCAACCACTCGATGATTATATCGAGCAACTGCAGAGTGACTCGTCTTCGGGGAAACACACCCAACTCAATCAGTGGCGAGAGGACGCACGACAGCAAGTGCTTGCTGGCATTCATGAGTGGATTGGGATGGATACCCCGCCATCGGTTGCAACGCTCACACTTCCGACAGGACTTGGGAAGACGTTTACTGGTACCACAGCAGCACTCACAATTCGTGATCATTTACTCGACCAGTGCGGGACTCCGACACCACTCGTCGTCTACGCGCTTCCATACACATCTATCATCGAGCAGACACGAGAACAGTTTGAAAGTCAGGATATATGGGACGCATCACCAACAGAGAGTGAATTTACTGTCCACCATCATCTAAGCAAGACAGTCGTCTCTGACGGCGACGAAGCTGAGGATAATAACGCTGTCTTTCTTGGAGAAAGTTGGCGTTCGGGCGTCGTGCTTACCACATTTGTGCAGCTCTTTGAGAGCCTCACAGGACCATCAAATGGCGCTAGCACGAAATTATCAGCGTTGGATAATGCGATTGTTATTCTTGATGAACCACAGGCACTCCCGAAGAGTTGGTGGGATGGTATCCGACGGGAGATCGAGATGCTGATCGCTGAGTTCAATACACAGTTTATTTCGATGACTGCCACACAGCCTGCATTATTCGATCCAATCGACACAATATCCCTACTCGAGGCTGGCGCTCGTCATACCGGTGGAGACTGCCCACGGTGTTCAACCGGAGAGAGATCATCGCATTCCCGACGTGAGTTCTTTGAGCATGCAACCCGAGTGAGCTACTCTCTTCATGACTCGGCACTCGCACACCACCCCAATTCAACTGCCGGATTCATCACTCACGAACGGGCAGCAGACCACCTTCTTGAAACCGCAACTGAAACAGGGACCAGTGTTCTGTCCGTCTGTAATACAATCGCGAGTTCGCGACAGTTGACTGAGGATCTCATGCAGTCAGATCAAAACGTGCGCCATATCGGTGCAGCATATCAAGAACTGTTGACACAGAAACAGATCGGATCGGGGCAGACAGTTGGGGAAATCACTGATATGATACTTAGACGGTGTGGTGTCGATGTAGATGATGAGTTATCATGGGACAGTGACACCGATCCTGGGATACTCGTTGGGACGTTCAATTCGCGGTATCGACCGGTTGATAGGCGTGTGTTATTATCAGTGGCGGAAACTCTGACAACGGCTGGACTGCCGTTCGTGTTTGTGTCGACACAAGCTATCGAAGCCGGTGTGGACATAAGTTTCCGGTCGGTGTATCGGGATATCGCACCACTTGACAGCATTGTTCAATCGGCCGGACGATGCAACCGCTCATTCGAGTGGGGGTCACGAGCAGGAACTGTGACGATTTGGACCCTCGCAGCACCTGGGGAACCATCAGCATCGGATCCACAGGACAGATGTCCTGCGGAACTCGTCTATGCTCGCGATATTGATGATCACCTTCAGATCATTGCGGAGACACTTGCATCGATCACATCCGACACGTTGGTATCACCACCGACATCGATTCCCGATGTCACGGTTGCTACTGACGGTGTGAGCAGGTATTTTGACCGCCTCGCGGAGAAGTCAGTTGCGACCCCCGAGATTCGGCAAGAGATAAATAACTGCCTCGCCGACCGTCTTCAGTCCCGGTCATTGATTCAGGATTATGACACGGTTGATATATTGATTGGAGTCACTGAGAGTGATCGTCACCGGATTGAGGCGATTCGGACCGCATATCATGATGGCAATCACCAGCGCGCGTACAGTCTGTTATCTGAGTGTGCTGATATTCGCGTTTCTGTGCCCGTGCGTGGAAACGAGGAGACTCTCCGTTCAATTCCAAGAGTCGATCATCAGTCACACGACACGGAGGATGGTATCCAAGTGCTGGCGTTCACCGGGTCTCATCCAACAGGAGAGTATGATCTTGCAGATGGTGGATTTACTACGAGTGATACTGCTGTGACTGACCGATTCACCATCTGATATCTCGGTGGAGGCTGTTGAGTTCAGGACGAACGACTCTTGTCGTGTGTGTCCAGATGTGAGCAAAGAACCCATGACTGCGAACAGAATCTGTCGACCCCCCGGGGGGAAACACAGAATTGAGGGTCGACAGAACAAAGTGTGTCTATAACCGAATTGTAGGTGCTTAGATGCCGATTGTCGGCATGGTTTCAGCAGGACCTCTGTGGGATTGAAGCGCGAGTATATCAATCTCTGCGTGTCTATCCTCGTGTCGTTTCAGCAGGACCTCTGTGGGATTGAAGCTCATCAACTTTGACGGTCACGCCACCATCGAGGTCCGTTTCAGCAGGACCTCTGTGGGATTGAAGCGAGCTGCAGTCGGACCGGGGACGACAACACACGTTGTTTCAGCAGGACCTCTGTGGGATTGAAGCAAGGGAATTGATACTGTCGGATATAGATACAAAGGTGTTTCAGCAGGACCTCTGTGGGATTGAAGCACTCGACAGCGTCCGCGAGCTCCCCAGCGGTTGCGTTTCAGCAGGACCTCTGTGGGATTGAAGCCTGAGAAAAACCACTAATCAAGAACCATAGACGCGCGTTTCAGCAGGACCTCTGTGGGATTGAAGCTCCATAATCAGGAGATTCTCAACGTTGGCTTGAATCGTTTCAGCAGGACCTCTGTGGGATTGAAGCATCCAATTTGCGAGGACGGATTTACCACCGAATTTATTGTTTCAGCAGGACCTCTGTGGGATTGAAGCTGTGCTAATTTATTCCCACCTGTTGCAGCATCGAAGTTTCAGCAGGACCTCTGTGGGATTGAAGCAATGGGACGTCGGAGCAATGGATTTGCTATGATTGCGTTTCAGCAGGACCTCTGTGGGATTGAAGCGACACGATTGGGAATATGACGGATTCAAATAACAAGTTTCAGCAGGACCTCTGTGGGATTGAAGCAATCATACTGATTACAAAACTCTTCGACTTGTTGTGTTTCAGCAGGACCTCTGTGGGATTGAAGCAGCAAACAGTTAATTACGCTCAAGAAGAATCCGCGTTTCAGCAGGACCTCTGTGGGATTGAAGCAATCCACCCGAGTAGACAAACCTTACTAGAAATAGGCGTTTCAGCAGGACCTCTGTGGGATTGAAGCTGGAGAAAAATCATATCAGACAGAAACGAATTGGATGTTTCAGCAGGACCTCTGTGGGATTGAAGCGCGACCATGATGTTCGCGACCAACGAGATGCCCATGGTTTCAGCGGGACCTCTGTGGGATTGAAGCATGGCTTTTGTGGATCTAATATATCAAATCACAAAATTGCTATCAAACAATCAATCGGGATATCTGTTCGTCCGTCCCCGTCAGTGTGAAACACAGTGGAGTCTCGGATGAATCCGGGTCGCACTTTATCGCTCGAACCGCCTTATGTAACATATCGTCGTATACAGAAAGGATTGGTTACATAAGGCGACCAT
>ERZ1034569.631-NODE-631-length-12645-cov-14.584114_pt1 | contig 12645 bp, 16 predicted proteins | sample MGYA00520706_ERZ1034569 | MGnify/ENA primary metagenome ERZ1034569 (study PRJEB33760, sample SAMEA4777722) | hypersaline lake metagenome | biome: hypersaline environment; feature: brines | place: Spain | collected 2014-08 | depth 0 m ...
TGGGCCCGACGGGATTTGAACCCGTGACCTCTTGGTTAAGAGCCAAGCGCTCTACCAGATTGAGCTACGAGCCCCATACCGTCAAACAACGCGTATTGTTTTATAAGCGACAGCCCGGCACACCGGGTTTTATAACGAAACCGCCGTTCACAAGTGGTATTGCAACGAATACAAGCAAGGAGTAACATATTATGACAACCATAAACTACGATCAACGACTCGGCGTCTTTGTCGACGTCCAAAACATGTACTACAGCGCCAAAAACCTCTACAGCCGCAAAGTCGACTTTGAAAAACTACTCGACGCCGCGGTGATGAACCGAGAGCTCATCAGAGCACTCGCCTATGTCATCAAAGCCGACACCCCTGACGAAGAGAACTTCTTTGACGCCCTCCGCCGAATCGGCTACGAAGTCAAAATCAAAGAGCTCAAAGAATTCTACGGTGGGAAAAAGAAAGGTGACTGGGATCTCGGCATGGCCGTCGACATGATCCAACAAGCGAAGAAACTCGACACCATCGTCCTCGTCACCGGCGACGGCGACTTCGCCGTCCTCGTCAACCACTTGAAAGCGATGGGGTGCCGCGTTGAAGTGATGAGCTTCGGATCAAGCAGCGCCAAAGAACTCCGCGAAGCTGCGGATAACTTCTTAGACATGGAAGAAAAAGAAGACAAATACTTGGTCTGACCGGAGCAGCAGAGCCACGAAGATCGCCTTGCTGACAACCGGACCGCGCTACCATCATCGGTGATCAGGGCTGCGACTCATCATGCACACAGAGCACATATAAACACCGAATCTCTTTTGATATGTGATGAGTGATATCAGTTATGATGCGAAGATTTCTAGTAAGGAACTCACCGATTTCGCCGACGACGAAGACGACGGCGAAGAAGACGAGGACGATTAATCTTCGATTCGCTCAGCACGGCCTTTCTTCACAAGTAACTCCGCGACACTACTAGGAAGCGAAACCTCCTGGCCCTCCTCAAACGGTCCGTACACGTTCTTATCAGATCCGAGGAACTTCGGGAGCTGGCGCTGGATCTCCACTGCTTCCAAATCCTCATCTCCTTCCTCCCCCGCATCCGTGTCTGGTTCATCGCGGTCATCATTCATCTTACCTGTCATGTCACGGAGGACATCATCGCGTTGATCGCTGAGCATGGTGACAGCGTCATCAAATAACGGTCGTTCCTCAGGGAGTATCTTCGTCGTGTCAATAAGATTCTTTGTGGCTCTGGCTTTCGTCCTTGCCAAGTTCAACACCTTTCGCTCTCGAATATTGTAGATCTCCTCGACTGTGCGGAGTATGTTGCGGAGTTGGATCTTATCTTTCTCCTCATCTAACCCGTCGTACGACCCGGCGCGCTTTGAAACATTCCGTCGTTTCTGCGCTATGTAATCCGCAACGTCGTCGTAGAACGTTTCATCAAGAGCTTGCAACTCATTATTCTCCTTCTCACGGCGTAAAACGTCAAATAAGACTTCATAGGTTATTTTTACTTCCACGTAAAATATCAACGCAGACTTTAATATAAACATTGTTTGCATGTGATATGATGCAAAACACACTCGCCGAGCTACAAAGCAAAGACCACATCGCCTCATTCGAAGAAAACAACCCTGATTACTACCTCGCCAACCTCTTCATACCAGATTACGGGTCGAGCGGCATCGAACTTGGGTATTACAACGACGACCAAGACACCATGATAACCGTCACCGACGACGGCGATATCAGCGACGACCAAGACATCCTCAAAAGTGGGAAAGCGATTAACAAGCTCAACGTCACCGAAGACACACTTACCTTCGACGAAGCCCTCAACCACGCACGGGCAGCGTTCGACATCGAAGAAGGCTTCCAACGCATCATGGGCGTCCTCCAAACCCGTGACCAAACAGAATGGAATATCACCCTTATCACCAAATCCTTTAACGTGTTCAACGCGAGGGTTAACGCTGAGACAGGCGACGTCCTCAGCACCGGCGAAGACGACGTCATGTCCTGGATTCAAAGCATGGAATAATGGCATCCACGAACCTCTTCGTCATCGCACGAGAGCTCTTCGACATCCTCGTCATGGTCGGCTTCCTCGCCTACATATTCAAAGACATAATCAAACCACGCGGACAACGAGCTATGGTGAACTTCATCGACCAAGGCAAAATAAACAAGGCCAAATCGTCATGGTTCACATCTGACATATGGTTCACAGTCGCCGTCGTCGCCCCGTGCATCGTCCTACACGAACTAGCGCATAAATTCGTCGCTCTCGGATTCGGCTATGACGCTGTGTTCTTCGCATTCTACCACCAACAGTTCACCCTGATCCTCGGCCTCCTCGCCATCCTCAGCGTGACCTACAACTGGGGGTTTCTCCTCATCGTCCCCGGCTTCGTCCGCATCTTCGGCGGACCACCACCAGGGGTTAACGCCCTGATAGCCTTCGCAGGACCCGCGGTCCACGCAGCGTTCTACGGCGCAAGCGTCCTCGCACAACGTAACAACTGGTGGATGCACACACCTGAGCACAGAGACTTCTGGCACATGTCACGGAAACTTAACGGGTTCCTCTTCATCTTCAACATGCTCCCCCTCCCCGGCGTCGACGGATTCAAAGTTTACACGAGCCTCTTCCAACTCCTATGACCACCGGCCTCGTACTTGGAAGCGGTGGCGTCCGCGGCCTCGCCCACGTCGGCGTCCTCGAAGCACTCACCGAGCGAAACATCGAACCAGACATCATCACCGCGTCGAGCGCTGGGGCGATAATCGGCGCCTTATACGCCGCTGAGTACACAATAGATGACATCAAAGAACTCATCGACGACTTCAAAGTCTACGAGTTCATCGACTTCACCAACATCGGTAGCGGCATACTCAAAGGTCAGAAAGCACGCTTGTTCCTCGAAGAACAACTCGGCGATCAAACATTTGAGGATCTTAGCGTCGACCTTGTCGTCAACGCCCTTGACCTAAACAATGACACGACGCGATACATCGACTCGGGCGACGTCGTTAACGCACTGCACGCCTCAATGGCTATCCCTGGTGTTTTCAAGCCCGTACCGTACGACGACAATTACTTACTTGACGCCGGCTATGTTAACCCACTACCCGTCGAGCCATTACCCGACTGTGACCAGATCATCCTTGTCGATGTAAGCCGCAAAGGACAACCCCTCGACGATGACACGAGATTCCACGAAGTCGTCAAGGAATTCTTCTACTACGTGCAACGACGGTTACAACGAGACCAAATAGATGACCTTCGAGAACGCCAACCCGAAGCCGACATACTCACGATCAAACCGGACACAGAGTCCTGGACTATGCTATCTTTCAGTGACTTAGACGAGGTCGTCAAACGCGGTTACCAAGCTGCAAACAAGTCACTCCCCTGACAACGACACAACAAAGCACATCATTTATTAACACCTTAACACTCCATTTAACTATGGATTCGAAACCTGTTTGTAATAGTACTGGACGCCGCCTCACCAATGACAGAGGCAGTGTTTCCTTCCCCTGCCCCAAGTGCGGTGACGAAACAATCCACCGATCAAGCAAATCACGAAGCGCAGTCATCAAATACACGTGCAAACAATGCGGATTTGAAGGACCAAACTGATGAGCCAAGCAGTTGTCACCTTCAAAGTCATGCCAGAAAGCCCAGAAGTAGACCTGCAAGCACTTCAATCCTATACTGAAGACCAAATACAGGACTTCTTCTCACCTGACGAGCTTAAAGTGAAAAAAGAACCCGTTGCCTTCGGCTTGAAAGCCCTCGTCATACAGTTCACCATGGACGAAGAAGAAGGCACCACAGACGACTTAGAAGCCGCTGTTGATGAACACGACGATGTTCGCAGCGCAGAAACAACTGATGTTCGCCGAGCCTTCGGTTAAACGCGCTCCACGACTTCTTTAACACGTTCAACGCCAGCACCGACTTTCAACCCAGTATTGCTAAAGTGCGTTCTCCGAGCAGTGATACCACTGTCTCGAAGAGCATCAACAACGTCGTCTAAAGCAGGAGGGCCGCTCAACCCCAGCTCGCTAGCTAAGTCATGGATGTCAACAAAGCCAATCCTGTTCACAACGGATTCACCTGCAAGGGTTTCAAACAACTCCTCTGTTCTATCACCACTCTCAAAGTCAAGGCTGACAGCGTCCAACACGTCTTTTTCTTGTAATCGCCCTGTCCACAACGGTCCAACCCGCTCTCCGTTCTCGAGGACAACGTCGTGGTCTCGGAGGATAGCATCCGCCGATGATTTCGACTTCTCACACCGTAATATCACCTTGAAATAATGATCCTCGGCGTATGAAACAACGGGGTGTAGCGCTCTTTGATGTTGTGCTGCCACGAGTTGAACTTTCCGAATGAGTATGCGCAACCCGTACTCATGCATAGCCGTGCACCGCAGCGGTGACGCCCAATACTTGCGTTGACACGTCGTCGGATACGTGCCACTTAACGGAGCTGTATCCGTCGCGGTCAATGCAAGCAATCCCTCATCGCGAAGTTCTTGAATCGCGCTGTCGAGGAATTTATTCGGTGATCCAAACGGGTCGATTTCGACGAAGTCGTAGCTCCGTAGATCATATGGCAGACTACGAGCATCACGCTGCTTCACCGAGACATCACATAAGTCAACGTCGTTCCGGTCTGCGTATTGTTGAAACCGGCCGGGGAAATGCTCGTTGATATCATTCACCACGACGGAGTCAACCACGTCCTGTTCCTTGAGGACGCGTAGCGCTCTAATACCTGTGCCAGAGAGCGGGAAAACCGCGTCCAACCCGGACTCCTGCCCAAGAACCCCCATCGTCACCTCACGGTTCAAACGCATCTTTGGATTGTAAAACGGGGACATGTCCCGACGCACTGTCTCCGGGACGTCAATGGGGAGTGTCACAGAGCCTTCTTCTATCATGCGATGTGTGAACTAACCCGTGTTTAACTATTGCAGGCTGTTCGGGACGTCGATAACGTAACGTCCTTCTTCAACATTGTAAATCAACGGTTGGTCTTGGAAGAGCTTCACCAAGTCTAACTCATACTTGCCCGGACTAACAATGTTCACGCTTTCAAAGTCGAGTATGACTGGTTTATCGTCGTCGCGGCCCTCACCGATGATGTCGTCGACATCTTCCTCGATTTGCTCAACCTCATCATCACTCAACTCCTTTTGACGTTGTTTCGCCCGGTCCAAGGCATCGTCTTTCACGTAGAAAAAAAGCTTGTTCCCACACTCAGTGCACCCTTCTAGTATCGCATCTGATGAATTACTATGGATTTCACCGCACTTCACACACTGATGTGGCATTATCGCTTACTCCGTCATCCTCCTTTATATCTCTTGCTCTACAACTCGAACACAATCAGGCTGTGGTATTACCTTGACATGTAGCCGTGCGGGTCACCCCGTGTCTTCCGCGAAGAACTCAATTTTATCCGGGTCTTGCTCGACTTCCTTGATAACCTCGGCTGATCCAATAAGAGTGAATCCGTAACTATTTCCGAGGAGTAAGTCGATAAGCTTCCCTTTCACCTGCTCAAACAATCCGCTCTCCACTTCGTGCTGGTGGAGAACGCTTATCTCAATCCCTGTGAAGTCATCGTCGACTTCTTGCATCGTGCGCTGGATGAGCTTGGTTTCTTCCTCTGCCTCAAGGCGACCCTCTAATAAGACGATCTCGTTTTCCTTGACCAAGCCTAGAATTTTCTCGATGCGCTTCTTCGTGGTCAAGCCTTCAATCTCTTTGTACGGGAGAAACTTGAACGTGATCATACCATGTCAACGAGTGCTTGATAGAACGTCTCGATGTTGTCGCCTTCCTTAGCGCTGATAGGGACGACGTCGTACTGAGGGAATGCTGAGCGGACTTGCTCAACGTCTGCCTCCTCCAAATCGATCTTGTTTGCCACAAGCAACGCAGGGATGTCACGGGCTTCTAAGTTCCCCACCGTGCTGATGTTCACTTGTGTATACGGGTCAACCGCGGCGTCTAGAACGATGATGACCACATCAACACTGTCAAGCCATTTGATAGATTCGATGACGCCCTTCGTCGCTTCTTTTGCACGGCTCCGCGCATCATCTTCCTCCATGCCTTGCTCGACGAACTCCTCATAATCGATTTTCGTAGCGATTCCAGGGGTGTCCACAAGGTTAAATGAAAGACTCTTCCCATCCTTCTCGATGGTCACCTCCTCTTTGACTTTTACCTCTCTCGTCTCATGAGCGATCTCAGACACAGATCCCATCTCTTCATCCATCCAGTCCTCGCTGATGCGGTTCGCAAGCGTTGTCTTCCCACCGTTTGGCGGGCCGTACAGCCCGATACGAACGCTGTCTTGGTCGCTGAATAACGAGGGGAAAAGCGAAGAGAAAAATGATTTCACCGTTTCAAACATACTACCACTACGTCACACTCACACGTATAAAGGTTTTGTTGGACAATCGGTACTAGTAGTAAGACCCTACAGATGCGTTACTATCAAACGCCAAATAGAGCGCATCATGGCCTGCTTCAATTCCTGTGACAGCGTTCGAGAACCCGTCATAGGAAAACACCTGTTCAGGGTTAGATGGGTCGGAAACGTCAAATATGTCATATCCTTCACCATTTGCGATAAACCAGTAGTCTCGCCATAGCGTGCCTTGTCGACCGTCTGGATCGATAGGTGTGCTAATCTGCGCTATCTCGGTCAAATCCGATGTGTTGGAAGCATCATAAACTAAAGCTCGATCTTGTAGAACTGCGTAGAGGGTTTCATCACGGTAGCTCACGCTGTTTACGCTGGTCGCTGTACTTTTCGACCTGTTATGCGCAGTGTTTAATCTGTCTTGTACGTCGTAAACTCTGATTTTCGGTGATCCTGGGGCGGTATAGATGAAGCCTCTTGGATCATATGCGGCGTCTTCACCGCCTGTGCTTCCTGATGGAGGGGTTGCCTTGTCGATCTCTCTTACGTCACTCCAGTTCAACAGTGAGTATGTGTACAACGCAGGCTCATCGGTGGCGAGGTAACCGAAGGGATAATCAGGGATCAGAATCTTAGGATTTACGGATCCAACAAAGTTGATCTCCTCTGATAGGGTTGTAGGATTGCTAGGATCAGAGTAGTTGACAAAGTTCACTTTGCTACCTGCTTCTCTTGGTAGAAAAGCGATGTCACCGTATGATGTTACAGTGCCAAACTGCGCTCCGGGACTACTCGTGCCGTTTGATACGACCGTTAAATTTCTAGGGTCAGTGGCATTAATGATTTTAAATTGTGCGGTTCCTCCCGCGAATACGAGAGGTGGGTCAGCGCTCAAATGATTGATTGAGCCCAGTCCAGTATCCAGATTGTCAAGGGGTCTTCGCTGATCGCCGGGTGCCGTTCTATTAGTATACAGAAATATCTTGCATTCTTCTTGGCATCGTCGTGACACTTTAACCCCCTCAGACAGTGATATGTTTTGACCCGTGTCTGTATAATCTACGTCGGTAGGAAGGAAGAATAAGAACTCATAATCTTTGTAGGAAAGAACGAGTTCATCAGTCTCATTATTCGGATCATCACCGAGTCGTGAGGTAATGGGAAATCCTCTAGGATTAGAGTTTACTTCAAAGACACGAGAGTATCCTTCTGTAGACTCCCTGGCCTGTTGTATTTCCTCATACCAAACATTGCGAAACTCCTGGACGATCTGCCTGTCTAAGCGCTCTATTTCCCTGTCCAAGTTTTGCTGGAGAAGCACCACCACAAGCGTGGCAATAAACAACACGAAGAGAAGAAGAAAGACGAACTCAATTGAAGATTGAGCCTTACGATACGATAGCGACTTGATTCCCATTGTTCTCCACCTTGATACTGTTAGCGCCTGGACCCATTGGGAGTGAACAGGTGTCACTGCAAAGGTTCGCTGTCGTGCTATTGGTCACGTTGACATGCTCCGAGAAGAAAACAAGATCACTTTCTCCAACGGTCGTCTCAACGTGTATCGCTATCTCTCGATTATCATTAACGGTGACGCTCCTCGCAGAATCAGGTAACTGTAAGTTAAGCCGGATAAAGCTACCTCGCTCTGAAGCGTACACTTCCTCAACTGTAGATAAGATGCTGTTACCAACCACCCCTAGTTGTCTCGTCTGTGTCTGGCTCTGAATGTCCTGGGCATAGCTCAAAACATAATATGCGGTTGGAACTATGATGAGCAACGACAGCGTCACAATTGTTAAGTATTCAACGGCGCTTTGGCCCTTCCTCCGCATACCTAACACATGCTAGAACACTTTTTAATAACCATCGTTTCTGGTGAACTGTGGAGATAACAATAGATATTGATAAGAGCGTCGAGGAAAACGCCGAGTCGTATTACGAAGCAGCAAAGCAAGCCAAGCAAAAGATAACCGGCGCCAGAGACATGGTGGAGCGAGCGAAGAAAAAACTCGAAGAAGCCAAAGATGAAGGCAACCAAGCCAACCTCACCATCCAACTCGACCGGCGTAAACCCCGATGGTACGAAAAATACCACTGGTTCAAAACCACGAACGACCAACTCGTCATCGGCGGCAAAGACGCCTCAACGAACGAACAAGTCATCAAAAAACACGCCGACAAATCTGACTACGTCTTCCACACAGAAGCACCGGGGAGTCCATTCGTCGTCCTCAAACGAGGCGATAAAAGCTTCGAACAATCCGATTACGACGAAGCAGCATCGTTTTGCGCCACGTACAGCCAAGCATGGAAGAACCACCTGACCACGTTAGACGTGTTCCAAGTCAAACCGAGCCAAGTAACCAAAGAAGCCAAGGCCGGCGAATACGTCGAAAAAGGAGCTTTCATGGTATATGGTAACCGACGCGAAATAACAGCTGATCTCAGCCTCAGCGTGGGCCTGTGGCGAACCGGGAACGACATCCTTCTCATGTCAGGGCCTCACGACAGCGTTCACCATCATTGCACAGCGTGGGTCGACCTGGAACAAGGCTCCAAAAGCAAGGGCGACATCGCAAAGAGCCTGATGAAAATTCTCTCCCTCGACCGCACCGACGACATACTCACCGCCTTACCAAGCGGCGAGTTCAGCATCGACACCATACACACAGACGATTTAGAAACAATATGAAAGTACAAATCGGGAAGAACGGATTAACCGACGGCGTCCTCGAACACATCAAGAACGCGTGTAACACCCACGAAGAAATCACGGTGAACTATTTGCAGAGCTTCACCGCGGCGAACAACATCGACGAAGCCACGAAGACGATAATCGCCTACCTCGACCCCCTCCACGACGTCGACGCCGAGACACGAGGTAACACCGCAACCTTGCACATCGAAGACTAACCTTCTTATACACGGATACACGCATCAATGATGAAATGGATGAGGGCTTAGACGACGCACAACTCCTAGTCAAACACGGCTTCTTCAAAGATAAATACGCCGAGCACTACCAATACAGCGATGCAAAAGGCTACTACGTCCCAAAACAAGGCGGATACAACGGTGACCACGCCGACCAAGAAGTCGACGAAGAAGCCAACCTATCACAGAACAAACAGTACTACCCCACGGAGTACCCGAAACCTACGAAGCGGTACAGGATGATCTACGAAGCCTTCGACATGAGCCTTGAATCCCTGTACTACTGGACGCTGAACCACTTGCGAGAAGACCAAGGATTCCCGGACATCCACAAGATCACGGATATATTCTCAGCGTCAGAGAACAGCTCGATGTTCGGCCAACAAGCACAAAGAAAGCAAATACAGGAAGACCGGGCGAGTAACTACCTGCAGGGCATCAGCGAACTCGTCAAAACCCTGTTCCAAATCGTCCGCGAACTCCGCGTCATCGATCAACGCCTGGAAATCTACGAAAAACAAGACGAAAGCCAAACTGCTGACAAGACCCTGAAAGGCATCTACGCTGACTTCGCTGAGAACCAAGGCCAACAAACACAGCCAGGGAGTATCTACCAGCTAGCCAACCAAGTCGGCTACGCCGTCCTCCCTGACCTGTTCTTCAACACGTGGGTCACAGAGAAAGACGAAATCGACGACATCGTCGACGACGCAGACTTCAACGAACAAGTCAAAAACATCGTGAAGCGCAAGCTCTACCAATACTTGAACTGGAAGGAGAAAACCTACGACGAACTCACCCAACGACGCAAATTCCAAATACGGTATCTGCGCCAACACTACACTGTTATCAAACAGTACATCGGGTGGGTGAAACCATATTTGAAACACATCCGCCGCTTGCAGATGAACGAAGACGCCCTCGACGAACCAGATCTTATCACAAGCTTCGAAACAAGCAGCTCCGAAATCGAAATTCTCGGCGTCAAACCAAACCCGGGGAACACGCATAACAGCTGCGTCCTCCTCACATACCAATACAACACCCGCCCCGTCATGCAATACCAACAAGAACGCCACCAAGGCCCAAGCCACGTCGGCAAATGCATGATGACCATCCGAACATATGCGTGGACCGACGCAGAAGTCGAACAGTACAAGCGCATGCGCCAAGACCAAGAACTCGAATTACTCGGCATGGTCGATGACAAACTCGGCAGCGCCATGGACATGCTCGGTGACGAACTCGAACAATACCTCCAAGAAGCCGAAGCAGACCTTGACGACGACCCATACACGTCACGCTCACATAGGTCAACGAGCGACGACGAAACAAGTGGTAAACTCGAGAAAGTCGGTGAACCACTCGGCAGCGCCTACGAACCGTTCACAAGCGCCGGCAAAGGACTATATGATATTGGGAAGCTCTTCATCCCGGACATAACCGCCTTCCTCCCAGAACAGGCAGAGCCAGGTCCGAGCAGCGACCCAGACGACGCAGCAAGCCAAGCACAAAGCGCCGCAAAACAAGTCTACAAGAACTACAAGCGAGCCCACGGCCTCATCGTCTCACAACGATGAAACCTCACAGTGACCAGTAACGATGCTCAAAACCGCTGTATACAGGCCCACAGATTCCCTCAGACGAGTAGCACCGAACACCACGACGACCTCAACATCCTCAACCTACAAAAACAAGGACTGAATACGAATCAGTGTGGAGTTTCAAGAACTAGCCGCACAGCTTGCATCCATAGAGTCAGAGGATAGCCGTCTCGCCAAGACCTGGCACACAGCCGAGCTACTCAGACGAGCAAACGACGATGAACTACCTGTTCTCCTCATCTTCCTACAGAGCAAAGTCTTCCCCCCATATGACGACCGTGACGTCGGCCTCGCAAGCAAATCCGTGGCGAAAGCCCTCGCAAAAGCAACAGGGCACCCGGAAAACGAGGTCGTCTCGGCGTGGAAAGAACGAGGTGACCTCGGGTTAGTCGCCGAAGACCTCACTGAGAACCGACAACAACAAACCTTGTTCTCCACGTCATACGACGTCAAAGACGTCTACGACACCTTTGTCGATGTCGCAGAAGCAGAAGGCGACGGCAGCGAATCACACAAGTTCGACTTGTACGGCAAGCTCATCACCCAGATGGACGGAATCGAAGCACGTTACGCCACACGTCTAGCTGTTCAAGACCTCCGCGTTGGAATAGGCGAAGGCACGATCCGAGACGCCATCGCATGGGCGTTCCTAGACGAGGCCAAGCCGAACTACGACGAAGACCATCACAGCATCAACCCTTCAAACCGAGAAGACTACGAAGCCGCCATTGAAGCCGTTCAAAGCGGCATTGACAAAACCAATGATTTCGCCTACGTCGCTGACAAAGCCAAAGAAGGCCTCCAAGCCTTACAGGTTATCACAATAACGCCAGGGAAGCCAGTGAAGGTCATGTTAGCGCAGCGAAGCAAAACCTTGGACGACGCGTTCGACACGGTAGGTCGCCCAGCCGCCTTCGAGTACAAGTATGATGGGATGCGGATGCAAATCCACTACGACAACAGCGTCCACATCTTCACACGCAGCCTTGAAGATGTCACCGACCAGTTCCCCGAAGTCAAAGAATACGTCGAAGAACACGTGTTAGAGTCAGAACAGTTCAGAGACCTCTCCGGCGAAGGAAATCCAAGCTTCGTCTTAGACGCGGAAGCGGTGAGTTACAACGCCGAGACAAAGGAGTACGAGCCATTCCAAACCATCTCGCAGCGCATCAAACGAAAATACAACATCGAAGAGCACCGCCGAAAGCACCCCGTCGAGGTCAACGTCTTCGACATCCTCTACTTAGACGGCGAGGAATACGTCGACGAATCCTATGAGGACAGACGCGAACTCATCGAGTCCATCATCGACGCTGAACAGTACCGGATGCGACTCGCCGATCAACACGTAACCGATGAAAACGAAGAAGCCCAGTCGTTCTTCACCGAAGCGACGGAGCGTGGGAACGAAGGCCTCATAGTGAAAAACCTCGACGGCCAGTACAAGCCTGGTAGCCGCGTCGGCTACATGTTGAAGTACAAGGCGACAATGGACGACTTAGACCTCGTCATCGTCGGGGCCGAATGGGGCGAAGGGAAGCGAAGCGGCTGGCTCACGAGCTACAAAGTTGCGTGTCGCGACGGCGACGACTACAAAACAGTTGGTCGCGTCGCCACCGGATTGAAGGAAAAACCAGAGGAAGGCTTGAGCTTCGGCGA
>ERZ1034569.632-NODE-632-length-12644-cov-21.062515_pt1 | contig 12644 bp, 21 predicted proteins | sample MGYA00520706_ERZ1034569 | MGnify/ENA primary metagenome ERZ1034569 (study PRJEB33760, sample SAMEA4777722) | hypersaline lake metagenome | biome: hypersaline environment; feature: brines | place: Spain | collected 2014-08 | depth 0 m ...
TGTTAGTGTGCATTGATTGTTCCTCTTACCCTGTTCTGAGAGCTGCTTGATGTGTCACGTAGTTTATATCTAACTATATCAGACTTTACAGTTACAACATTGGCTCGTAAGTCATCGCCGCCTGTTGAAAATGTTTCTTCATACATCACTTCTGAGCATGTCTCGCACTCAAGCCATTGCACAACAAATTCAAATGCGTTGCTATCAAGTGACGTGAACGCCGCTGATACTTCGGTTGTACCTCCGATGTTAGACGGGTCGTCAAGGGATGTGTCATCTACCGAATCCCAATCGCCATTTGTCAGGTCAATTGCCCCGTCATCATAAACATCAAAGTCTACTTGTTTTGATGAGCCACCGGTACGAGTTACTTGTTTACCTTGCTCGTCTTGGTTCGTTGGCTTACCACGGTTTCCGACCGTTAGAGATGTCCCAGAGTTTCTGTCAGGAACGCCAATTTGGTCAGGTGTAAATAATGCCATTATTCAAGCCTTGCATCAAGCTCGGATAGCTCATTATCGTCTAGCGTACCATACAATTTAAGTGTGCAGTTTATCGGTATTGGTTCGCCTTTTGCGTTTTTGAACACCGCTGCAATCTCATCTCCTTTTTTGACTGTAAACGAAGCTGGAAACACATTTGTAAAGTCGTTGAAGGCGAAAAAACTGTCACTTCCACCGGGCAAATACTTCTTTCCGGTCTTATTATTTTCTACGCGCACACCCACGGAAAGGTCTGCTCCATCAGGAAAACCCAAGATTATATTGTCTACGTACCCGTCATATGGCATCGTTTCAACATTGGTAGTTGTTGATTTGGGTTGTACCAATTTTGTAAGCCCAATCGAGTCTTTCCGTCTTGGTGTAGGCGTTGTATAAGAGCTATCCGCCTCCGTATCGTTTGCCGGGGGTTGAGTTGACGGTCTATCTAACGCTTCAACATTGTCGTTAAGCCGCTGTAGCTGCTCATCAACTCGTGTTAAACCGTCTAAAAGTCCGGGGTCTAAGTCCATGTGTTACCCTGTTAGCACCATTGCACCAACAGTTGCAGTCACTTCACTGTCATTACCTGATACTTCTATAAGAAGGTCGTTCTCTACAACTTCCCGTGTAACAGATTCAACTACTACAGAACCCCCGCTAGCAACTGTGACTGTGTCTACCGGGTCGGTTAGACTACCGGATGAAGTACCGCTTTCATCGTCATACAGCGATACTTTCGCACTTCCTGTTCCAGCATTATCAAATGTAAACAGGTAGTCTGAAACATCCAATGATTGCTCGTCACGTAAACTAATTAGAGTCCGTGCAGTGCCAGAATCTTCCGCAGAATATGTAGTAGTACCATGTGTTGAGTGCCGACCAGCGTTAGAAATGTACATATATTTAGTTACCTCTCAGTGTTTCTGCTTCCACAGGTCTTACTCCCCATTCTTCAGCTAACGTCCCAATCCGTGATTGGTTATCGTTACTTCCGACGGGATACGTCGGCATCGGGGAGCCGGGACTGACAACCCGTTGCACCATATTCAAGTTTTCACTTGGGTCAATAATACCAACATCATATTCGCGGATAAATATGTTTAGTATTGGCTTATGGCTTTTCGTCTGGTCTGGATTGTAAAAGCTAAAGTCTAGATGATGACCCGGCGGTATCATAAGCTCTTCTGCGTCTGTAGGCATTGAATACGGGGTATCGTTTCCGTCAACATACCCGTAATCATCCCCGTTAACAGGTCGTGGCACAGTTAGATTCGGTATCGTCCGTAGCCTGTTTTCACTTTCAGGGTAGTTTGTATATCGCCGTAGTTGCGCCGGGTTATGACCTATACTAACGTGCAATACCTTGCGCTCATTCTCATCAACGTATAGTATATCGTCGCCATTTTCATCTTCAAGCCGTTGGAACCCGCTTGCGCTCTGTGGAGCTACTGTTCCAATTTCGCTGTATGGGTCGTATTTATATTGTTCCCATGATTGTACTTTCAGAAATGAAAGCCCGTTATTGAATTTGAGTGCGAAAACATCATTCCGACTCAAATACTTGTCTTGTATCGGGTTGTTGTTTGTGCTATTCATTGTTTGTAGATGTCACTAACCATGTTGTGTTCAATAAAAAGTATGTGTGTCTTCATTGTATCTCCCGTGTTGTGTGATAAGGGATACGTCGCGTATAGGGCTACTATCTGTGTTGTACTATGTTATATTATTCGATGACGTGTACTGTTAGCGTTCCAGTAAGTTGACCGTCTGACTCTGTAGTGTACGAATCAGTTGATGTTGCGGATTCAAACAGCACTTCTACTTTGTCTCCGGCAACTCCGTTCACTGTCACTTTTTGACTTCCAGTCCATTGCACTCCCAGTACATTGTCTACAGACCGTGGATTACGGACACCGGCTACAACAACATTGTATGTACCGTCCCCATTCCCCAGTGTCGGGTCTACAACTTCGTGTTCGTGAACACGCCGTTCTGCTATTGCATTACCAGCAGTTGTGTCACCGTGATGGTCTGTAAACTGATTATCTGTAGTAGGCATATATTATGCCTCTTTATGTTTCGACTACAACGTCGTTTTCGCTTGTACCCGCCATATCTTCAGGGTCAAGCAGCCGATATTCTTGTGCTTCCAAGAACGTCAATCCAATTGGGTATAATGCGGCAGGATAATCCGTGCCATTCTCTCCACCCGCGAATCCACGTACTGCAAACGTGTCTTGTGGCTGGAGTACGGTAGCCGTATCCTTCCACTTAATCCGAAGGTCTGTGTTGCGGAACACGTCTTCAGTAGTGACTGCCGGGATTGGATTATCATTCTTTTGCTCGCGGAGGCGCGAAACAACAGGGTCAGGGGAGTAACTCCCGTACCCCAAGATAATGTGAACAGCGGGGTCACCAATCGTGAGCGGATTGGCAAAGCCAGACTCACCAGAATTAAGGTTGTCTGGCGTATCATCATCAAACCAATCAAACGTACTTCCCCCTGTGACGTCAGGCATATTGTCCCAGTCATCGTATCCGAAGTAACCGGGATGAATAACATCAATACCGAAATTGCCTGACGCTGGAGAGTAGCCGTCGAACGAACCGTTAAGCTCGTGTCGGGCTATCTGTGCGGCAACCTCAATCTCATCCATGTAGTCAGATTGAATTTTGTTGCGGATAACAGCTTCGCCTTCAACACGCAAATCCTCGAAGGTTCTACGCATTGAACGCTGAAGGTCATTCTTTTCCTCAGACGAAAGAGTTTCCATCTTTGCGCCAATGTCAGCCGTATTATTAACTCGTGGCATTAAAGGTCACCAATCAGATTATACGTCGACGCTCACTTCTTCAGCAACCGTCTGGCTTGTGTCTGTACTGTCGTGGCTAGGCGTGTGCTGGCTTGCATTGCTACGGGTTCGCACTTCTACCATTTCACTCTGCCCGTACTGTCCGGAAAGGAGTGCATCATTATTAAGTGCGTTCGCAATATCTGCAAATCCAGCCCCACCGACACCATAGCCGACGTGCCGAATCATCTCATTTGTGTCAAAGTCAAGACCGCTTGTCATGCCTCCGCCACGGGAGCCACCAATATAGGCGGCTGCCCCTGCTCCTGCAAGCATTTGAGCGGCTCCAACTCCTGCATTTCCACCCGGTATGAAGTCGTCAAGGAAATTACCAACGTAGCTAGACGCAAACGAACCAAGTCCAACGTATGTGGTTCGTTTGATTTCCCCTAAGACTCTTTCCATGTCTACCATATATAAATACCTCTAAGATGTGCTTGGCGGCGACATTTGCTGGAGACCTTCTTCGTAGAAAGTCTCAAGGTCACCATACTTCTCGCCGTCTGCACCGGGACGGGCAATAGTGGCACGGGATTCCTCTGCAAATGCTTCCCACTGAGCAACAAGTCCGTCTGGGGCTCCATCTGCATCACCTGAGATTTCGCCACTCTCATCAATGGTGTAGGACTTACCAGCCCACGGGAGTTTACGCCGATTGTACGTTTCTTGGTCGGAAAGACCGATTTCAAACCACGGGTTTTTAATTCCGACATTGTAGTGCTTCAACAGTGCTTCTCCGACAGCATCCACGGATATACCTCCGTGAATACTAGTTGGCATTTCGCTAGTTTGCATTTTAGTCACCGAACCCGCTCGCCTCTTTGATTTGGGTTCGTGTCACTATACGGTATGGAACCACTTAACTTTTTGCTTTCTCACTACTCAGAATACTCGCGCACGTCAATCATCTAAGAATCGCATGTACTGCATGGGTAATGTCATATTTTGCCGCTTATTAATCGTTGTTGCTAGCTTCTCGTCAATATCTCTAGATGTCAAACTTCTTCTTTTCAATTCTGTTGCCGCCTGCTCTTCCGATATTTCGCCTAACAAATTCAGAGCGGCTGCGGGATTTGGAAATGTGTTTTGGGGAAAGTCTCGTGCGCGGACTAACAATTCACCAAAGTCGGGTGACATAGCCTGCCCACTTTGTGTGGCTGCAAACCAAAGCTCATCGTCCCATAATTCAAATGGCATATGTGTGCCGCTAAATAATACATCAACCTCTCTACGTTGGGTAGTAACATTGAAAAACTCAGGGCTAGGCTTCAGCATATCAACCAATTCTTCTGTCGCTCCATGATACACAGCTAATAACCTCACAAACTTCGCCCATTGACTGTTTGATAGCGATTGGTATATTTTCTGTAAGTGGTCGCCACGCATACAAAAGACTTCAAAGTAAAACTGAGCTAAATCATCTACTTGACGAGACGTCCGTGGAACAGTAACATCTGGTTCTTTGGCTGTCTGTTCCCGTAGTAATATATATTCTTCTGGTGTGTCTGCCGTACCAGCAGAAAGACGACCTTGCTCCCAACGGTCTATCCCCGGCGTGTCGTCATCTCCCGGTACTTCACCTTGCTGCTCTTCAATAGCTGCATTAAGAAGTATGTCTAGTTTGTTCGATACGTCTTCAAGATTCCGGTTCGTGTTTTCGAGTGCCCGAACAAGCCTATCAATATCGTCATCATCGTCGCCATTTCCCGGTCCACGTCCCGACATTCTATGACCTCCGTGCCTGTATTACATCGGTTAGTGTGGCACTTTTCTGTTTTTGCTTACGCTTCCTTTGTTTCATTGACCCGTCAGATTCCTCCTGTAGTTTACGAAACACCTCTGGCGGGAAGTGTACTAAGAAATTACAGTCAACAGTAACATCGCCGTACTCCTTTCGGTATCTGGCTTCCATTTCATCTTCACGTCTATCGCGGTTATCAGCGTTTAAGTGAGCCATATCAGTCCAGCCATGTGATTCTAACCACGAATCCATGTCTTGCTCCGCCCACCGGACAATACTCCAGCGATACCGCATTGGTATGCCGAGGTGTTCTTTGTCTAATACGCGAACGTCCATTGCGTAAAACCAATCATTCAAATCCTCAACTACAGCCGGGAATATTGCTGCTGCATTGACTATCCCGTCTTTAAACTGTTCATTATCTTCACCCGGATAGGTGTCACGGACAAGTTGTTCCTCTACAGATTCAAAGTCGGCTTCTATTTCTTCAAGTCTCTGTGCAACACTCATGCTTGTAATCTATCATCCAAATCTTGTTCCTGTAATACGAAGTTTATAATGTCTTCTTGCCAGTCAAACCCATGTCGTTCAGCTATCCGCTGTACGTTAGTGCGGCTTACGATAGTTGTGTACCTGTCATACATATTTTCGGCTACTGATTTTTCAGTCTTATCGCGTTGGGAGACATCATCACTTTGCTCCTTTTCACGAACGCTACCCTCAACAACTAACAACACATTTGCGATACACTTCAGCATATCTTCAATCTCGTCGTCTGTTGGGTTTCCGCTGTTAGTACGTAAACCAGAACCGTCAATATCGCCTTTGTCTACTGCACGTTCAAGAGCGTTCTTCCACGAGTAGCCGTATGATTCTATTATGTCCCGAACATTAAACAGTCCAAGAAAGTCTACAATATCGCCCGAGACATCTTTCGCAAATTCTTCTTTTATCGAAGATTGTGCGGCATTAAACACATCAAAGTCATGATTAATGACAACGCGAGTGTAGGCATCCATATTAGCCAGACAGAATAGTAGCTTTTTCACATCTTCCGTGCCACCGTCACTATGCGAGCTTCCACTGCTAGACGACCCACCTGAAATTTTATTCAGTTTATCTCGTTTTGTGCGTTCGCCCGAATTTGAGTCGTCGCGTGTGCGCGATGATGTGTTATTCGTACTACTACTGCTACTACCGGAGCTACCACCGCCTGTCAAGTCATCAAGCCGGTCTGGGTCTACCATTGCTAATTCTCCTCTACAATACCAACACTTGAATCAACAGAGTTGCCACCTCCAGCCGGTGTGTTACCCATTGCATCAACAGCATCACGAGCAATGCCTAACACTTCATTCGCAATCTGCTCTTCTTTGCCATCCATTCTATCAAGCTCGTCAATCAAGTTATTTGCCGCACGCACCTGATTCACATACTCATCATAATCTTCGCTTCCTTCTTCACCCTCAAACCGCCCCTGCATTTCGCTAATGTTATTCATCGAGTCGGTAATCATGTTCATTGACTGGACACCCGATTCAATCCGGTCACGATACAACGGGCTTTGGTTTATCTTATAGACCATTGCCTTTGTGATAAACTCTTGCATATCAGCAAACCCAACTTCTTTGATGACATCATCAGAAAAATCATATGCAGTGTCCCATTCCGGCTCTGGCTCCGGCTCTGGGTCTGGTTCCGGCTCTGTATCCGGTTCTCCCATATCACCGTCAAATTCATCATCAAATGTCGGGTCTTCTCCGCCGTTACTACCGCTGCTAACTACATCTTTTGCCTTACTTAGTAATCCCATTATTGCTCCCGTGGCACTGTAACTTCAAGTACACCATTTGCATATGTTGCTTCAGTCTGAGAAATGTCCGTGTCATCCGGCACTTCAACTGAAAGCTCATCATCGTTTAGCCCAATGACAAGCACACCATTCTCGTCACGCACGGAAACGGTTTCGTATTCATCTTCAGTCTCCGTGACAACACGAACCTTATCCTCCATTTTCTGCACTTCTCGAAGCGGGCGTGTGTCTGTTATATCAACAGTATCGCCACCTCCCATAATGCTTGAAATCCTATCTTCATTTTCTTCGTACAGGCTCATAACCTCCTGTGCTAGATTGAATATATCAGTGGGCTTACTACCGTCATCACTCATTGTCTACCTCCTCATTTTCTTCAGTATTAGTTTCGCCACTAGACGTATTATTGCTACTATCTTCCGTAGCATCTTCTCCATCGGTATCAGCCGTTTGAGTTTCATCTGTATCACTTGTATTTACTTCTGAAACGTCAACGCTTACATCACTTCCGCTTACTTCTCCCCCATTGCTATCTCCATCAGAATCCATATCAGAAACGTCAGTATCAGAACCCCGAACGTCTCTATTGCTAGAGCTATCGCCTTCGTCATCATTTGAATCTGAATCATCATCTCCAAATAGGTCATCCATTGACTTCTTGCCCGAATCAGACTTTGCTTGGCGTTCCTTTACATCTACTTCACCGTTCTGCTCTTCAGACTTCAATTCTTGCACCTGTTGGTTAAGTTGCTGTATCTGACTTTGTAACTGCCTCACTTGTCGAGAGTTATCACCGTCACCCCCATTATCATCTCCAGACAGATTATCCAGCGGGCTAGAAGAAACCGCCTCAAGCCTCTGTTCTATCACATCTTCAACAAGGCTGCTACCGCCGTCCGTATCTGGAGTCAAGTCAAACGTATCTGCAAGCTCTTTAACAAGCTCTATATCTTCTTTCCGATACGTGCCTTTCGATATAGCTTCGGCACTAACCTCAGTGTTCTCGATTCGGTCTGCGTAATCTTGATTGTTTAACGCTCGGACAAGCATATCTGCTAACATCCGCTTCGGCTCACGGTCTACATTTTCAGCGACATTGCGAAAGTGTTTCCAAAATTTGCCGCTAGTACGCTTTGCCGTGCTTTGCATTTGCGGGGCTACCTCTTCTTTCAGTTTGCTATCATCCTGTGCGTCTTCTTTTGTAAACACCATTATTCAAGCCTCTCCTGAACTCTGTTTATCCAGAAATTCTTTGCCCGTTCCACATTCACTTTATCAGTTGTGACGCGAATCTCCCAACCGACAGGCTCATCATCTTCAACCCGCACATTAAACTCCACTGATTCTGGCTTTTGGTCTTTGATGAAAAACGAAACACCCATTCCCAACACCTTCTCCCAGTCATACGGCAACGCCCTTACGAGTTTTTGGAACGCGCTACTCATACTTATCCTGCCAATCTTCTAAGTGTTCCTTCGCAAACCGAACAATCTCTGTGCTTTCAGTAGACTGTCCGATACGCGCCAGTATAATCAGTATTGTTTTCTTTCGTTGTGGGTCTTCAGCGTCACTAACCAACTGTGCGCCAACTTCAACAAACGACGAATCTATATCTTCCCATGAGTGTTCACGGGTAAGTCTATCTAGCGTCTCGCTAGCTTCTAGCTCATGTCTTAAAACTTCTTTACAATCTTCTTTAGCAGTCATACAGACCTCCAATTTCCAACATAGCCCGCTTCATCTAACAGACTAAGCGCAAAGTATGCCTGTTTCTCCGCCATGTCAGACACATACCCCTGTTGGACATATGCACCATCCTGAGTTATCAGTATCGTATCTCTATCGTTATACTGATATAGCAACAGTCCATCTTCCGGCATCCCAACTTCAGACCCAGTCGGTAAGTCGAGCCGTTTGGGGTCTATATCATCAACATATATACGACTAAACGTATATTCATCATGCCTATCAGAGCTACCACGCATAACGTGATTCACCGGGTCTACCTCAACCCACGTTTTACCGAGTTGCCGTATCTCAGCATTAAAGTCACTCATAGCTCGTCCTCAAACATAAGAACCTTCTGTATGTCTTCTTCACGAACGGTTTTGCGACCAGCATGACGAGCCATAACGGTTGCTAGGCGAAATATCTTCTGTATTCGTTTTTCCTGCTCCATAGCAACACGGGTCGCTGCATCATCTGTAATACGGTCATTAAACTCATGACCAATAGCCTTGATATTATGTACTGTAAGCTGTTGGTCTGTAGCGTTCTCATCCATGATTACATCTCCTGTATTTGCTCAAGAGACCACTTCGCAACGATTATCCTATCTTCTTTGCACACCAATACCATATCATCTCCCTCATCAATGTCAAGGAAGCGTGCCCATTTTTCGGGTATCTTCACTCTACTATCAGTCTGCAATGTGTACTGTTCCACTTCATCCACCGGGTCGGATTCATTCATTCTCAAATCAGGTACGTCGTCTGTCATATATTAGGTACTGTAGGTACTTAATGGTTGTGTTCGTACTACACGATACATATGAGTATTACGATACTCTTTCGAGTCCCATAACAACATCTGCATTATCTAACGTCGACAATACATCCATAACGTATTCGCGTATTATCACTAAGTTTTGTCCCCTCCATTGGCTTTCCCGCACCCGCGCCCCGTCAGAGTCGATATACACTTCGCCCATTTCACCATGATACACTATCATGTCTCCGGTAATAGCAACAGTGTCGTCTAACCCAATCACCGGCTCCATATTGATGTCATCATATTCCCAATTAACAGGTGTTATCTCACCGAACAGACCACGAAGCGACTGTGGCAAATCAGTAGTAGCCAACTCGTCTTCAGTAGGAAACATGCCATATTCTTCTATCAAGCTACGATAGTCTTGGGCAGCATCAGACGGTAATTCATCAGGGTCGGCACTCCGTAGACTTCCCCTGTCAAGAACACGGTTATAGGTAGTTAAGTCTATGAACGGCGATAAACCACCGTCAATAGCACTTTCCGTAATCCCAACGGCGTCTGCAAGTGGTGCTAAGTCAACTTCCGACGAGGTAGTGGTAATAAGCGTGTAATGCTCATCATCCCGAACACCCTGCGGAATCCCATCCGACACATCCTCAATAAATGGCTGGTTCGGCAACACCCAGTATACGCTGTCCCATAACCCTAACAACCGATACAGATACTCCTTAAACGCAACCGCGCTTACCCGATACCAGTCCCACCAATCTTCTTCAGTGGACTCTTCAGGCAAACCAACACCGTACAATCCAGACACTTCAACAAGATACGAGTATGACCCATAGTCAAAGTCATCTGGTGCTTGTGTAAAACCAGCGTCAGGGTACAATGCAAAATCCGGCAGTAGCATTGTTTTGTTAAACTCAGATAATGACCGTCTCACAGGTACTTGAACCTGCTCTCCAGCCAACTCATGTTTATCGTATATGCGATTCCACAAGTCCAGTGCATCAAACGCATCTCTGCCTTCAAGTGGAGTCCCACGCGCACTGTTTTCATACCCTTGACTGTTTCCGTTCCCAAGTGCCTGTATGGCACTAATAAGCCTGTCCCATGTGGTGCTATTACTTTCTGCTACACTCGGAATCACAAAGGCTTCATAGGCAAACGGTATTTCATTGTCACTAAGCCAACGCATTACATCAACCTCAAGATATGACCGGGCTACAGTGACATCATTCTGTGATAACTCATCACGAATCGCCTGTTCTCTATTGCTAGTACTCATATATCGTATTCATCTGACAATTTCCGGCAGTCTACACAGTATTCACCGACGAACGAGTCTCCTTTCATAAACTTATCACCACATTCAACGCACGTAATAGAATCATCTGTTATAGTCACCCTCATCATCACCCCCCTCCGGATTCAAGTTTAATGCCGCAACCTTCAAAAAGGCAGCCCGTATATCATCACGCCTCAACTCCGACAACAAGAACACCGAAAACACCAACTGGGCACATGCCTCATCAACATCAACATTTGTTTCGACAGCATGTTCAAGCTGCTCCATACTTTCTTCGACTGCTTTATACTGCATATCTTGGTCACTCACGTTCAAGTGCTTCATGCTAGCATACATCTGTACAACTTCTTGATACACGTCATTCTGTGTATCCACATATTCTCCTTTACGTATCATCGGTAACATCCACTATTGTAGTTTCGTCGGTGTTAATCATATACTCAAGCGCATCTTCGCTAGGGTATGCGTTATACGGAACCCGTGGAGCTTCGTCTGGAGCCCGTATCTCAACATCCATATCCTTCAAGGTCGATAGGATAAATGAATACGACGGAAGCAACCTATCAGCAGCCCCGACAAGCACCGTATAATCAAGCTCATCACGAAAGCTACTCTGTTGTCTCACCACTTCTTGCCGTTCATCTTCCGTAGTATCACGATACCAGTCACGCCAATCAGACAAATCCCACAGAGGGTGTCGGTTATATTCAGCTTGTATCCGATAGCCACTAAACTGTGACTGGAACGGCTCCTCCCCGTTGTACATACGCCTCCATATTTCTTTTACTTCACTTGACAATGTGGGCGCACCTGTGCCACGCCGTAAAACACCAAACGTCCTCATCCAACTCCCTATCGTACTACCCGTAACATCGACCAGCTCTCCAACTTCACTTTGCGTAAGACCTTTATCCCAATACATCTCGACAAGATACTGCTCTATCTTGTATGGGCGCAGGAAATTCGGTAGTAACGGCTCAATAGCCTCACGTATCTGGTTTCGATACCGGCTTTCGGTAATAGTCTGATAGTCACGGTTGAATCCATCAAGCAACTCTAACAAATCCTGTTTAGTAGCATCCACAATCGGGTACTCGCCTGCAATCTGCCCGGATTGCTCAATCTGTGATTCGAGACGTTCTGAATCAGGCACAATAATTGGGTTGCCACCGTCACCGTCAGTGGCAGGTTGCTCAATACCGTCTGGAGACGTAGCAAATGGTCGGTACACATCTGGCTGCTTCGACGGTACATAGTGCAAATGAACCATGCTATCAGTAGGCTCCGGGTGATTATCCCAGTTGTCACCACCCTCATACTGTCTCCATATAGCATTGCCAAATCGGGGAGCTAGCACAACTAAGTCATAGGCAATATCACCCTCTTCATCTTCCTCAAAATCAAGCGCCAGACTTTGTTTTGTATCCACATACACCTCACGTATCGGGTTCACATGTCGTGTACTAATCTCTACAATAAGCCCATAATCACGCTTTTTCTCATCGGCAACAATAAAATCAGGCTTCGGGCTATTATATCCCGGCGAATCAGTCCGGTCATACTCTTGGAATTGCCGGTTCATGACATCTTGCATAATGCGTTCTGCCTGTATAGACTCAGTGTTACCACCGCGACTAACCTGCTCAATCTGGTTTATCTTTTCATCTATCGTGACAGTCGGGTCAACGGCTTGTCTCATCTGCCCTGCAACACCGCCAAAACCGTTATCAGTCATCACATCGCCAACGATACCCGCACTCTCTGTTTTGATAACAGTGTATGGATTCCATTCTTGACTAACTCCAGTAGTCTCGTCTGTTATCACATCATGTATGCTACCAACAGATTGGCTTTCGCCAATAGAACCACTATCCGCGACATCATAATTGTATTGGTCAATGAGCAAAGCATCTCCCATATCATCTGATAGTATAGTCACGCCAAGCATTACAGT
>ERZ1034569.633-NODE-633-length-12629-cov-4.488627_pt1 | contig 12629 bp, 15 predicted proteins | sample MGYA00520706_ERZ1034569 | MGnify/ENA primary metagenome ERZ1034569 (study PRJEB33760, sample SAMEA4777722) | hypersaline lake metagenome | biome: hypersaline environment; feature: brines | place: Spain | collected 2014-08 | depth 0 m ...
CTCTTCACCGTTCTCTCTTAGCGCAAAGTTCCTCTTCCCGTCTTCTCTTACCATGATTTCTTACCTCCGTTGGTGAGTTTCTCAGCGTCCGACATTAAGTTAACGCCGGACCGGGGGAAAAGTTTATATGTAGGGTTTTCCGGTCAGGCTATTTTCGGCTATACAGCACCGGACAAAATCCGTCTACAGATACCTCTCGGCTACGAGTTCGGCGTTGAGGACGCTTGCACCCGCGGCGCCGCGGACGGTGTTGTGCGAGAGGCACGAGTACTTGAGGCGTCCGTCGCCGTCGTCACGGACCCGTCCCGCTACGATGGACATACCGTCGCCGGCGTTGCGGTCGAGACGGGGTTGAGGTCGGTCGTTTTCCTCACGGACGTGAATGGTCTGGTTGGGTGCGGTCGGTAGGTCGAGAGTCGTGAACTCCCGCATAGCCTCTTTCGCTTCCTCTTCCTCCACGTCGTCGTCGAACCTGCACCAGAGGTTTTCGAGGTGTCCGTCGACGGTCGGGACGCGGTTGCACGAAGCCGAGATGGAGACGTCCGCCTCCTCGACCGTTGCGCCGTCGAACTCACCGAGTATCTTGCGTGGTTCGTTCTCCATCTTCCACTCCTCGCTACCGATGTACGGGACGACGTTGTCGAGTATCTCCATGCTGGTGACACCCATGTAGCCCGCGCCGCTGACCGCCTGGAGCGTCGCGACGGTGACCTCGTTGAGACCGAGAGGGTGGAGCGCGCCGAGGGTCGGCGTCATCGTTATCGCCGAGCAGTTGGGGTTTTTGATGATGCCGCCGTCCCATCCGCGCTCGTCGCGCTGTACTTCGAGAAGTCCGAGGTGGTCGGGGTTGATCTCGGGGATCACGAGCGGCATGTCGTCTTCGAGGCGCGCCCATCCCGCGTTTGAGGCGACGATGTAGCCGTCGCGCGCGAACTCGGGTTCGACCTCCTTTGCGACGCTGGACGGCAGAGCGCTGAATACCACCTCGACGTCTTCGCCGACGGCATCCGCACCCGTCTCGCGGACGACGGTGTCGGCTACGTCTTCGGGCATCTCGTTCGGGAGCGCCCACGCAGCTGCGTCGGCGTAGGTTTCGCCCGCGCTCGTCTCACTCGCCGTGAGCGCGTCTATCTCAAACCACGGGTGGTCGCTGAGGAGCTGTATGAACCGCTGTCCCACGTTTCCTGTCGCGCCGAGTACGCCTACCTTCATGGATTGAGGTCGGCGGCGGCGGGTAAAAACAGTTTTCTTTCAGAAGACGCCGGAGAGAGACAGAACCCTGTGGACGAAGACGCCCCCGAGCGCAACGACAAGCGCCGGCACGAGGGCCGACTCGACGCCTCCGCCGTCGCGGAGCGTGAGGAAAACACCGAGCGCAGCCGTGAACACGGAAGCGACGAACAGACGTCCCTTTTCTGCGGTCGCCGCCTCGTGCCACCCTTCGGCGTCGGAGCGCTCGCACGAGCGACCACCACGTCTCGCTATGAGACACCAGTAGAGACGGTAGAGAAAGCCCGCGACCGGGACGTAGTCTACGACGTTGGCGCGCCCCCAGTCGCGGTTCTCGACTTCCATCCGGCTACAGGATATCGTCTAACTCGGGTAGGTCCTCGTCGTCGTCGAGGTCCTCTACCTCCGCACCTATCTCTTCGAGTTCGTCGTCGTCGAGTTCGCCGAGGTCCTCGTCGAACTCGTCCTCGAACTCGTCTTCGAAGCTCTCGCCCTCGGATCCATCCATCTCTTCCTCTATCTCTTCGACCTCCGTGACCGACAGAGGGATGTCGGACAGGAGCTGACCTATCTCCTTGCGTGCGACGCGCGAGGCGTGTTCCTCGCTCTCTATGTTGAACACCTTCATCTCGAGTTCGAGCGCAACCAAGCCTTCGTCGGCGGCTATGAAAGCCGGAGGGAGCTCCTCGCCGCTCGGGGAGGTGCGTGTCCCTGTGTTTATCTCGACGTAGTTGAGGTCGGGGTTGAGCATCTCCCCTATCTTGCTTATAGCGATCCTGATCGCCTCGTCCTCTGTCTCAACGTCGTAAACCGGTACCGCGGCTTCGACTACTACTCTACAGTTCATCTCAGCCGAAAAATCGTTCCGTCGGTGTAAAAAGTTTGCGTTCAGGTCGAAGATTTTATGCTCATCATCCCCGTAAGCCGACGTGATGAGTGATTTTGACGAGCTTCTGAGCGACGACGTCGTACAGGCGTACCTCGCAGAGGTCGTCGGTGCCGAAGGTATGCCGGTGGCGATGAACCCCGTCGAGGACGAAATCGTGGACGAAGACCTCGCCGAGAAGCTCGACCTCGACCCCAAGGTGGTACGACGGACGCTTTTCATACTGTACGAAAACGACCTCGCTTCCTACCGCCGCGACCGAGACGAGGAAAGCGGCTGGTACACCTACCTGTGGAGCTTCGAGTACGACAACATCCCCGATAAGCTAAACGACGAGATGCGCAAGCTACGCGACTCCTTGGAAGACCGTCTCGAGTACGAGCGCACCCACGAGTTCTACATCTGTGAGGTCGACGGCATCCGTTTCGAGTTCGAGGAGGCGATGGACCTATCATTTAATTGTCCCGAGTGCGGTGCCGACCTCGAACCCATGGACAACGACGACCTCGTAGAAGCGATGGACGAACGCCACGGTGAACTCGTTGAGGAACTGGGGAAGGTGGAGGGATGAGAAAGGTTCTGAACGCGAAGATATACGTCGCAGGCGAGGCACGAGAACGGTCACTCGACTCTGCACGCGGTGTCATCGGGGACCGTGTCGGGGAACTCGACTTCGAACACGAGGTCCGGTTGCGCGACGACGGCCGTCTGGAGGTAAGCGGGGTCGGTGAGGACGCCGAGGCGGCGCTTTCCCTGCTCGTTGAAGAGTTCGGCGAGTACACGACGGAACCGCGTGACGGAGAAACCTACATCGGTACCCTCGAAGGATGGGGCGAGGACGGCTTCGTCGTCGATGTCGGTGTCGACTTACGTATCCCACCGGAGGGCCTCGAGGACCTCGGGCGCGGGGACGCCGATGCGGTGCGTGAACGTTACGGTCTGGTACAACACACGCCGCTGGAGGTCGTCGTCGGGGACCCGCCCCGTCTGTCGGACGGACAGGTCGATGAACTCTGGTCGTGGCGCAAGGGCGAGACAGGACGCCTCAACGTCAACTCCTGCACGCGCGCCGAGGTGCGTGCGACGGTGAACCGCGCGGGACACGCAGACGACATCGTGACCGTCGAGCGCCTCGGTCTCCTCGAACAGAGCGTCGTCTGTGCGCCCGGCACGGACCCGCCGGGTCTTCTCGCCAGTGTCGGAAAGTATCTGGAGGGCGAGATGAAATGCGTCGTCGTGTAGCGTTCGCCCTCGTTGTCGTCGCAGCCGTTTCGCTAACGGGCTGTCTGTCACCTCTGCCACAGGAGGGTGAGGTCGAGTACGGCGACCGCTGGAACACCTCCGAAGACGTAACCTACTACCTAGAAGGCGACACCTTTACCGCCGTCGTGCAGGTAGGAAGCCTCAATGGTTCGGAGTTCGAGGTATGGGAGCGGGACCCGTTCGGAGGCGACAACCCCGTACAGCTCGCAGGGGTTCGTTTCAGAAACAACGGTAACGTCACCAACGTCACCGAGGTCGATACGTCGGGCGACCGCACCGTCGTCGAACTACCCGCAGAGGAAGGGCGCCTCGCCTACGTCGCAGAAAAAAGCGGCACCTCGTTCACGCATCCATCGACCGTTTCGGGGAGCGTCGCCGTCCATCTCCCGCCGGGTACTGACGCACGGAACTTCTTCCTGGGACGTGTCTCCCCGGGGGGCTACAACGTTACCTCCGAACAGCCCTTCGTCGCACGCTGGAGCGGTCTCGAACGCGGTAGGTACGTCACCGTCGAGTACTACCAACGCGGTTATCCGTACGTTCTCATAGGGGTCCTCGTGGTCCTTCTCATCGCCGCCGTTGCCGTCGTCCTCTACTACAGAAAACGCCTCGAAAAGATGGAGGAGAAACAGGTCGGTCCTTGAGTCTGCCTACTTTTTTTCGAGCTCCACAAGGCTCAACGAACGGTTGTAGTGACAGTCCACAGGGTTGTCCCCGACGACCTCGTTTATTGTGTATGTCTCCCCGAAGTCGAACCCGTCGGGGACACAGAACTTGTACGCGGGGCAGTCGGTGCGGTCGCAGGCGTCTTCCTCTATTGTGACGTCGGACCCTTCGAACGCCTTCTTCGAAGGGACCTGCGCGAGAACAGGGGACTCGGCGACATCGACCGCGCGCACGCCTCCGTCGTGTACAGCACAGTCGAGCTCCTGGCCCCCGTCGCGTACGTCCATTATGCGGTAACGGACGCCTTCGTCGAGGTTCAGGCAGTTGTCGCTGTGTGGACAGTCCTCGCAGGCCTCAGTTCCTCCACGGAATACGAACTCCTGACCGACATCGGCGAGTGAAGTTCCGATGAGCGTGATGGATGTGGATGAGTCTGACATTATGTGTCGGGCTAAGGGACGGACGCTCATATGCCTTTCGTGGTAGGCGTCGGAGGCGGTAGTCTTAAATTCGGCACCTCCGTTGGTCAACGAAATGACGGACGCGTTCGGCAAGTCGAAGTGGATAAACCTGCCGCGGAACGTGGTCGTGGGCCACGACGTCCTCAAAGAGGTGCCCGACGTCTTGGAGACGCGTCTCGGATTCGAGCGCGCTCTCGTCGTGACATCCCCGACGACGCGCGACGTGGCGGGCGATGAGGTCGCGACACACATCAAGGACGACGGACTAGCCGTCGAGACGGTGGTGGTTGAGAAGGCAGGGTTCGGAGCCGTCGAGCACACCACCTCCGTTGCGGAGGAGTTTGACGCCGATGTCCTCCTCGGGGTCGGCGGGGGTGTGCCGATAGACACAGCGAAGGTCTCCGCCGACGAGGTCGGCGCCCCCTACGTCAGCGTCCCCACCGCAGCTTCACACGACGGTATCACGTCGTCGCGTGCCTCGGTGCCCGACGGAAACCGACGCCACTCGGTCGAAGCGAGCGCCCCTCTCGGCGTCGTCGCCGACACGGGCGTCCTTGCCGACGCACCCTTTCGGCTCACTGCGAGCGGATGCGCCGACATAATCTCGAACTACACCGCCGTGCTTGACTGGCGCCTCGCGCGGCGCCTACAGAACGCCTACTACAGCAGGTACGGCGGTGCCCTGAGCGAGATGACCGCCGAGATACTGGTCGAAAACGCAGACTCCATCCGGCCCGGGTTCGAGGAAAGCACCTGGGTGGTAGTCAAGGCGCTGGTCTCCTCGGGCGTGGCGATGTCCATCGCGGGTTCGTCACGTCCCGCAAGCGGCGGCGAACACAAGTTCTCCCACGCCCTCGACCGTATCGACGGCGACCGCGCCTTACACGGCGAACAGTGCGGAGTCGGTTCCATAATCACGATGTACCTACACGGCGGCGACTGGCGCTCGATACGCGATGCCCTCGATACCATAGGCGCACCAACCACAGCCGAGGAACTGGGTTTCTCGACCGGCGAGGTCGTCGACGCGCTCGTGCGGACCGAGGAGATACGTCCCGAAAGGTACACCGTCCTGACGGGAATAACGCAGGACGCGGCGCAAAACGCCGTAGAAGAGACAGGCGTCGTCTAGACCAGCCGGAAGTGGTCCTGCTCAGGCTCTATCAGCTCACCGCGACGGCGTAGGTCGTCTATCTCCTCACGTGTCTTTTCCGGACTCATGTCGTGTTCCTCCGCGAGTTCGATAATCTCATCCAACGAAGCCTTGCCGTCGTCGCTGTCCTCGCTGACGACGCTGATTATCTCTTTGATCCCTTTGATACGGTCACGCTGGGTCTGGGAGGTCCCCGACTCGATTACGTCGATGTCGAACTCCCCCGTCTCGGGGTCGCGTCCGACCTGGTCGAGGGACGCCGTCGTGACCTCTATGGCGCGTTCGGCGTCACGCATCTCGACCTTGTCGCTGATGCGGACGCGGGCGCTTGCCTCGGCGAGACGGACGAGCGCCTCTAGTTTGCGCGCAGTCACGGGTACGGCGTCGCCGTCGCCGCCTTGGGAGCGCATGTCGACGTAGAAGTCCTCTATGCGTTCACGCGCCTCATCGGTCATCGTCGGGTTGCACTCACGGCGCGCGTACGCGACGTACTTACGCAGGAGTTCGGGCTCTATGTCGGGCTCTATGTCGCGCATCTCCTCGCCGGCGTCTTCGCCCGAGGCCGCGACCTCGCCCGCGTAGTTGGTCTGTAGGATGTGTTGGGCGAGGTTTGCGTCTTCTTCCTCGCTGGGGTTGTCGGTGACGGTGAATATCAGGTCGAAACGCGATATGAGGGCGGGTTCGAGGTCTATCTGTTCGGCGATGCCTTCGTACTCGTCGAACCTCCCGTACTTGGGGTTCGCGGCACCGAGGAGCGAGCACCGCGACTTGAGGGTCGCGTTTATGCCTGCCTTCGCTATCGAGACCTGCTGTTGTTCGAGCGCCTCGTGGAGGGCGCTACGGTCGTTCTGGTCCATCTTGTCGACCTCATCGACACACGCGATTCCTTTGTCGGCGAGGACGAGCGCACCCGCTTCGAGCGTCCATTTGCCGTCGCCGAAGTCGTCCTGTACCGCCGCGGCGGTGAGACCCGCTGATGTCGCGCCCTTGCCGCTGGTGTAGATTCCGCGGGGGGCTATCTTCTGTGCGTACTGGAGAAGCTGGGACTTACCCGTACCCGGGTCCCCGACGAGGAGTATGTGCATGTCTCCGCGTATCCGTGTGCCGTCGGGGAGGTCTTTTTTGACGCCTGCAAAAAGCTGTAGGATCATGGCGAGTTTCTCCTCCTCGTAGCCGTGTATCGACGGCGCGAACGAGTCACGTATCTTTTCGTACAGGTTGGGCGAGGATGCTATCTCGCGTATTGACTCCTCGTCCTCTTCCGTGATCTCGAAGTCCTCGAAGTCCTGGTCCTCTATCTCGACGTTGTTCCCTTCGATAAAGATCTCGAAAGTCGTTGAGCCGTCGTCGGGTATCGCACGCAGAACACCGGTCGCGGTCACGCGGTCACCGGGTGATACCTCTCCTGTGATGTCGCCCTCTATGTTTACGTCTATCTTCTGTGGTGTCTGTCCGCCGCGTAGACCCTCGGGGGACTCCTGTACGCGTAGCTTCTGTGCGTCGACGAAGTCGCTCTGGTCTTCGAGGAGACGGAACGGTCCTTGCCGCTCGCACCCGCGGCACTGGTGGGGTTCGGAAAACTCCTGACCCGACTGCTCGACCGTCGTGAGGGTGCCGCACCGCTGGCACTCGAAGGCGGCTTCGAGGACCTTCGGACGTACCTCTGTCGCTTTGCGCACTATACCTTCGACCGCTATGAGCTTGTTGACGTCGTCGGACCGTATCGAACGTATGCCCGTCTTCGGATAGAACTCAGAGAAACGGACCGGTGCCGATTCGAGCGAGACGTCCGCGGCGATGTCGAAGTCTCCGAGGGCGTCTTTTGCGGCACTGCGCGTCTCGTCGGGGTGTAGGACGAGGTCGTCGGCGAGGTCGGGGTCGTACTTTTCGACGTCGCCGTAGTCGACGACGAGGGACGATTTTTCGCCCTGTGCGACCTTGCCTATCTCGTTTTTGTAGTACCGCCGGTAGAACTCACCCCAGCGTTCCTTTGGTTCTCCTTCCGCAGCCATCGGGTAGGTGGGCTACGGACGGGGCGTGTAAAAGGTTAGCTATCGTTCTCGTCGCCGTCCGCCTCGAAGCCGCCTTTGGTCTCCTCGGGGTTGAAGTTCTCCTTCGTCTCCTCGGGGTTGAAGTCGTCGTCCATCTCCTCTACGACCTCGTCGGGGTCGCGTATGTCGGTCGGGTCTGCGCCTTCTTTGACCGCCTGTGCGCGTTCCTCCATCTTCTGTACGTCCATCTCTGCCTCTTCGTCTATCTGTCCTAGAATCTCTTCTATGTCATCCAACCCGATTAGCTCGCGGGTCTCGTCGTCGAAGTCGAGGCTGTCGAGGGTCATCTCGCCGTCCCCGAGCGAGGCGTCTCCGCCGGTGAGGTGCTTGCCGTACCGCGAGACGAGGGAGGTCAGTTCCTGCGGAAGCACAAATGTGTTCGACTCGCCCTCGCCGACCCTTTCGAGTGTCTCCATCCCTTTCTCTATGACGGCGCGTTCTCCCATCGATTCGGCGGACTTCGCACGCAGGACCGTCGAGATTGCGTCACCTTGGGCCTCTAGTATCTGGCTCTGTTTTTCACCCTGGGCGCGTATGATGTTTGCCTGCTTGTCACCCTGTGCCTGTTCGACCGCCGACCGGCGTTCACCCTGTGCTTCTAGAATCATAGCACGGCGGCGGCGCTCGGCGCTCGTCTGTTGTTCCATGGCGTCTTGGACGTCGGCGCTCGGTTTGACCTCACGCACCTCGACGGACTCGACGCGTATACCCCATGCATCCGTCGCCTCGTCGAGTTCCTGGCGTATCTGGGCGTTTATCTGCTGGCGCTTGTTGAGCGTGTCGTCGAGTTCCATGTCACCGATGACGCTACGGAGCGTCGTCTGTGCGAGGTTCGAGACGGCGTTGCGGTAGTTGTCGACCTCGAGGAACGCCTTCTTTGCGTCCATCACCTTCATGTAGACGACGGCGTCACAGGTGACAGGGGAGTTGTCGCGCGTAATCGCTTCCTGTCGGGGCACGTCGACGGTCTGTGTGCGCATGTCGAAGGTGTAGGTGTTGTTGACAAACGGCGGTACGAAGTTGATACCCGGGTCCAGGAGGCGGCGGTACTCACCGAAGACGGTCAGGGCGCGTTTCTCGTACGCCTGTACGATCTCTACGGACTGCCACAGCCCTATCAGAATCAGTACGAGTGCGATAACTACGACGCTGTTTGGTATGAACGGCACCACCTGTAAGGTGTGTGCTAACATGCCCCGACGTTGGGGCGCCCGGGTTAACTATCTGCCGGTGAACCGTCGTCGTCCTCGCTTGCGTCGTGGGAACTACCACCCTCAACGGGCTCTACCTGCAGAACATTACCCCCTCCGGGGTCGACGACGCGGACGCGTGTACCCTCGGGTATGTCGTCGCCTGTCGCGGACCGCGCTACGAAGTTAGGATTAAACCCCCCGGAGTCGAGCTTTACCTCACCGTCTTGGGTCGTGACACGCCTTTCGACGATACCCCTCTTTCCTCGAAGAGAGTCCGAAACGCTGGTCTGGTCGCCGCGTTCCCCGTAGAAGTCGAACTTCTTGAACCCGGCAAAGGCAACGGCGCCGTAGACACCTGTCAGGACGGTGAGCGGGAGCAGACCGTCGAACCCGAAAAGCTGTCCCGTTATGCCTGCACTCATGACCCCGACCCCGAGAACCATCAGCGTTCCCCCGGGAACGAGTGCCTCACCGAGGAGTAAAAAGAGACCGATGAATGCAAAGATAACGGACAGTTCGAACTGGGGAAGGAACGACTCGATTATCTCGACCATTACAGGAGGTTGTCGGGAGACGACAAAAAGCTTGTCCGGGCTTCAGTCGATGAGGTCCGCGTCGTCTTCAACGACGACGTCGGCAGGACACGGCAGCTTTGTGTAGGCGCGTCGGAGAGAGTCCTTTGCAACCTCGAACTCCTCTTTGCTCTCAGAGACGCGCGCGGTGAATATCTTCTGTCCGTCATCGACACGCGCCGCGGTGCCGACGGGCTTGCCGAAGGACTGACGCATCCCGTCCGAGACGCGGTCCGCACCCGCACCGGTCGCCTGCTTGTTCTCGCGTATGACGTGGTGGGGATGGACGCGGAGCTTCATCTTGTAGTTTTCCTCGCCTATCTCCTTTATCATGTTGCTGTTGGCTGCGACGCGTGCGGATTCGAGCGCCGAGTGCCGTATCTGACACGCCTCTGCAGCGTTGAGCGAGACGAAGACGGGGTACTCCTCTACGTCCGCACCGAGGTCACCCATGTCGAACTGGGTTATCTTCGAGCCCGGTACTCCGCTTATGTACTCGCGCCTTGTGTACGCCTTCTCATCGACGTCCCGGTACATGCTACCCGGTTTTTTTCCCATGGTTGTTGATCCTTGACCGTTCGCGGACATAAGCCTGACGTTACGGAGCCACCGAACCCGGATTACCCGTCGGGGTGGCCGTCTAACCCCTCGACGAGAGGTTCGTGCCGGACCTCATAGACGAGGAGCCCGAGCGTGATACGGAGGAGCAAGGGCACGACGACGGCCATGAAAGCCGCGACCCATACGTGGAACTCAAAGCCGCGGGCGAAAAGAGAGACTGAGAGAAGGACCGCGAAGGCGTTGAGGACGCGGCCCGTCCTCTCGGATTGGTCCGCTGTTATCTCACCAATCAAGACATTTACGGTACGAGGTGCACGAATTTAAGGGTTTGCCCGTAAAGCGCACTTTACTTCTCTGAGGGGTACCACGCAAGTGGATGGTCGAGTTCGAGACGTACACGGACCTCATCACCAACGTCGAAGCTCTCGGTGTGGTTGTGCATGCAGTGGACCGAATCCCCGGTGCCGAGTTCGACGCGGTAGGTGAAGGAAGGACCGTCGTACCTACGGTGTATGATGCGTCCGTCTGGGTCACCGTCGGGCGGCAACGCATTCGCGTCGTCGGGACGGACAAGGACATCGACTTCCGCCCCCTCGTACTCCGCTGTCAGGCCCTCTATGTGTGCCATTCCGACGGTTCCGAGCGGCGTCTCGACGCCTTCTTCGGTCACGGTTCCCGAGACGAAACTCGCGTGCCCGAGGAAGTCAGCGACAAAACGCGACTCAGGGGTCTGGAACACCTTCTCCGGGTCGCCGACCTGTTCGAGACGTCCGTCGTTCATAACGCCGACGCGGTCGCTGATGGAAAGCGCTTCCTCCTGGTCGTGGGTGACCGAAACCGTGGTAACGTCTGCTTCCTTCGTGATCCGACGCACCTCCTCGCGCATACGGACACGGAGACCGACGTCGAGGTTCGAGAAGGGTTCGTCGAGGAGAAGAACGTCGGGTTCGGGTGCTAGAGAACGTGCGAGAGCGACGCGTTGGCGCTGTCCGCCGGAAAGCTGGTCGGGCTTTTTCTCGCGGTGTTTTTCGAGACCCACGAGTTCGAGCATCTCGTTGACGCGTCCGGCGTCGTCGCCGTCGAGTCCGAAGGCGACGTTTTCCTCGACTGTCATGTGTGGGAAAAGGGCAAACTCCTGGAAGACGAGTCCGACGTCACGGTCCTCGGGCTTTACCGTGTCCCCGTTCCCCGCGACCGACGACCCTGCTATGCGCACCTCTCCGTCGTCGGGGGTTTCGAGGCCCGCGACAAGGCGTAGTGTCGTCGTCTTGCCGCATCCGCTCGGACCGAGGAGGGTCAGGAACTCGCCGTCCCGAACACGTATCGAGAGGTCCTCGACGGCGGGTTCACCGTTGTACGCCTTTGTGACGCCGTCGAGTTCGAGAACGTTGTGGCGCGTCGCGGCTTCACTCATCGTTGGATATACTTTAGGTAGCCCTAATGTACCTTGCCATCTCGGCGCGCGTCCGGTGGTATTACACGGCACCGACGCGTACCCCCGTTGTATGAGAGTCGCCGCGGACGTCATGAACGGCGAGACTCACGAGGTCGAACTCCCCGAAGGAGCGACATACGCGCGCCTTCTCGATGAGATAGGAGAGAACCCCGAGGCGGCGGTCGTGGTCGTAGACGGGCGCCCCGTTCCCGAGGACGCAACCGTCGAGGCGGACGAAGTCGAGGTGATGAGGACGGTGTCGGGCGGAAGATGAAAAACGCACGCGTCGCCTTCGCCGTCTTCTTCTTTGTTCTCGCGGTTCCTGCCGTGGTCGGGGCCGCCGGGGCTACGGAGAACCGCGTGCACATCGACGGCGGAACCGTTGAGGGCGAGGTGAGCTTCGAACTCACGTCCGATGAGCCCCTCAACTACTGGGACGTAGGTGTCGAACTCCCCGACGGGGCACGCGTCGAAGCCGTCGAGGACAGCCAAGGGACCGTTGGCGATTATGCCGTAGAAGACGGAAACCTGGAGTTCCGCACCAACACAGGCGTCGCACGCCGGAGCGAGACCGTCACCGTTGAGTACGTCGTCGGTGACGCGACGGTGGAGACGTACGCCGACGGGAGCCTGCGCGTCGTCGAAGTCGGTCTCGTCGGGTTCGGGACCGGAACTGCGGACGTAGGGACGACCGCCCGCATAACAGCCGAGGAGACGGTCTTTTCGGCGTCACCCGATGCCTCCTTCAGTCTCGAAGCCACCGGGGACGAGGCCGTCTACACGGGTAACGGCGCGACGACCGTCCGTGTAGCAGTGGGTGAGGCGGGCACCGGCTACGAAAACTACGCGGTCTTCGGCGAGGCTAACCTTACCGAGGCGGACGAGGTCTACGACGTCGTTCCGGCGGCTTTTGGCTTCGAACCGCCGGCGTACAAACACCCCGTCGTCGTTGTGACCGACCGGAGGTACGACGAGGTAGCCGAAGGTTGGAGCGAGGGACAGTACCGCCCAGGCGGTGTTATACTGTTGCGGGGGTCGGCTTCGGACGATGTAGGGACGGTGCTACACGAGACCGCCCACGCTTACAACTCAAAGGCGCTTGCATGGACCGACGAAACCGTAGGCTGGTTCGAGGAGGGTACTTCGAGGTACATCGAG
>ERZ1034569.634-NODE-634-length-12624-cov-8.490811_pt1 | contig 12624 bp, 10 predicted proteins | sample MGYA00520706_ERZ1034569 | MGnify/ENA primary metagenome ERZ1034569 (study PRJEB33760, sample SAMEA4777722) | hypersaline lake metagenome | biome: hypersaline environment; feature: brines | place: Spain | collected 2014-08 | depth 0 m ...
TGCCGAACGGCCAGGACCAGCTGTTCATCGGCCTCCACCTCGTCCACGAGGTGACCAGTCCGCAGGCGTTCGGCATGCTCCGCGAGCGCGACCTGGAGGTCGCGCGGTCGGACCTGACCCACGCCACGGTCGACCACATCGTCCCGACGGCGGACCAGTCGCGCCCGTACAGCGATGACGCCGCCGAGGAGATGATGAGCGAGCTGGAGGAGAACGTCCGTGACGCGGGCATCGAGTTCAACGACCCGACCACCGGCAACCAGGGTATCGTCCACGTCATCGGGCCGGAGCAGGGCATCACCCAGCCCGGCAAGACCATCGTCTGCGGTGACTCCCACACCTCGACGCACGGCGCCTTCGGCGCGCTGGCCTTTGGCATCGGGACCTCGCAGATCCGCGACGTCCTGGCCACCCAGACCGTCGCGATGGAGAAGCAGCAGGTCCGGAAGATCCAGGTCGACGGCGAACTCGGGGAGGGCGTCGAGGCCAAGGACATCGTCCTCGAGATCATCCGCCGCCTGGGCACCGAGGGCGGCGTCGGCTACGTCTACGAGTACGCCGGCGAGGCCATCGAGGATCTGGGCATGGAGGGTCGGATGTCCATCTGCAACATGTCCATCGAGGGTGGCGCCCGTGCGGGGTACGTCAACCCGGACGGGACCACCTACGACTGGCTCCGCGAGACGGACTACTTCCAGGAGCACCCCGAGGAGTTCGACGAACTGATGCCGTACTGGGAGTCCATCCGGAGCGATGACGACGCGGAGTACGACGACGTGGTCACTATCGACGCCTCGGAGCTGGACCCCGTCGTCACCTGGGGTACCACGCCCGGGCAGGGTGTCGGCATCCACGACCCCATCCCCGAACCGGAGGCGCTGGCCGCGGACAAGCAGGACACGGCCCGGCGCGCCCAGAAACACATGCGCGTTGAGCCCGGCGAGACGATGGCGGGGTACGACATCGACGTCGCCTTCCTGGGCTCCTGTACGAACGCACGGCTCCCGGACCTGCGCCGCGCGGCGCGGGTCGTGAAGGGCCGCGAGGTCGCCGACGACGTCCGTGCGTTCGTCGTCCCCGGCAGCCAGCGCGTCCAGCGCGCCGCCGAGGCGGAGGGGCTGGCCGATATCTTCCGCGAGGCCGGCTTCGACTGGCGGAACGCGGGCTGCTCGATGTGTCTCGGGATGAACGAGGACCAGCTGGAGGGTGACGAGGCCTGTGCCTCCTCCTCCAACCGGAACTTCGTCGGCCGGCAGGGCAGCAAGGACGGCCGGACCGTCCTGATGAACCCCCGGATGGTGGCCGCCGCGGCGGTCACCGGCGAGGTAACCGACGTCCGCGACCTGAGGGAGGTGACCATCGCATGAGCGACCCCACCGAGGAGATCCCGGAGGTCGACCACGTGACGGGGACCGGCATCCCCGTCCGCGGGAACGATATCGACACGGACCAGATCATCCCGGCGCGGTTCATGAAGGTCGTCACCTTCGACGGCCTCGGCCAGTTCTCCTTCTTCGACCTGCGGTTCGACGACGACGACAACGAGAAGGACCACCCCATGAATGAGGAGCGGTTCGGGGACGCGAACGTCATGGTGGTCAACAACAACTTCGGCTGTGGCTCCTCCCGGGAGCACGCCCCGCAGGCGCTGATGCGCTGGGGCATCGACGCGCTCATCGGCGAGGGGTTCGCCGAGATCTTCGCGGGTAACTGCCTCGCGCTCGGCATCCCCACGCTGACCGCCGACCACGAGACGATCAACGACCTGCAGCAGTGGGTCGACGACAACCCCGACGGGGAGATCGAGATCGACGTGGCCGCCGAGACGGTGCGCTACGGCGGCCGGGAGGTCGGCGTCACCGTCGACGACGCCCAGCGGAAGGCGCTGGTCGACGGCATCTGGGACACCACCGCGCTGATGAAGGCCAACGAGCGGTCCATCGCCGAGACGGCGGCGAACCTGCCCTACGCCACGGGCAACTGACCGCTCCGCGCCGGCACGCCGCGAACGGCTGTTTCCAAAGAGGCCTCGGCTCTCTATCGATATGATAGCGCTACGGATCGACGTAGCGATATCTCCGACGGACGGTGCGTCCCGTACGAATATACGCCCCGGCTCCGTCCGCCGGTCGAACGGGACGAACGCGATGGGGTTCCTACCCGGCCCCCGGCGGGCGGGCCCTCCCGGTCTCACTCCGGTGTCGCCCGGATGACGACCTGTCCGACCTTCTCGCCCCGGTAGTGTCCCGGCGCGGTCGCCAGGGTGACGGGTTTGATCTTGCCCTCGACTGTCCGGACGCGGTACTCGATCTCCGGGGCGGCCTCGCCCTCCAGGATGCGGTTCTCGAACCGCTCGACTGCCTGCTCCCGGTCCTCCGGATGGAGGAATGAGACCATGGGCTCGCCGGCCAGGTCGCCCATGCAGTCGCCCCCCAGGAACGCGATGGCGGCACCGTTGGCGTAGCGGAGCCGCCGGTCCCGGCCGAACAGGAGGACGGGGACCGGCGCGGTGTCGACGAGGTTGTGGTAGCGCTCCTCGGTGCGGTACCGGTCGACCGCGTCCCGGACGCGCTTGGCGAGCATCTCGTAGCAGTCCTGGCCGCTTCCCTTCTGGAGGTAGTCGCTGACGCCCGCCGAGATGGCCTCGCTGGCGATCTCCTCGCTCCCCTTCCCGGTGAAGAGGATGAACGGGAGGTCCGGGTACGTCTCCCGGACGGCCGCCAACAGCTCCAGGCCGTCCCGCCCCGGCATGTCGTAGTCGCTCACCACGCAGTCGACCGGCTCCTCCGCGAGCCGTGCGAGCGCCGCGTCGGCGTCCCCTGCGGTGACGATTTCGATGCCGTCGGTCACCGTCCGGAGCATCTCCGCCGATAGGTCGGCGAACGTCCCATCGTCCTCGACGTGGAGCACGGTGATTCCCCCCGCACGGGCGCTATCCATCGTTGCGGGGTCTTCCTCGCACAGATGTATACGTGTAGCGGCCATCGACCGACATCTCGTAGCCCGCTACCGTCGTTCGACGTCACGCTCCTCGGCCGCCGTCGCGCGGACCGACACCCTCTTTCGCCGGCCGTACCCACTGACGGGCATGACAACCGATATCGTCGTCATCGAGGGTGATGGCATCGGACGGGAGGTCGTACCGGCCGCGGTCGAGGTGCTCGAGGCCGTGGACGCCGACTTCACGTTCACCCACGCCGAGGCCGGCGACGCCGTCCTCGCCGAGACCGGCGAGGCGCTGCCACGGGAGACGTACGACGCCGTCCAGGCGGCCGATGCGACGCTGTTCGGTGCCGCCGGCGAGACGGCCGCCGACGTCATCCTCCCGCTCCGGGAGGCCGTCGGCTCGTTCGTCAACGTCCGGCCCGCGCGGGCCTACCCGGGCGTCGACGCGCTCCGCCCGGAGACGGACGTGGTCTTCCTCCGGGAGAACACGGAGGGCGTCTACGCCGGCCACGAGGACCGGCTCTCCGATGACCTCTCGACGCTGACCCGCGTCACGACCACCTCGGCCTCCGAGCGGCTGGCCCGCTTCGCCTGCGACTACGTCGAGGAACGCGACATGGACGGCTTCCAGGTCGCACACAAGGCCAACGTGATGCGCGAGACCGACGGCCGCTTCCGGGACGCCGTGGTCGGGGTCGCCGAGGCCCGCGGCCTCGACGCCGACGGGGTGCTGATGGACGCGTTCGCGACGCGGTTGCCGCTCGACCCGACCGCGTTCGACGTGGTCGTCTGTCCGAACCTCGCGGGCGACGTGCTCAGCGACCTCGCTGCCGGCCTGGTCGGCGGCCTCGGCCTGCTCCCGTCGGCCAACATCGGCGCCGACAACGCCCTCTTCGAACCGGTCCACGGCACCGCCCCCGACATCGCCGGCCAGGGCGTCGCCAACCCCGCCGCCACCATCGTCTCGGCGGCGATGCTGCTCGAACACCTCGGCCACGACGAGGCCGGCGCCGCGGTCCACGCCGCCGTCGAGGGCGTGCTCGCCGACGGGCCCCGGACGCCCGACCTCGGCGGCGACGCCAGCACCGAGGACGTGACGGCGGCGGTGCTGGAGCGGTTGTAGCCGGCCGCGATTCTCCCCGTCACGGGCCTACTCGTCGAGGTAGGCCTCGCGGATCTCGACCCACCGGCCGCTCGTCTCGAGATACTCCTGCAGTTCGACCGCATAGGCGTCGGCCAGCCGCTCTGCCTCCTGGAGCTGTTCCTCGTCGATCCCCTCCGCGCTGTCGCCGCCGAACCCGAGCGCGTTCTTGATGTTGTCGACCAGCCCACCGCTGCCACCGTTGCTGGGCTCCTGCCCGCTCGCCATCGCCGCCTGGGCCTCGCGAGCGCGCTCGAGTTCCGGGATGACGTCACGGAGGCTCTCCGTGTCCGCCACCAGTTCGGCCGCCTCCGTGTCGGCCGCGTTCTCGATGTCGAACTCGACGGCGGTCATCACGAGCCCCCACTCCTGCCGGGAGAACACCGACCGGTCGATCTGGCTGGTGAACTCACTATCGACGGCCATGCGTGCCCCGACGATGCGGTCGGACCACTCCCGCTCGCCCGGGTCGTCATCTGACATGCTGAACTGTTGGACGGTCCGCACAATCAGCGTTGTCCCCCGTCCGGGGACGACTGCCCGCGCACACTCACCACCCATGGGGGTTTCCCCGCCCCTGTTCGTCAACGGGCGATTCATCGACGAGAGTACGGCGATTGTCGACGAGAAGCGGATATTATCCCGGAACGTCGCTGGTATCAGCGGTATCCGGAGGATAACTGTCGGGGCGGCTGCCGGCTCGGCCCGCGTGGCCTCGGGCGGACCGCTACGGGAACGGGCCGCTCAGTGGAACGCGATGGGCGTGCCGGCCGTGTCGTCGTCCCGGTCGATCTTCTCCATCGCGTCCTCGAAGTCGACCATCCGGACCTGGGTGCGGTCGTCACGGATGGCGAACATGCCGGCCTCGGTGGAGAGTGACTCCAGCTCGGCGCCGGTGTAGCCCTCGGTGGTGTCGGCGAGCGCCGCGAGCTCGACGTCGTCGTCGAGGCTCATCTCGCGAGTGTGGATCCTGAGGATCTCCGTCCGACCCTCGTCGTTGGGCTCGGGCACCTCGATGAGGCGGTCGAAGCGGCCGGGCCGGAGGATGGCGCGGTCGAGCATGTCGAAGCGGTTGGTCGCCGCGATGATGGAGATGTTCCCGCGCTCGTCGAAGCCGTCCATCTCGGAGAGCAGCTGCATCATCGTCCGCTGGACCTCGGCGTCGCCGGAGGTCTTCGACTCCGTCCGCTTCGAGGCGATGGCGTCGATCTCGTCGATGAAGATGATGGCGGGCTGGCGCTCCTCGGCCAGCTCGAACAGGTCCCGGACGAGCCGGGCCCCTTCGCCGATGAACTTCTGGACGAGCTCGGAGCCGGCCATCTTGATGAAGGTGGCGTCGGTCTGGTTGGCGACGGCCCGGGCCAGCATCGTCTTGCCGGTGCCCGGCGGGCCGTGCAGCAGGACGCCGGTCGGCGGCTCGATGCCGACGGTGTCGAACACCTCGGGGTTGGTCAGGGGGTCCTCGACGGCCTCCCGGACCTCCGTGATCTGGGAGTCGAGTCCGCCGATGTCGGCGTAGGTCACCGACGGCGAACTGTCGATTTCCATGGCCTGTGCCCGGGCGTCCTTCTCGGTGTCGAGCACCGTCTGGATGGCAAAGGAGTCGTTGATGGCGACGCGGTCGCCGGCTTCGAGTTTGTCGGCCAGGCGCGGCGAGACGTCGGTCAGCACCTCCTGGTTGTTGCCGTGCTGCTTGAGGACGACCTCGTCGTCGGCGATCTCCTCGACGGTCGCGAGATAGAGCGAGGAGGTCTTGAGCGCCTCGTTCTCCCGCTGGAGCTTGTCGACCTCCTCCCGGAGGTCGGACTGTCGGTCACGGGCCGCGTCGAGCTGGCTGGTCAGCTCCTGGTGAACGCGGGTGACCTCGGCGAAGTGGTCCTCGAGTGCGGCCAATCGCTCGTCGGGCCCCATCTCCGGGTCCAGGTCGAGCGTCGGTTGATCAGGTAGTGAGGGACTACGCGACATCTGGTAATGAAAAGTTGGGCGCGCTGCCTAGAAGTGTCTTTGGGTCGCTACAAGCTCACACGGCCACCGCGGATGGCGGAATCGCCCGGCTGGACCGCCGCTCCCCGCCGGTTCGACCCTACACCAGCCCCTCGAACTCGGCCACGAGGTCGCCGTAGGCGTCGATGGCCTGCTCGACGGGGGCGGGCGAGGCCATGTCCACGCCGGCGCCCCGCAGGAGCTCCAGCGGGTACTCCCGGGAGCCCTTCGCGAGGAACTCGCGGTAGTCCGCGGCGGCGGGTTCGCCCTCCTCGAGGATCCGGTCGACCAGCGCGTTCGCCGCCGAGATGCCGGTCGCGTACTGGTAGACGTAGAAGGAGTAGTAGAAGTGCGGGATGCGCATCCACTCCCGCTCGATGCCCTCGTCCATCGCCATCGGCTCGTAGTAGGTCGACTTGAGGTCGGCGTAGATCTCGTCGCAGACGTCCGGCGTGATGGCCTCGCCCCCCTCGACGAGCTCGTGGGTCCGGTGCTCGAAGTCCGCGAACATCGTCTGCCGGAACAGCGTCGACCGGAACCGCTCCAGATACTCGTCGAGGACGTGCCGGCGGAAGGTCTCGTCCTCGACCGTCTCCAGCAGGTGCTCGGTCAACAGCGCCTCGTTCACCGTCGAGGCGGCCTCGGCGACGAAGATCTCGTAGCCGGAGTAGACGTAGGGCTGGTGCTCGCTCGTCAGCTCGGAGTGCAGCGAGTGGCCCAGCTCGTGGGCCAGCGTGTACATCGAGGCGATGTCGTCCTGGTAGTTCATCAGGATGTACGGCTGGCTGTCGTAGGTGCCGCCGGAGTAGGCCCCCGAGCGCTTGTTGGCGGTCTCGTACACGTCGACCCAGCGCGAATCCAGCCCCTCCGCGACCCGGTTCTGGTAGTCCTCGCCCAGCGGCGCCATCGCCTCGACCACGTGCTCGCGGGCCTCCTCGTATGAGAGGTCCACGTCACCCTCCGCGAGCGGGGCGTACAGGTCCCAGCTCCGCAGTTCGTCGACGCCGAGCGCGTCGGCCTTCAGGTCGGCGTGCCGGTGGAGCGTCCCGATGTTGTCCTCGACGGTCTCGACCAGGTTGTCGTACACCTCGACGGGGATGTTGGCGTCGTCGAGGCTCGCCTGCCGGGCCGTCTCGTAGTTGCGGGCCTCGGCCAGCTTGATATCGGCCTTCACGCTGTTCTTGTACGCCGTCCCGACCGCGTTGCGGACCGTCTCCCACTCCCCGTAGAACGTCTCGTGGACGTCCCGCCGGAACTCGCGGTCCCGGCGCTTCAGCAGCGTCGTGAAGTTCGACAGCGTCGGCCGGACCTGCCCCCCATCGGGCTCGTCGACCGGCGGGAACTCCATGTCCGCGTTCGTCAGCATGTTGTACACCTCGCCGCCGGCGCCGGTCACCTCCGAGAGGTCCGCCAGCAGCTCCTCGACCTCCGCCGAGCGGGTGTGGGGCTTCATCCGCAGCACGTCGTCGAAGTAGTGCTCGTACCGCTCCAGCTCGGGGTTGGCCTCGACGTACTCCTGCAGTTCCTCGCGGGTGCAGGCCTGTAGCTCCGGCTCGATGAACGACGCCGCGGAGGAGGCGTCGGCGGACAACGACTGCGCCCGCGCCGAGAGCGCCTGGTACTGCTGGTCGGCGGTGTCCTCGTCGCTGCGCATCCGCGCGTACGCGCTCACGTTCGCGACCTCCCGCATGATCTCCTCGCGGGTCTCGAGGACCGCCTGGAGGGTTTCGGCGCTCTCGGTCACCCGGCCCTCGTACGCCGCCAGGTCGTCCAGCTTCGCCTGGACCGCGTCGAACGCCGCCTCCCACGCCTCGTCGCTGGCGAACATCGCCTCGAGGGCCCACTTGTGCTGCTCGTCGATCTCGCTGCGCTCGGGGACGTCGGCAGAACTCATATGTTCGGATACAGGCGCGCCCGTCGTAAACGCATCGTCGTGGCGGGGTTCGGGTCGCCCCGTGTGGTCAGCTGTTCTGTGCGTCGACCACGGCGACGCCAGCGAGGTTGACGATGTCCTTGACCTCGTCGCCGCGCTGGAGGACGTGGACCGGCTGGTCCATGCCGACCAGCATCGGGCCGATGGCCTCGGCACCGCCGAGGCGCTGGAGCAGCTTGTAGGCGATGTTGCCGGCCTCGAGGTTGGGGAAGACGAGCACGTTCGCGGGCTCGTCCAGACCGGCGAACTCGTAGTCGCCCTCCAGCATCTCCTCGACGACGGCGGTGTCGGCCTGCATCTCCCCGTCGACCGGGAAGTCGACCTCGTCGTCGGCGTGGAGCATCCGCGCCGCCCTGCGGGGCTTGCGGGTGCCCTCGTTCTCGACGGAGCCGAAGTCGGAGTAGGACAGCAGCGCCGCCCGCGGCTCGACGTTGAACCGGCGCGCCAGCTTGGCGGTCTGCCTGGTCACCTCGGCGAGCACGTCCTCGTCGGGGCTCTGGTTGACCGTCGCGTCGGCGCAGAAGACGACCCTGTTCTTGAACGTCAGCATGTAGACGCCGGCGGCGTACTCGGCGTCGTCGGCGGTCCCGATGACCTGCAGCGGCGGCCGCAGCGCCGACGGGTAGTGGTGCATCAGCCCGGTCAGCATCGCGTCGGCGTCGCCCATCTCGACCATCACGCTGCCGAGGTAGTTGCCGTCCTGGATGAGTTCGTCCGCCTCGCGCCGGGTGATACCCTTCCGCCGCCGGAGCTGGTGGAGCCGCTCGGCGTACGGGTCCAGGTTCCCCTCCTCGGGGTCGACGATCTCCGGCGAGAAGTCGAGTCCCAGCCGCTCGGCCGTCGCCCAGATACCCTCCCGGTCGCCGATGAGGACGGGCTCGGCGATCCCCTGTTCGGTCAGCTGGTGGGCCGCGCGGATCATCTTCTCGTCGTCCCCCTCCGAGAGGACGACCCGTTTGGGGTCGCTCTTGGCCTTGTTGAGGACGACCCGCATCATCTCGCGGGACTTGCCCAGCCGGGCCTCCAGCCGCTCGACGTAGGCCGAGCGGTCCAGTTCCTTCCGGGCGCTCCCGGACTCGACGGCGGCGTCGGCCACGGCCGGCGCGACCTCGAACAGCACGCGGGGGTCGAGCGGCTTCGGGATGATATACTCCGGGCCGAACTGCAGCGGCTCGTCGCCGTACGCCTTCACGACGGCGTCGGGGACGTCCTGGCGGGCCAGCTCCGCGAGTGCCTCCGCCGCGGCGACCTTCATCTCCTCGTTGATCTCCGTCGCGCGCACGTCCAGCGCGCCCCGGAAGATGAACGGGAAGCCGAGCACGTTGTTGACCTGGTTCGGGTAGTCCGAGCGTCCGGTCGCCATGATGACGGTGTCATCGCGGGCCGCCTTTGCCTCCTCGTAGCCGATCTCCGGGTCCGGGTTCGCCATCGCGAACACGATGGGGTTCTCGTCCATCGACCGGATCATCTCCTGGCTCACCAGGCCGCCGATGGAGAGCCCGACGAAGACGTCGGCGCCGTCCATCGCGTCCGCCAGGTCGCCGGCCGCACGATCCGTGGCGAACTCCTGTTTGAACTCGTTGACGTCGCCGGTCTCGGCGCGTTCGGTGGTGATGATGCCCGAGGAGTCACACATCGTGATGTTCTCGCGCCGGGCGCCGAGCGAGACGTAGAACCGCGCCGTCGCGATGGCCGAGGCCCCCGCGCCGGAGAAGACGATCTCCAGCTCCGAGATGTCCTTGTCCGCGATGTCGCAGGCGTTGACCAGCGCCGCGCCGCTGATGATGGCGGTGCCGTGCTGGTCGTCGTGGAACACCGGGATGTCCATCTCCTCGCGGAGTCGCTCCTCGATCTCGAAGCACTCGGGCGCCTTGATGTCCTCCAGGTTGATGCCGCCGAACGTCGGCTCCATCGCCGACACCGACTGGATGACCGCCTCGGCGTCGTCCTGGTCGAGTTCGATGTCGAACACATCGATATCGGCGAACCGCTTGAACAGCACGCCCTTCCCCTCCATCACGGGTTTCGACGCCTGCGCGCCGATATCGCCGAGGCCGAGCACCGCCGACCCGTTCGAGACGACGCCCACCATGTTCCCCTTCGCGGTGTAGGTGAACGCGTCGTCGGGGTCGTCCCGGATATGCCGGCACGGCGCCGCGACGCCGGGCGAGTATGCCAGCGAGAGGTCCCGCTGGGTGTTGGTCGGCTTCGTCGTCGAGATCTCCAGCTTCCCCGGGGGGTCGCTGCTGTGATAGTCGAGCGAGTCCTCGTCGAGTCCCATACCGACGCCGGGGGCGAGACGCGTAAAAAGCTATCCGAACTCGCGGGACTCCCGTCTCGTTCCGGCGCCCTCGTGCGCACCTCCCCCCGCGGCCGCGGGTCGACCCTCCGGTGCGGGACCCCCAGCCGCGGTCGAGCGGTCCGTTCCGCGGGAGCCAGTCGGTATCGGAAACCCATTTACCCTCCCCCCGACTCCCACCGGTATGGTCGAGAACGTCCTCTACCCCGCGTACTTCGACGCCGACTACACCCGCGGGGAGGGCCGCCGGGTCCCGATGGACCTGGCGGTCGAGGAGCCGACGGTCGACGAGCTGGCGAAGGCCGTCCAGCAGGTCGGCTACGACGCGGTGGTCGAGCGCGACGTGACCTACGCCCGGGAGTTCGAGCCCCGGGGGCGGGTGCTCGTCGAGAACGCCGACGACGCCACCAAGTCCGACCTGCTTGGCGCGGTCGCGGCGTATCTGGCGGCGCTGCGGGAGTGATGGACCGATGAGACGCCTCGGCGAGGTCGTCCGCACCGCGCAGGGCCTGGCGGTCGTCCGCTGCCCCGACGACGACCACCTCGACATCGGGACGATGGTGCTCGACGAGGACCTGGAGACGGTCGGCCGCGTCGTCGACGTGTTCGGGCCCGCCGACCGGCCGTATCTCGCGGTGACGCCCGACGACGGCGTCGCGCTCCCGTCGCTGGTCGGCGGGCCGGTGTACGCGCGGTAATCAGCGGGTCAGCGTCGCCCCGTCACAGCGCGTCTGCCGCTCCGGGCCACCGACCAGCGTGTGCTGCTCCCGGCTGTCGCCGTGTACTCCCCGTCGACGGTACAGGTCACCGTGAAGGGGCCGCGCCCGGCCCACTCGCAGTCCACCTGTTCCCGACGGGCGGCAGGGGCCGCCGCACTCGCGGGGCTCCCGCGGGCCGAGGTCGAACGTCGCATCGTGGACGGTCCCGCCGCGCCGGTCGACGGTCACACACACCTCGTGGGCGGCGTCGTCCCGGTTCTGCACCCGGACCGACCCGGGATACGGCGGCGAAACGGCCTCGACGACCGGGAAACGACCGGGCTCCGCGGCGACCGACTCCGGTTCCAGCTCCGGTATCCCGACTATATGTGATCAAACACGTGGATTACCCGATAGGACCACCGATAACTGAAAACGGGACGCTTCACGACCTCTGACTGCCGGGGGAATCAGGGGGTGGACCACGAGCACCTGACTCACTCAAAGGCCTCTTTGAGCCTCCGTGACTGCCGTTATCCGGGGGTTCGACGTACCGATGCCGGCGGACGCCGCCGGCTGACCCCCCGTGTTGAACCCCTCCACCCACCGGCGGGACATCGCCGACCGGATCCGTTCACAGCGAGTCCGGAACCGGCGACGTGTCCCCGACCGAGACCCCCTCGAACGGAGCGACGAACCGCCCACGGAACGATCCGACGAGTGACCCCCCGATGCCACACGCCCTGAACCACCACGACGCGACAACCGATTCCGGCCCGGAACCGGTCCCGGATACCGGGGACTGCGCGGCGGTCGACCGCCCCGAGGGACTCGGGAGTCGGTCGCCCGATGTCCGCGGTCGCTATCCGACGTGGTCGGACTCCGGGCCGCGACCGAGCGTCCTCGACGTTCTCCTGACTCCGGTCCCGACGCGCCGATAGCGGCTGCCGTCACGGCCGACGCTCGCCTCAGTTGAACGCTTCCGGGCTGACCTCGCTCTTCCGGCGGTCGAGGTCCGCGTCCGGGCCGGGGTCCTCGACGACCTCGATGCCGCGGTTGTTGACGGCGCTCGGGTCGAGGCCGACCTCCTGCAGGAAGTCCTTGTAGATGCGCTCGACGGTCTCGCCGTCCTTCTGCTTCGAGGAGGCGTGGTCACAGAGCGACGGGAGCGCGTGATCGCCGGGCGTCTCGTTCCGGTAGATGATCCAGTGGTTGACGAGGTCGCTCAGCCGGCGGATGGGGGAGGTGAAGTGGCCGTAGATCTCGAAGTTCAGCGCGTGGTGGCCACCGAACGGGTCGGCCATGTACTTCGCCCGGGGCATCACCTTCATGACGGCCCACTGGATGTCGTTGAGCTGTCGGCCGGGGGCCTGCTCCAGCGTGGCGTTGACGGCCTTGCGCGGGTCGTCCCAGGCCTCGCCCGGGATGGAGACGCCGTCGAGGTCCTGGATCTCCTGGAGCGCCTCGTCCCACTCCTCCGGGGTGGGCTGGGGATGGACCCGGAACATCGCCTCCAGCCCGCGGACCCACTGGAGCTCGTGCGTTACGGCCTTGTTGGCCTTCAGCATGCACTCCTCGATGATGGTGTGGGCGCGGTCGCGCTTCGGGTTGAGGACGAGCGAGC
>ERZ1034569.635-NODE-635-length-12618-cov-11.911168_pt1 | contig 12618 bp, 10 predicted proteins | sample MGYA00520706_ERZ1034569 | MGnify/ENA primary metagenome ERZ1034569 (study PRJEB33760, sample SAMEA4777722) | hypersaline lake metagenome | biome: hypersaline environment; feature: brines | place: Spain | collected 2014-08 | depth 0 m ...
TGGTTGCACATCCCCTCCAAGCAGACGCTTCCTCTAACCCGATGTGATCGACTGAATCTTTGAGACGTTCCACGAGAATTGGGACCACGAGGAGCGGCTGACCCGTGTGCTGGAGTACTACGACGAGTGGGCCGCGCGACTGGACCTCAACCACAGCGAAGCCGAGCAGAAAGCTGAACCACAGGACGACTGATTCCCCCTCGATTTGGAGCGTATTCCTATACAATCCGTCGACCGAAGCGAATCCTTGAAGTTGAGACACGACGCACGGACACAATATGGCAAACCAGTCGATGAGCATCGTCGACGCGGTTGAGGACCTCAATGACTCGATCTTTCTGCCGGCCATCCAGCGGGAGTTTGTGTGGGATACCGACCAGATTATCCGTCTGTTCGACTCCATCATGCGTGAGTATCCTATTGGTTCGTTTCTGGTCTGGAAACTCAAAGGGGAGGCCGCAAGCGACCAGATAAAGTACCGGTTCGTGCGCCACTACATCGAGGACAGCGTCTATCCCGAGCATCCGCAGTTCAATCAACTCGACTACCACAATCCAAAGGTCCCCCCGGAAGACGAGACGACACTCCCCGATATACAACGGTTGATACTCGACGGCCAGCAGCGTCTGACCGCCTTTCTGATTGGTCTCCGGGGAACCTACACCGAGAAGCGAAAGTACCGACAGTACAAGAACCCGAACGCGTGGCGGCAGAAACGGCTGTATCTCAATCTCTTCTCGGACCCCGAACAGCGGATGGAGGATGAACTCGGCCTGCGATACGAGTTCAAGTTCATGGAGGAACCTCCGGAACCGAGCGAAGACGCCTTCTGGTTCCCCGTGGGCGATATCCTCGAAGCCGACACCACCGCCGACGCGATGGAGATGGCTGACGAGCGGGTCTCCGCAGACTGGCCGAAGAGCAAGCGTTTCGACGCCAGTCAGAACCTGCAGACACTGTACACCGCACTGAACGACAGGACCCGGATTCAGTATCACGAGGAAACGACTGAGAATCAAGAGCGGGTGCTCGACATCTTTATCCGGACCAACGAGGGTGGTACGCCACTCGGCAAGTCGGAGATACTCCTGTCGATGGCAACCGCACGATGGACTGGCGGCGAGCAGAGTCTTAACGCCCGCGAGGAAATCACGAGCTACGTCGATCACCTCAACAAACAGCACCAGGAACGAGGGTTCAGCTTCGGCACAGACTTCGTTCTGAAATCACTGCTGGTCCTTTCGGACCTGCCAACTGAGTACCGAATCGCTAACTTCACCAACGAGAACTTGGCCCAGATGAAAGCGGAGTGGATGACGAGCAGCATCAAGGACGATATATCGGACGCGCTGGAACTGGTCGTCGAGTTCGGACTCGACAGTAAGAGTCTGACGAGTTCGAATGCGCTCATCCCCATTGCGTACTACATCCACCACCACGATCCCGATCTCTCTTGGGAGTCTACTGTTGGGTCGCAACGACGCCAGCGCATCCACTACTGGCTGACCTCTGCGTTGCTGAACGGGACGTTCAATTCGCGGCCCGACGAGGTACTCAAGGACGCGCGTGAGGAGATACAGGACTCTGATGGCGAGTTCCCGCTGGAGGCGATTCACCAGCGGATGCGCGGACGCGGAAAAGTCGTCGGGTTCAGCGAGGATGTGCTTGAATCGTTGCTCGACGAGACGACCTACCGCTCACAGAAGTCGTTCCTCCTGCTCTCCCTGCTGTACTACCCGGAACCGGTCAAGACCAGTGTGACCTACGAGCGAGATCACATCTTCCCGAGGAGTCTGCTCGATGAAGAGAAACTCGTCGACGACCACGGACTGAGTATGGCGCGTGCCAAGCAGTGTGACGAACTTGCCGACAAGATAGCGAACCTGCAGTTGTTGACCCCAAATGAGAACGCCGAAAAGAGCGACGTGGAGTTCGACGAGTGGATACGGACCCGAACAGACGACTACTACGAGCGTCATCTCATCCCCGAGAACGAGAATCTCTATCGACTCGAAAACATCCCCGAGTTCGTGGAGACGCGCGAGCAGATGATTCGGAAACACATTCTGGACCTCTTCGAGGAATTCGAATAACAGAGGCTGCAAAAACCGGAGAAGGGGCTTGAAATATCCAAAGTCGTTTTATTATAGACGTCTAATGTTTGCATACACAATGCCACAGTTCGTCTCGGAAGGGGCTGAGCGCACCCTGCAGAACCCGTCGGAAGCCGTGTCTGTCGCGCTGGTAGTTCGGGTTGAAGGTGAACTGCTCGAATCCGCCGAGGAGTGGGTTGTGGCACACGAGGGAACCGTGACCGACAGTCTGGAACACGGTCTGCTGGAGATTGAACTCCCCGAACTCCATCTCGCTGCACTCTGTGAACCCGACTACGTCCGCTCCGTCGAGCGTGCCGACGAAGTCATCGAGGTGCTTGACCGGGGAAACTAATCCTTCCTGCCGGTGTCGAATCGCTATCGAAGCTTCGGGAGCTCGTTCTCTGGGCACACAGCCGGCATATCTCCTACGACATCGACGACTCCCCCGGCGACGAGGTTGACCTCGGTATCGTCGATACGGTGTACCGGCCAGCCGATGCCGAGGAGCAGACAGTCGCCGATTCAGCGTGTTGCCTTCGACATCATCAGGATGACCCCCCAGACCGGACCGCTCTGCACGGCGAACTGGTTTCATCTATCACCCACTTCTACAGGTCGAATAGGGCGAGTGCCTCGGGGTCGTACGGATATCTTTAGTCTCGGTCACAACCTTTGCAGCAGAACTGTTGTTCGTTGCTCAGGAGACCGTCTGAAACTGCTGTCCCACCGACGAGCGCGTTGTCGGACTTGTGATCGACACTAAAGTCTCTCGAACCACTCGACCCCGAGGGTGAAGCCGGTCAACGGATTTATTAAACCACACTATATAGATAGAAACAACGACCAGAAACAAACCCCTCAAAGTATGGACTAGAAGACTTCTCGTTCTTTGCTGGTCGTTGGACTGGAAATGCGACTCCTCTCAAAACCCCGCCACTACGGTGGGTGAGACGGGAGTTGTCGGGTCGTGGTGGAGTGACCGACTCCCACGGACACATCGGCGTGTTCGGGTGTTAATTCCAGCCGACCCCTTCCGGGGGGAGGCCGGGAGGAATTAAATTCGCCTGCGGGTGCGGTGCCGACCCAAGACGGTGAAGCCTCGGGGGTTGACCCCGAGGTACTTCACGCGCCAGACTGTTCGTTCCACTTCTATCTGGCAGCAGACGAGCCGGCAGAGGGAGACACGGTCAGCATCTCACAGATGGCACTGGCGCGTGCGGTGACCGCAGCAATCGAGAGCGATATCGACGTACTGAATCTCTCAGCAGGGAAAACGAGACCGAACTGTTCACACAACCGTACACAGATAGGCTGTGCGTACTGTGCAGAGGTACAGCGGGCGGCTGACCACGGCACTTCGGTTGTGGCGGCGGCCGGGAACAGTCCGGATACCTGTGTTCACTGCCCGAGCAATGCGGTCTCCGCAATCAGCGTCGGCGGCGTGGAATTCGAGTGTACCTACAGTATGCCGCGAGTGCCACAGAGCTCGACGAGGAACCCACCGCTGGCCTACTGGACGCGGTTGTGGTCCGGCTACGACGACTATCCGGAGAGTGTGACAGAGCAACTCTACTGTACGACGCGAGGTTGCTGGTCGGAGGACGGCGGTTGCGATGAATATCGCCGTGCCACACCGTGGGGACAGAATCCGCCGTCGAGTGGAGGCAAGCCGGATATCCTGTCACCGAATCACTACGCTGCGGAACGTGACGAGCAGTATCCATTCGTCTGGCCGGCGTCGAGTTTTGCCGCACCAGTCGTCTCGGGGTGTCTGGCAGGAGTACTGTCCACGCTGGACTCGTCACCATCACCGTACGAGGTTCAGCAAGCGGTACGTGACGGCGCGACCGCTCTGGAATCGTCGATACCAGGGATGTTTGACGCGACGGAAACCCGGAGGCTGTTGTCTGACTAAAATCTAATCTGCGGGGGAGTTAAAAAGGGATGCCGTCAGCTCGGACGGTGCCACGTTCATCATGATCCTGTGAATTGGCGGACACGCGAGAAACCTACATATTCAACTTTGTAGACAGACTCAGGTGTGGGTATGGTTTCGAGATCACGTCCGGCAATCGCCGAACGGGGTGGTCTTCGGGTCTCTGTTGATTCGCCTGTTGCGAGGACTTTTGCGACAGGACGAACAGAACTGTGTGCGAGTTACAGGGATGTCGACACAGACAGAGCGTACCCGAGAGGGGTGGCGGCGCTGGATGCTCCAGACCTCGCTACTGCTGGATGGAACAATGAGTAGGCCACAGGTCGTCGACAATCGAGGGGACAACACACTTGCGACGGCGATCAACGATTATCTTCAGGAGCTCGACGGACGCCTCGCTGCCACGCCCGACCTCGATGTCGTCACGGGCTATTTCAACCCGCGCGGGTACTTCTCCATTCAGGAGGGACTGGAACACGTCGACCAGGTCCGCCTGCTCATCGGAGCCCAACCCGACGGGGAGGGAACCGAACGGTGGCGACGACCCGGCGAACCACGCGACGAGGAGTACAATCGAAAGCGCATCGAGGAGGCACTGAAGCGTCTCGACGAGAACCTCGAACGCGACCGGAACTTGCTCGGCTTCTCCCGCGAAGTCGACGAGAATCTGCAGCACCTCGTCGACTTCCTCCGCAGTGACCGTGTCGAGGTCCGTCGCCACGAGGAGAAGTTCGTTCACGGAAAGGCGTACCTGTTCTCCGATGGACAGGGTGTCGTCGCCGGCTCGTCGAACTTCACCGGCGCAGGACTGAACTCGAATCTCGAACTCAACATCGGCAAGTACGACCCCCACATCACAGACGAGATTGAAACGTGGTTCGAGGAGCTGTGGGCCAACAGCGAACCGTACGATCTCGCCGCACTCTACGAGGAACGGTTCGAGCCGTACCGTCCGTACCTGATCTATCTCCGGGTGCTCTGGGAACGCTACGGCGAGGAACTGGCCGAAGAGGAGGAGGAAGACGGCGGCATCAACCTCGTGAACTTCCAGGAGGACGCCGTCAGGCGAGCTAACCGGTTCCTCGACCGACATGGCGGTGTCATCGTCGCGGACGAGGTCGGCCTTGGGAAGACCTACATCGCGGGCGAACTGCTTCACCAGTACGTGCAGGAGAACCGCCAGCGTGCCCTGGTCGTCGCGCCCGCCTACCTCCGGGACGGGATGTGGGAACAGAAGCCCGCCGAGTGGGGCATCCAGTTCGAGACGGTCTCCTACGCAGAACTCCGAGCGGAGAGCCAACTCGGCGGCGACAGGAACGTGCTCGACCTGGACGTTGACGAGTACCAGCTCGTCGTCATCGACGAGGCACACGCGTTCCGCAACCCCGGTACACAACAGTCTCACGCGTTGCGTACGCTCCTCCGTGGCGACCCGCCGAAGGACGTAGTTATGCTCACGGCGACACCGGTCAACAACTCGCTGTGGGACCTGTACTACCTGCTGAACTACTTCATCCGTAACGACGCCGCATTCTCGAACGAGGGCATCCGCTCACTCCGTGAGCGGTTCAAATCTGCACAGTCCGAGGACCCGTCGGACCTTAGCCCCGACATGTTGTTCGACGTGCTGGACGAGACGACTGTCCGGCGGACCCGGCGATTCATCAAGAACCACTACGAGGGCGCGGTGATGCCGGACGGTGAGGGCGGATCCACTCCTGTCACCTTCCCAGATCAGAACCCCCAGCGTGTCGATTACACTTTCTCGGAGACACTCGGTGACGACTATTTCCGCGATGTCGCACGTGGACTGGCCGCTGGGGACCACGACAAAGCTGCGCTCACGCTGGCACGTTATCGCCCCTCGTACTATCTGGAGGGGGAAGAAGATGCGTCGGAGCTCTCCTTGGTTGGACTCCTTCGGACGGGATTGCTCAAACGGTTCGAGTCGTCCAGTCGCGCCTTCGCCAACACTCTCGACCGGATGATTGAACAGTATCGATTTGCGTTGAGACTGATAGAGGAAGGGTACTTTCCCGACCCGGATGCGATTGACGAGTGGACCGAGATGGACAGTGATGAGGCAATCGACGAGGCACTCGGAGAGGTTGCGGACGGGCGGACCCCCCTCTCGTCTGCCGATCTGGACCCTGACCGTCTTCAGGCTGATCTGAAACACGACATTGAGATTCTCGAAGACTGGTGTAGCGATGCACGTAGTATAGGTCGTAACGATGACCAGAAACTGCACGCCCTCCAAGAGACGCTGCACAATATCGTTGCGAGGGCCCGTGAGGACGCCGAGGCTGACGAAATATCCGACGCCGGCACGGAGAGGGCCTTCCGCAAGAACCGCAAACTGTTGCTGTTCTCTTACTACGAGGACACTGTCGAATGGATCTACGAGTACATCGAGGAAGCCGTGGAAGAGGACGATGAGCTTTCCTGCTACGAGGGACGTATTGCCGCGGTGGTTGGTGACGGCGCGAAATACAACGTGAGCCGAGAGGATGCGGTTCACGGCTTCGCTCCAAACTCCGGGGACGCTCCACCCGATGCTACCGACGAGTTCGACATCCTGATTGCTACGGATGTGCTCGGCCAGGGTGTCAATCTGCAAGAGGCCCGTACGGTCATCAACTACGACTTGCCCTGGAATCCGATGCGTGTTGTGCAGCGGAACGGACGCATCGACCGCGTGAACTCACCCCACTCCGAAATCTATCCGATTACGTTTTTTCCCGAGGACCGACTGGACGACCTCCTGGAACTCGAACACCGCGTTCGGCAGAAACTGACCCAAGCCGCTCGGTCGATCGGTGTCAGCGGGAGTGTTATCCCAGATATGGACACACTCGACCAGAACTTCGTGGAGAAGGTTGAGGATATTGGGGCGATCCAGGAGGAGGACTCGGGGTTCTACGAGGGAGGTGGTGGAACGGCCGCCGCATACTCCGGTGAAGAGTACAGGCAGGAGCTTCGCAAGGGACTGGAGACGCGGGAGGACCGAATCACCGACCTTCCGTGGGCGGCAGGCTCGGGATTCCGTGGTAGCAATCCAGGGTACTTCTTCTGTGCACGTGTTGGAGACGATATCTTCATGCGGTTCCTCCCGCGCGATAGGGACGACAGCGACGACATCGTACAGGATACGCTCACCTGTCTCAAACGAATCGAATGTACCGAAGGAACCGAACGCGAACTACCTGATCCGATGCGTGACGGTCTGTATGAGGCTTGGGAGACTGCTCGTGCAGACATTTTCCGTCAGTGGCAAGAGCAGACCGACCCGCTCAATGTACAGCCCGACATCCGTAAACTGTTCCGGCAGGTTGGCCAGCACCTCCGAGACCATTGGCCGGACGGTATGACCCAAGACGAACTTCGGGAGACTGTCGAGGCTGTCGAGGCTCCGTGGGGCCGCCGGTACGAACGGGAACTGCGTGAAATCTACGAGGATAAGACGCTCGGCCCGGTCGAGAGATCACGTGAGTTAGTGGAGAGGGTGGAAGACCTGGGGCTCCAGCCGTTCGAGGCACCTGATCCGCTCCCGCCCATCGAGGAGGATGAGGTGAAGCTAATCTGCTGGGTGGTGGTTGCTCCGGAAGAACAGGCCGAGAATGACGACCGACCACAGTTGATGTCTCAAGTGACGTTCGAATCGTAGGTTCGGATAGCACCGGTCGTTCGCTGCCGAAAGATTATAATCATCGGCGGAGAACCACTCTACATGTCGTCAGACCTGGTTGACTACGAGGAGGACCGTCGACAGGAGAACCCCGGTTCTGACCGGCAGGGTGCATTCAAACGGGGATGGGGTGCAGCAGTAAAGGGTGAGGAGGAGTCCTCGCGGTACGGGGCTGATCCTGAACTCACAGAGTTGACCTGGGACAACCTCGGCTATCGTCTCGGACGCCTGTTCGGTCCCACCTCGGACGAACTGAAACAGGAACTGTTCGAGTGGTGTGTGGCGCATCAGGACGAAGACACAGACTAGCTCTCGGGATATCCCGTCCGAGTGGTTCCGCGGCCGATTGTCCGGTCGATTTTGTTCAGAACACCTCCCGAAGCGGCCCCGCGTTCGTGACCGTTTCGTGGGTCCGCAACCTCCTCGAAACGCAGGTGCTGAACTGTACCACGCTTGACCAAGTCTCACACCATCTCGAACGTCGGACGGCGCATCTGCTCGAACCGGGTCTGACGCAGACAAAAGACTCGGACCCGAAAGGTAACACCACTATCCGCTTGCTGCTGCCTCGACGAACCCCTGTTCTCGCAGGTTCCGGTTCCACTTTTCGACGAATCCATCCAGTTGCAGTCCGGACTCGTCGTGCTGGTGGAGTCGCGGGTGCTGGGTGTACTCGATTGGGACCCAGCCGTTGCTCTCGACCCGGAACACGATCTCGGGGTCACACATCAGGTCACCGCGCTGGACGCGATGATGGGCCACGCTGAGTCGCTCCGGGGCGACCTTCTCGATGGTCAGCGTGTCGAATCCGGGCACCTCGATACTGTAACTCTCGTTCAGGTCCATCTGGTCGACCGATTCGACGCCGTGTCGGGCGAGAATCTCTCTGACTGCCTTCATTGGTAGCTCCCGATGCTGGGTGGCCGCGTCTTTGTTGAAAAATCCCGTTCCGACGGACTCGCAGACGGCATAGCCACCATTGTCCAGCACTGCACCCCAGTCACATCAGTGTCTCCGGAAACTCGCCGTCCGCACACACCGCGGGTGGGTTCGAGCGGATTCGAACCACGTCGAGACGCGCTCGCTTCGCTGTGCGCGACTCGTCTCGTTCGAATCCTCGTTGCCCGTACAGACGCCGCTGGCTCCTCACTCTGTTCATTACGGCCGGTGTCAGAAGTGGGTTCGAGCGGATTCGAACCGCTGATCTCGGCCTTGTAAAGGCCACGTCATAACCACTAGACCACGAACCCTACGGGAGAAAGATGACCCCGAGAAATAACAGTTACTCTTTCGCGCTCGGTCAGGCGTCGGGTCCGAGCGTCTCGACAGTCCGGGTCTCCATCGGCTGTGACACGCCGTTCGGAATCACGACAAGCGGTTCGTCGACCACGTTGAGTCCCGCGAGCACATCGAACTGGTCTCGCACCGCCCCGGCCGGCGAGTCCAAACCCCACGAGCATCTCGTTGGTGTGTTCGGTTGTCCGCGTGAGCGCGACGAACGCGTCGAGGGTCCAGAGTTCAGTAACCACAGCGAGTCGTAGTCGAGCGCCTCCGCGCGGTCGGTGAACCCCGCGATGTCGAGTTCGTCGGTCAGCAGCAAGATGCCCGTCGACATACGGTCACAGACAGCGGCCGACTAAAGATCGGTCCCCTTCTCTATGGCGACCGTAGACAGACCGGGGCGACCCTCGCTGGCTGCGAGCAACAGCGCTCCGCGGAGGACGACATCGTCACCGAAGCGGGTGAGCGCAATCTCGGGTGGGTCGTTCATCAGGTACCGGTCGATGCGCTCCCGTATCGGTTCCAGCACGAGTCGCTCGTTGTTGAGTGCGACAGCCCCACCGACGGCGACCCGTTGCGGGGCAAACGCCTGCACGAGCGTCGCCATTCCCTGTGCGTTCCAGTCGCCGATGCGGTCGACGGTCTCGGTCGCCAGCGGGTCGTCGCCGCAGGCGTCGAACACCGTCGCGGCTGTACACCCGTCCGTCAGCAGTGTGTCGTCGAACCCCTCGGTCTCTGCCAGTTCGGCGGCGTAGACCGGCACGTTCTCCCCACCGGCGAACGCCTCCCAGTGACCGTGACCGCCACAGCCACAGCGACGGGCGGAGTCAGGGTCGAGCGTGACGTGGCCAACCTCGGCGGCATTGCCGGTTTGCCCGCGCAGGATGTGGCCGTCGACGGCCACACCGGCCCCGATACCACTCGAGAAGGTGACGTAGGCCAGGTTCTCCGTGCCGTTGCTGTCGTCGTACTCCGCGACGACGCCGGCGATGGCGTCGTTGCACAGTCGAACGCGCACGTCGGGAAGACAGGACGCGACTGCTGTCCGGACCGGGATATCCCGCAGATCACACGCGAGGTTGGCGGTCTCGGTTATTACCCCCCGGTCCACGTCGAGCGGGCCGAACGAGGCGACACCGGCAGCTGCTATCTGGGCCGGGAGAACTCCGGTTTCCTCAAGCGCGGCGACAACCGCGGTCTCGACACCGTCGGTAAACGCCTCGACAGTCGGCCCCTGTGGTGTCGGGTGAGCAACCTGTCCCACTTGGTCCCCCGCTGCCGTGGCGATTGCACAGCGGAGGTTCGTTGCGCCGATGTCGAGGCCGAGATAGTGGCTCATCTGTGTTTGACTGAACAGTCATCGGCCGCCCCAGTGCATCCACGCGGGTGCTCGTTCACGGGTCTGTTGTCGAAGTTTCTAACCTCAACCCTATTGAAACCCCGGAATCAAGCGCGAACCGATGACCTAATTCGAGATACCTCTCCGCCTGCTGACCGGGACCGCACTCATCCTGGTGAACAGGTTTTTATTCCAATCGAGTTCGCGTTGACCCGTGTCCGGCAGTGCTCCGAGTCCGAGTCCCACACCGGCGCTTTGCAGACTGGGGCGTTCGAGAGTCGTCTCAGGGACTGTCGGACTGGCATCTCCGCGGCGAGAACCATCGTCGGTATCGTCGCGAACACGACACACCCAGATCAGGCCGTTGCCTCCAGCATCGGGGCAGACTGTCGCCGTCCCCAGTGTACGGGCGGACCGTCACCATCGCCGATGTCGGGGCAGGTCGGAGCCACCGGCTACCGTTGCTCGCGCTGTTCAACCTTGTTGAGTTCGATGAGCAGTCGGAAGATGGCCTTCACCAGATTGGCGTCGACATCGAACTGTTCGGCGTTCTCGCCGGCCCGCTCCATCACGCGGGTCTCCTGTTTCTCGTCGGTCGTCGGGAGCCCCTGGTCGGCTTTCACGTCGGCGATGGTGTCGGCGACGTAGGTCCGTCGCGCGATCAGTTCGACAATCTCGCGGTCGATATCGTGTATCTCATCGCGCAGCGCGGCCAGACCCATCTCCGCTGGCTCCTGTTCCGGCGGGTGTGTCTCCGTCTCCGCGGGGTCGGTGTCCTCAGACATCGGCTGTTGCCCCCTCCTGCTGGACGTGTGTGGTGTGTACCTCGCCATCGCGTGCGCGCCAGTGCTCCCGGACGGCCGCGAGGTCCTCGGAGTCGCCGACGGCGGTGAAACTCGGGCCGGTGCCGGACAGCGAGACACCGTCGGCGTCGGGGAGTGCCTCGATTATCGGTGCCGGCGAGAACCCGAGTGCCGCACAGAACGCCAACCCGTTGACCGTCATCGCCTGGGTGTACGCGCCATCGAGGGTGAGGTCGGCCACGAGTCGGGCAACTGGGGCGACACGCTGGCAGGCCTCGACATCGGCCGCCGCGCTGTAGGCCCGGTCGGGGGGTGTCCAGACGACCACCCCCCAGTCGGGTGTCGCCCGGTCGAGCAGTTCGTCGGTCTCGTTGTCCGTGACCGTCAGACCGCCGAGCATACTCGCGCTCGCGTCGTCGAACGCGCCGGTGACGGTCACACCGGCCTCGCGGGCGGCCTCGACACCGATGCGGGCGGCCGCCTCACGGGACAGTTCCCCGACCGCCCCGAGCGCGTCGAGCGTCGCCAGCACCGTCGCGTTTGCCGCCGCACTCGAGGATTTCAGCCCGGCAGCCATCGGCACCTCACTCTCTGTTCGCACGTGTCCACCCTCGCCGTCGCCGAACCCCCTGGTCACCCGCGAGACACACCCCTCGATCAGTCGCGTATCCGCGTCCGGTGCACCGGCGATGGCCCCCGTCACGCCTGGTTCGTCGGTCAACTCGACGGTCGCCGTTGTGTACATGTCGATGGCGAACGCGGCGCCACGACCCGTCGCGAGCGCGTTCAGGACCGTCCCCGCCGCGGGTGCAACAGCCGTCCCGTTCATACTCGCCATCCCGGACGCGAACACTTAGTCTGTTGGGACCGGCGCTCAGACTCGGGTGTGTGGGTTTTTCTGTCCCCGACGAGAGTCGACAGGTATGGTAGATAACGAGCCACCGATGACGCGGTTCCCGGTGCCCGACCGGGAGGAACTGCCCGAGGACCTGCGAGACCGCATCGACCACGAGCGCGACCGGGCCGGCTTTCTCCCGAACGTGTTCCCGGCCTTTGCGTTCCGCCCCCGCCAGTTCCGGGCGTTCTTTGCGTACTACGACGCGCTGGTCGAGGAGTCGCCGCTGGCGCGCGCGGAACTCGAAATGGTTGTCGTCGCCACCAGCGGGGCAAACAACTGCCTGTACTGTGTCGTTGCTCACGGCGCCCTGTTGCGCATCTACGCCGAGGACCCCACACTGGCCGAACAGCTCGCCACGAACTACCGCACCGCGAACATCGGCGACGCTCACCGCGCGATGTGCGGGTTCGCGGTGAAAGTAACGAACAGCCCCGCCGAGGTAACCGACGAGGATCTCGAACGACTCCGGGAGCACGGGTTCTCCGACACCGAGATCTGGGACATCGCCAGCACGTCGGCGCTGTTCAACCTCTCGAACCGGATGGCCCACGTCGCCGATATGCGACCGAACGAGGAG
>ERZ1034569.636-NODE-636-length-12616-cov-13.921662_pt1 | contig 12616 bp, 14 predicted proteins | sample MGYA00520706_ERZ1034569 | MGnify/ENA primary metagenome ERZ1034569 (study PRJEB33760, sample SAMEA4777722) | hypersaline lake metagenome | biome: hypersaline environment; feature: brines | place: Spain | collected 2014-08 | depth 0 m ...
TGTCGGATTCATCCCACGCCTAAAGGGGTGGGCTTTCTCCTTGCTACCACTGTAAGACCGCGCGCTGTCGCCGAGGACCTGTGTCACAGTCGGTCTGCCGCGTCGCGGAGAGTCGCCACGACCCGGTCGTGTGCGGTGTCGTTCGAGGCGACGAGCCCGGTCGCGCCCGGCTCCCACCGGTCACCGTGTGTGTCGGTCACGCGGCCGCCGGCACACCGGATCAGGTGGACACCCGCGGCCGTGTCCCAGTCGTTCAGTTCGACAGTCGAGACGACAGCGTGGAGCGCGCCGCTGGCAACACCCGCCAGTGCTAACTGTGCGCACCCGACCCGTCTGAGGTCGCCGAACCCCGTCACCAACGCCGGCGCCACGGTCGCGAGCCGTTCGCGGTCGACCTCACTCGGCCCGAACAACGGGTTGATCAGGAACCGTTCGGGATCTGTCTCGTCGTCAACCGCGAACGACTCGCGGTTCGTCTCCTCGGCCGCCTCTCCGTCGAGAGCGGTCGTCGACTCGTCGCCGTCAGACTCGGCTGTAGTCCCGTCGTCGACGCCGGCGGGTTCACGCCACGCGTCCGTCCGGTTCGCGACGTAGGCGTCACCCAGCGCGGGGGCGACAGTCGCCGCGGCGACAGGTTCGCCGTCGACAGCGCGCGCGACGCTCGTCGCCCACACCCGGCGGCCGCCGACGAAGTTGACCGTCCCGTCGATGGGGTCGACCACCCACGCGGAGCCGCTCGTCGGGAGATGGTCGGGGATGTCACCTTCCTCGCCGACGACCGGATCGTCGGGGTAAGCGGCCGTGAGTCGCTCGCGGACGACACGCTGTGCGGCGCGGTCGGCCGCGGTGACGCTGTCGACGCTCTCACCGCCTTTCTGTTCGGCCGTGATGTCCGTCCGGAACCCGGTGAGTGCGCGAGCGGCCCCCGCTCGGGCGGCCGCGAGACAGTCTGCAGTCACGCTCGTTTCCTGCATCAGTCTCGGGAACTGTCGCCACGGTGGTAGCTCCGTCGTTCCCGCGTGTCGGGAGAGTTTTGTTCACTCGTTCCGTACCGTACACCTGTGACACGAGACACACGGTCCACGACACGACGCGAGTTACTGGCTGCAGTCGGGGCGAGCGGAACTGTCGCCGTCGCCGGCTGTCTCGGCTTCGGCGGCGGTGGTAGCGGGAGTGAGGCGAGCACCTCCTACGACTGTGGCGACGGCGGCGGGACCGTTGAGGAGGCCGCACAGCCGGCGATTGGGCCGACGGACGCCCCGGTGACGGTCAAGGTGTGGGAGGACTTCTCCTGTCCACACTGTGCGACCTGGAGCACGGAGGCGTTCCCCAGTCTCAGAGAGGAGTACGTCGCGAGCGGGGAAGTGCGGTACGAACACCACGACTTCCCAATTCCGGTCGAAGACTGGGCGTGGGGCGCCGCCAGCGCCAGTCGCGCCGTGTACGAAGCCACCGACGGGGAGACGTTCTTCGAGTTCGCGAAGTCCATCTACGAACAACAGAGCGACTACACGCTCCAGGTGGCCGGCGACGCGGCCGACAGCGCCGGCGTCGACCCGTGTACCGCCGTCGAGGCGGCCCGCGGTGAGACGTACCGTCCGGTGTTGGAGGCGGACAAACAGGCCGGGCTGGACACGGAGATGGAGGGGACGCCGGCGGTGTTCGTGAACGGTCAGCTGCTGAGCGGCGACCGCACGTTCGAGAACGCCGCGAGCCTGATCGACGAGGAGCTGTAGGGGGACGCGCGAGGTTTTTGTCTGCCGAGCGGTGACGGTCGGACGGACAATGACCGATGAGCAGTCGGGAACAACGGAGGGGGACGACGAGTCCGACGGCGGGCCACGGGAGGGGCTCCGGAGCGCGGCAGAACGGGTGGGGGAGACGGCGACGACGGCCGCAGACGGGTTCGACGAACGGTTGGTCGACCTGTTGGCGTGGGTGTTGGACACGGAGACCCGTGCCCGGATCTACGCGTATCTGCGACAGACACCCAGTTCGACCAGCGACGAGGTGGCCGACGGGACGGACCTCTACCCGAGTACGGTTCGGGAGGCGTTGGCCGAACTCCACGACGATGGGTTCGTCACCCGCGGGAAACGCACCGCGACCGGCGCTGGCAACAACCCCTACGAGTACGAGGCGATCCCGCCGGCGGAGTTGGTCGACGGGGTCGTCGACGAGGTACAGTCCGGGCTCAACGCGGTGTTGAACCTCGACCAACGGCTGGGTCGCGGCGACGGAGACAGCGTCGTCGGCCCGGTCCGCATCACCGTCGCGTCGGACGGCGACGGCGACCTGGAGGGACGTGTCGGCACCGAGCCACCGAGCGGACCGGCAGACGGGGGTATGTCGGTGGACGGCGACGCGCCGGTGGACGGCGACGCGGCGGCGGGCGAGCCGGCCGGAGCAGACGAGACTGCCGAGACCGACGGTGGCGCAACGAGAGACGACACCGAGACCGGGGGGGACGACGACAGCCGGACGAACGACGAGCAGTCGGAACGCCCGTTTTAAGTCTGCCCGTCACATCCCGCGAGTATGGACGTGGCGCTGGGTGGGACGTTCGACCCGATCCACGACGGTCACCGAGCGTTGTTCACTCGGGCGTTCGAGTTGGGCGACGTGACGGTCGGGCTCACCGCCGACGAGTTGGCACCGGAGACGCGTCACACGGAGCGACACGTACGGCCGTTCGGCGACCGGCGGGCGGCACTCGACGCCGAGTTGTCCCCGCTCGCGTCGGAACACGACCGCACCTACACCATCCGCGAGCTGACGGAGCCGACGGGGATCGCCGTCGAGGAACAGTTCGACGCGTTGGTCGTCTCGCCGGAGACAGCCGGCGGCGGCGAGCGCATCAACGAAATTCGGGAGCAACGCGGGGTCGCTCCCCTCCGGATCGAGGTGGTCGACCACGTCCCCGCCGACGACGGGGAGCGAATCTCGTCGACACGGATCGTCCGCGGCGAGATCGACGAACACGGCAGCCTCACGCCCGACCGCGACGGGCGTGAATCGACGCGGCGGTGAGCGAGAGCCGCGCCGGCCGTCACCACTCCGGCGCGTCGAAGCCGGCGTCTTCCAGTAGCTCCTTCCAGTGTCGCTGCACCGAGAGACGAGTGACACCCATCGCGTCCGCGACGGCAGTCTGTGGCCGTTCAGCGCCGGCGACGAGCGCGCCGGCGTACAGCGCGGCCGCGGCGACGGCGGGTTTCGACCGCTCGGCATCGGGGACGTTCGTCAGGAACAACTCCGTGGCGTTCGACCGGGCCGTACTGGGGAGTTCCAACGACTCCGCGGCCTGTCGCATGGTCGCGAGGTGGTCCGCCTCCTCGACCTCGTCGCTGGCCTTGTACACGGTTCGTGCTGGGTCGGGAGCAACCTAACTGTTCGGTCGGGAGTCGGTGCCGTCCGTCAGTTTCTTGCCAGCGGCGGCAGGAGTGAGAGACGCGCGCGGGTAGCCAAGCTAGGCCAACGGCGCAGCGCTTAGGACGCTGTCTCGTAGGAGTCCACCGGTTCGAATCCGGTCCCGCGCAGTGAGCGAGCGAAGCGAGCGAACGAGCAGGACCGGTTCGAACCAGGGAGCGAACGGAGTGAGCGACCGTGGTTCGAATCCGGCCCCGCGCCCCATTTCGACGACGGAACAGACGAGCAGAGCGATCAGACGGGCGAGCGAAGTGAGCGACCGGACGAGCAGAGCGATCAAACGGACTAACGGAGCGACCATACACACACGCAACCCCGGTTGCCCCGGGTTTATCAGAACGCGACGGGAACAACGACCGTGCAGTCGTCCGACTCGACAGAGGCTCACAGAGCGTTCGTCAACGTCGTCGACAGCGTGTGGTTCGGATCGACAGCAGACGACACCGAGACGGCCGTGACCGTGCCGTTTGGCCGGCTACGGGGTCAGTGACCGTGTACGACGGCGTCGGCGACGCGGAGTTCACCTTCGAACTGCTCGTGTCCCGGTGGGCCGAGTTAGACTGGCACCCGACACGCGGGGCCCAGCCAGCACTCGTCGCGCGTCAACTCGGGACGGAACAACGGCGGTGGGACACGGTCGTCGTCGAGGTGGCGCCGGCGGCGTTGACCCGCCGTCGGGCGTTCGGCGACCGCGGGATGGACCGTGACCTGCTGCGAGTCGTCGAGCACGCGCCCGCGGAGTGGGCGTGGTACCGCGACGCGCTCCCGGACCCGGGGTTCCCGTGGCGGTACGTTCGAGCGGCGATCCACCGCGCAGCCGACCGCGGGCTCGTCGAGACCCGCGAGGGGAGTCGTGGCCGCGTCGAGTTCCGGCGCGTTCGCCCGTATCCGGACTGGGTCCGTCGGATCGTCGCCGTCGAGAACAAACCCGATCTGGATGCCCGCGCGGCCGACGCCCTCTCGGAACAGCTCGATCACGACGTGTCCGCGGGACTCCTCGACGAGGCGTGGGTCGCGACGAGTGACGCCGACGAGCGTGTTCTCCTCGAAGAGTTCCCACACGATGTCGGGGTGTTGTCGTGTTCGTTCGGCGACGGTGTCACCGCAGACGCCGTCGAGCCGGTGTGGCACGCGACGACGCTGGACCCCGACGAGACGATCACCTCCGCGAGCCGCGCGGAGTCGCCCGAGGCACACCCCAGCTACCGGCTGGAGCTGGCCGAGCGGGCCTACGACGCTGGCTTCCGGTCGTACCACGAGACCACACGGCCGGACTGCCAGAGCTTCCAGCTCCGGCGGAGTGGTCGGGCGCTGGTGCCGTACTGCACGGCCAAAGAGTGTCACCAGACCGCCGCGGAGTGTTCGGGGTCGTGTGAGCAGTTCGCGCCCGAACCGCCACAGTGGCGCACCGGTGGGTGGCCGATCGACGGCGGGCCGGGGAAGGCGGTGCGGCGACTGTTGGAACGGCGACGCGAGCGGGCGCGGGCGCGAGTGGGTACAGACGCGAACGAGTAAGACGGCCGACGGCTGCGTTTCCTCCGCTGTGAGTGTTGCCACTCGTGGAGACTCCGTCGTGGGCTACATGTTGTCGAACTCTGACTCGATTCTGTCGATGATCCCGTCTTCCGTCTCCTCCCCAGCGTTCGCTCTCACCGTTCCATCACTCGCTTCGACGTCGATCGCATCGTGTTCGACAGTCCGGCGGAACGTGGGAACGGTCCGGTAGATCACTTCGACGACGTTCTTCCGACGCAACGCCTGCAACGCCTCCCGAACCGCCTCCGCGTCGGGGTCGACATCGAACGCCGCACGCACGTCTTGGAGCGTCGAAACGACAGACTGTGACCGTTCCTCGGGCCCCGCGAGCACGGCGAACACCTGCGCTTGGAGCGTCGGCACCCGAATCCGAGTCGGGTCACCGCCGTCCTCCCCGCCCTCGACACCCGGCTCCACGCCGGTCAGTTCGGCGGCCTCCGGGGTCGCGCGGATCAGGCTGTCGTCGTCGCGGTAGTAGTAGTCCCCCAGGTGGTCTTCGAGGTAGCCGTGGACCTCGCTGCCGGAGTCGAGCCCCCACTGGCTCTCGAGTTCCCCGTTCTTCGTGGGCTGGAGACGGACCACGTCCGCGAGTCGGTCACGTTCCTCGTCGGTGAGGCTCACGAGCGTGCCGTTCGCTGGGGTACAGTTGTGTGTTGTGGTCTGCTCACGACTCGGGGCGCATCTGGGTTGCTGGACGACACGGCGGCTGGCGCGTGCAGCGCCGCCCTCGTGGCGGCGCAAACGGCGCGCGAGGGACGAACGAGGCTCCCGGAGGGAGCCGAGTGAGTCGGCTGGGGAGGGTGTGGCTGCGGTTCTTTCGAGGTGCAAGCACACTGCGCGGTGTTGTTTGCGGTCGCTGTCGCGGTCGTACCACAGGGTACAGTCAGGTGTGACACACGACCACCGAAGCAATCAAATCCGTGTCTGCACCAGTACCCACCAACTGAATGACCCGCGTCACAGAGCTCTCCGTCCGCGACTTCAAAGCCGTCGAGGAGGCCGAGGTGCAGCCCGGCGGCGTGAACCTGGTCGTTGGACGGAACAACGTGGGGAAGACCTCGCTGTTGGAGGCGTTGCACCTAGCGCTCGATCCGAGTTCGATCTCGCGGTTCGACGGGAATCTGGACAAAATTGTGCGGGAGGGAGCCGAAGAGGCGACAGTTGACGTTACCGTGGACGGGGACGACGATGTCGATGATCGACTGTTGGCCATCGAGCGCCAAGATCGAGATCATGCCTATTCGAGATTTATATCTGATATCATAGATGGGATATGGGAAATTGCCAAAGAAATCGAAGAGCGAGGACTGGGAATTAACATAAAACAAGGCGAACTAGAACCCGAAGATATTAAACACAGAGTTGAATTTGTAGACACAAGAAGGCAAACCTCAGTTGTAGACGGAACACGGTATATATCAGAACGGTACTCTAATTTAGTAGATAACAAGACAGCAGAAGTAGTTAGGAATACCATGAGTGGATCGACAAATAAGACACAAAGTGAGATGAGTAGAGTCGTCGGATTTGTGCCTTCCTGGGGCGGGAGAGGAGTTACAGGAGGTAAGGGATATCAAGGGCACAATTTTGATACCCTGACCACCACCCGCTTCGTCTCAGACCCAGGAATCACAGACGACACCCCGGACCCGAGCGCGGACGGCGCCGCCATCCGTCGCAGTCGGATCGAGGACTTCCTGATCGACAACGCGATCGTCGACGGACTGGTCGACTTCTCGTTCGACAGACTCGTCTTCGAGGACGGCGACAAACGCGAGGAAATCCCGTACGACTTCATGGGGTCGGGGTTCAAGACGCTCGTCGGCATCCTCTGGGAGCTGTACGACCAGGACGCAGACACGGAGGTGTTGATCATCGAGGAGCCGGCGGTCCACATGCACCCCGGCTACGTGAACGAGTTCACCCAGCAGTTGCTTCAGGTCGCACGCCAGGAGGAGGTACAGCTGTTCGTCACCACCCACCGCGAGGATCTGATCGAGTCGTTCTTCGCGCCGCCCACCGAGCGGGCCCACGATGACTACCTCCGCGAGGAGTTTCAGGTGATCCAGTTGACCGAGCTACTGACCAAGCAGCTCGACTACGAGCAGGCGGAGACGGAGTTGGACGAGCTGAACACGGACCTGCGGGGGATCTGATGTCGTCAGTGATCGTCATGACGGAGGGTCGCCACGACGTGGAGTTTCTGCGGGTGCTCCACCGCACCGCGACCGACCGCCGGGACTACGACACGTTTCTCGCAGACGAGACCGACGACACACAAGAGAAACGCATCCGCCAACACCGCGTCGACGACGAGATCCGGTGGCTGTACAAGGCAGAAGGCGGCCGGTCGCGCGTCCTGAAGAAGTTCCGTTCGAACGCACTGCGGCTCTCGGCGGTCGATCTCGTCTTGTTGGTCGATCTCGACGGCGAGCCGTACGAGACGTTCGAGAACACGTTCAACGAGACACTGGACGACCACTACGACGGTAAACTCCGGGTGAAGAGCCGAGAACGACGGTCGAACGATCACCTCCAGGCTCACGACTGTGCGGTGGTCGTCGGCGGCAACGAGGAGTACCGTTTCGACCTGCTCGCCTTCCACGACGACTTGGAGGCTGTCACTGGCGTCGAACGCGGCGAAGACCGCACCACGTACCGCAAGACGTTCGAGCGGTACGTCACCGACAACGATGCGGTTCGTGAACTGGTCTGTGAGACTGTGCTCTGACGACGGTTCCCCGTATCTGGCGACTGCTCCGTACGCATCTCCAACCACTACTCCGATACGCACAACCATATATACACGCGACCGAAAGCCGAGACCGTGCCAGCCACAGACACCGTCAGACTCGACACCGAGAGCGGCGTCGCGACGATCACCGTTGACCGCCCGGAGCGACTCAACGCGCTGAACGTCGAGGTGTTGGAGGGTCTCCGAGAAGCGATCGACGACGCAGAGACCGCAGACGCACGCGCGGTCGTGCTCCGTGGGGCCGGCGAGGACGCGTTCGTCGCCGGCGCGGACATTTCCTACATGCAGGACCTGTCGACGCCAGAAGCGCAGGCGTACGCCGAACTCGGCCACGACGTCGCACGCGACCTGGAGACGTTCCCCGCGCCGGTGATCGCGGCCATCGACGGCTACGCCTTCGGCGGCGGGAGCGAGCTCGCCTTGGCGTGTGATCTCCGCGTCGCGAGCACGGACGCGGTGATTGGCCAGACGGAGATCGACCTGGGGATCGTTCCCGGCTGGGGCGGGACCCAACGGCTCCCGCGGCTGGTCGGCGACGAGACCGCACGGCGGATGATCTTCCTCGGACAACGGCTCGACGCCGAGGCGGCCGAGTCCGCGGGGTTGTTCGGCGAAGTGATCGCGCCGGACGACTTCGACGAGCGCGTGGCCGAACTGGCAGAGCGACTGGCCACACAGCCGCAGTTCGCGATGGCCGCCGCCAAGGAAGCAATCAACCAGTCACACGAGGAGCCGTTGGCGTCCGGGCTGGAGACGGAACAACGGCTCTGGAGCGGGCTGTTCGGCACACACGACCAACGCGAAGGAATGAGTGCGTTCCTGCAGGACCGCGATCCGGAGTTCGAGTAGCCGTCGCCGCGCTCCTCACTCCTCGTGTTCGACGTTGTCGAAGACGGTCTCCAGCCGCGGCCGTTCGTCACCCGCCAACGCCTGCGGGTACGCCCCGGCGACGATGACGAAGTCGCCTTCGTGTTGCACCTTCGTGACGAGAATCCGCAGTTCGACTTCGGTACCCTGAACAGTCGTCGTGCCGGCGAAGACGCCGACCGTCGTCTCCGTTCCGAGGATCGTCGTCGTGCGGTTCTCGACGAACGTCACGTCCTCGATGCCACCGTCGATCTGCCCCCCGACGCGGCTCTGTGCGCGGTCAACCAGCTGCTTGTTCGATTGGTCGGCGACGGGGTTGAACTCCTGGCCGACGAAGGAGATCGACGGCGTGGTGAACACCGCGGCACCGGCGAGCGTCCGGCTCTGTCCGGCCACCTCGACCTCGCGTGCGTACGCCGACGCGTAGTTGACGACCGTCACGTCACGCTCAGAGCCGCCGGCGTTCACTGTCCGGTTGACCGTCAGCGACTCTGCTTCCTCTGTCGACTCGTAGCCGGCCTCCGAGAGCGCGTCGTCGGTGACGGTCCCAGGCGTCGACTCGAATCGGAACTCCTCCTGTGTCGCCGCACACCCACTCAACAAGAGTACCAGTGCCACCCCGACTGTAACTGCCACTCTGCGCGTCACCATGCGTCGATTTCCACGGGCCAGTGATTAAAGTGTACCCCCGACTCTGGGCCAGTCGAACCCTACCCCGGCCCGCGACGCGTCACTCTGGTGGCAGGTGAGGCCGGCCGCGAAGGGGACTGACAGCCTCGTCAGCGACAGCCGGTCGCCGCTGATCCACCCGTGGTCACTCTCCGGGCGTCGGTTCCCCACCGGGCGGACGGTCGGGGTCGCCCGCCTCGGGTTCTGACACCTGTGTCTGGACGAGCAGTAACGCGACGAACCCCAGCCCCGCGACGAACGCGAACGGGACGACGTAGCCGAACCCCTCCAACAACCCCGAGACGAGCGGGCCGATGGCGGTGCCGAGCCCGAAGCCGGTCGTCAGGATCGACAGCGTCGACCCCGAGCGCCCCTCACCGGCGAGATCACCCGCCAGTGCGAGCGAGATTGGGAAGACGAGCGCGACCGCGATTCCTTGGATCAGCCGGGCGACGATCATCCCCAGGGAGGTGGTGACGAACCCCTGGACAAGCGTCGACGGGATCAACAGTATCAGGCCGGCGATGACGAACGGTCGCCGACCGTACCGGTCTGACGCCTGACCGATGGGGATCTGGAAAACGACGTTCGCGAGCACCGCCGCGCCGAACTGCGTCCCGAACAGAAACGCCCCCTGGTCGAGTCGGTTGTTGATCGGCGCCTCCAGCGTCGCGAACAACGCGATCCCCATCGCCACGACGACGGTCGCGACACCGAGCGTAAAGACCGGATCGAGCAGTGTGTCGTCGCCGCGAACCGCAATCGAGATGTCGTCGCCCGCGGCCGCGGCCGTCTCCTCGGGGTCGTCGACCAACACCACCACGAGCAGGAACCCCAGGGCGGCGCTCACCACCGCGACGGCGAAGGCCGCGTCGAAGCCGTAGATCTGTTGGATCGCGCCGGCGACCAACGGACCGAATCCGAAGCCGATCAGCCGGAACGTGTTGTAGACGCCGAAGTTCCCCCCACGGGTGCCGGCGTCGCCCAGCTCGTTGACCAACGCCACCGTCGCGGGGATCGTCAGCGCGCCGCCGACACCCTGGAGCGCGCGGAGCGCGACGAGCGCGCCGTAGCTGTCGACGAACGGGTAGCCCGCAGAGCCCGCGCCCAGTAAGACGAGGCCGACGAGGATGAACACCTTCCGGCGACCAACGTTGTCGGAGAGCCGGCCGGTGAACGGTTGGAGCCCGCTGTTTACGAAGCCGAACACCGACAAGACGACGCCGACGAGCAACGTCGTCGACAGAGACAGCCCCGCGACGGCCGCGCCGGACTCGCCGACGATGCTGGCGACGTAGGCGGGGAGGATGACGATCAGAAACGAGTTGCCCAGCGCGTCCGCCATCCGGGCGAACGCCAGCGCGAACACCCGCCTGTCCGTGTCGAGCACACCCATCTCCAACCGGTTCGGGTGGGAGTCGGATACGCGTTCGGGAGGCGGCGATGGCGTCTCCGAAGCGCCGTCACCGTCGGAATCTCTCGTGTGGGCTACACAATCCGTCACACCCTTGAGGGTTCGCGCGTTACGCCGTCGGCATGAAGTTCTGCGACGACTGCGGCTCGATGATGAAGGCGAACGACGATGTCTGGGTGTGTGGCTCCTGTGGCGCCGAGGAGGCACGCGACGCCGCCGAGGAGACCGACATGTCAGTCAGCGAGAGCCAAGACGAGACTGAGGTCGTCGACGTGAGCGAGGTGGACGACGCACAGGTCGCGCCGACGACGAACGCGCGGTGTCCGGAGTGTGGCAACGACCGCGCCAGCTACGAGATGAAACAGATCCGTGCGGCCGACGAGTCCGAGACGCGCTTTTTCACCTGTACGGAGTGTGACCACAAGTGGCGCGAGGACGACCACTGACCGGGCGCGGGCGACAGCGCCGAGCGAGACGACGGCGTCTGGCGGGTTGCACAACACTCTTGACTGCGAGGTGAGTCGCCCGAGACAGATGGTTCTTGGAGGGCTCGTCCCACAGACGCCGGCGGTGTTGGCCGTGGTCGTCGTCGCCGCCACGGGACTGGTCTGGATGGGCAGCGGCTGGCTCGAGGAGTCTGCAGAGGCGCTCTCTCGCCACTACGGGCTCCCGGAGGTGATCCAGGGGTCGGTCGTCGTCGCGGTCGGCTCCAGCTCCCCCGAGTTGGCGAGTGTCGTCTTCGCGGCGTTGGCCGGCTCCTTCGGGATGGGTATCGGAGCGGTGGTCGGCTCGGCGGTGTTCAACATCTTAGTGATCCCCGGGCTCTCGGGCGTGATCGCCGATCACCCACTCGACGCCAACCGGACGCTCGTCTACAAGGAGGCACAGTTCTACATACTGGCCGTCTCGGCGTTACTGGTCACGTTCGCGCTGGCGGTGATCTACGTTCCGACGCCGGCAGCGAGGCTCACCGGCGAGGTAACGCGGCCGTTGGCCGCGATTCCACTCCTCCTGTACGGGCTGTACGTGTTCATCCAGTGGCAGGACGTGACCGAACACGACGCCGGCGACGAGGACAGCGGGGTCGCCGTCGCGCGCCAGTGGGGGCGACTGCTCGCCGGGCTCGCGGTGATCCTGATCGCGGTCGAACAGCTCGTGGGTGCCGTCGACGGGTTCGTCGGAATCTTCGGGATTCCGGAGTTTCTCGCGGGAGCGACGATCCTCGCGGCCGCGACGAGTCTCCCGGACGCGCTCGTGAGCGTCCGCGCGGCCACGGACGGCCGCGGGCTGACGAGTCTGGGAAACGTCCTCGGCTCGAACACGTTCGATCTGCTGGTCGCGGTGCCGCTGGGTGTGATGCTCGTCGGCCAGGTGCCGGTCGACTTCGGCGTCGCGGCGCCGATGATGGGCGTGTTGACGCTGGCGACGATCCTGTTGTTCACCCTCCTCCGGACGGATCTCACGCTCACCGACCCCGAATCGTACGCGTTGTTGGCCGCCTACGGCGTGTTCCTCGTCTGGATCGTCGCGGAAACCGCCGGCGCCGTCGATCTGCTGGCCGCCTGACCACCGAACGGACGGGTTAAGAACCTCCGGCGGCAACCTCCGGCGATGAGTGAGCGTACTGCGAGTGAGGACCGCTCGGAGGGTGACCTCCGCAACACCGGGCTGTCGCTGAAACACGACCGTGAGTGGGACTACGAGCTTGACCGGATCGTCGACGAACTCGAAGACCGGGACGCCGACACGGTCGGTCTCCAGTTCCCCGAGGGGCTGAAACGCCGCGGCCCGGCGGTCGCGGACGACCTCCGACAGCTGACCGACGACGTGACGTTCCTGTTGTCCGGTCAGCCGTGTTACGGCGCCTGTGATCTCGACACCCACCTGATGCGACGGACGGATCTGTTCGTCCACTTCGGCCACTCGCCGATGAAGGAGTCGGACAAGAT
>ERZ1034569.637-NODE-637-length-12598-cov-11.298812_pt1 | contig 12598 bp, 14 predicted proteins | sample MGYA00520706_ERZ1034569 | MGnify/ENA primary metagenome ERZ1034569 (study PRJEB33760, sample SAMEA4777722) | hypersaline lake metagenome | biome: hypersaline environment; feature: brines | place: Spain | collected 2014-08 | depth 0 m ...
CTGATGATGACGGGACAAACGGGAATGCTGTCCAGACTGGCGAAGGAACGTTCGTCGCCAAAATCAGTGGTGCTGGTTCTAATAGCAGCGCAGGGTCCGTAACTGAGCAGATTGGGGTTTTTGCTGAACTTGATGACACTGCTAACTCGGGGTCGTACGACATTAGCGTCGCTATCAACCCACTAAGCACTAATAATTAAATCTCCTACAGTCTGGAACTAACTTCAGGTATTTACTTTTCTGCGGACGAAGCGAGTCATATTCATTCCGATCGGTCGTACTGTGGCTGCATAATCGTCAGATCTCTACCGCATACGTTGCCTCGTTGAGCGGCTGTACGACAAGGACGTAGACGATTTGACCGATGTACTGGAAACACACTGGTCAGTCAGGGTGAACGAGAAGACGCACGACTTCTGGGCGTTCAAGAAGTTCATCCACCGTCTCGGGTGCGTCTGTGAGGAGTACGACATCAGTCTCGAAGTTGAGTTGGAAGCGTGGACGAGTCAGAGGCGTCCCGAGTATGGCGACCACGAGGAGGCGGTTCGCCACAGGGATACGTTAACGGTATGACTTCGAGCAAAACACCGACCTCACGGCGTCAGAGACGTTGCCTCGAGAACACAGCGAGACGGAACTCAGGCCGATGGCACGGCCCGTGCGATTCGGCTGGGACGACCACAACTGGTCGGGGAAATCACACCCTCGCGAAAGTCCCAAACAAGTGCGTACGAACCTGCACGTTGCCTCCGTCGGTAGCCGAACCCCCAACAGAGGAATCCTCGCGGTTGAGCGCCGGGAGAATGTCAAGAAACTGTCAATCATGTCTCTCCAAGTGATACCGTGCGAGGTCGATACTAAACTTGATGATAATAGCGGCCAATATGAGCGGCCGACGAGCTGCTGTTTCGATATTGATTGTTCTGCTGTCGGCAAGCTCATTTGCGAATGTCAAAACGAGGAGTCCAGCAACGACTAACACAAAGCCCTCAAGAAGCACTCCTCTGAGTGCTATCCAGACAGTCGTTTGTCTATATCCGCCCCGATAGAAATATTCGATACCGGTTCGCCAACCCTCGGTTATGACTACGGTGGCTGCCCCGACAATAACCCATACTGGCAGTTCAGCCTCGGGATTTGCTGTAATAACTGGACCGGCCACGAACCCTCCAAAGCCAACCCAGAGCGCACCCAGAAATGGAATGAGAAATACGAGTCCTGGAAGGGTCCTGTATAGAATCTTGACGTCCGTTTCCGGGATCGATATCCCAGCGTTCCCCCAATCGGTAAGTCGGTATGTAGTCCCAAATGCTGGCTGTTCGTCATCAGGCTCCGGCGGCATGCCAGCGAAGAGGCCCCGAAGCAAAGCCCACAGTGACAGTATGGTGAACTCTATCCAATAAAACACTACTAAACCCAGCCCCGACATATTAAATGCAAGGAGGCCGACCACAGGGACGCCATTGGCCACAATGACGGCTGTCAGTGTGATGTTCGGCAGCAGCTGTTCTACGGTATCGAAGTCGCTCATTCGTCAGCATTCCGTTACAGAGAATATCCGCTCATGACTCTTGTGAAAGCAGCACAGTCATCAATCGACACGGATTCTCACAGAGACAGATAGCAGCACGATTATTTTCGGTCAAATTATGTGTGTGCGCTCGAGTAGCTTTCTCCACTCAGATAACGGTCTGGCAAATTGGTCGCGTCCAGGCTCGTTTGACACTCGTCCATTTAGCAAGCGTCATTTACGCACCCGACCGTCGTGGAGAGTGTCTAATTATCCTGAGGGCCAACTGTAGTGGCCGAGTGTACCATCTTGAGCTATCTGCAGCACTCGCTATCGGGTGAGTGAAATCGGCACTTGGCGGTTACGCCCTGCTCCTGTCGGCTCACACTTCAGACGCAGCGTCACACCGGCGGGATCATTCAGTATCCAGTTCACCAACGCCTCCAGCGCACCAGCGACTCTTTTAGATGGCTGATTCCGAGGATCTGAGAGATGTGTGTCTCCCATCTATTCGCTGCTCTCTGAAGAAGACGAGACACACTGAGAATGATTAGTGCGATTACATAACTGAAAAACAGCCCGGCCAAAATGAACAACTGTGAGAGAGGGGGGGTTGACTCAATAGACACATTTTCACCGGTGTTCTCACGATGTGGAATATGAAGACTCGAACTAAGAGTTACTGTACGGTTTATGCCAGAATGTGACACAGATGTATCCGAGCGGGGAAGCATACGTCAATTTTTGTCTTGTGAAAAAAGTGTCAACAGTCGAGATTCACACACTGAAACAGAGATAGCATCACAAGCCCAGCACCGCTCAGACGATGGTGCTTGAACTCGAATTTCGGCACCTTTGGCCGCCGGTCCAGAGCAAGTCTCCGGGTCAGAGACTGAAACACATATTCCACACAGCAATCCGTGAGACCAGGTGATCGTTGAATCAGGTGTCGATGTCTGAAACCGAAGTCTATCACAGCTTTTTCGAGCAAGTGAACTCGTCGAGTGTCACAACGACCATACGACAAGTGCGATCAAGCTGTCCGGCTGGATGAAATATGCTATGCGACTGGTGAGCAGACGACATAATATGTTCTTCGCCAATCCTGCCCGCTCCCCCGAGCAACAAGAGATGCGTGAGATCCCATATCACATAATGACATTCTCCCCGTCGTGAACGACCTTCTCCGCGGGAGTCTCAGCCGGTCTACGACTCGCTGGAGCGTTATCATGGACGGCACTCAGGTCTGTGCACTGTCCGTTATGACGGTAAGGCGTGGTGACTTCAACCAGTCGTGATCGCCCCACTCGAACCGCACGGCCCGTGCCATGCATCGGCCTGATTGCCCGCTCTATGTGCCGTCTCAAGAATGTTTCTGACACGGGAAAGACCCGAACACGGACACGTAAGCGCGTGATGCTGTTTCGTTCGGTCTGCACCGCTACACTGCGGGTACTCTTGACTCGTCCACACTTCCGACTGGACTTCGACCGAGGTACCGTATTCCTCGGCGGTACAGGCCAACTGTTCGGTGAATTTTCTGAACAGCCAGCAGTTGTGTGGCTTGGCATTTCGACTGACCAGTGTGTGTCCACTATGTCGGTCAAGTCACCGACATACATCGCGTCCACGCCCTCGGCGTACAGTCGCCAGGTAGGATCGCTACTGTATCGACCATCCCGTAGCTCAGACTGTCACCGGGTGATTTCTCGCGGAATCGTTGGAATAATTCACGGCCTTCGTACAGCTGTTGCTCGTCGGTCGTGGTGGTACAGGCGACGGGAGTGCGCACTGAAATCCACACGCATTTTGAGGATCGCTCCTGAATGACGGCTGTCATGCACGTTGATGGCGACGACATCGACTGGAACGAATCCGACACCGGTGAGGCGGAAACGATGTTCCGCCGGAAGCAACTGTCACCTGCGGCGGACGGCAAGGAAATCGGCTGTAGTCTTTACGAACTTCCGCCTGGGAAGCGCTCGTGGCCGTATCACTATCATGAGGGCAACGAGGAGGCAATATATGTCCTCTCAGCGGCACAGGGACAATCCGCCTCGTAGACGGCGCCTATGGGCTGTCAGCAGGTGACTACGTAGCTCTCCCGGCAGGCGAGGCCCGTGGCCACCGCGTGATCAACGACGGCGACGATGACGTCCCGTTGCGCTATCTTGCCATCTCAACAATGCGGGACCCGGACGTAGTGATTTATCCCGATATGGACAAAGTCGGGGTCTACACCGGAACACCCCCAGGGCGCCACGAAGGGCGGAAGCTGACGAAATACTACCCAGAGGACGCCAACGTCGGCTACTGGCCAGATGAGTCGGATCCTGATTAGATGGTTATTTGCCTTCAGATATTGCTGGTTTCAGTATAAAAGTGGTCGTGATTGAGAGCCTCAAACACCTCAGAGGCTTCGCCATATATCACCATCCTCAAACGGATTTGGTTCTCGTCACATTCCCGTCACATAGAGAGCTCAATTGCTTGGCTGCTGTGAACTCAGAAGAATTAGGGAGGTTTTTTGAATTTCTCTTTTTTATAACTGCAGTATGTACATCGGCAGCGACGATGGTGTCTATTATCTCCCAACAGACAGTGAGGGTGCGACACCACAACAGGTTCTTGAAACGGGCCGTGTGATGAGATTGACTCGATTCAAGACCGGGAATATTTGCGGCAACATAGACAGGCTTGTACCATCGACTGGACGATGAGTGGAGAGATATTGAGGTCCCAGATCCCACGAGAGCAAATATATCCTGTTGGAGCAACATGGGTCGGCAGACTGTTCGCCGGCACCCGTCCCGCGGCTGTTTATACCACAGCATCGGCAGGTGATGAGACATGGGAGGAGTGTGATGGCCTCCAACAGCTCCCATCACGTGGCGACTACCACGAGAACCTTGCGCAGATATGCGATGTTCATGTTGATTCCGATCATCCCAGTAAGTCTCCGTGGATTGTCGTAGGCGTTAATCCCGGGGTGAATTCACTGCAGCGGGGATGGCGGTGAGACCTGATTTGAGCGTTGCGAAGGCGGCGCCAATAATATTTACGAACTCCACGTCGTCGCTCCCAGTGAGTACGTTGTTGCGACAGGGCGGGGACTGTATCGCAGCTCTGACGCTGGTCAGTCCTGGAGCTGTCTCGATATTGCAATCGAACAACCGTATTTCCGAACCGTACACGAACACGATGGAGTGATATACGCTGGCAGCGCGATGGCGAACTCCTCAACGTGGAACGAGCCTGAAGCTCGCCCACAACTTGTTGATGTCCACGATGAATCGGTTGAGCGAATTGCGATTCCATACGCTGATGAAACAGTGACTGGGCTCGGGACGATTGATGACACACTTGTCGCTGTGACACACGGTGGACATGTACTCGGAGTGACAGATATGAATGGACCAAACTTGCAACAGTTCCGATGTCTGGAGATGTGACAGGTCGCTGCACACCAGTTGTTGACTCATCTAAAAACACCGGTGTAGACCACGAAAATGGTGGTCAAAGTGGCGCCAAAGCCAGCAGTGCTGGATAATATGTGTCTACAGGCGGAGCAGGCCGACTGCTTCGGGGGCGTTCGGAAGACGGAGTCTCCCCAATAACGAGACGCTCTGCGTCTCAAACCACTTGGCCCTAAAGAGTAAATGCCGTACGCTCCAGTGAACACTACTCCATTCCGGGTAACTAACTGGTAAGTGGGCACGTGTGTGAGAGATCGGGTCCTGCAGTGATAATTCAACAACTGTCAACGACCAGCACCCAACGACACAGCAGGTTCTGTCCCGTCTGAGAGATTGTTTCACTCGCTTTGTGTCCGCCATCGACCGCGATACGTTCGATGACATCTGCTCCTCTCTTCACAGGTCGACATTCATCGTAAGTCAGAATTGTTATGATAATAGAGCGAGCCACGAGCCTTCCAATTGGACCTCCACATAGTCGCGATGTATTGATTTGCGCGCACACTATCGCAAATCTGTGCGAGAATGAGAGAAGTAGTCTTCACGCTGAACGAGGCTTCGACAGACTCTATTTGTTTATTCGTGACGAAACCCTCAGTTCGTGCAGAAGAACAGCATAGTTCGCCAGTTCACGTATAGTCTCTCAAGCGAAATTGTGAACCAAGTCGTTAGCAACGCACACAGACCGATTCAGTCGTATACGTCGATCAGACTGCGCTGGCGTTCCAGTACGGTGGGGTCAAGATCGGCTACCAAGTCGCGTTCAGCAGTGTCAAGCGCTGCCCGCACGCCACCGTCAGGGCGGGCGATAAGGGACTGTCCGGCGTAGACCATCGTTTGCGCGTCCGCAACATTGCGGCGGCCAGTTCTGCCCGTTCCCACAGCCCACCGGACACCGTCCAGCGCCCGCGCTTGGATGAGCAGCCGCCAGTTGGCAGCATGGGTCGCGGGCCACGCTCCGACGACCAGCAGCGCGTCGACGCGCTCATCCGCCAGCGCGGCACTGTCCTGAACAAAGTTCAGATCATAGCAGGTTAACACACCAGTGGAGCCAAGTGGTGTCTCAAGCGTCACCAACTCGTTTCCGGGCTCAAGAACTGCCTGTTCACCGGCCCAGCGGTGCCGCTTCCGATAGACGACCGTCTCACCAGTAGCGCGAACGTACGCGGTGGCGTTATAGCAGTCGCCGGCATCCTCAACGAATCCGATCACAAGGTCCGTCCCAGCGTCGGTGGCCGCTCTCCGGAGCCGCTCTAGCTCTGGCCCGCCCGGCGACACCGCCGCCGTCACAGCCCGCTCATCCGGGACAAAACCTGTCAGCGTGAGTTCAGGGAAGCAGGCGATATCTACCCGGTCAGGCAGGCCCGCGACACGCTCGAGAACCGTCTTGAGGTTCGTCTCAACAGCCAAATCTGCGACTGACATTTGGCAGGCGGCGACGGTTGGTGACATACGAGTTATCTACGCCCGATTCATCAAAAGCACTGTGGCGGGTCGTTGATAAAGTGGAGCTGATTCGGGTTTCCGCTCAAGGCTAAGCCATTCGAATTGAGCTGTCTGTAGATACACTGGGCACCCAGACCAATCCAGCCCGATCTTGATGAGTATCGCGACAGTATCACCGACGGTAACATACATGTGCACAACAATTGCACCAGAGAGTGACAGCACAGACAGTCCAAATCGCATTCTTGACGACCGACACAGCTTTGAATCAGGATGGCTGTCCGCTCGCCGGTCAGGCGGAGTGGTCTTACCAATTCAGTGAATCGAAAGAAGTGTTGACAGCGGGACTGTCCAGGCCATCGCATGACTGACTGCGGTCACAGCCAAGTTCTCTGTTCGCTCATAAACGAACGCCCAGACGATACCAAAGACTCCAGTCGAGATGGCCGCATACGCGAGGGAGCCGGATGCAAACAGGTACGTCAACGCGTGCATCAGCCCAAACACGAGCCCGCTGATGAGCACGACTCCCGGAGTCCCGAAGTGAGGTCGGAGTCGCCCCTGCACGATGCCCCGATAGAGAAGTTCCTCAGCCGGTGCCGCAAACACGTACAGTGCAGGAATGGCGACTGCCCACAACATCGGCTGTTGTAGTAGTAATTCGGGGGTTCCAACATTGCTGTAATCGTGGGAAGGGATGCTCATTCCCAGTACAGGCAAGATAGCTGTGAGACCAATCCCTATCGCAACGCGAATACCTGGCAAAGCGACGATCCAAGCGATATCCTCAATTGTCGGCCTGCTGAATTTGAGATACTTCGATCGTTCGCTGACGGTAAGCAGATACCCTACGGCAACCAGCGCAAAGCCAAGTTGGACGCCGATATCAGCCACCGCATATGCGTCAGTGTCTGCGATCCCCAGTCCGCCACCCGCTGTTCTGTACGCCACCACGCCCATGAACGAAGCTACACCACCCCCGATTGCCAGCGCGAGTGCCGTACCTACCGCTCTCAGTGTCGGCGTAGCTAAGACGACAGGCCTGTCTTCGGGGAGAACGATCATTTGAATCGATTCTCTCCGTCTCCGGTGCAAGAGTCCACGTGACACACGGCGACACTACGCCAGCGGTGTTTTTGTGCCCCGATACACCGACTGGTACTCGAACTACTCGCCGCAGGTGAGGACGCGACGCAGGAAGTGCTCCAAACCATCTATACGGTCGATCATCATATACCGACTTGAATCTGTATGACGGTTTATGTGATTTCGAGCCCTTGTACGCCCGTACACTGTCTTTTCGACCGATTATGTACGCCCGTACACGTGTCGTGAGTTTAGCGCACTCCCCGGACGGAAATTAGTGTAGCCGTCGAGCACTGTCCATTGGACTCAACAGTCAGCGGAACTGTATTGACAAGAGCCTGCCTCAATCCGTCTGAGACACGCTGGTGCATGCAAACAGTATTCAGAGGGCAGCAGCTTCGAGTCGGGAACTCTCATGATTCATTTGCACAAGCCGAAGTGTTAGTCCTCTTCCCCAAGGGACGGAGCGAATCCAGACGAGCAGGGAGCGGTAGTTCATTAACCCATTATCGCATATCTCGTGTATGTCCGACAAGCCGGCAGCGTTGCTCACAAAAACGCAGCGCGATCGGATAGACGACAATTTTCAGTCGGTAGAGGGTGCAAAGCGTCGCCGCGACCAGCAACGGACCCGCAGACGGGTCGCTGCTGGAATCGATGACTTCGCCTATCTGGTTGAGTACCCAGACCAGCAACTTGAAGCTGCATTTGACTCCCATGACGACGAACGCCTCGTACGAGCGCTCGCAGATATGCGAGTTGTTTCCGAGCGAGTGCGCCTACTTCATGATGTCAAGCGCGGAGAGATACTACGCCAGGCACGAACCCGCATGCAGGCGGCCGAATGTAGTGACCACACCATCTCTGAGCTTGAGTTTCAGACGCACGACGAGATTCGGGATGCAGTCACAGCCGAACTTGAGGCTAAGTACGAACCAGATGACTGGAAACGTCGCTCAGAACTGGCACTCAAGGCTGGGAGTCTATTGGCTCTCCCTGGCGTGTCGCTCATTCCGCTTCCATATGGAGCGGTCCCCTTGGCAGTCGATGGAGCGCTCGTGTTCGTTGCGTTGTTTTTCGCTGGACCGCTGCTGGCGTTCGGGTTAGGAGTTCTCCTACTCCGGAGCGTCAGAGATGATATCCTCCCAGCGTTACGTGCATTCACCACTGACCCTATCGGAACGATACGCCGGATGTGGAACAGACTCTGATACCCTGCGGACAATCACCATTCATTTACTGGACAAATCAAAGACATCATCTGACTCGACAGTTGCGACCCACCGCTGATTAGTAGAGTTTCCTTCCACGGCGTTGATTTATCCACATATCTTGAGGTGTCATCGACTGTCGGTTTCTTGCCCGAGTTTGAGAGTCGGAGTATCCGCCTTGACGGCTCATGAATGGTATAAACTGGCTGGAATATGCGTCCATTTTCGGAGAGTTGACTGTTGATATCGGGCGGAAGTCTGCAACTTGAACCTACAATTCAGTACGCAGACCCGATTTCTTTCCACTTTCAATCTCCACGCGTGTAAAGATCATGTTCAGCAAACGCTGCTCGTGCCCGTTCATATGTACTCTTACCGGTGTCAGTGTAGAGCGAACGCAGGTTCACGCGACGCTGGTAGCGGGACCCATCCTCCGTGTATGTCAGAACCATTCGAACGCAGGTAAGTCTCTTTATTCCATGGGTGAGCGAAACCTGTTCGATCGATTTGAGCGGGATCCGACTCGGTGAACGGGATCCACGTGCGTAGTCAAAATATCCAAAGCGCAGCGGTGAGGCTGCCAATCAAAATCATGATCAGCATCTCTTAACCCCAAATTCGATTGGCCAGCTCCCGCAGTCCGAACGGGATGACAGAGAGATACCTGACAAAGATTGCCTTTTGCCACCAGATATGGGTGTTCCAGTAATCTATGTTTAATACCTGAATGTATCCAACGAACGACTCGGTGAATGACTTCATCGCCGAAGTGTGCTGTGCCGCGCCTGATTGGAAATGAATCAGTGGTAGACAGAAATTTATGTCAGCAAGTGAAGCTGTATTCAGTCGAATACACAACCCCTCAGTGAGGCACTCTGAGAGTGAAAGAGTTCCTCAATGACTCTTATCAGCCAGGCATCAACTGAAATCCCGTCCGAGGGTGGTCCTGTCGGAATACGTCTACGGCCACCATCGAATGCTGAGAATCTCGAAGCTCTATCCACTGGATGGAAGAGCCGTCCCCGACGGAGATAGTATGATTCCAGACGTACATATTGAATGGTGGAATTAACCTTGTTTTTGAGCTGATTGTTACATTTTCGCCTATTCAGCTGGGGGTGACAGAGACTCTGAGAACTCAATAATGTCTACAGATGAGCGGGCTAAGTGCCTTGGAGTCATTCTTGATTGGAAGTCGAAGATGTGAGTGTGATGATGAGACGCGAAGCATCTCGAACGACTTCGCTTGACCCGAGAAACTTCACGGGGACATACCTGTGGACGGTCTCTCCATGAAACGTACAACTGAACACAGACACTGACACTACCATCAGTAGTATCGCTGCAGCGAGGCGGTTGAGATACTCCAGTGGTAGGGCCAGAAATTGTCCTGCAATACTTGCCTGACCGGATCGGAAGCACTCGCTCAGTGCAGCGGTTGCCTCATGACCGCCGCCCAGCGCTGGCAAACTCGTTTGCAGACCTGGCACCAACAACGACTTGTGTGATGGACCCACGCTGAAGACAGTTCTGGGTATGTGATCTTTATGACTGAGTGACTAAGATCAGTCCCGGCGAGGGGAATTCAGTCAGCGAATCCGCCGTGATGGAGTATCTCGTCGATCGGTTTTCTCCCCTTTGGGAACTCACGCTCTTGGAGCTCTTCGGGGAGCGTTTCTGCGGGGGCGCGTTCACCAATTGCGATCATACACTCGACACTGAATTCGTCTGGCACGTCAAGTTGCTCTGCCGCAGCTTCGTAGTCGAATCCCTGCATCGCGTGTGCAACGAGTTCACGCCGAGAGGCCTCAAGTGCAAGATTTTCCCATGCTGCGCCCGCGTCGAACGAGTGGGTGCGAGCAGGTTCCCCGTTGTGGTCGAACGTCTGCTTCGACACGAGGGTGACGAGCACGGCAGCATCTTCGGTCCACTCTCGATTGGCCTCGCCGAGCAGGTCAGCGAACTGCTCAAACTCCTCGTCCTCCCGAGTGGCGTACAGGAAGCGCCAGTGTTGGTTGTTATACGAAGACGGTGCCCATCGTGCTGCCTCAAAGAGAGGCATATACTGCTCTTCATCGAGTGGTTCGCCTGTCATCGCCCTGGGTGACCATCGGTTTACCAGAAGCGGTTCGATGTCTTCTTGTGGAGTCCTGTGCTCTGCAACTTCTTCTCGAAGTTTTTCCATATCGGTCATTTACAGCGAACACACAAATCAATCCCGAAGTTATCTCGCGAGGGCGCCAAACAGTGAGAGCGGTTTGTATAACATGAGGTGTGATAACTAAGATTCCTAAGACCCGACGTCAGCCAGCCGAACCGCCTGGTTCGACCCGATCTCACACTATGTGCTCGTGAGGTCGAGATACGCTTCATCGATTCACTTCCTAATGAGATCCGCGTGAAGAGGGTCTCGTTATACGTTCATCATGCGTGAGATGCCACGGTCGAAGATGCTTAGCTCAACTGACGAGCGAGGACGGATATTCGTCGTTTCAGTGTTTATCTTATCAAGCACTAAGTGACGAAGTGGTAATTGATGTTGTAAACCGTGTGATTTGAGCATGTTTCGCACATATCGACTATATTCATGCCAAGGTTAAGCATAGCCGTATCTGAGTATATACTGTGAACCGCCTCGGGGTTAAGTGGTTTGAGACGCTCCGCGCCTCGTCATCACGGAAGACTCACTCTTCGGTCCGACCCCGAGGCTTCCCGTGGATTAGTCGGACACTCCCACGATACCATCGGTCTGATAGCCTCGAACGGTCGGGGCGTCCACGGCGATGCCTGCCGTCTCAAACTCACACCGTTACTTTGCGGGCTACGGCTTCGCTCTTGTGAACGTCGCACCTTCCGAACAACGAGAGCAGCCACATTCCAGTCTTGATAGGTCTCGATACCTTTCACGGCAATTTTGAAGCTCGTATTTCGGTCGACATGGTCTTGACGGGAACACGACCGGCAGTTGAACCGCTTCTTGTGGCGGTTCGCTCGCTCTCGTCGGCACGAACACGCCGATGACGATGCGGGCCGTCCCGACACGGGCGGACACTGACAAGGGAGCGCTCGTGCGCCGGCTGCTCCGGCACGCCGCGCAGGTGACGTCGTTCAACCGGGCGCACTTGGACAGCGGGTTCTACACAGACCAGAAGCTCCTGTTCACGACACATCGACACTCAGGTGGTGCCGAAACCACCCAATGTGATCGATCATCGATTGAATATCGGATAGACTCACGGTGCAAGATACGCGCGCTGTATTCAGCACGGCTCCAAGAACATATCACTGGTTGAGGATTTCAACAGAGCCGCTTGCGTGAAAATAGACGATACTGAATAGTATGAAATCTATATCAGTATATTGTAATAATCATAATCTAGCCAATTCCCAAACGAGATTAATTTGATGATCACCAGATGTGTAACTTATCCTGCTGGTTTAACGACGTCACTGAATAAATAAACCGTATTCACAACAACTGATATTGGACACTACTGTGTATGAATACACAGCAGCAGGGTGATCCATGCCGTTGGCACGCCCTTGAAGAGGGCTTTGTACAACGTGTAGTATTGAAGCGCACGGAACGGAAGGTGGTGCAAGCGTCGATTCATCCGCGTGCCGTATATGAATTGAAACTGATAATGAACGCTCCAAATAATAAGTGGAAGGTGATTACTGCGAGCGTCTGAGTATGGTTAAGCAGTTGTCGGGCTTTCGCTCATACGAAGAGGAACAATTCAGGCTCCCATTGCGCCTGCAAAGTGTCTGATGAATTAATCGTGCAGATGATTATCGATTCACAAATCGAACGCCACTGAATTTGAACCGCGCCCCGCCCTGTTCGCTGTCAGTGACATGAATGTCCC
>ERZ1034569.638-NODE-638-length-12578-cov-13.282440_pt1 | contig 12578 bp, 13 predicted proteins | sample MGYA00520706_ERZ1034569 | MGnify/ENA primary metagenome ERZ1034569 (study PRJEB33760, sample SAMEA4777722) | hypersaline lake metagenome | biome: hypersaline environment; feature: brines | place: Spain | collected 2014-08 | depth 0 m ...
AACTGGGCGTCTTGGAGGTCGGCGTTGGGGAACTGGGCGTCTTGGAGGTCGGCGTCGAGAAACTGGGCGTTCTGGAGGTCACAGTCAGCAAAGTTCGCTTTCGGTGCAGTCACGCTCTTGAATGTCGCTCCCTGCAGCCGACAGCCAGCAAACGAGACACCGTAGTCCAGTTCCACGTCACGCAGCACGACCCCGTCGAGATTCTGGACGCGGTCGTCGCGTTCTGCAACCGCCTCTCGGATCACTTCCGGTTCTGCGTCGGCGTGCCACCGGCACCGCCCGTCTTCCCACACTTCACGGCAACAGCTGGCCGACCCCCGGTCTCTGCGCCACCGATCCAAGTCGTACGCTGAATCGTCCACGTCCCCCGGCAACAACGCGAACCCACACCGGTGCGCCAGCGGATCAGAGTCCGGAGCCGACCACGGTGCTCCCTCGTCCTCGTTGGCCATACGTTGCGACCAGCAGAGCGTTGGGTAAAGCGCTTGCGACGCGACGCAACGCGACCGCGTCACGCCCCGAGCGACCGTCGGGACCGCGTCCCAACAGCTCTCCAGCCGGGTCTCGGCGTGCATCGCTGGGCGGAAGACTGTTACACGATACACGATTTGTGTACTGTATGGCGACTTCCACGGACGACCCGGCGCGTGCGGTCGACGGACTCGTCTCCGTCGCGCGGCTGTTAGACGAGCCGCGGCTGGCGCGTGTGTACACCCACACGCTGCGGGCCGGACCAGTGACAGTCGACGACCTCGTCGCCGAGTTAGATCTGCCGCGGACGACGGCGTACGCGGACACCGGCACGCTCGTCGACCTCGGCCTGCTCGACCGCGACGACTCTCAGAAGACCCACCGCTTCACCGCGGAGCCGATCCACCTCACGGCGACCCTCGACGGCGACACCTACACTGTGACCCCGACGCTCGTCGCCGCGGTCGGGCAGACGGCCACCGACGACGATCTCGAACTGCTCGTGGAGCGCCATGGGCTTGGCACGCTCGCGGCGGCACTCACATACGCCGTCCCGTACGCCGAGGGCCGCCTCTCCGAGCGGGTCGCCGCCCGTGAACTCGACGTGCAGATGGCGTTCGGGATCGCTGCGCTCCAGGCGCTGCGATCACTCCTCGCGGAGACGCGGGCGTTCGACCCGTACGTCGACGAGATAACCGCTCGTATCGACTCGTCGGGGAGCACCGACTCGTCGACGGAGCCGTGAGGAGGCGACGATGACTGTGGCACCGTGGACGGACGCCGGGACGGCGTGGGTGGTCGACACCGGTGTGTTCGTCGCCTGTGGACGGGCGGGCAATCAAAAGTACGCCGGCCTCCGTCGGTTCGCACTCGACAGAGAGATGGCGTTCGTGATCCCCCGGCGTGTGTACGAGGAGCTCGGCGGCGTCCCGTCGGGAAGTACACCCGCAGGCGTGCCGGTAGCACAGGCAATCGAGGCAGGATGGACGCGGCTCGCCGACGAGCTTGATTACACAGACGGGACTGTGGCGACGGTAATGGACACAGTCCAGTCGGTCATCGCGCAGTCGTCCCAGCGGCCAGAAGACGACATCGAGAAGACAGATGCTGCACTCGCGGGTGTCGCGGTCCAACTGCTGAATCGACCTGGTGTCTCAGACGTGTGTGTCGTGACGACTGACCACGACGCACGCGAAGGCGTTACGATTGCACTGAACACACAGGGACTCGGGGGTCGGGCGACCACCATCGACGGATTCGAATTCGTCGACGGACTGTTCTGACCGCAGTGGCGACCGCGACTAAGCCAGTGTAGACGCCATTTAGTGGTGGACGAGCGAGTCTAGAACACCGCCCTCAGAACTGCTCGCGGTTCCCAAGCACGAACCCCAACGAGACGATCAACAGCGTGCCGAAGAACGTTTCCACGCCGGCGACGACCTGCGCCCAGACCGGCAGCATCGCCGTCTTCCCCGGCGGTGCGGTCGTGAACGTAATGACGCTGTACAACAACGGATTCTGAACCGGGGTGACGGCGTAGGTGAGCGTCGAGACGGCGAACAGCACCGCCATCGTCACGAGGAGGCGACGGACACCGACGCCGTAGCCGGTGAACGTCCCGGAGACCAGCGCGGTGAGGTGCCGACGGCTGAACCACCCCTCCTCGATGGCGGTCTCGTGGCGACGGGCGCGGCGTTCCTGGATGTGGAACCGTCGAGCACGGCCGACGAACCCATTCTCGTCGAACGTGAGCTTGAGGTCGTGGTAGACGCGGGCCACCTGGTCCCAGTCGAGTGGGTCGTCGTCTTCGTCGTCCGTCGTGTCGTCTTCTTCTTTCTCCGCTGTCGAGTCGGTGATGGCGGGAAGGCGTGACCGAATTCCGTCCAGCGGCGACGGCGGTGCGGGCTCTGAAACGTCACTGATCGTGGTCGCCCGATTGACGCTGACGTTCGAGAAGTCTGCTAGACGGAGGTCGGCGTTAGAGAGAGTTGTTCCACGGAGGTCGGCGTCGGGGAACTGGGCGCCCGGGAGGTCGGCGTCGGGGAACTGGGCGAAAGAGAGGTCGGCGTCGGGGAACTGGGCGCGTCGGAGGTCGGCGTCGGGGAACTGGGCGTCCCAGAGGTTGGCGTCGGGGAACTGGGCGAAAGAGAGGTTACAGTCAGCAAAGTCCGCTTCCCGTGCAGTCACGTTCTCGAACGTCGCTCCGCGCAACCGACAACCGGCGAACGAGACACTGTCTTCCAGTTCTACATCGCGCAGCACGACACCGTCGAGATTCTGAACGGGCTCGTCACGCTCTGCGACCGCCTCTCGGAGCACCTCCGGTTCCGCTCCGGCGTGCCACCGACACCGGCCGTCTTCCCACACCTCGCGGCAGCAACTGGCAGACGCCGTATCCGTACGCCACTCGTCCAAATCGTCGTATCCCTCTCCCGAATCCAGATCCCCCGGCAACAACTCGAACCCACACCGGTGCGCCGGCGGATCAGAGTCCGCAGCCGACCACGGCGCTCCCTCGTCGTCCTCACTCGACACACGTTCCAGTTATACCAGCGTTGGCTAAAGTGTTTGGAACCCGACGCGATCAATCAGACGGCCCACACCCCGGACCGACAAGCCCGCGTCAGAACCCGTACCGATCGTGTGCGTCGTCTATCGGCAGAATCTCAAGCACACGTACTTCGTTGTCACTCTCACGGACGAGATAGAAGGCGGTGTACGTCCGCGAGATGTGGAGGCGAAACCGGTCGCGGTCACCGTCGATGGGGAGTTTCTCTTTGTCACCACGGCCGCGGCCGGGATACGGATTCTCCGCGAGATAGCCGAGTTTCTCCTTGCAGACTCGCGTCGTCTTCTCGTCGGCCGCGTCGAGAAACTCGCGTGTGTCGTCTCCGAGCAGAACGGTGTACTCAGACATCCTCGAGTGCGGTCAACTCGTCGCTCTCGGCCGCTTCGAGATCGTCGAACCGCTCCGCCAACTCCGCACGGCGTCGTTGTTGGGCCAGTTCCTGCAGCAGGTCGTCGTACGTCTGACCGGGATTCTTCAGGTCGTGGAGCTGTTCGCGAGTCTCTTCGGTGACGGGGATGCGCTTGTCCGCGGACATCTGTACAGACTGTAAGGACTGTCAGCCATAATAATATTTCGGCGTCGATTCTGGGAAGACGACAGTTCGGGAGGCAGTGACTCGGTGGACGACACCACCCACACGCGACCGACACCGTTTATCCGACAGCGGCGCAACCGGCGTTCGTGACAATCGGTTTCATCGGCGGGAGCGGCATCTACGACGCCCTCCCGCTGCACGACACCCGCACCGTCGCCGTCGACACGCCGTACGGCGAGCCGTCGACGGATCTGGAGATCGGCGAGTTCGGCGACACCGGCCGTGAGGTGGTGTTTCTCCCGCGGCACGGCCCGGACCACCAACTGTCGCCGACCCAGCTCCCGTACCGCGCGAACATCTACGCGCTGGCCCAGCAGGGCGTCGAGTACGTGATCGCCAGCAACGCGGTCGGCTCACTGCAGGAGGAACTCCCCCCGGAGACGCTGGTCGTTCCAGACCAGATCTACGACGAGACACAACACCGCGAGCTGTCCTTCTACGGCGACGGTGTCGTCGTCCACCAGTCGTTCGCGGAGCCGTACACCCCCGAGTTGGCCGCCCACCTCGCGGAGTCCGCGCGGGCGGCGACGGACGCCGAGGTCGTCGAGGGCGGCACCTACGTCTGTATCGAGGGGCCACAGTACGCGACACAGGCGGAGTCTGAGTTCTACCACGACCAGGGGTGGGAAGTGATCGGAATGACGACGATTCCGGAGGCCAAACTCGCCCGCGAGGCGGAGATGGCGTACGCGACGCTGGCAGGGGTCACCGACTACGATGTCTGGCGCGGCAAGATGGACGACCGGCTCGGCGAGGTCCTCGAACACGCAAAGAACAACGAGGCGGCGATCAAGGCGACCGTCGAACACGCGGTGCGGGAGTTCCCCGAGGGGATGGCGCCGGACGCCCACACCGCGCTGGAGGGGACGATCAACACCCCGGCGGAGGCGATTCCCGACGACACCCGCGAGCGTGTCGAGCCGTTACTGGGTGAGTATCTGGGCGACTGAGCCGAGCGAGCACGCGGACACACCTCGCGTCGTTCGAACCGCGACTACCCCTCGCGGCTGTACAACACCGCCAGCACGCCGATCAGTGCGACCTGAACAACCTTGTCGACGATCCCGAGTGTGATTCCCGAGAAGGAGGGATCGTTGAGCACGTACCACAACACGATCTGCCCGGCGGTGAACGGGATTCCGAGGAGGTAGAACTGTCGGCGGCGGTAGTCAGCCACCACCGCCGCCGCGCCGGCGAAGAAGCCGACGCCGGCGACGAGGAAACTCCCCCCGAGGCCGGCGAGACTGTCGAGGCCCAGTCGGACCGCCAACACGAGGTGGAGCACGCCAGTGATCGCCGCCAACACGACGCCGGCCCAGTGGAGCGGCGTGACCGTTTCGAGCGCGAGCCTGCCGGTGTCGTTGGCTGTCGCCATACCACACACAGGAGTCGCGTGGACTTATGTCGTGTGGCGACGGCGAGCCGCCGCGGGCAACGCCGTCTCAACAATCGCTCGGAGCCGGTCGTGGAACCGGTCGCGAGCGAACCGGTCGCGACGCAGTCGTGGCCGGTCACCGCGGTCGACGGCCGCCGCGATCGTCACGGCGGCGTCCGCCGGCGAGTCGTACAGCCGCTCCGGGTCGCCGTCGAGCACGTCGCGTTGCCCGCCGGAGTCGGGGGCAAACGCCACCATCCCCGCGGCGACGAACTCCGCGACGGCCATCCCGAAGTGTTCCCCCGGCTTCGCAGAGAGGCCGTACTTCGTCGACGTGAGCAACGCCTCCAGTCGGTCTCGCGACACCGCCCCGTGGAGCGTCGCGTGTGGCCGGTCGGCGGCGGCCGACTCGACTCGTTGGGCGTACTCGCGGTACGCTGGCGCGGCGGTCCCGACGACGTGGACCGACAGGTCGTGGCCTCGTTCTCGCACGCGGTCGACCACCGACAACGCCGCGAGCGTCCGTTTGTCCGGGGCGAGCCGTCCCAGCACGACGACCCCGTCTTCGCGATCCGCCCACGCCGTCTCCCCCTCGATGGGGTCGACCGGCGGATGGAGGACAGTCGACTCTCGCCCGTAGCGCCGTTCGACGGCCCTGGCGGTGTACGAGGAGTTCGCAAGCAGTCGTGCGTCCGACGGGACGCCCTCAGACACCGCGAGTCGGCTCCACAGCCGGTCGGCGACCGATCCTTCGTCGTCGACGTGTCTGCGGAACTGCGGGTAGTGGACGTACTGGACGGACGGCCCCGGCACGGCGAACTCGTTGGCGGTGCTGACGACGAGGTCAAACTCCCCGCGCCGGCGGCGGAGACTGCGTTGGAGCAACAGACTCCAGAACGGAAGCTGTGGGCCGACTTGATCGGGGGGCACCGCGGCGAACAGTCGCTCGCTCACGCGCCCGACAGTCGGCGTCTCGACACGGACGCCACGCGTGTCCGTGTCGAACAGGTCGTCGAGTGTCGAGAGCGGCGGGTGTGACAGCGTCAGTAACGTCACCTTGTGGTCCCGAGACAACGCTTCACAGGCGTGGAGACAGACGGCGTCTGCCCCACCGCGGAGATCGAGTGTGTTGTGGACGACAGCGACACGTGCCACTGATCCCAGGCAGTGGGTGGTGCGGTATCAATCCGACGACAGCTCGATCCAGACGAGCCGGATCACATCGAGCCGTGTCGCGTCGTGCCGGAGTCCCCGGTTTCATGTCGCCGCGGTTCGTATGCACCTCGTGAACTGTCTGTTCGTCGGTGCGGGGGCGGCGGCGGCGGCGTACGCCGCCGACCTCGACGACACCCCACTGTCCGTCACCGGGGTGTGTGATCTCGATCCCGAGCGGGCCGACGCCGTCGCGGAGACGCTCGATGCGGCCGCATACACGGATCTCGACGCGATGCTCGCGGCCGACCCGGCGCCACTCGTGGTCGTGTTGACGAACCACGCTGCCCACGCCGCAGTCGTCGAGCGCGCGCTCACTGCCGACCGCCACGTCTTCTGTCAGAAACCGTTGGCGCTGGCCCCCGACCGCGCACGGGGGTTGGTCGCGCTCGCCCGCGACCGGGACCGTGCGCTGGGGTGTGCACCCGTCGCCCCGCGACACCCCGCACAGCGGCGGGCCGGCCGGTTGTTGGCCGACGGTCGACTCGGTGACGTGCAACTCGCGTACGCCCACGCACATGTCGGGCGGGTGACCGAGTGGCACGACGACCCCGAGTCGTTTCTGGATGTCGGCCCGTTGTACGACGGCGGTGTCTACCCGCTGACGTTGTTGGCAGCGTGGTTCGGCCCGGTCGCTCGCGTCCGGACGGCCGACGCCGCCGCTCCGTGGCCGGGCCGCGAGTCCACGGCGCCGTCGGCACCCAGCCACGTCGAGGCGACGCTGTCGTTCGCGGACGGCCCGCTCGTCCGGCTCACGGCGAGTCTGTACGCCCCACATCGGAGTCGAGAGTTCAACAGTCTCGAACTCCACGGCGACGACGGCTCACTGTATCTCCGCGACTGTGGAGCCGGCGAAGACGGGATCGAGACGGTCCAGTTCGGCCGCCAGGGGCGTGGGTACACCGCCGTCCCGCCCGCGGGTCACACGCCCGACGGCGGATTCGCGGACGGCCCGGCGCGACTCGCCCGTGCGATCGAGCGTGTCGACGGACAGGCTGGTGAGGCTGTCGGCGGACAAAGCGGTGCGAGTGACGACAGCCGAGGAGAGAACCACCACGACCGCACGACCGGGGTCCGGGCGGCCCACGTCGTCGCCGTCTGTGACGCGATCGAACGGGCCGCAGAGTGCGGCGAGCCAGTCACGGTGTCGGAGCCGTCGACCCCTGGAGCGATCCGTGACCGCCCGACGCCGCCGCCGTTCGGCGCCGACACGGCTCTCGCCGATGGTGGGGCTGGCGACATCGACGGCCGGGTCGGGGTCGACGTGAGTCGATGGCTCCCGCTCGTCGGTATCGACATCGGTGGCCGTCCGCGGGCAGACACTGACACCGAAACGGCGGCAGTCAATGTCGACACCGTCGCCGTCGCGCTCGACGCCGGCTGTCGGCTGTTCGCGGGAGTCGACACGGAGACGGTCGACGCGGTCGCCGACGCGCTCGCGGCGCCCGGTGGCCCCGACCGCGAGACCGTCCACCTCTCCGGCCGTGTGAGCGAACCGGACGACGCTGTCCGACTCTCCGACCGACTCGACGGAGTCGACAGTGTCGTCGTCGACGACCCGGAGGTGTGGACGGCTGTCGTCGCGGCGTTCGACGCGCGGGGAGATACAGACGGCCAGCCAGCGTTCGGCATTGCGGACGCGACCGCCGAACGAGTCGAGCGACTCGCGGCAACCGACCACCCGCCAGCAGTGGCGGTGGCGACCGGCCACCCCGGAGCGGCGTTGTCTGCGGCGTGCCGGGACAACGGTGTACGGTTGCTCGTCACTGACCCTGCGAGCGGTGACTCCGCGAGTGGCGACCCCGCGGATGTCGACCACACGGACACCGACGACCAGAGAGCCGACGAGCGCGTCACGGACGACCAGAAGACGGAGGAGCGCATCACGGACGATCAGAGGACCGACGAGCGCGCCGCGGTCGCGGCACACGTCGCCGCCGGGTGGATTCCGTTGACCGCGGCACGCGGTCCGGATCGACTCATCGCGGCACTGGCAGGAGTCCACGACGCACGAGGGCGAGTGCGAGGTGAACGAGCGTGAGCCGAGCCGCGACACTCCCCCGACGGCTCCGTGCGGAGACGGCGCTGGCGGCGCTGGGCGGCGGAGTCGCGCTCGCGGCGGGGTTCCTCCTGCTCGACAGCGTCGGGCGCGAACTCGCCGAGCGGTGGGCGACCGTCGCGGTTCCGGTCGGGGTCGGGGTCGTCACGTTCCTGCGGTACCACACGCCGGACAACCGGTCGACGGCAGGCACCACACGCGGCCGGCTCCGCCGGTCGCTGGGTGCGGCGAACGCCGTCACCCTCGTCCGCGGGCTGGCGTACGCCGCCGCGGCGGGGTTCCTGTTGGTCCCGCCGACGGCGGCGACGGTCGCGTGGCTGCCGGCGCTCCTCTACGGTAGTGGCGTCCTGTTGGACGCAATCGACGGTGTGATCGCGCGGCGTGTCGGTCGGCCGACCCGGCTCGGCGAACGGCTGGACATGGGGTATGACACGCTGGGGTTCGTCGTCGCGCCGGCTGTCGCGGTCGCGTGGGGACTGCTCCCGCGGATCTACCTGTCGTTGGCGGCCGCGCGGTACGTCTACCGTGCGGGGCTGTGGCTCGACCGACGGCAGGGGCGGCAGATTCGGGCGTTGCCCCCGAGTCGACTCCGCCGCCCGCTCGCGACCTGGCAGATGGGTTTCCTCACCGTCGCGTTGGTTCCTGTCGGGCCCAGCGGAGCGATACACGCCGTCGCCCCGCTGGCACTGGCGCCGTCGTTGCTCGTCTTCGTTCGCGACTATCTGGCCGTCACCGGCCGACTCCCACGGGACGAATCCGACGAGCCGACGACACCCGCAGACGACTGAGTTTGGAAGCGACGACACGCAGGGGCGACCGCGGTGTGCCGACAGACGAAAGGCCGGGGAGCCGCACTGTTCTAATCAGGTGACGACAGTGACACGGACGCGTGCTGGAGGCGAGAGAGGGTGAGCCGCCGTCGCGTAGTGTCGTTCACGGGGCCGCGTTCGGTGGCCGTCCGGGAGCGTCCGACGGAGACGGTGGGCAACGACCAACTCCGGGTTGAGACGACGCTGTCGGGCGTCTCCGCCGGGACGGAGTTGCTCGTCTACCGCGACGAGGTGCCCGAGGAGATGCCGGTCGACGCGACACTGCCGGCGTTCGAGGGGGCGTCGTTCGACTACCCGCTCGCGTACGGCTACGCCGCGGTCGGCCAGGTCGTCGAGACCGGCACGGAGACGGACGACGACTGGCTCGGTAGACGCGTGTTCGGGTTCCGCCCGCACACGGAGACGTTCGTCGCCGACCCGTCGGCAGTCGTCCCGCTCCCCGAGGGGCTCCCGACGACCGCGGCCGCGATGTTGCCGACCGTCGAGACAGCGGTGACGCTCGTGCTCGACACCGCACCACGGCTGGGTGAGCGGGTGGCCGTCTTCGGCGCCGGCGCGGTCGGGCTGACGACGGTCGCCCTGCTGGCGGACTGTCCGTTGGCGGAGCTGATCGTCGTCGACCCACAGCCAGAGCGCCGGGAACGGGCGGCCGCGCTGGGTGCCGACACGACGCTCATCCCGGAGGCGGCGGCGGACCTCGGGGAGCGACAACGAGCCGACGAGGAGCCGGGGGTGGACGCCGCCGTCGAGATCTCCGGCAACCCGGCGGCGTTGGACGACGCGGTCGCGACCGTCGGCTACGACGGGCGCGTCACCGTCGGCTCCTGGTACGGCCAGAAACGCGCGGATCTGAACCTCGGCGGGGAGTACCACCGCAGTCGGATCGCCATCGAAGCCAGTCAGGTGAGCACGCTCGATCCGTCACTGCACGGGCGGTGGACGACCGACCGCCGACTCCAGACCGCGTTGTCGCGGGCCGTCGATCTCCCGTTGTCGGAGCTGGTCACGCACCGAATCCCGTTCGAGGAAGCGCCGCGGGCGTACGAACTCCTCAACGAGCTTGGCGGCGAGACACCGTTGCAGATCGTGTTCGACTACAACGACTGACGCCTGTCGTCGTCGCCAACGGTGCGCGGTGAGTCACAACTTTCCTCACGCTCCCCGGCGAACAACGGTCGTGTACGAACTCGGCGTCTCCCGAACCTTCGTCGCACAGCACTACCTGACGGTCCCGAGCCCGCCGCCGGGCGAGGGTGAGCCACACAGCCACACCTACGAGGTCGAGGTGCGGTTCCGAACAACGGACCTTGGCGAGTACGGCTACGTCGTCGACATCGACGCCGTCGAGGCGGCACTCGATGATCTCGTCGCCGACTACCGCGACACGTTGCTCAATGACCGCCCGGCGTTCGACGGGAACCCCAGTGTCGAGCGGTTCGCACGGATCTTCGGCGACCGGGTCGTCGACGGCCTCGACACGGAGACACTCGCGGGTGTCGACGGGCTCGCCGTACAGATGTGGGAAGACGACATCGCGTGGGTCTCCCACGACCGCGAACTGTGACGGACGCCAACGACCCCAACAGCGTCGACGGTGTCGACAGCACCGGCAACACGGAGTCGGACCACGACCACACAGACGTACGGTATCTGGACGCGAAGGTGTCCGTCGACGACCGTGCGTTCAGCCGGCGTGTTCGTGACCGCCTCCTCGCGGCCCTCCCGGCGGCGCCGACGGTGTTCGACGCCGCCTGTGGCACCGGCATTGCACTCGACCGCCTACGCGAGTGGGGTGTCGAGCCCGCAGCGTACCACGGTGTCGACACGGCCAGCAAGCTAATCAGTGTCGCTCGTGACCGTTACTCGGGGTCGAACGTCGGGTTCGCCACCGGCGACGCGGTCAGGGCCGCCGAGCGTGTCGCCACTGGAGACTCGGCCGTCGCTGGCGACGAGTCGGTCGGCGACGCCAACGAACCGGTCGCGGCGCCGGATCTCGTCGTCGCCGGTTGTTTCCTCGATCTCGTCCCGGTGGAGGCGGCGCTGGACGCGTTCACCGCCGCGGCAACTCCGGGCGGACTCGTCTACGCACCGTTCAGCTTCGACGGCACGACGGAGTTCACCCCGGCACACCGAGCGGACGATCTCGTGACGGAGATCTTCCACGCACAGATCGACGCCCACGACGGCCGCGACAGCGGCGCCGGTCGTGCGGCCGTCGACTACTGTCGCCGCGCCGACGGCCGGCTCCTCGCGGTCGACGCCGCCGACTGGGTCGTCCGCCCGACCGCGGACGGCGAATACCCGAACGACGAACGGTACTTTCTGGCGACGGTCCTGGGCTACGTCGCCGACGCACTGTTCGTCGACGGAGGCGATGGTCACACTGCCGCCGACGCAGGCGACGCCGCCGAGAACCGGAACCCGACAACACGCGCCACGACGGCACTCGACGACAGCGACCAGACGGTCGCGGACCTGCACGACTGGCTCCAGACACGACGGCGACAGCTCGCGGACGGGGAGCTGGTGTACCTCGCGCACCAACTGGACGTGTTGTACCAGACGGAGTAACTTGCCCGGCCGTCTGCACCGCCGGCTCAGTCCGCGACCGCCTCGTCGCCGACGGCCGCCGCGGTCGGGTCCTGCACCCACAGATCACCGAACAGGTCGTCCTGACGGAGCCGCACCTCGCCGCGGTGTGCGAGAAACAACAACGCGAGATACGTCCGGACCGGCGCACCGCCGGTCTCGCGAATCTCGCGGAACAACACCTCCGGGCGGCCCTGGTCGTACCGGCGGGCCAACGCCGTCTGGACCCGCTCGATCACCGTCTCGATGTCCTCCTCGTGGGTGTTCTCCGTCACCTCGCCCGCGTTCGGCTCCGCGTCCGGGCGGGTGTCGGTGTCGCCGCGGTACTGGAGGGTCTGGCTCCCGGTCGGCTCCGGCGACCCCGAGGTGTCGTACTCGCGAGACTCCTTCCACCAGGTGTCGCGTTCGGCCTCGCGGAGTTCCCGCACGAGTTCGTCCAACGTCTCCGGCGAGCCGCGGGTAGAACGCCGCTCCAGCCGGCGGTCGATCTCCGCCTCCAACGCGTCGACCGGGTCGCCGTCGTCGGCCTCAACCGGCTCTGGCTCGTCGAACGCCGTCTCCCACGGCTCCGGCTCGGCGGCCTCGTGTTGCTCGTCGGGCGCCAGTAGTGCGTCCGATTTCATCCGCAACAGGACGCTCGCGTAGAACAACGCCCGCCCGGAGGTGCGGAGATCGCGCGTCTCCAACTCCGCGAGGAAGGCGTCTGTCACCGCGACGATGTCGATGTCCCAGGGGTCGATCTCCCCGTCGCGTGCCAACTGGACGAGCACCTCCACCGGCTCCGTCTCGTCGTCTGCGGGGTTCGTCACGTCGCCGTTGAGCGAGACGGACGGCTCTGGCTCGTCGTCCGCGGTAGAGGCTGACTCCCCGTCTCCCGC
>ERZ1034569.639-NODE-639-length-12567-cov-8.281650_pt1 | contig 12567 bp, 10 predicted proteins | sample MGYA00520706_ERZ1034569 | MGnify/ENA primary metagenome ERZ1034569 (study PRJEB33760, sample SAMEA4777722) | hypersaline lake metagenome | biome: hypersaline environment; feature: brines | place: Spain | collected 2014-08 | depth 0 m ...
CGGTCCGTACTCGACACAAACCGTTTCGTAGGAGGCGTCAAAGGTGTATAAGAGACAGGCGTCACCCCCAGTCGCCAAGCAGGGGCCACCGGGGGTCGGGATGTTACTGGGGAGCCCTTGGAGGATGCCAGCGACCGCGGCGATCCCCCCCGCCGCGACGAACACGGAGAGCTTGTAGCGGAAGGTGTCGTAGCCGAGGAATCGCGCGCGCGTCTCGTTCTCGCGGATGCTCTTGAGGACCTGTCCATACGGGGAGGTGGTCAGCCGTCGCATAGCGAGGAAGCAGCCGGTCACTACCACCAATGTCACGTAGTAGAACGTCATCCCGTCACTCAGCGCGATGCCGAAGACCTCCTGCGAGAACAGCAGGATGCCGCCGTCACCGCCGGTGATGTCGGAGTTCTCGAAGACGGCGAGGTAGCCGATCTGTGCGAACGCCAGCGTGATCATGGCGAAGTACACCCCTGTCGCCTGGAGTGCGAGGTAGCCAGTCACGAGCGAGACGACGGCGACGATCGCCAGCGCGACGAGGATGGCCCCCTCGAACGGAACGGCGGCGGTCGAAACGAACGGAACCGACTGGTCGGTCGCGAAGATGGCGAAGGCGTACAGGCCGAGGCCGTACGGGAGCGCGTGACCGAACGAGACGATGCCCGTGTAGCCGATTAGGAGGTCATAGCTGACCGCGAACAGTGCCAGGATGAGGAAGTTGATGACCAGCCCCGTCTGGTACCCGGTGGTGACAAGCGGAACGGCTGCCAGTGCGAGGAACACGACCACACGGATCACCAGGGTCCGGGAGAGTGCCGGGAGTCGCCGCGTACCGGTCTCCCTGCTCATGTGTGACCCGCCTCCGGGTCGCCCAGCAGTCCGTGCGGTCTGACGAGCAACACGACGATCATCAGGGCGAAGACCAGCATCGAGGAGAAGCTCACGAGGTAGTAGTTGCCGAACGCCTGGAGCAGACCGACGGCCAAGGCCCCGACAAGCGAGCCCCGGAAGCTCCCGAGCCCACCGATGACGACCACCGCGAACGCCTCGATGATCATCTCCGACCCCATCGCCGGGTAGACGCTGAAGAGCGGGCCGGCGGCGACACCGGCGACGGCGGCCATCCCGGCGCCAACCGCGAAGACGATCGTGAACGCCCGCTTGACGTTCACGCCGCAGAGTTCGACCATGTCACGGTTGTTCGTCCCGGCCCGGACCACGAGTCCGAATCGGGTCCGCTCCAGGAACAGGTAGAGTCCGACGCTAACGACGATGCCCAAAAGAATGACGAACACCCGGTAGCGCGGGAACTGTCCATCGGCGAGCGATATCGCGCCGGCCAGCCATTCCGGCCGGCCGAAGCTGAGCGAGTTCAGTCCCCAGACGACCCGGACCCCCTCGTCGAACATCAGGGCCAGGCCGAAGGTCAGCAGGATCTGATAGATTGGGTCACGGTCGTACAGTGGTCGCAAGGTGAAATACTCCATGACGACACCGATTCCCGCGATAATGAACGGGACTGTCAGCAGCGCGAACAGGAACAGCGCGGATCGGTCGAAGACCGTCAGCCCGACGTACGCACCGATCATGTACAGCGAGCCGTGGGCGAAGTTCACTACACCCATCAGGCCGAACACCAGCGAGAGGCCGGAGGCGACGAGGAAGAACAGCATCCCGATGGCGACCCCGTTGGCCAGGATCCCGAGGACAACAGTTGTTTGACTCACCTGCGGAAGGTATGAAGGAGATATATTAAGCTTTGTGTCAGTCCAGCCGTCGCGGCCCCCGGAGCAGCAACTTTTTTACCACTGTCGACTCCCTTCTACTGCTATGAAATCCGTCTGTGGAGGCGGCCCCCCGTGACCACGCTACTCGAGACCGAGGGCCTGACGAAGCGATTCGAGGGCGTTACGGCGGTTGACGATGTCAATCTGGGAGTCACCGAGGGGACGCTGAAGTCGATCATCGGCCCTAACGGCGCCGGGAAAACGACGCTGTTCAACCTCCTCTCGGGCGGACTGGAGCCCACAGCAGGACAGGTCCGGCTCGGCGCCGAGGACATCACCGGGCTCCCGCCGGAGCAGATCACTCGGAAGGGGCTGGCTCGGTCGTTCCAGATCACGAACATCTTCGACGAGCTATCCGTCCTCGATAACGTCCGCATCGCCGTCCAGGCGCGCGAATGGGGGGGCTGGAACTTCCTCCAGCACGTCGCGTCCAAGGCAGAGTACCGCGAGCAAGCCACCGACCTGCTCGAGCGTGTCGACCTGCTCGAGTTCCGGGATACGGAGGCTGGGACGCTCTCGCATGGCGACAAGCGGGCTCTCGAACTCGCGCTGGTGCTCGCGCTCGACCCGGTGATACTCCTGCTCGACGAGCCCTTCGCGGGGATGAGCCAGTTCGAAATCGAGGAGCTCCGTGATCTCCTAGACGACGTGGCCAACGAGTACACCATCGTGCTCGTCGAGCATAACATCGACGTCGTGATGTCCGTCTCCGACGCGGTAGCCGTGCTCGAGAACGGTTCGGTCATCGCCGACGCTGCCCCGGACGACATCCGCGACGACCCCCGCGTCCAACAGGCCTACCTGGGTGAGAGCAAATGACGCTCCTGGAACTCGACTCGCTGGACAGCTATTACGGCCAGAGCCGGGCCATCGAGGACATCTCGTTCACGGTCGAGCAGGGCGATGTGCTCGCCATGTTCGGCCGCAACGGCGCCGGCAAGACCACCACACTCCGCAGTATCGTCGGGGTGCTCCAGCCTCGCGAGGGGACCGTCCGGTTCAAGGCCCGCGACGTGACCGGTCTCCCGAAGTTCGAACGGGTCCAGATGGGGATGGGCTACGTCCCGGAGGATCGGCAGGTGTGGAGCAACCTCACGGTCGCGGAGAACCTCGCGGTCCCCGCCGGGCGGGGCGGGTCCCGAACCCCGGAGGACGCCTACGAGCTGTTCCCGACATTGAACGAACTCCGGGGGGCCCGTGCTGGAACGCTCTCTGGCGGCGAACAGCAGATGCTCGCGATGGCCCGCGGGTTGCTCGGCGGGACCGAACTCCTGCTGCTCGACGAGCCGACGGAGGGACTCGCTCCGAAAATCGTCGCGGACGTCCGCGAGGCCATCACGCGCCTCGCCGACGAACTCACCATCGTGCTGGTTGAGCAGAATCTTGATCTCGCGCTTTCGGTCGCCGATCACGTCGTCGTGCTATCGAACGGCGAACTCGTCCATGCGGCCGACGCCGAGGGGCTGTCCGCGGACGACGAGGTGCTCCGCGAACACGTCTCCATCTGAACAGCCGTTCCGGTGTGAGCGGGCCTACTCCAGGTCCCCCTTGACGACCTTCCCCGTCGGGTTGCGGGGCAGTTCGTCTCGAAAGTCGACCTCGCGAGGCTTCTTGAAGTCGGCTAGTCGCTCGGCGACGTAGTCGACGACGGCGGCTGCCGCGAGTTCCTCGCCGGGTTCAAGAACGACGACGGCCTTCACCCGTTCGCCCCACTTCTCGTCGGGCACGCCCAGCACGGCAGCGGCATCGATGGCGGGGTGTTCATGCAGCACCTCCTCGATTTCGGCAGGGTGGATGTTCTCGCCGCCGCTGATTATCATGTCGTCCGCCCGCCCCAGGAACTCGAAGTAGCCGTCCTCGTCCTCACGCATGAGGTCGCTGGAGACGAACCACCCCCCGTCGAAGACCTCGTCGTTCGCTGCCGGCAGTTCGTGGTAGCCCTCGAACACGGTAGGGCCCCGGTAGGCGATCCGCCCGATCTTGCCCTGTTCGACCTCCGCACCGTCCTCGTCGACCAGCTTCACGCCGACATTGAATAGCGGGCGACCGACCGTCTCGATCTTGTCGAAGGCGTCCTCCGGTGGCAGGACGAGCGTCAGCGGCGAAAGCTCCGTCTGGCCGAACATTTCGGTGAGGCCACAGTCGAAGGTGTCGATGATGTCGCGCTTGAGTTCCGCCTCCGAGGGCGCCGTCCCGGTCCAGTACCGCCGGAACGAGGAGAGGTCGTAGTTCTCGATGTTCGTCTCAAGGAGCGCCCGCCCCTGGGTCGGCACCACAAATGACCCCGTCACCTGTTCGTCCTCGATGACTTCGAGTACGTGGTCCGGGTCGAAGTCCGCCGTCAGCACGGTCGTTGCGCCGACGTAGAACGCATCGAGGAACAGCGCGAACGCCGCGACGTGGAACAACGGCGTCATGATCAGAAACCGCTCGTCACGGTCCAGGCCGACGTCGTAGACCGTGTTCTCGGTGTTCTGGAGGAGGTTGTCGTGGGTGAACTGACAGCCCTTCGGCCGCCCGGTCGTGCCGCTCGTGTACAGCATTGCAGCCCGGTCGAGTCGCGTGATGTCCGTCTCCGGCGGCGTTTTCGCTCCCGACTCGCGGAACGACCCGTACGATTCCGCGAAGTCGGGGGCGGCAACCGCATTCCCGACGTGGAGAAAGCGTTCGACGGGGAGGTCCTCGCCGGTGAGGCCGGCCACGGTATCCATGGCGTCGTCGTCGAAGACGCAGATTGAGGCGCCGCAATCGCGGAGTACGTAGCCGATCTCACCGGTCTTGAAGCGGTGGTTGATCGGGACCGGGATGATGCCCGCCTTGGCGGCGCCGATGAACGTCTCCAGGGTTTCGATGCTGTTCCGGAGGTAGATGGCGACCGTGTCCCCCGCCCCGACCCCGGCATCGCCGAGCGCGTTCGCCAGCTGCGTCGTCCGGCGGTCGAACGCCTCGAACGTCAGCTCCCGGCGCCCGTCGACACGCTCGACGATGGCGGGTGCGTCCGGCTGTTCTCTGGCGTTACGGGTGGCGAGTGCTCCAATGGTGAGCCCCTGCATATCCCCCTCCAGGGGGGTGGATAACTTAAACTATGGAGATGTGTTGCCCCGTGGGCCGGGGCGGCGACCACGCCGGACGGACGCGCTATCGGATCAGTAGTCGCACTCGATGGCCGAGCAGGGGCGGCTGTTGGTGCCGGCCTCGGACTTGTTGATGAACTCCACCCCGACCGGGAGGTCGCCATCCGCGTCCTCGACGAACTGCGACATCCACTGTGGCCCCTCGATCTGGTGGTCGCAGGCACGGACCTCCTGCTCGCCGAGCGGCGACGTGACGGTGAGCCCCTCCAGGGCGTCTCGCATCGCCGCCCCGTCGGTCGAGCCCTGCAGTGCCGCCTCGAACAGGACCTTGGCGCCCGTGTACGAGGAGTTGGAGTAGGTGCTGGGGATCGAACCGTCCGTCTGCGTCCGGTAGTCCTCGACGAAGCGGGTGTTCGCCTCCGTGTCGAGACCGAAGTAGTACGGCGTGTTGCCGTAGTAGCCGAGCGCCGCCTCCCCGGCGCCGCGCGCCTCGGCCGCCGAGGCGATGCCGACGACATCCATCTCGTCACCGAGTCCGAAAGAGTTGATCTGGTTGTACGCGTTGATCATGTCCGACCCACCGGCGCGGATCATGACGAAATCCGCCCCCGAGGCGGCCACCTTCTGGATCTGCGAGGAGTAGTCGGTCGCGCCGAGGTCTGGATAGACCTGCTCGACAATCTCCGCACCGTTGTCCTCGGCCACCTCGGCAAAGTTGCCCACGCTCTCGCGCCCCCACGAGTAGTCCGCTCCCCATGTGGCGACCTTTGTCCCAAGATTCTCGGTCGCCCACTCGGCGGTCGGCTTCATGTTCTGGTAGGAGTGGGTCGACGTGCGGAACGTGAAGGGGTAGCAGTCCGACATCGTCGTCTGCTCCAGCGCCGAGATGGTCGCCACGTTCGGGACCTGCTGCTGAGCGGCGTACTGCGCGACCGCGTTGACGACCGGCGTCCCGTCGCCGACGACCAACGCGTCGACGTCCTCCTGCTCGACCAGCTCCTGGGCCCGGCGCAGGCCGACATCGGCCGCGAGCTGGGAGTCCTTGTACATCATCTCGACCGAGAGGTCGTCGTAATCGCTGTCGGCGTGGCGTTTCGCCACCTCGATCCCGGCTCTGGCATCGGACCCGAGCGGGGAGTAAGCGCCCGAGAGCGGCACCAGCACGCCGATCTTCAGCGACAGGGACCCACCGCCGTCGTCGCTGCCACCGTCACCGCCGTCACTACCACCATCACCGCCGTCACTACCACCATCACCGCCGCCACCGCCACCGTCACCGTTGCCACCGTCACCGCCGTCGCCCGTGCAGCCTGCGAGGCCGACGAGTCCTGCGGTGGTTGTTCCGAGCGTCGCGTTTCTGAGGAACGTCCGTCGATTGACTTGGTTGGTACCATCCGGCATGGGTGCTTCCCTCACCGGTAGCTACCCACCAGACTTAATCTTTTCTCACGAACCAGCGGGCGTGGGCACTCAGCCGGTCGGTTCGGCCACGAAGCGCGGGCCGGGCAGGTCCTCGTACTCGACGAACCCGTCGAACGCGACCGTGTCACCAATCTCGACCTCGTCTGACATGCGGCCGAGCAGCCGCGTCGGTCCGAGGTCGACGACGCCGACCTGATACCGGTCGCCCAGACCCTCGGGCGTGACCTCGATGGTGGTCTCGGAGAACACCTTGCCGCTCGTCGGCAGGCGGACCGTCACGAGCGAGCGACCTGAGCAGCCCGGGCAGACAGACTTCGGTGTCCCGAGGACGTGCTCGCAGTCCGCACACTCCTGTCCGAGGAGCACGCCGTCACGCAACGCACGAGCCCAGGACTCGTGCTTGAGCCCCTCACCCTCGGCGTACGTGGGAACTTCGCCCGCGGTCATGACCGGGCCTCCACGACCGTGACGACGGTTGTCGCGGCCTCCCCGCCGAGGTTGTGCGCGAGTCCGACCGAGGGGGATTCGACCTGTCGGTCGCCGGCCTCGTCCCGGAGCTGTTCGGTGAGTTCGACGATCTGTGCGGTGCCGGTGGCGCCGATGGGGTGACCCTTGGCCTTCAGCCCGCCGCTCGGGTTGACCGGGATATCACCGCCGAGCGCGGTCCGGCCCGCCGCGGCAGCCGGACCGCCCTCTCCGTCCTCGACCAACCCCAACGCCTCCGTCGCGAGCACCTCCGCACCCGTGAAGCAGTCGTGGACCTCGCAGAAGTCCACGTCATCGGCCGTCCGCCCCGACTGGTCGTAGGCCGCCCCGACTGCGTCACGGGCTGCCTGCGTCGCAGTGAACGCCGACTGTTCGGCCAGCGGAACCCCGCCCGAGGCGTGACCGATACCGGTGATGTCGACCGCCTCGCTGTCGAAGCTCTCCGCGGCGTCCTGGCTGACCACCAGGATGGCCGACGCGCCGTCCGAGAACGGGCAGCAATCGTACAGGTGGAACGGATCGGCAATCAGTGGTCCGTCGTGGACGTCCTCGCGCGTTATTTTCTGGCCGTGCTGTGCCCGGGGATTCAGGCTGCCATGGTGGTGGTTCTTGACCGCCACCTCGGCGAGCTGATCCCGGGTGGTCCCGTACTCGTGCATGTGGCGCTTGGTGAGGAGCGCGAACACGCCGGGAAACGTGAGACCGACCGGCTGCTCGTACTGCCGGCTCGCTGCGCTGGCAAAGACGCGCGTCATCTCGTCGGTGTCGAGGCCGGACGCCGGGGTACACCGCTCGGCGCCGCCGACGAGAATCACGTCGTGGAGGCCGGACTCGATGGCCGCGACGGCGTGTTTGGTCGCCATCGCGGATGTCGCGCAGGCGTCCTCGAATCGCTGGGTCGGGACGCCCGCGAGCCCGATCTGCGAGGCCGCCTTCGGTCCAAGGTGGGTGTCGTTCTCGGAGATGGCCGCCGAGGTGTTCCCGAAGTACAGCGCGTCGACCTCGTCGGGTCCGATCCCCGCGTCGTCGAGCGCAGGGAGTGCCGCCGCCGCGAACAGTTCCGAGAGGGTCAGGTCGGCGTGTGTGCCGAATTTCGTCATTCCGGCGCCGATGATGCTAGCTCGTATCATTCAGGATATCGGTCGGTTCCTTCCAAAAAAACACTTTCGACGGGTCGAACCACGATATCGACAGCTGCCACTCGCAGCCCGGCGGTGGTATTGGTGGAGCCGAACATAATGATAGTGAATGACAAACTACAGATGGGGGTGGCCAGCCCTTGAGGGGACTGCTGGAACGGATTAACATGCTAAGTTCGTTATTACAATCTGCCTCCGTAGTGTGTCATCAAAACTCGTTTTTGGGTTGCCGAGTGTCCGGCGCGGACCGCGACCGACTATACAGCGTCGTATCGGTTGAGCTTCGCCTCGAACGTCTTCGGGTGGAAGTTCAACTAAGAATGTGCCGACAGATTGGATATGATTGTGAACGATGCCTGGTGCAGGTGGAATCGGACGTTGACCGTTCGATTCTCCGGGTGGAAAGAACGATTCGCCGCAGACCCGGACATCCCGTACGACCCGGTCTACACCCCCGATGACGTCAACGCTGACCTCAAGCACGATGTCGGCTCCTTTGGTATCCGTATCCGCGCGAGTCGTACACGACTATGTAGCGAAGCCGGCCCTGGACGCGGCGACATAGGAGGTAGTCCACTACATCAGAACCAGTACCGGGGACGCCAGGCGTGCGACACACGATGCCCGGTGGCCGGCGACCGTTAAGGGGCGGTCACTCGTAGCGGTCCCGGACGACCTCCCCGTGCGGAAGGATGAACTCCGGGCGGGCGTAGAGGCCGGCGACGATGTCGCGCTGGCCGGGCTGGAACCCGTGGAGGAACGGGTACTTCGGAGTCGGGGTCAGCTCGACCGTGGCGTCGCCGCCCCAGATTTCGTGCATGGTCACGTCCTCGAGGTCGGTGGCGACGACCTGCTTCAGCACTTTCCCGCCCTTCTCGGGGCTGGGGACCTTCTTGACGCCGTAGACGGTCCCCTCGAACAGGTCGCCAAGGCGCTCGGCCAGCGCGTCCTCCTCGCCGGGCGCGCTGGTCGACCGGAACTTGACGCTGAGGATGGAGTCCCCGTCGCGCTCGAGGTCGCCCCGGATACGATTGCCGTCCTTCTGGATCGGCGTGTCGTCGCAGTACTGCTTGTACCAGCCGTACAGCCGACCGGCGTCCATCGTCTCGTCGTTGTTGGTCCAGATGTACGGCAGGTACCAGCCGACTCGCCCGTCGAACGTGACCTTCACCGAGACGATGCCCTCGTGGTACCGCGCGTGGGCGTGTGGCGGCTGTATCAGGTCGCCAACGACCACGCGGACGCGGGGACCGTCATCATAGGCAGGTTCGAGCGGCTCGGGGACCGCTCGTCCGAGCACGTCGTCCGGCCGGTCGTAGAAGACGTATATGTACTTCGACTCCGGCTCGCACCAGTACGGCGGCGGGATGGCCGGCGCACCGGTCGGTAGCATCCATCATTCGTTGGTTGTCATGATGTGCCATCACGCGAATTTCCCCCGGTTATGAATTAGCTTGTGCCGCCCGCGGCAATCGTGGGCAGACAGGGGTCTGGTGCGAGCGTCGATACTGCCGTGACGAGAGTGTGTTCCAGAAGCAGCAATTAGTGTGTAATGTGGTGTTTAACCTCGGATGGCAGTGGAATAATCTACAGTATCGGCAGTAGATGAGTTACTGGACTGGGGTCTGCTCGCCCACGGATGCTCCCGCGCGGATTCAGAGCAGGAGCCGGCACGGATCCTCCAGCTGCTCGATGAGGTGGTTCGCGAATCGGCCGCCGTCGAGCCCGTCGGCGACACGGTGGTCGAACGAGACGGACAGGGGCATCGTGTACCGGGGGACGACGGAGCCGGCCACGGTCTCGTCGTCGGCGAACGGCGCTCCTGACGCCTCCTCCTCGATGACGCGGGGGGCGCTTCTTTACTTCCCCCAGCCCGAGGATGCCGGTCTGTGGATAGTTGAGAATGGGCGTGGGGTAGTTTCCAGCGATGCCCCCCCAGTCCGAGACGGTGAACGTCCCGCCCTAGAGCTCATCGGAGGAGAGCGACCGCTCCCGGGCCCGTTCGGGGAGGTCGTCGATCTCCGTCGCAAGTTCGAGGATGCTCTTCTCGTCCATGTTCTCAACGACAGGCACGAGGAGCCCTTCCTCGGTCGCGGTGGCGACGCCGATATGATAGTACTGTTTCCGGGCGATCTCCTGATTCTCTTCGTCAAGCTCCGCATTGAGGTTCGGGTTGGCCCGGAGCGCGGAGACGGTCGCCCTCAATACGAACGGCATGTACGTCAGCCGGACCCCCCGCTCCTCGGCCTCCTGAGCCAGCTCCGCCCGGACCCTGACCAGTTCGGTCACGTCCGGGTGGTGGGCGATGACGTGCGGAGCGGTGAACTTCGCGTTCGACATCCGCTCGCCGACGGTCCGCCGGAGTCCGCGGTACGGGATTCGCTCGACATCCTCCTCGGCGTCGGTCGCGGGTTCGACCGCTGGCTCCGCGGTGTCCACCTCGCCCGTCTCACTCCCCTCTGCGGCGGCGAACTGCCACCTGCTCGGTCGTGACCAGCGTGTGTCGCTTATATTCGGCATCGATCGGCACAGTGCCGATGCCGACGCCCAGTTCGCGGGCGACGCCCCGGTTTAGCGGAAGGTGACGAGCGGACTCAAAATTTAAATTGAAAGGCACAAAGATGTCTCACATAATGGACACAGACGCGGCGCTGGCCACACTTGACGAGGGCATCCGGTGGGCGGCGGCAGAGCACCGACTCCTGCGCGACGAGGCGACGGCACTGGAATCGTTCGGTGCCCGACTCGAGAACATTGAACCGGACGTTGCTCCCCGTCCCTCTCCGGAGCCAGGAGGTATCAGGATGCTCGGTCCGACAGGGTCTGATGATGACCACTTAGCGGCGGTCCGGGACGCGTATCGACAGACGGTGATGAGTGTCGACCACTACGAGACGGAGTATGGGGAGCCGTTCGAACAGCACGTCCGCTACGAGTTCGGCCCGGAGATGGCGGAGGCACTTGAGCACGGCTCGTCGTTGCCGCCCCCCGTCTACCGCCGGCTTCGAACCAATGTCGCGGACGCGATTGAGCGCCGAGAACAGGTGCTCGAACTGCTTGCCGCGGAACGCGACGGTCTCCAGGAGATCCGGACAGCACTGGTTCCCGTTCGTGAGAAGCTTGAGGACATCGGGTCGTGCCCGCTTGAACAGTGGACCACGGCTGCACTTTGCGCGGAGTACGACCAGATCGAGACGTTCCGCGACCAGTGTGAGCGCCTCGCTACCGAACGGCAGTGCACACGCCAGGAGCACGTTCAGGCCCGATCGGCGCTTCCGGATCGGACGGTCACGGAAGAATACATGTACCAGCCACTCAATACCGCATACCCCGGATTGGCCGCGTTAGCGGTCTTCGCCGACCGGCTTCGGGAGACGGCGCAAGAACTACGAATCGTTCTTTTTGACCGGGGGTCCCTACCGACGAACCGAGACGAGTCCAAGAACGCCCCATCATTAGTCGATAACCTGACGTAACGTACCCAAGACGCGAGAACACGGTGAGAGAGCCACTACTCGGTGTTTTATAAAGAGCTAATATGAAACTCAACCCCGTGTCGGCTGGCTGTGAACCAGTATTGAGTCTTGCAATGAACCGCCAGCGGGGATTGGACTTGGGACACCCGTCATTCCCTGATGACCTCAGCTGCCGGGCTTAGTGGCACGTGTTCGAGCAATTCGTGCTACCTGAATGCCTTCGAATCGACCACTAGTAGGCAGAACCCGCACACGAACGTTCCAATTGTCGTGCTGAATTTCTGGTCCTCTCGGTTGGCAAGGACCCCCTTTAGAAACTGTTCAATCCAGTCTGTCTCAGTGGAGGAATTGTATGTCAGTGGCAGATATCATTCGCGAGAGAACATCCAGCCGTGTTGACCTATATTACGAGCCGATTAAAATTCGAAGCATCCATAATCAAATTTGATGGCCCTAACAACGCCTCCAACTGAATAGAACTATAAAATAACTGACATTGGGTCTGAACTCCGCTCTACAGAGAAAGCAAGGCGAGTGCCTCGGGGCTTGACCCCGAGGGTGAAGCCGACACGCGTCTTCACTTCCACCGCCCTTTGCACGGGTTTTTGACTTTTCAGAATTACAACTAATTGCGACCAAGATGACCGGTACTGACGGGCTCATCAAGACGCTGGATTTCCAACTCGACATCCAGAGTGACAACCAGAGCCTGCTCAACGACGCCACTATCGAAGCCCGGCGAGTGTACAACAAGACCATCCGGCTCGCCAAGGAAGGCACGGACTGGGACCCGATTTCGACTCGTCTTGAAGACGATTCCGACCTCGTCAAGAACACGACCCAACGCATCGTCGTCAAGGCACTCGGCGCGATGGAGAACTACTACGAGTACGACGACTACGGCAAGCCCAGCCACACCAAGGACAGCACCTACCCGCTCCGGGCAAACTTCACAGAAGGATACAACCTGTCGCTCACCGACGACGGCGACGTGGCGTTCCGCATCAGTGCGAAGCCATACAACCATGTCAAGGGCATCCTCGAAGGAAGTGACGCCCACCTCGACCTCCTCAAGACCGCGCTCACGAGCGACGAGTGGAAGGTCTCAACGTCGGAGACACTGTGGTGTAACGGCGAGCCGGAACTCCACGTCAACGTCACCAACACCGAGCAGACCGTTCGAGACAAGCAG
>ERZ1034569.640-NODE-640-length-12557-cov-6.873220_pt1 | contig 12557 bp, 12 predicted proteins | sample MGYA00520706_ERZ1034569 | MGnify/ENA primary metagenome ERZ1034569 (study PRJEB33760, sample SAMEA4777722) | hypersaline lake metagenome | biome: hypersaline environment; feature: brines | place: Spain | collected 2014-08 | depth 0 m ...
CCCGGAGACCGCTTGTTGTGCCCTGTTCTCGGCCATCTCGGCCCGGTCTTCGGTCCCGGTGTCGCTGGCGTTACAATTCATATTAACGTACTCTAATATTAGAGAGGCCTTATATAACTGTTGCGCTCGCAGCGACCGTATCAGCCCGTCAGAACAGGGCGTGTGCCGGTTTTATCCCCGAGTGGAGGCGGACCGCGATCTCGGCGGCATCGACCCAGTAGTAGATTGCCCGTTCGAGTGCCCGGGTGACCGAGGCGAGGTAGCCGTACAGCTCGGGGCTGTAGGCGGTGACGAGTTCGAACAGTTCGTTCAGGTCGCTGTGGACGGACTCCTCAACTGACCGTAGCCGTTCGAACGCCGCCACCTCCGCCTCGAACAGGACCTCGTACAGGAGTTCGTTGATCGTGAGTCCGGCGTCAAAGACGTCGACCGCCCGTTCATTGACGACACCTGGACCGTCTGCCGCCGACCCATCGACAGCGTCGGCGATGAAACAGGCGCGGTCGCCGACAATCTCTAAGTTGGTGGCCAGAGTTACCAGGTCGGAGGCGACCCGGTTACCCGGCCAGTCCGTCGTTATCGTGTACGACTTGAGCTCCGCTACCACCGCCTCGTAGCGCTCGTTGGCGACCGACTCGAGTGCGTCCGCGGGCGGGTCGGGTTCGTCGCCCTCGAATGCTGCCCGAGCGGCACGGTACTGTCTGGTGGTCACCTCGTCCAGCCGCTCAAGCAGGTGTCGTGCTGTCGCTCCCCGGTCGACCGCGTCGGTCCCCGGCCCGTCCGTTGCCTCTGTCGTCAGTGGCGACACCGTCCCCGCACTGTCGTACACCGCCGCGTTATCAACGACGTAGGCCTTCCGGACAATCCCGTCTGCTTTCAATTCCTGGAGTACCTCGGAGAGGTACTGCTCGGAGATGCCGACCGTCTCTGCGATGTCAGCTTTCGTCTGAGGCGCCGTCCGGTCGATCGCCTCGATAACCCTCGCGACGGTCGCATCCCGCCCTTTCGGTCGCGCATCCTGTGGCCGTCGCCAGTGCCGGCGGGTCATACTTGTTCGGGTGCATCCGCGCACATAGCCGTGTCCCGTGGATTGTTCGGACGGGTCCCAATAGATATATACCGGCCTACTGACTCTGTCCAGCACTCCTCGCCAATTGTTGACCAAACCTCAAACATAGAGGTATATACGGTTGTGAGCCGTCCGGACGCCTCATATAAACAGTAAGGGCTGGCACGAGCAGAGACACCAGTATATGAAGACTCGTAAGGTGCAACTCTCCGGCGGAACCACATACACGGTCTCACTTCCAAAGTCCTGGGCGGAGGAACACGGAATAGAACAGGGTTCGGTCCTCTCGCTCCAGCAGAACAACGACGGGTCACTACTCGTTCAGGCGGTGTCAGATCAAGAGACGCCCACGCGTCGGCTCACGCTCGATGTGGCGACCGCCGACCCCAACGCCCTTGATCGGCGTATCCGCGGCCTATACGCCGTCGGCTACGATGCGGCAACGCTCGTTGACGAGACAGGCCACGGCGCCGAACGACGCCACTTGATAGAGAGTACCATCGACGACCTCTCGGGTCTCGAACTGCTCGAGACCACACCGACACGGGTTGACCTCGAGATGCTCATTGACGCCGAGAACGTCGACATACGGAAAATTGCCCTCCGACTCCGGCTCGTTGCGCTGGCGATGCAGCGCGACGCCATCGCCGCTGTCACTGAGGGCGACGCCGCACTCGCCGAACGGGTGGTCGACCGGGACCGCGAGGCGGACAAGCTGTTTATTATGGTGACCCGCTATTTCCGCCGGGCGCTTTCCGACCTCCAGGAGACCGAGAAGCTCGGACAGAACCGGGATCTGTTGTTCGAGCAGTACTACACTTGCCGGCAACTGGAGCGGATCGCTGACCACGCCGAAAAGATCGCCAACTTCGTTACCGACCCCGAGGCCACGTTTCCCACGACGCTGGCTGAGGATGTCCGACGTCTCGGTGAGCGCACTCGGACTGTCATCGATGCTGCTTCGGATCTGATCCTGACTGATGCCGTACTCACCGACGCGGCCGCAGTTATGAACGACCGTAACGCGCTTGTCGAGGATATCGAACGATTCGACCGGGAGCTCTACAGCCACGGTACCCCGGAGGAAGCGTACGTCGCCGGCCTGGTCCTCGACAGCCTCCAACGTACCGCTGAGTACGGTGCCAACATCGCTCAAACCGGGATCGAACAGGCGCTCAGACGCGAGAACTTACAGTAACTGGACGGTGTGAACCCATAGTATTTCCCGACCATCGGAGAGTACGCCACGAGACCACTTTGCGAACGCGTACGAGGATGAGGATGAGAATAAAGTCCGGGAAAATTCAACCGACCGACATTCCGGCACGTCCTCCAGCGCGCCGAATGCAGCGCCCCTCCGTACCTTTCATTCGACGATTTCCGGGACATCCACCGGACCGCATCACGAGCCAAGTGTAGGGGACTATTACCTATCGGATAGACCGAACGGAATCCGCTGTCGTTGATAGCCATGTTCGCAATATTTCTGAGCAGCCGCTCAGCTTGGTGAGCCGGACAACGAGAGCACCCGCGTCTCGCTAATCCTCTCGCAGCATCCACGGCTTCGCATCCGGGTCGTACTCGCTAATGGCCCCGCTGTGACTGCGCGTTGCTGCGACAAGCACGCCGATATGCTTGAACTGCTGGACGAAATTGAACAGATTAGTGGGGATGATGTTCTTCCAGACGGCCTCCGCCTCGTGGATGCTCATCACCTCGGACTTCCGCGCCGAGGAGTCGAACGTCTGCTACTACGGGCTCGATTCGATGCGCATCCCCGAACCGACCTATATCGGTGATACCATCTCGGTCGACCGGGAGGTACTCGACAAGCACGAGCGAGAGCCCGGCGGCATCGTCACTTTTGAAAACGTGGTGACGACGACGGACGACCGGACGGTTTTGGTCTGCGAGACGCTGGAGTTCATGCGCGCCCGAGAGAAAGACTGACACCCATCCGGCACCTCCCAGTCTCTTGTCACGCACACAGGGGGTGAGGTGGTGGACACTCAGTCTACCGCACACGAGCTGCCGGAGGCACTCACCGACCCGGGTGACGGGGTTCCGGGCCAACCCCCCTGGGCCGACTGGTGTATTTATTAACGCGGCTGGGGAGCCTGGTCGACGACACGCCAGGTCCACACTCTCAACAGCCGGCTGATACTGCCGGCTGTACGTCTGTAACGAATTTCGCGGCCCCGGGGTCGCGGATATCTTCAACCAGTTACAGCCAGCAGTATGAACGACAGTGAAACCGGGTGTCCGGTGGTATCCCGCGGAGCTACCACTGCTGGTGCTTTCTTCGAGTGCCCGGTGTCGAGTTTAGCAGGACCAACCGAGAGTCACAGTCTCCGATGACCCGGCCACAGAGACCACAGCAGTTGCACACGGGAGTGCCGGCTGTGTCAGAGACGTCGACAGGCAACCCGTCCGTCACTGTCGCCGGCCAAACAGTGGGCAGTTCGAGTGTTGTCATCCGGCAGCGAATCAGAGGAAGCCGCTAGTTAGTGCGTCGTCGCTCGTGTCGCGCTGGATGGAGACCCAGTGTGTCACGTCTGAGCCCTCCCCGGACCGCAGCGCGTCGACGGACCACCGAACCTGGTACGGTTCGCCGCTCTTTCGATAGTTCGTTGTCTCCCCGACGAAGTGTCCCCCCTCGGAGAGATTCTCGGTGAGCTTGTCCATCACGTGTTCGCTGGTCTCCTCACCCTGTAGCATCTTCGGGGTCTCCCCGAGGGCTTCCTCTTTCCCGTATCCGGTCATCTGTTCGAAATACCTGTTCACAAACAGTATCTCCTCCTCCGGCTTTTCGTGTGCGGGCCCGGCCGTGACCATGATACACTCCGGGAAGCGGTCCACAATCCGGGCGAATGTCTCAGCGGTACCTATCTCAGAGGGTAGCTCTCCGTAGTCCATCAGTGTAACATTGTTCACGTATCGTACACATATAGTCTGCTCGTGTGAGCTGACCTCGGAGTCAGGCACGAACGGTGTCTCTCGGGCCCCGCCAAACCGGACACGGTCACTCGGGTCACTGGATGCGGCATGCGGTGACACGTCCGAAACAGAACGAACGAGCCCTCGGCTGTCTCCCGTGTTCAGGCCTCCTGTGAGCCCTCAGCGGGCGCATACATCACCGTCGTCACGAACTCGCCGTCTCGGCGGTGAACCGGTCGTCCTCCCGTTCGAGAAACGTCGCGGTCAGGTCTGTGATGGCCAATTCGTCGTCGCCACGGAGAACCCGAATTCGCCTGTGAGAGGTAACCGCCATTCATCAGTTTATAGCTGTAATCAGGATATGTTTTAGATGTCAGGGGTGAATCCATTACGCAGGTTCGTGTGTGTTGTATCCGCGTATCCGACATCAGGAGAATCCTGGTCAGTAGGAGTCAAACCGCTGAGACAGTGAACGCAGTGGCGCTTGCGTCGGTGATTGTGACGTAGCCCTCCGGACGGAGACTGGTATCGGCCACTTTCTGCCGTTCGAGCGACCCGGATGAGCGAGACCCGGGAGTCCTACTACAAGCCCGACGAGACCGGAATCCTAACTCCGGCCATCGGCACGGCGGTCGCTCGAGCACACGACGGGGATAGACGCAAACAAGCGTGGCTCATCGGCGAAGACATCGGTACGGATGGCTTCAATGGCCTCTTCAGCGGACGGGGTCTCGGTATGACCCTCCAGTGTGAGGCCGACGCAACGACCGCAGCGGTTATCGCCGGCAGGGGTGAAAACCCCTACACCGGGATCGGCTCACACCGTCGAGTGTCCCCGTTTCACGAGCGGTTGGTTCAGCAGCTTTGCTGTGAAACGACGGCGCTGTTCGTGCTGACTACACCCTCTCTGTCCAGCACGCGATTCCTACGGCAATACGGAGTGGTTTCAATTGCCGTCAGAGGGGGGTTCGGGCTGTGGTCCATCGGGCGTGGTCTGTCCGCTCCCGGGCGGTGTCGGCCCGGGGCCGCCGGGAGTTTCCTCCGCCGGTTCGGGTGGCTGTGGTGGCTGCTCCTCCGGCGTGCGGTCGTTGGTGACGAGGAAGTCGGCGAGATTGCCGATCAGGACGTCGTTGTCCGCACGCTGTGCGTTCTCGGGCGAGAGGAAGTTCGTGTCGCCGACGACGACGACGTCATCGTTCCGGACCATGACCGGCTGGTCAGTCTCGGCACGGCTCGTCGACAGCTGAGCCCCCGCCGTCGGGATGAGCTGGCTGTCGGGAGCCCCCGCCGTCGTGACCGGCGTCGCCGTCGGGAACACTGCCCTGTCGACACCGGCGGTCAGTCCGGCACCAGCAGCCGGTTCGGCGAAGATCCGCTGGAAGTTCAGGTCGTTGTCCGCCATGTTGTACACGTAGCCGGGCTGGGAGGTCACGTTGAGCGTCGCCCGAAGGTCTGCCGCGCCCGGCTGGTCGAAGTTGTCAGCCGGCTCGGTCGCCATGACCACGCGGCCGTCTGCCCGCGCGAAGTCCCGAATCTCGTCGAGCTGGTCGTCGTCGTACTCGGTCCGGAGTGTGACGAACGCGTCGGCGTCAGCGAGCTCCTGACCGAGCGGCGTCAGCTGCTCCTCCTCGGCCCCGGGTGGTGCCGGTCGCCTCGGCCTCTCCTGACCCGCGGAGGGTGTGTATATCCTCACGTCGTGGCCGTTCTCGATCAGCGCGTTCACAAGCGGGAGGATGTCCCGCTCGGTCGTGTCCGGTCCGAGGCCGGTGGGAACGAACGGGAGCCCCGGTCCCGACGGCCGCCGTGTGGAGGACTCGACACCGGGGTCGATCACGACCGTCTGTGGCTCGACGTCGGCGTCCATCGTCACGTCGGCCGTCCCGGGCGTCCGGTCCTTTGGCAGGTCCTCATCGAGATACTGTTCGTTCTCGATCTCCGGTGGGTCCTCGGCGCCGCCATCGGTAGCGACGAGACTACCGCCGGCCGCGGCCGCTCCGAGGACGAGTCCGAGTGTTAGGACGAAAGCGATGACGAGAACAGCAGGCCGGGTCATCGGTTCACACCCCCGGCACCGTCGGCACCGGCACGCTGTCGGTCGTCGGGGCTGTCCGTCTCACTCCGGAGGTCGGACCGGGTGACGTCCTCGACAGTGTCGATATGCGGGACGGCACCCTGGTGGACGAGCGGGAATTTCATCGGTTGCACCTGTCCGTAGCCGGGGTCGTTCGCGTACACTACGAAGATCCGGTCGTCGTTTTGCAGGAGGAACGGCTGCTCCCCGGTTCGGAGGAGAGAGGGTATGTTGCTGAACCCGGTCTCGCGGGTGTCGACCTGGTAGCCGTCGAGACCGGCCCGGTCGGCGGCCTCGCGGATCGCCTCGTCGGTAGAGCCGATCTTGTCGGCAAAGCCGTTCTGGACGGCCCGTGTTCCGAGGTACACTTTGGCCTTTGCGACCTCGGAGCGCGAGACGTTGAACTCGTCCCCTCGCTGTTTCATCACGGTGTTGATGAAGGTGTCGGCGAGCGTCTCCTGGACGGCCCACTGGCCGACGACACTCCCACCGCGCTTGTTGGGACCGCTCGGGCCCCGGACCGGCTCGTTCGGCTGTGGAGCGCCGGCAGCGAGCCCGACGCTACCGGTCACCGACGTCGGCAGCACGTAGATGGTCTCGGCCGGCAACATCGTGTAGTAGCCGCCCGAGGCGCTCGACTGCTGGACACTGGCGACGACCGGCATCTCCTGTGCGGTCCGCTGGACCGCCATGTACATTCGCTCGGACGCCGGGGCAGCTCCGCCGGGTGTGTTCATCTTCAGCACCACAGCTTTCACCGAGTCGTTCTGTCGCACGTCACGCAACTCCTGTTCGACGCTGTCAGCGAGGGGGCTGAGAATCGGCCCCTCGACCTCAACGACAGCGACCGTATCGGCCGTGTCGCCCGTCGCGCCGAGGACGGCGGGCGCGAGGGCAAGCCCGACGACTGCGGCGACGAGGACGACGACGGCGGTCTCCTGTCTGTCTGAGAGTCTCGACGTGACCATGGTCAGAGCCGGTCGGAGGACCGCTGTACTGTCTGTTCTCCGACGAGCGATTCGCCGCATCGGCTGTAGGGGGTCTCTTGAGGCGACACTGTTGCGTCTCCTACGTCTACACCCGGCTCTTAACAACCGGCCAGGAGTGATGCAGAGACTGCAACTGGGTCTATCATTTAAATGATGTCGGCTGCGTCCGCGACCGATAGTGCGGTGGCCCGGCTCGCTTTTGAGAACCCTGCCGAAGCGAGTGCCACCCGGACCGCAACACGCGGAAGGTGAGTAACTTCATTCGAATCGGCAGCTAAACAAGCGCGAGGAGAGTCTGCGGTGGAAGAGCAATCACAGCAATAACGAACATTGTCACAGCAGGATCCTCAGTAACTAGGCCGTCAGCGGCTTCAGCGGCGGTTATCAGAGCGCCGTACGTGTCGGTCGAGTCCTCTGGTGGCTGATACTACCGGCTGTACGTCTGTAACGAATTTCGCGACCCCGGGGTCGCGGATATCTTAAACCAGTTACAGCCAGCAGTATGAGGCGACTCCTGTCGGGCGGTAAACTCGCCCGACGCGGGCGGGCGAGCACCGAGTTGCGTATATCCACACGTCGATGGCTGCGGGGGCCGGTAGAACGCGCCTGCGGACGGGCGGTCAATCGAGTTGCTTGGTTGGTCATGGCCGGAGTTGAACCGTCGAGAGGGCGAAAACGTAGTTATGACCGAAACTGACCCTGACCCACTTGAGGCGACACTGTATGTGTGCCAGGATTGTGGGGATGGGTTTGAGGCCCCCATAGAGACAGACGCGTGTCCTACCTGTAATGGGTCGCTAAAGAACACGACTCTCCCACACGACTAAGCTGGAATCTGAAAAACTGCCGGTGGCCGAAGGCCGTCGATGTGCGGTAGGGGGCAAGTGCCTCGGTTGGCCCCAGACAGTACACAAGCCCATGGCCGGTACTCGGTTTCGAGCGGAGATCTGTGCCGGTGCGTCCCGAGAATGCGCTCTGAAGCGGAAAGGACTTGCCGACGCTGATACTGCCGGCTGTACGTCTGTAACGAATTTCCCGACCCCGGGGTCGCGGATAGCTTCAACCAGTTACAGCCAGCAGTACGAGGACAGGCCGGTCGCTGTGTGAGCCAGTCACAACTGCCGCGATGAGTCCGGAGAAGTGCGCCAGCAAGCCACCGTACACGCGGTCACAGCTTGGACCGGCCTCCCGAAGGAAGCTAGACGTCTAACTGACAGTTCGTAACCCGGGAAACACCAGTCACCAGTCGTGGTCGACATACGCCTCGCCGCGGCGGTCGCTGATGAGGTTGACAGCCGCTTTTGCACCGTCCCCGATCGCTACCGAGGTCTGGTACTCCCACGTGTTTGCCAATCCGGCGACGTACACGTTATCGGTCGCCCGGTTGGCATCGTCGGTTTTGATGTGCTGTTCCATTGTGAACTCGCCGTCTCGCCCGCTCGTGTACTCAATCTCTTCGCTCAGCGGCTCCAGAAAGTCGAACTCGTTAGCCGTCGCAATGACGACAGTCTCGACAGTGTAGGTCTCGGCGTCCGCAGTTGTGACGGTGAATGGGCCCGGCGTGCCCTCCCGAGTGAGCCTGGTCACGGTCGCTTCCAGGATGTCACCGTCAAATGCCCGGACCCGTTCACGCCCGGTCTCGATGAGTTCGTCGCCAGCAATCAGGTCTCGCGTCACGAGATTTTGAATCTTGTCCGTGCTACACACTAGCGGTTCGCCGCCACTCAGAACCAGTGTGTCGAGTTCCGCCTTTGCAGTCAGTACGGCAGCTTGGAGTCCGGCAACTCCGCCACCGATAACGAGCACATCGCGCATATCCCTCTGTTGGACCGCCAGCTGTTATGATGTTTTGTTTAATGATTGAGTAGGGCTGCCGTTGTCGTGTTTGGGTGAGAGTCACATATATAACGGTCCAAGCTAATCGGACATAGGTTCAGTTAATGAACTCCGAATTTGCGACGACGACAGCGACTATCAACCAGCTGAAATACATCGCGGAGGGAGTCAGCCTCGGATTCGATAGATGGGACGACCGGTACGTTCGTGGCCCAAGTCTCTACTTCGTCGTCATTTCAGAGGCGCGGTTCGATTCGTTCGTCGACCCACTCGGCACCAATCGGTGGCCGGTCGAGAGCGCTCGGGCGCTTCCCGCCGACCTCACGGCGGCGGCCCACGTGGCCGAAGGTGTTGCGTTTGATTGCGACGGGGCAGTCATGATAGCAGCCGACGGAACGTTTCAGGAGCAGATGGTGCGGGTCAGACCTGTACCCGACCGCACGGCAATCGACGCCGAACACCCTGACTGGATGAGCGCAAAACACATGAGCGCACAGGAAGCCTCGACCAGAGAAGGCGTCTTGGCTGCGGTGACACTGAGCGAGGAAACCGGCCGCGTCACCGTCTTCGAGGATGGGGGCTACGTGGACCACAAGCGCGACGAACTCGGCGGTCGCTGGCGGGTGTACCAGTCCGCGGCGACTTCCGATGCGCCGTCCGGACGTGGCGGCGTGGAGGCAGACCGGTGAGCGGACCGGGCGCGACCGAAAACACGCCAAACAAGCCGACCACTCCGGCGCTCGTGACGGAGCACTCGGGGGCCACCGACCTTATCAACCGGCTCGTGGATGTCGCCGAGAGCCTCAGCGCGGCGTTCGACAGGTGGGATGAACAGTACGTGAGTGGCCCGAGCCTCTATTTCATCATGGTCGCGGACGCAAACTACGGCCAGTACGCCGACCCGCTCGGAACCAACATGTGGCCGACGGATAGCTGTCGCGTCGTGACCGACCATCCCGGGTCGTTCGTCACCGCAGCCAAAGAGGTCGCATTCTCCTGTGATGGGGCCGTCGTAGTCACAGTTGATGGAACGATTCAAACACAGATGGTCCGGGTCCGGAGTCCGAGTGCCACGGGGGCCAAACGGCGCGAGGAAGTTGACTACGCCGGCTGGATGGGGACGAAACATCTGAGTGCTGTCGAAATATCAACCAGACAGGAGGTTCTGGCAGCGGTGACACTGAGCGAGGAAACCGGCCGCGTCACCGTCTTCGAGGATGGGGGCTACGCGGACCGCAAACGCGACGAACTCGGCGGTCGCTGGCGGGTCACACAATGAGTGACCTACTCCACCTGGGGGTAACTGGGCGTGCATGAAAAGAACATGGCGTCGAACTCGACAGAGTTCTGGGACCAGCGCCACGACCTCACCCCATCCACAGAGGTGGGTGGCGACGGCGGTGACAGCTACCGGCTTGTCCTACTCGTCGATATCACCGACCCCGGTGTTCTCTTCGAGTGTGAGCGGATTACCGACACTCTCGATGAGTTCGAGTGTCTCGACGCTGTCTCGTCCGACGCGCATCATATCACGATAAAACTATTTGACGTCGAGACCGATCAATCGACAGACGACCTTGTGGACCCGTCGCCGGCTATCCGGCGTGTCGACAGGGCCGTGTCGGAGGTCACCTCGGTGTACGATCCGTTTTCGGTCGACCTCACACAGTTCAATCTTTTTCCGGATGTTGTGTACGGGGAGGTAGCTGGGGGCGGCCAGTTAGCCGGTCTGAACAGAGAGATATGTGATCAGGCTGGGGTCACAGCACTCAAGCGCGACAGAGACGAGTTCATCCCGCATCTGACATTTGGGCACTTTATCGGCGACGACGACTACGATTCACTTGTGAAATATATCGAAGCCGGTCGGGAGCTGCAAGTCCCGACGATTCGGGTTGAAGCGGTCACGTTGGTCGCATACGAGGTCGGCGGTCGTCCACCGACGTACAATCAGCTCGAGACGTACGAACTCTGAGCCAGGAGTCATACTGCCGGCTGGAAGTCTGTAACGAATTTCGCGACCCCGGGGTCGCGGATATCTTAAAAACAGTTACAGCCAGCAGTATCAACCTCCCGGCTCCGGAGGTGTCGAAACGCATCCTGCCTGTCGCTGTGACTACCCAGCAGCAGGTGAGAGCGCCCACCCTTTCGACTGAGTGTGACTGTAATCGAACGTAGCTGTCGAACGGTTTCACAGTGTAAGTACAGCAGCGAGGCGAGAGCCCACGACTTTCGCTGTGGGAGGGTAAAAAGTAGGGGCATCCGGGCCGACAGCGGTTCCATAAATGAAAGACTGCGTTGTCAAGCGTTCCCGAGAGTGTGGATTCGACGGGAGCCACAGGGAGCCAGCGTGGTGTAAGAGCGCCAGCCAGTTGCTGACACGAAACGACGTAGCCTATAAGCCCACGTGGTCTCTCTCGACCCGGTATGGTCGACACGGTCGCAGCCACACGGCTCAGAGACAGGATCGACGCGGGTGAGTCCTTCACGCTGTTGGATACCCGTCCCGAAGGGAGCTACGAGGCCTGGCACATCCGGGACGCCCGCCAGTACACGTACCACCCAGACTCCGAGTTCGACGCCGAGGAGTTTCGGTCACAGACAGGACTCACACCCGACGAGGAGGTCGTCACCATCTGTGCGAAGGGTGTCTCATCGTTCGACATCGCCAACCAACTCCAAGACGCCGGCTACGAGAGTGTCACCGTTGTCGAGGACGGCATGGAAGGGTGGAGCGAGGTGTACGATGTCGTCGAGATACCGACGGTGAGTGACGTCGAAATCGTCCAGTTCCAGCGGCGTGCGAAGGGCTGTCTGAGCTACCTGATCGGTGACCCGGCGTCCTCCCGGGCGGCCGTCGTCGACCCGACACGACACGTCGAACGGGTAGCTGAAGTAGCCTCCGACCGGGGCTACTCGGTCGAGTCCGTCTTCGATACGCACGTCCACGCCGACCACGTGTCCGGGGGGCGCGAACTCGCCGACCGCGTCGGCGCGACCTACTATCTCGGCGCCGACGCAGCCGCCCGCGACATCGCCGACGATTACCGACCCCTGGAGCGAAACGAGGCCGTCACAGTCGGTGACCACGCTATCAAGGCCGTCCCGTCACCCGGTCACACCTCCGAGATCGTGAGCTATCTCGTAGACGACGAGGCGGTTCTGACTGGCGACACCCTATTCGTCGACTCGGTTGGCCGTACCGAACTGCAGTTTGGCACCAGCGACGCCGACGCCGGGGCAACGCTGCTCTACGAGTCACTGCATCGGACGCTGCTCGCCGAACCTGACGCGATCACCGTCCTGCCGGGTCATTTCTCCATTGGCGCCGACGGGACGACCGACGTGACCCCCGGTGAACCCGTCTCGACGACCATCGGCCAGGTGCGCACAGACCTCGAACTACTGCACGTCGACCGTGAGACGTTCGTCCGCCAACTCACCGCCACCCTCCCGGAGAAGCCGCCGAACTACGAGCGGATCATCAGCATCAATGCCGGCCGGGACACCGCCGATGAGGAAGCGACGACAGAGCTAGAACTCGGCCCGAACAACTGCGCGGCGACCGGAGACTGAGTTCGACGTTTATCAGCCGACGCCCCGGGACCGTCCGAGCCGACCCCACCAGACACCGGTCACGAGCACGTCGGTGTGT
>ERZ1034569.641-NODE-641-length-12552-cov-6.589181_pt1 | contig 12552 bp, 6 predicted proteins | sample MGYA00520706_ERZ1034569 | MGnify/ENA primary metagenome ERZ1034569 (study PRJEB33760, sample SAMEA4777722) | hypersaline lake metagenome | biome: hypersaline environment; feature: brines | place: Spain | collected 2014-08 | depth 0 m ...
ACGCGGGGGCGAGGTGCTGCGGCCTTTCCCAGGTCACCGCCCACGGGGCGGTCCCCCGGGAGGGGGTCGACGGGGTCGGGTGCGGTGAAGGGGTTGTCGGGGCTCCCCCGGTTGAAGCCGGTCACCTCGTACCCGCCCGCGAGCATTTCCTCGACCGTTGCCCGCCCGATGAAGCGCGCCCCGCCGACGACGAGTGCGTGGCTCATAGGGAAACGCCGTGGCCCAGAGATAAAAACCGCCGAGGCGGAGACGTATGCGCCGCCGGTCAGTCGTCGGCCTGTGTGCGGACGGAACCGGTGTCGGGCTGGAGCGTCGCGGACGACGGCGGCTCGTTGCGCACGTCGTCACGCTCGCGCTCGGAGATAACCTCGGCGTAGGCGTCGGGCATCACCTTCGTGAAGTTCTCCACCTCGGTCTCCCAGTCCGCAAGCAGGTCGGTGGCGCGGTCGGAGCCGGTGTACTCGGCGTGGTTCTCGACCAGCCGGGTGAGCATCTCGCGGTCCTTGCCCTCGAGGTCGCCGGACAGCGTCACCATCCCGGTGTTGGCCTGGCCATCGAAGCTGTCGTCAGGGTCGTAGACGTAGGCGACACCGCCGGACATCCCGGCCGCGAAGTTCTTTCCTGTCTCGCCCAACACGACGATGGCACCGCCGGTCATGTACTCACAGCCGTGGTCGCCGACCCCTTCGACGACACCCTTGACACCGGAGTTGCGCACCGCAAAGCGCTCGCCGGCGACCCCGTTGATGTAACACTCCCCCTGGGTCGCGCCGTAGAGGGCAACGTTGCCGATGAGGATGTTCTCGCCGGCCTCGTAGCCGGCGGTCTCGGGCGTCCGGACGACGACCTTTCCGCCGGAGAGGCCCTTGCCGACGTAGTCGTTTGCCGTCCCGACCAGGTCCATCGTCACACCGTCCTGGAGGAAGGCCCCGAAGCTCTGCCCGGCCGACCCGTCGAAACGCACCGTAATGGAGTCCTCCGGAAGCCCCTCTGTCCCGTGTGCCTTCGAGATCCGGTTCGAGAGCGTCGCGCCGACCGCGCGGTCGACGTTGGAGATGTCGGTGTCGATGGCCACCGGCTCGCCGCGCTCGATGGCCGGCTCGGCGGCCTCGATCAGCTCCCAGTCGAGTGACTCGTCGACGTCGTGTGTCTGGGGCTGGGTCTTGTACCGGTCGACGTCGTAGTCGGTCGCGGGGTCGGCAAGCACCGCCGAGAGGTCGAGTTTCCTCGCCTTCTCCTGGGTGACGTCGGTGCGCTGGCGGAGCGCGTCAACCCGCCCGACCATCTCGTCGACCGTCTCGAAGCCCAGGTCGGCCATGATCTCCCGTAGCTCCTGGGCGACGAACGTCATGTAGTTGATGACGTGCTGGGGCTCGCCGGGGAACCGCTCGCGGAGCTGTTCGTCCTGGGTCGCAATACCGACCGGACAGGTGTTCTCGTGACACTGCCGGGCCATCACACAGCCGGAGGTGACCATCGAGGCGGTCCCAAAGGCAAAGCCCTCCGCGCCCAGCAGGGCCGCCACGGCGGCGTCCCGGCCGGTCTTCATCCCGCCGTCGGTCGTCACCTTGATCCGGTCACGCAGCCCTGTCGCGACGAGCATCTGGTTCGCCTCGGCCAGCCCGAGCTCCCAGGGGAGGCCGGCGTTTTTGATCGAGGTCTTCGGGGAGGCACCGGTCCCGCCGGAGTGCCCCGAGATGTGGACCTTGTCCGCGTTTGCCTTCGCGACGCCCGCGGCGATGGTGCCGATCCCGTCCTCGGAGACCAGCTTGACGTTGACGTCGGCCTCCGGGTTGCTCGCCTTCAGGTCGTGGATCAGCTGTTTGAGGTCCTCGATGGAGTAGATGTCGTGCAGCGGGGGCGGCGAGATGAGCCCGACACCGGGGGTCGCGTAGCGGACGTGGGCGATCATCTCGTTTACCTTCTTGCCGGGGAGGTGGCCGCCCTCGCCGGGCTTGGAGCCCTGGGCCATCTTGATCTGGAGCTCCTCGGCCTCCGAGAGGTAGGTGGAGGTGACACCGAAGCGGCCGGAGGCGACCTGCTTCGTCTTGCAGCCCTTCTCGGTACTGAACCGCTCGGGTGGCTCCCCGCCTTCGCCCGTGTTCGCGGAGGCACCCAGCCGGTTCATCGCGATGGCGTTGTTCTCGTGCATCTCCGGGGACAGCGAGCCAAGCGACATGGCCGCCGTCTCGAAGCGCTTGACGACCTCGCTGACCGGTTCGACCTCCTCGACCGGGACCGACTCGCGGCCCTCGGTGTCGAACTCCAGGAGCCCACGGAGGGTCTGGAGGGTCTCGTTCTGGTCGTTGATCTGTTCGGCGAACTCCTTGTACCGCTCGTAGTCGCCGGTCCGGACAGCCTGCTGGACCGTTCCGACGGTGTCGGGGTTCCACTGGTGGTGGATGCCGCCGGTCCGGTTCTCGTACTCCCCGACCCGCTCCATCTCGGCGTCGTCGTCCCACGCGTGGCCGTGGCGGGCGGTCAGGTCGGACTCGATCTCCTCGATACCGATCCCCTCGGTGCGGTTCTCGGTGCCGGGGAAGTACTCCTCGATGAGCGAGGAGGAGAGTCCAACGGCCTCGAAGATCTGTGCGCCCTGGTAGCTCTCGACCGTCGAGATCCCCATCTTTGCCATCGTCTTCAGCAGGCCGTCCTCGACGGCGTTGACGTAGGCGTCGATGGCCGTCCGCAGGTTGGCGCCGTCCGGGCCGGCGACCAGGTCCTCGATGGTCTGGTAGGCCAGGTACGGGTTGACCGCGCCCGCGCCATAGCCGATGAGCGTTGCGAAGTGGTGCACCGCCCGCGGGTCACCGGACTCGACGACGAGGCCGACCTGGTTGCGCAGTCCGCTGCGCACGAGATGGTGGTGGACGCCGCCGGTCGCGAGCAGGCTTGGGACCGGGACCCGGTCCGCACCCGTGTTCCGGTCCGAGAGCACGAGTATGTCGTGTTCGGCCGCGACGTCGTCGGCCTCGGCCCGAACCGCCTCGATCGCCCCTTCGAGGTCCGTCTCCTCCGGGTCGTAGGTGATGTCAACGACCCCCGTCGACACCCCATTCTCGTCGATCGTCTTGATGTCGGCAAGCTCCCGGTCGGTCAGAATCGGGGAGTCGAGCACGAGCTGGCGGGCGTGCTCGGGGCTCTCGCCGAGCAGGTTTCGCTGGTTGCCCAGCCGGGTCTCCAGACTCGTGACGAGCTCCTCCCGGATGTAGTCAAGCGGCGGGTTCGACACCTGTGCGAACAGCTGTTTGAAGTAGGTAAAGAGCGGGCGGTTGAACTGCGAGAGCACCGACAGCGGGGTGTCGTCACCCATCGACCCGATCGGGTCTTTGCCCATCTCGGCCATCGGCTCGATGAGGTGGTCGACCTCGTCGTAGGTGTAGCCGTAGGTGGCCTGGTGGGCGCGCAGTGCGTCAACCTCGTCCTGTGGGTGGTTGTCCTCGCCGGTGGAGATGTCCTCCGGGCGGATCTGTTCGGCCTCGACCCACTCGCCGTACCTCTCGTCGGTGAGGTCCTCGAAGACCTCCTCGTCGGAGACGACCCGGCCCTTCTCGGGGTCCGCGAGGAAACACTGCCCGGGCTGGAGCCGGCCTCGCTCCTCGATCTCGCTCTCGTCGTAGCTCAGCGCCCCCGCCTCCGAGGACATCACCAGTGTGTTGTCCTCGAGGACGTCGTACCGACAGGGGCGGAGCCCGTTCCGGTCGAGTACCGCGCCGATCCGCTCGCCGTCGGTGGCTGCGACCAGCGCCGGCCCGTCCCAGGGCTCGACCAGCGAGGCGTGGTAGTCGTAGAAGTCCCGTCGGTCGCCCCCGACGTCGTTTGCCTCGCCGCGCCAGGCCTCGGGGATGAGCATCCGGAGGGCGTGTGGCAGGTCACGGCCGCCCATCATCAGCAACTCGAGGGCGTTGTCGACGCTTGCGGTGTCGGACTGCTCGGGGTCGTCGATGATCGGCCTGGTCTTTTCGATGTCCTCGCCGAAGTCGGGGTGGGCGATGTCCGTCTCCCGGGCCCGCATCCAGTTGATGTTGCCCTGAATGGTGTTGAACTCGCCGTTGTGGACGACGTTACGGTAGGGGTGGGCGAGGTGCCACGCACCCAGCGTGTTCGTCGAGAACCGGGCGTGGACCATCGCGAAGGTCGAACGCATCCGCTCGTCCTCCAGTTCGGGGTAGTACTCCGGCACCTGCCCGGAGGTGAGCAGTCCCTTGTAGACGACGGTCTTGCGGTCCAGCGAGACGATATAGAAGCGACCGTGCCCTGGGGGCTCACGCTCCTCGACGGTGTTCTCGACGGCCCGGCGGCCGACGTAGAGCTGTCGGTCGAAGGCGTCGCCGGTCTCGCCGTCGGCGGAGGTGACAAAGGCCTGCTGGACGTCGGGCTCGGAGTCGAGTGCCGTCTGTCCCAGGCTCGTGTTGTCGGTCGGGACCGACCGCCAGGTGAGCACGTCGAGACCCTCGGCGGTCAGCTGTTCCTCGACCGTGTCCTTCAGCCCGGCGCGTGCGTCGTCGTCCTGTGGCAGGAAAAACGAGCCAACGGCGTACTCCCCGGGCGCGGGGAGGTCGACGTCGACCTCGTCGGCGAAAAAGTCGTGTGGGGTCTGTAACAGGATGCCGGCACCGTCACCGGTGTTCTCCTCGGCGCCGGTCGTTCCGCGGTGTTCCATACATCGTACCAGTTCGAGACCGTCCTCGACGACCCCGTGGCTGTTGCCCCCATCGAGGTCCATTACGACCCCGACGCCGCAGTTCGAGCGCGCGTCGGTCGGGTCCGCGAGCCCGGCGGCGCCCGCGGAACCGGTGGGTGTGTCGCTGTCTTTCATGTGATCATTAGCAGGGGACGCAGGTTTATCAGGCTACCCCTGAAGGCTGTCGATTGAACTATTGTGTCTTATACCACCATTGTTGAATATAAGGTGCATAATACTGGGTGCGGACCGGCCGAGGACAGCCCCGGAGCCGCCGGCGCTGGGGCGCCGGGGCGACCGGACATCAGTAGCTCTTTGCAAAGTAGGCGGTCTCTTCTGCGTCGTTCCCACAGACCGCACACTCCTCGTGGACCGGCTCGGCGTCCCGGTCCTCGGGCACCATCACGATCTCGGCGGCGATTGCCTCCTTGACCGGCTCCTCACACGCCGCCTCGCCACACCAGCCGGCCTTCACGTAGCCACCGTGTTTGCCGATGGTCCCGAGGATCTCCTCGCGGCTCCCGGCCTCGCGGATCTCCCCTTCGAGGGTCTCCTCGGCGTCGGCGTACAGCTTCGCGAAGACCGTATCGAGGTGTTCCTCAGTTGTCGGTGCGACCCCGTCTCGGTCGACCGTCGCCCGCTCCCCGTCGGGCCGGTGAACCAGCGTCACCTCCCTGTCCTCGACCTCGTCGGGACCGACCTCCACGCGCAGCGGGACACCCTTTAGCTCCCACTCGTTGTACTTGAAGCCGGGGTTGCGGTTCTCGCGGTCGTCGAGGTCGACCCGTAGCCCGGCGTCGGTGAGTGTGCTCTCGACGGCTTCGGCGTACTCGATGACCTCGGCCCTGTTCTCCTCCTGCCAGATGGGGACGATGACCACCTGCGTGGGCGCGAGTGTCGGCGGGAGCACCAGCCCCTGGTCGTCGGAGTGGGTCATGATCAACGCACCCATCGCCCGCCAGGACAGCCCCCACGAGGTTGTGTGGGCGGTCCGCTCCTCCTCGTCGATGTCGGCGTAGGTGAGGTCGAACGCCTCCGCGAAGGAGGTCCCGAGGTAGTGGGATGTCGCCCCCTGCACGGTCTTGCCGTCGGGCATCAGCGCCTCGACGGTCGTGGTCGTGTGTGCGCCCGGGAACTTGTCGTGTTCGGGCTTGCGCCCGCGGAGGACGGGGAGCGCCAGCACGTCCTCGTAGACACGCTCGTACTGGTCCAGCCGGGTCATCGCCTCCGCCCAGGCCTCCTCCTGGGTCGCGTGGGCGGTGTGCCCCTCCTGCCAGAGGAACTCCTTCGTCCGGAAGAACGGCTTCGTCTCGGTGGCCTCCCACCGCACCACCGAACACCACTGGTTCAGCCGGAGGGGCAGGTCACGGTGTGAGCGGACCCACTGGGCCATGAACGGGGCGATGATCGACTCGCTGGTCGGCCGGACAGCCAGTCGCTCCTCGAGTTCGTCGTACCCGCCGTGTGTCACCCACGCCACCTCCGGGTCGAACCCCTCGACGACGTCTTTCTCCCGCTCAAGGTAGCTCTCCGGGATGAACAGCGGAAAGTAGGCGTTCTGCACGCCGGTGTCCTTGAACCAGCCGTCGAGGTAGTCCTGGATCCGCTCCCAGATGGCGTACCCCCGCGGACGGGTGACAATAAACCCGCCCATCGGCGCGTAGTCGGCGAGACCGGCCTTCTGGACGACCTCCGCGTACCACTCGCCGGTCGCGTACTCCTTCGACTCCGTGATCCCCAGGTCCTGACCGTCGGTCATTGAGTGCGTCTGCGTGACCGACCAATAAACAGGCTACGCTTCACCGGGCGGTCGCCATCCACCCGTCCCCGTCGACCGGAAACAGAGTTATGATTCTGGCGCCCAGCGCCCACCTGTGGACCGACCGAGGATCACGACCCGCCCCTGGCAGACGACGGCGACCGGACACGTCACCGAACTCCTGTACGACGACGGCGAGACCGACGACACCCTGGTCTGTGCGCTCCACGGAGGCGCCGTCGAGCCAGGCACCGCCGAGGCGGCACTCGAACTCGCAACACGGCTGCCCGACGCGACCTGCTGGGCGAGGCTCGGCTACGACGACAACGGCGCCTTCGCGGCGTGGCACCCCCCGTCGAAGGAGGTCCGACCGGCGGACCACCCGCTGCTCGCCCAGGTCGCGGGCCGGGGGTTCGACACCGTACTCAGCCTGCACGGTCGCGCCGAGGAGGAGGCTGTCGTCGGCGGCGCAGCCGACGCCGGCACCAAACAGTCGGTTCAACGACGGCTCGACGACGCCCTCCCGGTCCCGGTCCGGACGGCCGCCGACGGCCCCTACGGCGGGGTCCACCCGGAGAATCCGGTGAACTGGCTCGCGGCCGACGACGGCGGTATCCAGCTCGAACTCGCCCCCTCGACCCGCGACGAGCACGCGGCAACCGTCAGGGAGGCCCTCGTGGAACTGGTCACCGACGGGACGGTCTGAGCCGCCGACTCACCCGATCACCGAGTCCGCCGTCGCGGCCCCGACGACGCTGAAGATAGCCCCGATAGAGACCGCCCTGGCGGTCGCCTCGACGCCGGCCCCGAACGTCGCCGGCGCGTTGAACACGAGTGCAAGCGTCGCCACCGAGAGGTAGGAGACGGTCATCAGCGAGAGAAACCGGACCGGCAGGCCGGCCACCGACCCTTCCCTGTCGGGGCTGCGCTCCTCGTCGGCGCCGTAGAGTGTCCCGTAGCCGATCAGCACCACCATCGCCACCGTCACCCCCCACTGGAGTGTGCTCATCCCCGCGGCGAGGGCCCAGACCTCCTCGGTCACGACGAACGGTGCCGAGAGGATGAACCCGCCGACAACCTGCTGGGCCAGGTCGTCGATACCGAACGTCCGCCCCCCCGGGAGCCTGTCGAGGAGGTCGATCGTCTGGGTGATGACGCGCCGTTCGCCGGGTTTCTCGGCTGTCTCCTCCAGCTCCTCGAGTTCGTCGAGCAGCTCCTCGACCTCCTCGCTGTCGGGGCCCTCGGGGGGACGGTCACTCATCCTGTGCCCGGGTACTCCCCGACGCTCTCGTGGTCCCACACGAGGTCCATATACCGCTTCAGCCCGGCGACAAAGGAGCCGTTCCCCGTGATTGCGGCCTGGCGCATGTGGTTTGGGACACTGGGCTCCTCGACGAGGAAGATGGCCTCGCCGGAGTCGTATGCCATGCTCGGGTCGGTCAGTGTCCCCCGCCAGGGCAGTTGCCCGGTCGAGAACCGTAGCGCGACACCGGGGTATGACTCCCGCAGACGCCCGACAGTGTTGGCCTGTATCTCCCGGTTTTCGGCCGAGAGCAGGTCGGGGTGGTTCAGTAGTGCGCGCACCTCGACCCGGTCGAGTGCCCCGGACAGGACGGGCTCGACCGCCTCCAGATACTCGAAACTCTTCGTGATAACGTCGACCCGCTCGTCCGCCTCGCGGTAGAGCCGCCGGGTCTCGGTCTCGCTCGGCTCGCCGACATCGACAACGTGAAACAGCTCCTCGGCGGGCCGGACGTCCTCGCTCGCCCGCTCGTAGCGGGGCCGGAACTCGGCGAGGAACCGCTCGCGCATCCCGTCGAGGTCCTGTCGGTACTGTTCGAACTCCTGGCGGCGGTTCTCGACGGCCCGGTCGAGCACCTCCGCCGGCGACTTTGGCTGGTACTCCTTTGGCCGGCCGGGGATCACCTCGATGTACCCCCGGTCGGCCAGCGAGTCGAGTACGCCGTAGACCCGTGCCTTCGGGATCCCCGTTGCCTCGGCCAGGTTCGGTGCGGTCGTCCGGCCGAGTGTCAGAAGCTCCGCGAGGGCCGTCTGCTCGTACTCGGTCAGCCCGAGTCGCTCCAACATGTCCGTCGGCACGTCCGTCATATCACCCTGCTACGCCGGCAGCCGTCTAAAAGCCCCGCCGTCCGGCAGCCGTTCGGCGTGGGCCCCGGTCACTCCCCCCACCACTTCACGACGCCGTAGAGATAGCCGAGCCCGACAGCCGCGGTGAGGACCCAGAGCATCACGAACTGGAGGCCCCGCTCGACGGACGGCGCAGCAACGAGCCTGCAAAGTCGGTCGGGGCCCGACTCGAGCAGCAGTGTCCCGAGAAAGTCAGACTCCGCGTCGGTCGACCCGGACTCGGGGACCAACACCTCCATCCCGCGCTTCGAGTAGCCCTGCCAGAACGCCCGGTCGAGCAGCCACGCCGGCTCGGTGCGGTAGTCGAACACCTTGTGGGCCACCTTCGCGTCGGGGGTGTAGTAGACGCCGTGGCCGTACTCGGCCTCCATCCGGGCACAGAGCTCTGTCTCCCCGCCCTGAAGGTTGGCGTCGCCCTGTCGGCCGCCGATCTCGGTGTCGAACCCCCCGAGCTCCAGAAAGGCGTCCCGCCGGAAGGAGATGTTCGACCCGAAGGTGTTGCGCACCTCACCCGGCCCCTCCGCGAAGCCACGGTGGGTGACACCGACCAGCCAGTAGAACTCGGCCGGCAAGATGGTCGGCTTGCCAGCCACCCAGGCCGGGGTCATCCTCCCGCCGACGGCCGGAACGTCACGCCGCTCGTAGACGGCGGCGAGTTCGGCCACCCACCCCTCGTCGGCGACCGCGTCGTCGTCGAGGAAGGCAACGACGTCCCCGGTCGCGGCCTCGGCGCCGGTGTTGCGGCTCTCTAGCAGGCCGACATTCTCCTCGTTACAGTGAACGAGGACCCCGGAGCGGTCGCCATAGTCCTCGCGCAGACGCACGCACACACGGTTGTTGCCATCCGCGACGAGCACGAGCTCCACGTCGTCGTGGGTCTGGCCGAGGACGCTCTCGGCCGCCTCCCGGAGGTCGTCGTACCGGTCGAGGGTGTGCTCGCAGACGACCACGGAGACGCGCATACCACCGGCTGTGACACGGCCGGGCAAAGGCGTTTTCCATCCGTCTCCGGGTGTCTCCCGGCCCCACCCGCTTACCGAGACAGAAGGCTTATGCGCGGGCTGAAACTCTAAGCGCCCAATGAGTAACTGGCGCGAGGAGTTCGAGGACGGCTCGGGGGTCGGGGCGGTCACGGCCTGGCTCGCGAGCTACTACCACTACGTCGCGCTCGCCGCCCTCGCCGGCTTCACACTCTGGAATCGCACCCGTTTTTGGGGTCGGTTCGTCGTCGATGGTCGGACGCTACTCGCGGGCAACGACCCCTTCTATCACCTCCGGAGCGTCCAGTACGTCGTCAACAACTACCCGAAGACGATGCCGTTCGACCCGTGGACGTACTTCTCGCTCGGAACCGCAAACTCCCAGTTCGGGACGCTGTACGACCAGTTGATGGCGACGGCCGCCCTCCTCGTGGGTCTCGGGAGCCCGAGTGACGAACTCGTCCGGACGGTCGTCCTGTTCGCCCCTGCCGTCTTCGGGGCGGCGGTGATGATCCCCGCGTACCTCATCGGCCGGCGGCTTGGCGGCCGGGCCGGCGGCGTCGTCAGCGCGGCTATCATCGCACTAGGTGCCGGCGGCGTCCTCCAGCAGGGGATGGCCGGCAGTGCCGACCACCAGGTCGCCGAGGCGCTGTTCCAGGCGCTTGCGGTGCTCGGCCTCGTCGTCGCGCTCGCGGTCGCCCGTCAGGAGAAGCCGGTCTGGGAGCTGGTCCAGGCCCGCGAGGTTGCCGCGCTGCGTCGCTCGCTGGGCTGGGGGGTGCTCGCCGGCGTTGCAGTCGCCGCCTATCTCTGGGTCTGGCCACCGGGTGTGCTCCTGGTTGGTGTGCTCGGGCTCTTCTTTCTGGTCCACCTCAGCGTCGAGTACGTCCGCGGGAGCAGCCCCGAACACGCCGCCTTCGTCGGTGCGGTGGCGCTGACGACCGCCAGTGTCCTCCAGCTCCCGATGGTCAACACACTCGAACTCAGCGCCACCAGCCGGTCACTGCTCCAGCCCGGCCTGGCCGTCGGGGTCGCCGTCGGCTGTGTGGTCGTCGCCTGGCTCGCCCGCAAGTGGGACGGGAGTGACCGGCCGGCCCGCTACTTCCCCCTCCTCACCTTCGGCATCGTGGCCGTGGTCGTCGTCCTCGCGACGGTCGTCCTGCCCGACACGGTCGGCTACTTCGTCACGCAGGTCGACCGGGTGCTCGGCTTCGTCACCGGACAGAGCGCCCAGGCGGCGACGGTCGTCGAGGCCCGGCCGGGGAGTCTTGACACCGTCTACCAGGGGTACAAGCTGGCGGCTGTGACGGCGCTTCTCGGCGCTTTGGTGTTGCTTGTCCGACAGGTACTCGGCGACGACCCCGGGGGTGAGGGGCTGCTGATTGTCCTCTGGTCAGCTGTCATGCTCTCGGCGACGCTCACCCAGGGCCGGTTCGCCTACTACATGGCCGTTCCCGTCGGGGTCCTCAACGCGGCGCTCGTCGGCTGGGCGGTCGGCTACATCGGGAGCATCGGGGCGGACGGACCGGTCGAGACGTACCAGGTGCTCTCCGTCGGGGTGGTGGTGCTGGTCGTCCTGGCCCCGATGCTCCTCATCTTCCCGACGGCGACGGCAGTCGCTCAGCAGAATCAGGCCCCCGGCGGCGTCACCGGCTGGCAGAGCAGCCTGGAGTGGATGGAGGAGAACACCCCGGCCGAGGGGCAGTACGCCAACCCCGACGGCGACCCCATGTCGTACTACGGGGAGTTCGGCCGGACCGACGACTACGACTACCGTGAGGGTGCCTACGGGGTGATGTCGTGGTGGGACTACGGCCACTGGATCACGGGTATCGGTGAGCGGATCCCCACCGCGAACCCCTTCCAGCAGGGCGCAACCGAGGCCGCCCGGTTCCTGCTCGCACAGGACGAGACCGAGGCCGCGGGCGTCCTGGCGGAGATCGACGAGGACGACGCCACGACGCGGTACGTGATGATAGACAGTCAGATGGTTGGCGGCAAGTACCAGGCCCCGCCGGCGTTCGCACCGAACGTCACCCGGTCGGACTTTTTCACCCGGTCGACGACCAACCGTCAGGTCTACCGGCAGTACTTCCGGGCGTTCCAGCAGCAGGGCCTCTCCCAGTCCCGGGCCAACCAGCAGGCGAGGGGGATCGCCACCGTCCGGCACCAGACCCAGGCCTACTACGGGTCGATGATGGTGCGGCTCTACGCCTACCACGGGAGTTCGATGGAGCCACAGCCGTACGTCGTGGACTGGCAGCAGGTCCAGACCGAACAAGGTGGGGCCGCCCTCGTTGAACCCCAAGACGGGCCGATGTTCCGGGCCTTCGAGAACATGAGCGCGGCCCGTGAGTACGCCCGCCAGGACGGGACGGCAGCGGTCGGCGGCTTCGGGCCGTACCCGCCCGAGGAGCGCGTTGAGGCGCTTGACCACTACCGGCTGGTCCAGACGAGTTCCAGCCGCTCCGGGAAGTTCGCCCGTGACGTGCTCGGGGCGGGCTACACCTCGAATGCGGTGCTTCAGCAGCTGGGCAACCGGTCGCCCGCCGCCCGGCAGTATCTCCGTGACCTGACCACGACCGTCCGCTCGACCGACGGGTTCGCGAAGGTCTTCGAGCGGGTCCCCGGCGCGCAGGTCCAGGGGGACGGTGCCCCTGCGAACACGACGCTCACGATGCAGGTTCGGATGAACCCCGCAAACGGCCCTAACTTCACCTACAGCAAGCGGGTCGAGACCGACGACAGCGGGGCGTTCGACACGATAGTTCCCTACTCGACGACCGGCTACGAGAACTGGGGGCCGGAGCAGGGACGCACGAACGTGAGTACCCGGGCAACCGGGCCGTACACCGTCTCCTCGGGGCTCCGGACGAACGAGAGCGGGTCGGTCGTCAGCTACCAGGCGTCGGTCAACGTCACCGAGGCACAGGTCATCGGCGAGAACACCACCCCGGTCCGGGTGACACTCGACGAGCAGCCGC
>ERZ1034569.642-NODE-642-length-12549-cov-17.170322_pt1 | contig 12549 bp, 12 predicted proteins | sample MGYA00520706_ERZ1034569 | MGnify/ENA primary metagenome ERZ1034569 (study PRJEB33760, sample SAMEA4777722) | hypersaline lake metagenome | biome: hypersaline environment; feature: brines | place: Spain | collected 2014-08 | depth 0 m ...
AGGAGCCGGCGTGGCTCCAGGACATGGAGAACACCACCGAGCGCGCGGGCCGTGCCCAGGACAAGGAGGACCTGATGGAGCGGCTCCGCGATCTCGGGTACATGTAACGCCGGAGGGAGACCACGCCATACGGCTCGGGACGTGCCGGCCACGCCACGGACGATCTAGGTCCGGCTTCGGCTTCGTCGGGGCCACGGGCTCCCAGTAGGACTGGCGCCCGGGCAGACTCCCGCTTCATCCCCCGACGCGGACGTACCCCGAAATCGAACGCAGCGTGGGCACGAACGGCCCGCCCGGAACCGGCCGCGGGTCGGGTGGCGGTCGCCGTCCGGCACCGTCCACCGCCCGCAGGTTGGCGGCGGTCGTCGTCCGGCACCGTTCGCCACCCCTTTGTGAGCCCGCCGTTAGGGAGCCAGCAATGACAGCGCCAACGATACAGACCACACACGTCGGGAGCCTCCCCCGATCGGCGCGGCTCCGCGAGCTGCTGACCGCTCCGGAGGGTCGCGACGAGTCGGCGTTCGAGGCGGCGGTCGCCGAGTCGGTCCGCGAGGTGGTGCGGCGGCAGGCTGAGGCGGGGATCGACATCGCGAACGACGGCGAGCAGAGCCGGATCGCGTACTCGGTCGACGTGACGACCCGGATGTCGGGCTTCGGCGAGGGGACCGTCGAGCGGGCGTGGCCCGCCGACCTCGACGACTTCCCCGAATACGCCGAGGAGCTGTTGGGCGACACCGACAACATCGGGGGACCGGTGGCGACGGGCCCGGTCGAGTACGTCGCCGAGGGCGACCTCCGGCGCGACCTCGCGCGGTTCGACGACGCCACCGCGGCGGAGGGTGTAACCTTCCCCGCGCGGTTTCACACCGCCCCGTCGCCGGGCGCTGTCCTCCGGTTCACCGAGACCGAGTTCCACGACTCCCCCGAGGAGTACGTCTTCGACCTCGCCGACGCGCTCACGACCGAGTACGAGGCGATCGCCGAAACGGGTGCGATCCTCCAGATCGACGCCCCGGACCTGCTCGCGGGGTTTACCCTCACCTACAAGGACGACTCGGTCGCGGAGTTCCGCGAACGGGTCGAAACCCACGTCGAGGCACTGAACCGGGCGATCGCGGGGGTCCCCGACGAGCAGATCCGGCTTCACGGCTGCTGGGGGAACTACGAGGGACCACACCACTGTGACGTCGCCCTCGAGGACGTGATTCCGGCGTTCTACGAGGCCGACGTGGGCGGGTTGGTCGTCGAGGGCGCCAATCCGCGCCACCAGCACGAACACCGGACGTTCGAGGAGTACCCGTTGCCGGAGGGGTGGCGGCTGATCCCGGGCGTGATCGACGTCAAGACGAACGTGGTCGAACACCCCGAAGTCGTCGCCGAGCGGATCGAGCGGTTCGCCGCCGCGGTCGGCGACCCCGACCGGATCGTCGCGGGCGCCGACTGCGGTTTCGAGACGGTTGTCGAGGGCGCGAACGCGGTCCACCCCGACATCGCGTGGAAGAAACTCGACGCGCTCGTCGAGGGTGCCGAACTCGCGTCCGAGCGGCTGGCGTAGGTTGGGTGCTCGCGGCACCCACCGCGAGCCCGGCGCAGGGTGTTTTGTGTGCGGATCCCAACAGTACAGTATGGCGGCGATCAGCGAGACCTACATCGAGAACTACGAGCGGATCCAGCCCAACGACACCAACAACTACGGCAGCGCACACGGCGGCAACATCATGCACTGGATGGACGAACTCGGTGCGATGTGTGCGATGCGGCACGCGGGCGAGACGTGCGTGACCGCCTACGTCAACAACCTGGATTTCAAGCAGCCGATCCCGCAGGGCGATACCTGCGTCATCACGGGCTACGTGTACGCGACGGGTCGAACCAGCCTCAGGGTCCGGCTACAGGCGTTTCACGAGGACCCGCGCACCGGCGAGCGCGAGCAGACCACCGACTCCTACTTCGTGTTCGTGGCCACCGACGAGGACGGATCCCCCACGCCCGTGCCGGATCTGGAAGTCGGCTCCGAGGAGTGCAGACGGCTTCGGGAGGCGGCGCTGGCCGGCGAGGAACCCGAGTAACGCGGGGGCGAGTCGGCAGTCGAGGGGAACCGCTTAAGTCCGCGAGCCACCATCTACACGTATGAGTCACGGATCGTGCCCAAACCGGGTGGGACAACCGTGAGCGTCGGTCACCAGGTGGATTCGGACCACCAGCTCGCCCGGCTCCTCCAGATCGGAGTCGTCCTCGAAGAGGTGGTTGAGGCCCGGTCGTACCATCACTATCAATCGATCGACGGCGAGCCGCAGCTCGACCCGGAGATCGAGTCGCTACTCGAACACGTCGTCGAGGAGTCCGCGGACCACCGCGAGCGGCTCGAGGACCTGATCGATCAGCTCAACGCCGACAGCGTGCCGTTCGAGCAGATCGAGGCGCTCGTTGAGGCGCAGTACGGCGCGACCGAGCCGGACGACTTCGACGACATCCTCTACGACCAACTGTGCAACGAGGAGACGGCGTACAAGTTCTACGACGACCTCGTCGGCGCGCTCCGGGCGTCGGAGGCCTCGTTCAGCATCCACCGCGATCGTCTGATCGACGTCCTCGTCGGGATCCGTGAGGAGGAAGCCCAGGGCGTCAAGGAAGTCACGACGCTTATGAACACCCGGCAATGAGACACGACACCACAAACCACAGGGGACCGCAATGAACACAGCCGACCAGTACGTCAAGGCGATCTACCTCCTCCAGCGGATGGAGGACGCTCCGGCGTCGACGGGTGCACTCGCCGACCGGCTGGACGTCAGCCCCGCGAGCGCGAACGAGATGATCGGGAAACTCGAGTCACGCGGGCTCGCCGAACACGAGAAGTACAAGGGTGTCACACTCACCGACGAGGGGATCGTCCGCGCCCGCGACGCCCTCCAGACGTACTGCATCATCGAACGCTTCCTCGCGAACGTCCTCTCGGTCGACGAGTTCCGGAGTGAAGCCCGCGAACTCGAACCCGTTATCGACGACCTGGTGGCCGAGCGACTGGACACGATCATCGACCGCAACGCCGACTGCCCGGACTGTTTCGACCCCGAGACCGACGCGTGCTGTCACTTGGAGATCGTCGCCGAGCACGCCGAGGCCGGGGAACAGCGGGCGGACTGACTCGGCGCTGTCGGCGGCACGGCGACCCGATGGGTTTTCAAACGTGCCGGCACGAACTCCCGGTGGAGTCCCGTGGTGTAGTGGCCAATCATGTGGGCCTTTGGAGCCTACGACGGCGGTTCGAATCCGCCCGGGACTATGTTTACGCCGAACAAGCCCGTGAGGCGTAAGTATCACAAGCGGTTCGAGCCCAGAAGGCGAGAGGATTCGAGCCTTCGCGGTTCGAATCCGCCCGGGACTACTCTCCACCCTGCTGTATTGTAGTTTTAGTGATCACGCCGAGTCGCTCCTCGACGAGCACGAGGGCGGTCTTGAGGTCTCTCTGGCGACGTTCATCGAACTGTTCCTCGTCGAAGAACGGGGTTCCTTCGACCGCGAGTGCTGTGACGGCCGTTCTCGAACTGGCGACGTACGAGGGCGGCCCGGATGTGGTGTATCAGGCTTCGGAGAACGTCGACGAAGGGGTGAAGACGTTCGATGCGTTCCACGCGGCGCTCTCCGGTGGCAGTATCATCTCCAGTGGCGGTGCATACGATGATGTCGATGGTGTCGAACGTGTTCGACTCGAACCCGACGAGGACGAGGATTCCGTACCGTAACTTCGGCGGCGTGCAGTTGGCGGTCACGACGGATCGGGCCGAGTCGTTGTAGTGAACGGAACGAGATAGCCGCGATCGGACTTGTGCGTCCGATATGAGTCCGTCCTCCGAGGAGCCATACTGGGTACGCGGGTGAAGTCGATTCGAACTCCGTGGCTTTCGGCGCGTCCAGCCACGACCGATGCCGGCTCACCGCGAGATCCCGTCGTCCCCGCCTTCGGCTGCGAGCGTCCGGACCTCCTCTGGTGTGACGACCGCGAGGTCGCCGTCGATTGTGCGTTTGAGCGACGCCGTGGCCGCCCCGTGAGCGAGCGCGTCCGCGACATCGCCACCGTTGATCCGACGCGCGAGGTACCCGCCGACGAACGCGTCGCCGCTCCCCACCGGGTCGACCGTCTCAGCTGTGTAGGCGTCCTGTTCGTACGCGTCACCGTGCTGGACCGCGACTGACCCGTGTTCACCCCGAGTGAGCACAACTGTCTCGAACTCGAACTCGTGAAAGAGACCAGTGGCCAGCTCGATTGCGTCGCCCTCCCGGCCCAGGCACGTTGCCACGTCGCGCTCGGCCGCGACGAGGATGTCGATGTGAGGAAACAGCGACTCGTAGGTCTCCCCCGCGGCGTCGGGTGTCCAGAGCTTCGACCGGTAGTTCAGGTCGAACACGGTCGCCGTCCCCGACCGGCGGGCAGTGGTGAGCAACGTCTTTGTCGTCTCTTCGAGCGTCAGCGACAGCGCGGGGGTGATCCCGCTGGTGTAAAACATCTCCGCGCTCTCCAGCGCGGCGGTCGGCAACTCCGAGGGCGTCGCGGTCGTGACTGACGCGTCGCGCCGGTCGTAGATCACTCCGGTCCCGCGGGGGGACTCGCCGTGTTCGAGATAGTACGCGCCGAGCCGTGCCGAGTTGGTGTCGTCCCACGCGATTGCGGGTTCGACGCCATGGCCTCGGAGCGCCCCGGTGACGCGCCGGCCGAGTGGCGACGCCGGAAGTTTCGACAGCCAGGTCGCCTCGCACCCGAGCCGCGCAGCCGCGATCGCGACATTGCTTTCGGCGCCGCCGATCGCGGTGTCGAGGCTCCGGGTCCGTTCGAGCCGCTCGCCCCGCGGCGGCGAGAGCCTGAGCATCGTCTCGCCGAACGTCACGAGATCCGTCATAACCGCGGATTCATTCAGGGTATACATAAGCGCACGTATTGGCAGTGCTGCGCGTGTCGGCAGTCGGCAGACCTCACTGCCGCGCCGATTCGACGGCGTCCCGGAACGACGCTGCGCGGTCCGTCAGCGCGCCGTAATCCCCGGCGGCGACTGCCTCGCTGTCGACGAGCGAACTCCCAACGCCAACCCCATCGGCTCCAGCTTCAATAAACGCCGTTACGTTGTCGAGGGAGACACCCCCAGTGGGAAAAAGCGGCAGCTGCGGGAGCGGCCCCATCAGGCTCCGGACGTGACTCGGCCCGAGCGTCGAAGCGGGAAACACCTTCAGCGCGTCCGCCCCCGCCTCGTAAGCGGCGACTGCCTCGGTCGGCGTCATGACGCCCGGCACGACGACCGCCCCGTGCCGGTTGCACGTCTCAACTACTCCCGAATCGAAACTGGGCGTCACGACGAACTCCGCACCCGCACGCAGCGCTGCCCCCGCGGTCTCGGCGTCCAGAACCGTTCCCGCGCCCACGAGTAGCTCGGATCGGTCGAACGCTCCCCGGAGCCGCCCGACGGTGTCGAGCGCTCCCTCCGTATCGGCAGTCACTTCGATAACGTCGATCCCTCCAGTGACCAGTGCGTCGGCGACATCGACGGTCCGCTCGGCAGGAACGCCTCTGAGTATCCCGACGATTCCGGTCTCCAGCAAGCGGTCGAAGCGGCTGTGAGTCTGCGCGTTCACGTCGGTTCTCTCCGGAGTGACCGGCTTAAATCGCCCGACAAACCGTTCGGCTCGTCAGACAAGCGTTCACTAATAGTAAACATGTCTGCGCTGCTGAGCGGTGTTTTTGTATAGCGAACGTACTGAGCGTGATCCGGCATAGGCACGCTGGTGACGGGCTACAGGATCCCATCAGGGGCGGGACTGACACCGACGCGTGGGGTCGTGTCAGTCGACGAGTTCGAGTTCGACCCGCTTGGCGGCGCTGAGAACCATCCCAGGCAGGTCCTCCTCGAGACGTTTCCCGGACAGCCGCTCCGCTGGACCCGAAACGGCGAGCGCTCCGGCGGGGGTTTTCCCGTTGTCATCGCGCCTGATTGGTGCGGCTACGGACCGCATATCACCGAACAGTTCGCCGCGGTCGAACGCTAGTCCGCGGTCCCTGACCGACCGGAGTTCGTCCTGGAGGTCCGACCGGGTGCCAACCGTGCGATCGGTCTCAAGGGTGAGCCCGACGGTGTCGACGTACTCGTCGACCGCCTCATATGAGCGGTACGCCAGGATCACCTTCCCTGCGGCAGTCGCGTGGAGTGGGGCCCGACTTCCCAGTCGGAGTCGACGATCGTTCCGGTCGGGATTAACGACGGCGGCGTGGACCGCCTCGTCGTGCTCCGGCACCACAAGCGCGGGCGACTCACCCGTCGACTGGGCCAACCCGTCGACCTCGGGGCAGGCGGCGTGGTGGAGTTCCATTCCGTCCCGCACCCCAATCCCGATGTCGAGGAACCGCAGTCCGAGTCGATACCGCCCTTCGTCGGAGACTACGATGCCCAGCCGCTCCAGCGTAGTGAGGTGGTTATGCACCGATGCCTTCGAGACGTCTAACTCCTCTGCGAGTTCCGTGACACCTGCTTCCCTCCCACCGTCTAGAGCGTGGACAATACGGGCGGTCGTGTGCACCGATCCGACGGGATACTCGGTCACGCTCCCGGCTTCGAGCCGGACAAAGTTAAGTACTGTTCAGTAACGAAGAACGGATTCGATAGGTGTTGATAAATAATGATGTATTCGTGAAACGCGGATGTTCGGGCATATCGCGGGTTGTAGACGCTTTATACGCCTATTACGACGAAATTCGTCGCTCCGGGCTGTTCACTATCGGAAAACGCTCGCAATATGAATATACGTTTCATGCCCATCAAAAACAGCGTTAGATGGCTTGTAACCCGGCTTATCTGTCGGGTCTACGAAGAATTTAAATATCCGGTTTCCCTCATACCGAACGAAGACCACTATGACAAATAATGACAGGAGTTCGGTCGGGCGGCGGAGGGTTCTCGAGGGAGTCGGCCTCGCGGGGCTCGCAGGGTTAGCAGGGTGTGCCGGGACCGGTGACCCCGGTTCATCATCGACGACGGCGGCAAGTGATTCGGACGCGGGCGGTAGCACGGACGCCGAAACCACAGCGTCCGCTGAAGCAGCTATGGCGTCGTCAATCGAGGTGTGGGGGTGGGACGTGGCCGCGAAGTCCCTCGACCTCGTCGACGAACCGTACGAGGAGGCAAACGGTGGCGACGTATCGATCACTCAGATCGGCCGCGCGGATCTAAAGGATAAGTTCAAATCAACGCTACTCTCCGGCAGCGGCGCGCCGGCGGCATCAATGGTGGAGAGCGTCGACGCCGCGTCGTGGGTCGATACCGGTGGCCTCCGCGACATCTCCGGGTGGCTTGACGACTCCGGAATCAAAGGCGAGTTCGTCGAAGGCAAGTGGGGTCCCCTCGAATCGGACGCGGGGACGTTTGCGCTTCCGTGGGATATCGGGCCCGTCGGGACGTTCTATCGCCGCGACGTACTCGACGAATACGACATCGACGTCGGCTCCGTCGAGACGTGGGATCAGTACATTGAAGAAGGGCAAAAACTCCCCGACGATCGGTACCTGCTCAATCTTCCGTCGAACGACTACGACGGACTCTGGCGGATGATGTACCGACAGATCGGCGGTCAGCCGTTTACCTCGAACGGCGAGGTCAACATTCACTCCGACAAGAGCCTCCAAGTCGCGCGCATCCTCAATCGGATCCGTGACTCGGGTGTTGCTAACGATGTCGCGTCGTGGTCGTCATCGTGGTTTACCGCCTTCGGCGAGGGGACCACTGCGAGCCTCACCGCAGGCGCGTGGATGGAAGGGACGCTGAAAGCCGAACTCGGCGACACCTCCGGCCAGTGGGGTGTATTCAAGCCGCCGGCCGTTGAGTCCGGGGGGTCGCGTGCGACGAACTGGGGCGGGTCGAACATCACAATCCCCGCGCAGGTCTCCGAGGAGAGAGCGCGCCGGGCGTGGGATTACATGTCGTTCGCTCTGGGCCGGCCGGAGAGCCAGCTCACGATGTATCAGGAGTTCGGCATCTTTCCGGCGCTCCAGACCACCTACGACTCCGAGGCGTACGACGAGCCACACGAGTTCTTAGACGGCCAGCCCGCTGGCCGGTTGTTCGCAGACATCGCACCGGAGATCAACCCGTACCGCTACACCGTCGATACCCCCGAGGTGACCAAGGCGATCAATACCCACTTCCGGGACATGATGGCCGGCGACAAGACCCCCAAGGAGGCGGTTGACGCTGCGGCACAACAGGTGGCCGATCGGACCGATCGCGACCTCACGTAGCGATTTCCGATGGCCACCCGAGACTCCCTGCCGGGGCCCGATCCCTCAGTTCGCGACCGGCTCCGCTTCGCCCGCCAGTCCGTCGGCGAACTCGTCCCGACCCCCGGTGAGGGAATCGTGGGGTACGTGTTCCTGCTCCCCGCGTTCGTGCTGTTCGGGGTGTTCCTCGCGTTTCCGATCATCTACACCTTCTACCTCTCGTTTTTCAGGTTCAACGGCGTCGGAAACGACACGCTGCTGTGGATCGAGACCGGGTTTTTTGAGTATAAGTTGACCAGTATCGCTGACCTCGAATTCGTGGGGCTCGCGAACTACACCGCGATGTTTTCCGACTCGCTGTTCCACCAGGCGCTTTTCAACACTACGTTCATCCTAGTGGTTCAGGTGCCGCTCATGATCGCGTTGGCGTTGCTGTTCGCGGTGGCGCTCGATGCGTCTTTCGTCCGACTCCGCGGTGTCTTCCGCACGGTACTCGCGCTGCCAGTATCTGCCAACTTGGTGGCGTACTCGACGGTGTTCCTGCTCATGATGCAGGACGCCGGGCTAGTGAACTACGTCCTGACCGCGGTCGGACTCCCGGCGATTCCGTGGCTGACGAGTTCGTTTTGGTCGCGGATGACGATCGTTGGCGCAGTGACCTGGCGCTGGACCGGGTACAACATGATTATTCTGCTCGCGGGGCTCCAGAACATCCCTCAGCAGTTGTACGAGGCCGCGGAGATTGACGGCGCAACCCGAATTCAAAAGTTCAGATACGTCACCGTCCCCCAGCTCCGCCCGGTCTTACTTTTCGTGTTTGTCACCTCCACGATTGGCACGTTCAAGCTGTTCAGCGAACCGGTGATCATCAACGGCGGCGGCGCGCCGCTGGACTCGACGATCACCATCGTTCAGTACATCTACCAGGCGGCGTTTATCGACTTCCGGCTGGGGTACGCCAGCGCGCTCACCTACGTCCTGATCGCGGTCGTCAGTGTGCTCTCGGCCATCCAGCTCAATGTCGGGGGTGAGTCCGATGCGTGAGGAGACCCGACGGGAGGCCGTCTGGCAGTTCCTCACCTACGGGTTCATCCTGCTCGGCGCCGTTGTGACGCTGGTGCCGCTGTACTGGATCTTCGTTGCCTCGACGCTAAAGGAGTCGGAGTTCCTCTCCTCGACCGACCCACGCTTGCTCCCGGGCGACAGTTTCCTCGGCAACTTCGGGGCGTTGCACGCGAGGGAGAACGTGCAGTTCGTTGGCCGCGTCGGCGAGATGACACAGTACGTCGACCTCGGGCCGGTGTACATCGCCTACGACTTCTGGAACCTCTGGAACATGGGTGCAATCGAGAGCAGTATCTTCGTTGCCGGGATATACACCGTCCTGTCGTTGCTCCTGTGTTCGATGGCGGGCTTCGCGTTCGCGAAATACGAGTTCCGGTTCAAACAGCCCATCTTCTACGCCATCCTGGCCACGCTGATCCTTCCGATCCAGCTGCTCGTCATCCCGCTGTTCTTGCTCATGAGCCAGATTGGGCTGACGAACAGCTACTGGGCGATCATCCTTCCGTGGCTAGCGAACCCGCTGGGAATCTTTCTCATGCGGCAGAACATGCGGTCGATCCCCGATGCGCTGTTGGAGTCGGCCCGTATGGACGGCGCTACGGAGTTTCAACTGTACTACAAAATCGCGCTGCCAACGATGAAATCCTCGCTCGCGGCGCTGTCGATCATCCTGTTTCTGTTCCAGTGGAACCTGTTCTTGTTCCCGCTGGTTATCCTGGATCAGGGCAAGTACACGATCCCCGTTGCGATCAACCAGCTCGTCGGTGCACAGCGCGTCTACTACGACCAGATAATGGTCGCCGCCACGCTGTCGATAATCCCGATTTTCGTCCTGTTTTTGTTCCTGCAAAAACAGTTCGTCAGCGGAATCCTCGCAGGATCGGTCAAGGAGTAACGGCCACCTATGTCAAACATAACACTCGATACGATACGTAAGGAGTTCGGTAGCGGTCAAGACTCGATCGTCGCGGTCGAGGACATCGACTTGGAGATCAGAGACGGCGAGTTCCTAGTCCTCGTCGGCCCCTCTGGGTGCGGGAAGACCACTACGCTCCGGTGTATTGCCGGGCTCGAAGACGTCACCAGCGGCCGGATCACGTTCGGCGACAAGGACGTGACCGGCCTCCGCGCTCGGGAGCGCGATGTCGCGATGGTCTTCCAGAACTACGCCCTGTACCCGCACATGGATGTGCGCCGGAACCTCGGGTTCGGGCTGAAGCTCTCGACGAAGCTCCCCGCTGCGGAGATCGACCAGCAGGTCGAGGAGGTCGCGGAGATGCTGGGAATCGAGGAGCTCCTCGGTCAAAAGCCCAAGGAGCTCTCCGGCGGTCAACAACAGCGGGTCGCGTTAGGGCGGGCGATCATCCGTGACCCCGAGGCGTTTCTTATGGACGAACCCCTCTCGAACCTCGACGCGAAACTCCGCTCGCAGATGCGGACGGAGCTCCAGACGCTCCAGCACGACCTCGACGTGACGACTGTGTACGTCACCCACGACCAGACCGAGGCGATGGCGATGGGCGACCGGATCGCAGTCATGAACCACGGGACGCTCCAGCAGGTCGGGACTGCCGAAGAGGTTTACCGCGACCCGGTGAACGAGTTCGTCGCCGACTTCATCGGCTCGCCCAGCATCAACGTCTTCGACGCGACTGTCGACGGCGCGCGCCTCGACGGCCCGGGGGCGTTCACCTACCACCTCTCGGAGACCGCCCCGGTCGAGCGGCTGGACACGGTTCGGGTAGGGATCCGCCCCGAGGACATCACGCTCGTCGACGACGGGATCGAGTTGGGGGTGAACGTGCTCGAACCGATGGGCAACGAGAACTTCCTGTACGCCACGCTCGGTCATCAGGAGGTCACTGCTCGTATCTCCCCGACCAACCGGCCGCAACCCGGCAGGTCGGTGTCGTTCGCCGTCGATGAGGCGGCGCTGTACCTGTTCGACCCCGAGACGGGCGATTCGCTGAAAACCAAGCGCGACGGCGAGGTACCGTCGGGCCCCGACTCGATCCCGAATCGGGAGGGTGTCCAGTCCGACGTCGGCACGGGTGCGGGCACCGGGTCGAGCACCGACCCGATCGAGGAGACGATCGAATGACGCGGATCGTCGAGTACGACCTGTATCAGGTCCCGCCGCGATGGCTCTTCCTGCGGATCGAGACCAGCGACGGCCGCGTTGGGTGGGGTGAGCCCGTCGTGGAGGGCCGAGCGCGGACAGTCGAGACTGCCGTCGAGGAGCTGCTCGATACCTACCTCCTCGGCGAGGATCCGACACCGATCGAGGATCACTGGCAGACGATGTACCGCGGCGGGTTCTACCGCGGCGGGCCGGTCCTCATGTCCGCGATTGCCGGGATCGACCAGGCGTTGTGGGACCTCAAAGGTAAGCAGTTCGGCGCGCCGGTCTACGAACTCCTGGGCGGCCGGGCCAGAAACCGGATCCGAGTGTACCAGTGGGTCGGTGGGGATCGTCCGGAGGGGGTCGCTCAGGCAGCAAAGGAGAAGGTCGAGGAGGGGTTCACCGCGCTGAAGATGAACGCGACAGCGGAACTCCGCCGGATCGACACCCCCGGCGCGGTCGACACCGCTCGCGAACGGATCGCGACCGTCCGGGAGGCGGTCGGTCCGGAGGTCGACATCGGCGTCGACTTCCACGGCCGCGTATCGAAGCCGATGGCCAAGCGGCTCACGAAGGCGTTGGAGCCTCACGAGCCGATGTTCGTGGAGGAGCCGGTGCTACCGGATCACAACGACTGGCTGCCGGAGTTGGCTGCGAGCACGACTATTCCGATCGCGACCGGCGAGCGTATGTACTCCCGGTGGGATTTCAAACAGGTGTTCGAAAACAGGTCGGTGGACGTCATCCAGCCCGATCTCTCACACGCCGGTGGCATCACCGAGGTGAAGAAGATCGTCGGGATGGCCGAGGCGTACGACGTGGCCATGGCTCCTCACTGCCCGCTTGGCCCGATCGCGCTCGCGTCGTGTGTCCAAGTCGATGCGTGTTCGCACAACGTTCTCATCCAAGAGCAGAGCCTAGACATCCACTACAACAAGGGGAGTGACGTCCTCGATTACCTCTCCGATCCGTCGGTGTTCGACTACCACGACGGGTACATCAAGATCCCGACTGACCCCGGCTTGGGGATCGACATCGACGAGCGGCGCGTCCGGGAACTGACCGACGAGGTTGACTGGCACAACCCGGTCTGGCGCCACGAGGA
>ERZ1034569.644-NODE-644-length-12529-cov-9.907648_pt1 | contig 12529 bp, 10 predicted proteins | sample MGYA00520706_ERZ1034569 | MGnify/ENA primary metagenome ERZ1034569 (study PRJEB33760, sample SAMEA4777722) | hypersaline lake metagenome | biome: hypersaline environment; feature: brines | place: Spain | collected 2014-08 | depth 0 m ...
GTCCGGGGCCGGCTGGCGACGATGTTCCGGACGGCCCGCGAGACGGGCAGCACGCCGCTCGCGGCCGCGGACCGGTTCGCCGAGGCGCGGATGGCCGAGGGCGGCGAGCGGCAGCTGTTCTGAGCACCCCGGGGGCCGGGCGGGCCACCGTGGCACGGCGTCACGCCGTCTCTAAACCTTTATCCGACGCTCCCGACTCCCTCCGGTATGGTAGCCGTCACGCTCCCCGACGGGTCCGTCCTGGACCTGGAGGACGGGGTCACGGTCGAAGAGGTCGCGTACGAGATCGGACCCGGGCTCGGGGCGGCCACAGTCGCCGGCGTCGTCGACGGCGAGCTGATGGACCGGCACGCGCCGCTCGAGACGGACTGCGAACTCGAGATCGTCACCGAGGACTCCGAGGAGTACCTGCGGGTGCTGCGCCACTCGGCAGCGCACGTCTTCGCACAGGCGCTCCAGCGGCGGTATCCGGAGGCAACGCTCACCATCGGCCCGCCGACCGACGAGGGGTTCTACTACGACGTCACCGGCGTCGACCTCGACGAGGACGACCTGGATGCCATCGAGGAGGAGATGGCCGACATCGTCGCGGCCGACTACGACATCGAGCGCGTCGAGCGCTCCCGCGAGGAGGCGTTCGAGATCTACGGGGACAACGAGTACAAGCGCGAGATCTTAGAGACCGAGGCCGCCGGCGAGGAGGAGGTCTCCTTCTACGTCCAGGACGACTGGCAGGACCTCTGCCGGGGCCCCCACGTCGACAGCACGGGCGAGGTCGGCGCGTTCGAGCTACTGAGCGTCTCGGCGGCCTACTGGCGCGGCGACGAGGACAACGAGACGCTCACGCGGGTCCACGGGACGGCGTTCCCCTCCGAGTCGGATCTGGAGGAGTACCTCGAGCGCCGCGAGCAGGCCAAGGAGCGCGACCACCGCAAACTGGGCAACGAGCTGGACCTGTTCTCCATCCCGGACGTGACGGGGCCGGGGCTCCCGCTGTACCACCCCGCCGGGAAGACGGTGCTGGACGAGCTCTCCGACTACGTCCGCGAGCTGAACGAGCGGTACGGCTACGAGTACGTCGAGACCCCGCACCTGTTCCGCACGGAGCTGTGGAAGAAGTCCGGCCACTACGGGAACTACCGGGACGACATGTTCCTGCTGGACGTCAACGACGAGGAGTACGGGCTCAAGCCGATGAACTGCCCGGGGCACGCCTCCATCTTCGAGCAGGGCTCCTGGTCCTACCGGGATCTCCCCGTCCGCTACGCCGAGGACGGCAAGGTGTACCGGAAGGAGCAGCGCGGCGAGCTCTCGGGGCTCTCGCGGGTCTGGGCGTTCACCATCGACGACGGCCACCTGTTCTGCCGGCCGGGCGACATCGAGCGGGAGGTCGACAACGTGATGACCGCCATCAACGAGGTTCTGGGGACGTTCGATCTCGACTACAACGTGGCGCTCGCCACGCGCCCCGAGAAATCCGTCGGCAGCGACGAGATCTGGGAGCGTGCCGAGTCACAGCTGGAGTCGGTGCTCGAATCGTCGGACCTCGACTACGACGTCGAGCCCGGCGACGGCGCCTTCTACGGCCCGAAGATCGACTTCGGCTTCGAGGACGCGCTCGGTCGGGAGTGGGACGGCCCGACGGTCCAGCTGGATTTCAACATGCCCGAACGGTTCGACCTGAGCTACATCGGCGAGGACAACGACGAGCACCGGCCGGTGATGATCCACCGAGCGCTGTACGGCTCCTACGAACGGTTCTTCATGGTGCTCATCGAGCATTTCGACGGGAAGTTCCCGCTCTGGCTCGCCCCCGAGCAGGTCCGGGTGCTCCCCATCTCCGACGACAACCTCGGCTACGCGCATCGGGTCAAGAACGACCTGGAGGAGGCGGGCTTCCGCGTGACCGTCGAGGACCGCGACCAGACCATCGGTCGGAAGATCCGCGCCGCCCACGAGGACCGACTGCCGTACATGCTGGTTGTCGGCGACGACGAGGAGGCAGAGGACACGGTGTCGGTCCGCGACCGGAAGGAGCGCGAGTCCGACCCGGTCGGCCTGGAGGCGTTCCGGGCACATCTGGTCGCGGAGCGCGAGGAGAAGCGGACCGAGCCGGACTTCGTCGACTGAGTCAGGGCCAGTTCGCGTCCACGCCGACGAGGTCGGCCGACAGCGCCCAGAGCCGGGTCGCGGTGTCCTCGTCGCGGGCGCTCGGCGAGGCCCGCGCCGGTCGCTCCTTGTTGAAGTAGCGCCCGTTGGCGTCGACATCGCCCGCGAGCGTGGCGAGCGCGGCGCCCCCGTCCGCCACGCTGTCGCTCACGCCGGGGACGAGGTCCAGGCTCTCCCAGACGAGCGAGCCCGGGAAGGCGAGGTCGCGGCCGACGCCGCTGCCGGGGATGATCCCGGGGTGGAAGCAGTTGACGCGCTGGTCGTCCCGGACCCGGCGGGCCAGCTCCGTCGTGAACAGGACGTTGCAGAGCTTGGAGTTGGAGTAGAGGGCGAAGCCGCCGAGCCCGGTCCGCTCGGTGACGCCGGTGGCCTGGCCGAGCCGGCGGAGCGGGGCCAGCTGCTTGGCGCCTGTGATGCCGGGAACGCCGGTGCGGCCGTTCCCACGGATCTCCTCGAAGTCCAGGTCGCCGTTCCGGTGGGCGACCGACGTCGTGGTGACGACGCGGCCGTCATCGGCCAGCAGGTCGACGAGCTCGTGCGTGAGGAGGTAGCCCGCGAGGTGGTTGACCGCGAAATGCAGCTCGAACCCCTGCTCGCTCTCGCGGTAGTCGTTGATCGCGAGTCCGGCGTTGTTGCAGAGCGCGTCCAGCCCGTCGACCGCCTCGCGGACCGTGTCGGCGAACGCCCGGACCGCGTCGAGGTCGGCGAAATCGGCGCCGTGGAACGCCGCCGTCCCGCCGGCGTCCTCCACCCGTGCGACGGTCTCGGCGCCGGCCGCCTCGTCCCGGCCGTGGACGAGCACGTGCCAGCCCTGCTCGCCGAGCCGGACCGCGCCGTCCCGTCCGATCCCACTCGTCGCCCCGGTGATGAGTGCCGTCGGCATGCGTGTTCTCCGCGAACGCGTGGAACGGTTTGACTGTTCCGTGTTCGTTCCACCCCCCACGGACACGGTTCGAACCCCACGGTGGCCGGTCGCGCCACCCGCGACCGACGGAGGGAAGTCACCCGGGCCCCAACAGACGTGCAATGAGTTCCCTGGGGACCGGTGAGGGCGAGGGCGAGCCGGACTGGCGGGCCGGGCTGGACGCCGTGGACGCGGCGCTCATCGACGGCTACCAGTCCGGCTTCCCCGTCGCCGAGGAGCCGTTCCAGTCCGTCGCCGCGGACCTCGGCGTGCCCGAGGCGGAGACGCTGGAACGGGTCCGGGCGCTCTACGACCGCGGTATCTTCCGGCGGTTCGGCGCCGTGCTCAACCCGCCGGTCGTCGGGTCGTCGACGCTCGCGGCCGTCAGCGCCCCCGAGGACCGCTTCGACGAGGTCGCCGGGATCATCAACGGCTACCGGCAGGTCAACCACAACTACCGGCGTAGCCACGAGTGGAACATGTGGTTCGTCGTCACCGCGGGCAGCCGGGAGACCCGCGACCGCATCATCGCGGAGATCGAGGCCGAGACCGGCTGCGAGGTGCTCGTCCTGCCGATGCTGACGGATTTCTACATCGACCTGGAGTTCCCGGTCGTCAACGAGGACCGCTTTGCGCGCGAATCACTGCAGGAGACGGCGGTCGACGCCACCCGTATCTCCGAGGAGGCGACGGCCGACCTGACGGACGTCGAGCGCCGCCTCCTGCTGGAGATCCAGGACGGGTTCCCGCTGACACGGACCCCGTACCGCGATATCGCGGCGGCCATCGACGCCCCCGTCGACTCGGTCCTGGCGGCCGTCGAACGGCTCCTCGACGAGGGCTGCATCAAGCGCGTCGGCTGCGTGGTCAACCACATCGTCACGGGGTTCGACGCCAACTGCATGGTCGTCTGGGACGTCCCCGACGACGAACTCGACGCCCGCGGGGAGGCCGTCGGCTCGCTGCCGTACGTGACGCTGTGCTACCACCGGCCCCGGCGGCCGGACCAGGACTGGGGCTACAACCTGTTCACGATGGTCCACGGGCGCGAGGCCGCGGCGGTCGATGCGAAGGTCGACGAGCTCGCTGCCGACCACCTTCCGTTCGAGCACGAGCGGCTCTACTCCACCGAGACGCTGAAGCAGACCGGCGCGCGCTACGACGACATCGTCTCCGGCGACTGAGCCGGGAGCGGACCGGGCGGGACGGCGACGGGGCTATCCGGGGCAGTCGCGAGGAACCGCTCCGGTCGGGTGTCGTCGCGAGAGAAACCGGCCGGAGGTCGACGGGGCCGTGCCTACCGCCAACCGTCGAGGTCGAGGGCCTCCTCCGCCCGCATCGAGAGCCATGCCCCGTCGCGACAGATGGCCGCGATTACGAACCGATCCTCGTCGACCGAGGACATGACCTCGCAGTCCGGAGCTAGTGCGGACGCCCGCGCAGTGTCGGGTGCCATACTGTGACAGTAGATGACAACCGTATATAAATATGCCGGATAAGACCGCCGCTATCGGGCGGTCCGGACCCGGCAGTTCCGTCGTGTGGCGGACGGACGGCCGATCCTCCGGAACGCGTGGGTCAGGTTCCCACGGTTGGTGAAACGGCCGTTTCATCTTGCGGTGGATACTAGAGGCGCCGCGCGGAGTTATCGCATACGGCACGCGGACAGAGCGTACCGGCGTCCGACCGCGGCGCGGTCACGCGCCGACGTCCGGCACGACCTGTCGACACACTACGATACACGCCGCCCCAACGACAACCAACATCCATGACCGAGAACGATAAGTCACGTCGAACGTTTCTGAAAGCAACTGGTGCCGCCGCCCTGACGGCGGGTATCGCCGGCTGTTCCGGCGACGGTAGCAGTGAACCGACCGATGCCAGTACCGAGACCGGTACCGGAACCGGTGAGCAGACCCCCGTCGTGAAGGAGCGGACGGAGATCGTCCCCGGCTCCACCGCGGTCGAGAAGACCGGCGAGTACTCCTTCCGGATCACCCTGCGCGAGCCGTTCTCCTTCGCGGTGCCGGTCCTGGCGTATTCGGCGTTCTCCATCGTCCCCGAAGGAGTGGTCGGCGACATCCAGGGGTACGACGGCGACATGAGCTACGAGGAGTTCTCGACCAGCAACCCCGTCGGCGCCGGTCCGTTCCGGTTCGAAACCTGGGAATCCGGGGACGGCGGCGAGTTCGCCGCGACCGCCTTCGAGGACTACCACGGCGAGGCGGCCGACTTCGACCTGCAGGACGCCATCATCACGTCCCCGACGGCCCGGTTCAACTACTTCCTCAACGAGAACGCCGACGTCGCCGGCATCCCGACGGAGAAGTACGAACCGAACAAGGTCGACCTCCCCAGCGGGGCCGGCCAGCGGACCGGGAGCTACGGGCCGTTGCAGAACGACAAGACGGTCAACATGGCGCGGACGCCGACGATCAACACCTTCTACGTCGGGTTCAACATGGAGAAGGTGCCGAAGGCGGTCCGCCAGGCGATGGCCTACGTCGTCAACCGCGAGTCGTTCGTGGAGAGCGTCTTCAAATCCCGCGGTGCGGGCGCCTACAACCTGACCCCCACCCAGATCTTCCCGGGCGGCGCCAGTGCGTACCAGGAGCACTGGCAGGGCTACGACGGCGGCGACACCGGCGGCAGCGGCTTCGACGGCCTGAGCGGCTACCCGTACAGCCCCAACCAGAACGACGTCGCGGCCGCCAAGCAGGTGATGCGCGAGGCCGGCTACGGGCCGGACAACCGGTTCGAGCTGAACTGGCTCCAGTACGAGAGCGGCACCTGGAAGCAGATGGCCAACACCATCCGCTCGCGGCTGGAGGCCGCCTTCATCGACATGAACATCAGCTCGGCCGCGTTCGGGCCGCTGCTCTCCCAGTCCGAGAAGGGCCAGCACGAGGCGCTCACGCTGGGTTGGATCGCCGACTACCCGGCGCCCCAGAACTTCCTCCAGTTGGTCGACCCGCCGAACACGGTGTACGACGCGGAGGGCACGCAGCCCAACGGCGCGCGGCTGTTCTGGTCGGAGGACGCCATGGCCGACGAGAACGTCCGCCAGTTCATGGTCGACCAGTTCGACCGCATCCAGAACAACCCCGGCACCTCCGAGGAGGCCAAGCAGACCCGCGCCGACGCCGCGGTGAAACTGGAGGAGGGGCTGTGGGCATCGGCCGCCATGATTCCGATCTATCACCGTACCGACGACCTGTTCTGGTACGACACGGTCGACTACGACGCGCCGGGCGCCATGGGCGCCTCGCGGTCGAAGATGGTCAACGCCGCCAGCGGCGTTGGGGGCGGCACGGTCAACGGTATCTCGGCGACGTTCAACTCGCTGGACCCCATCGCGTCGGGCAACACCGCCAGCGGCGGGAAGATCATGGACATGTTCGACGCGCCGTTCAACTACCCGAACGCGGCACCCGAGGCCGAGCCCCTGCTCGTCGAGGACTTCGAGGCCAACGATGAGCTGACACAGTACGAGTTCAAACTCAAGGAGGGCGTCCAGTTCCAGGGAGACTACGGCGAGGTCACCGCCGACGACGCCGTCTACTCCATCCGGCGACTGGTCGAGTCCTCGAACTCGACGAACACCTACTTCCCGCTCTCGGTTCTGAACATCGACCGCGAGGAGCGGACCGTCACCTACACCGAGACGCCCAGCGGGGAGTAACCGACCCCCGGCCGATAACCGCCTTCCCGTCCGTCCCGCGGATTTGAAGTGCGCGCGCCTCCGAACGGCAAATACGTTTCGTTACGATGCTCGCATACGAACGACGTCACGCCTGTCCACGTCCAGCCGGCGGTCGGCCCTCCCCCGCCCGGCCGGCCGTCGCCGGCGATCGGGCAGTCCGGCGTTTCGACCGCCGACCGGCGGGTGAGCGGCCGTGAACCGCTCGATCTACCTCCTGAAGCGGATCGCACTGGCACTGCCGGTCATCCTGTTCGGTCTGACGGTGACGTTCCTCATCCTCTACCGGGGGCCGCTCGACCCGGCGAACGCCATCCTCGGACAGGACGCCGCGCCCTCGGACGTCCGGCGCCTCCGCGTCGCACTGGGCTACATCAACCCCGACGGCTCGCCGGTCCCACTGTGGCAGCAGTACTACGGCGTCATGTCGGACCTGCTGCTGTTCGACTTCGGCAACTCCTGGGCGGTCCAGCGGAACGTCTCGGTGGCCTCGATCATCGTCAGCCGGATGCCGGCGACGCTGTGGCTCGGCTTCTGGTCGGTGATGGTGGCGCTGGTGGTCGGCATCCCGACCGGGTTCTTCGCGGGGTTGCGCGCGAACAGCCTGAGCGACTACGTCGCCTCGGGCGGCGGTATCGTCTGGCGGGCGATGCCGAACTTCTGGCTGGCCGTCATCCTGGCCGGCAGCCTGACCGCCGGCGGCCTCATGTCGTGGTACCGGCATTTCCCCTGCGGTCCGAACGAGAACCCCTGCGCCTGGCGGACCGACGTGGTCACGACCCCGAGCGAGGTGTCGAACCTGTTCTCCACCATCGACCTGTTCACCGGGGTCCCAGTGCTGGAGATGCTGTTCATCCCCGTTCCGAACGGGTTCAACCTGCTCATCGCGTTCAAATGGATCCTGCCGGCGGCGCTGGTTCTCGGGTCGGCGTCGATGGGCAACGAGATCCGGATCGGTCGGACCGCGGTCCTGGAGAGCATCAACTCGAAGTACGTCGAAACCGCGAAGGCCAAAGGGCTCTCGCCCCGACGCATCATCGTCAAGCACGTGGGGCGGAACGCCGCCATCCCGCTGCTTCCGGTCATCATGGGCGAGTTCTACCTGCTGATCGGCGGCTCGGTTCTGGTCGAGAAGGTCTTCTCGATCAACGGCCTCGGGAACCTGTTCTTCCGGGCCATCATCGTTCCCGATATCCCTGTCGTGATGGCGCTGGTGTTCATCTTCGTCCTCATCAACGTCTTCGTCAACATCACGCAGGACCTCCTGTACACGGTGATCGACCCACGAGTAACGCTGGAGGACACTGGCTAACATGGCAAGCAGCACGAACACACAGAACGCGGAACCGCTACGGCGGGACGACTCGACGGTTCTCTCCCGCATCGCCGACAACCCGTGGCCGGCCGCCAGATGGGTCGCGGTGATGGGGGTGCTCGTACTCCTCGAACTGGGGGCGCTGCTGGGCGGGTTCCTCAACGTCGTCGAGGCGCTCCTGATCGCCGTGACCGGGCTGGCCGAGGTGACGGTCGGGCTGGTGTCGTCGTCGCTGGCTGCCGGCATCCTCGGGTTCCAGCAGTCGGCGGCATCGACCCTCTCCGGGCTCCGGGCCGACACCGAGGGCATCCCGACGCTGCTCAGTCGCGACGTCATCCCCAACCAGGGTTACCAGCCCGGCGGGACGGGCGCCTGGGAGGGACCGTTCCTCGGGCTGGAACCGGCGTACGCCTGGGCCCTCCGGCTGGTACTCGTGCTCGCGTACGCCCTCGTCCTCAGCTACTGGCTGTTCCGGGGCTGGCTCGTCTTCCGGGAGCATTACCGGCAGATGGAGTGGTCGCCTACCGACGACGTGGTCGACAAGCTCCGGACCCACCGCTGGGGACAGTTCGGTATCGTCATCCTCGTCCTGTTCCTGACGATGGGACTGTTCGGCCCGGCGATGGGGCCGACGACCGTCGAGCAGAACATCCTCTCGCCCTACACCGAGGACAGCCGCATCGAGTACTACAACGCCGAGAGCGGGTCGGTCGAGACCGTCTTCGCCGGCGAGGCGAACTTCAACGCGAAGTCCATCGGCTCACAGGACAGCAACGTCGGGCCGATGACGTACGACGACTACGGACGGTTCCACCCGTTCGGCACCCTGACGAACGGCCGCGACCTGTTCACCTTCATGATGGGTGGCGCCCGTATCTCGCTCATCGTCACCGGCATCGCCATCGGGCTGGGGACGCTCCTGGCCGGCGGACTGGCGATGGTCTCGGCGTTCTACAGGGGGAGTATCGACCTGGGCGTCCTGACGCTGGCCGACGGCATCGTCTCGGTGCCACGGTTACTGTTGCTAATCATGGTGAGCGCGGTGTTCGCCAACACCTGGCTGGGGAACATCTTGGACGGCGGATTCCTGTTGGCGGTGGTGTTCGGGTTGACGATCTGGCCGTTCCTCTGGCGGGCGGTGCGTGGACCCGCGCTCCAGGTCGCGCAGGAGGCCTGGGTCGACGCCGCCAAGAGCTTCGGCCAGCAGCCCTCGATCATCATGCGCAAGCATATGTTCCCCTACATCATGGGCTACCTGCTCATCTACGCCTCCATGTCCGCCGGCGGCATCATCATCAGCCTCTCCGCGCTGTCGTTCCTGGGCAACGGGCTCGGAATCAGCCCGCCGACCCCGGCGTGGGGCCGCGCGGTGTCGCTGGGACAGGGGCTCGTGTCCGGGCCGTCCTGGCACATCTCGTTCATCCCCGGGGCGATGATCGTGCTGCTGGTGACCGGGATGAACGCGTTCGGTGACGGCATCAGGGACGCGATCGACCCCGAGAGCGACACGGGTGAGGGCGGCGAGACCACCGCCGCCGGGGGTGGTGGCTGATGGCCTCACAATCACCGCCAGACGCCGATGCGGACCCGAGCGCCGACGGCGACATGGCGGCCAACGGCGAGGAGCCGCTGCTGTCGGTGTCGAACCTTCAGACCGTCTTCTACACCGACAAGGAGACCATCTACGCCGTCGACGGGATCGACTTCGACGTCAAACGCGGTGAGACGGTCGGTATCGTCGGGGAGTCCGGCTCGGGCAAGTCCGTCACCGCCCGCTCCATCATGGGACTGATCGAATCCCCCGGGAAGATGCTCGAGGGCTCCTCCATCAGGTTCGATGGGCAGGAGCTGACCGAGTTCTCCGCGGAGGAGTACCAGGCGATCCGGGGCAGCGGCATCGGGATGGTGTCACAGGACCCCCAGCAGTCGCTCAACCCCGTCTACACCGTCGGCAACCAGATCATGGAGGCCCTCGAGGTGAACCGGGGGATGAGCGGCGAACCGGCCCGCCAGGAGGCCATCGACCTGCTGGAGGCGGTCGCCATCCCGGACGCGGCTCGCCGGCTCGACGAGTACCCCCACGAGTTCTCCGGCGGGATGCGCCAGCGGGCGGTCATCGCGATGATGCTGGCCTGCGACCCGGAGTTCCTGATCTGCGACGAGCCGACGACGGCACTCGACGTGACCATCCAGGCGCAGATCCTCGAACTGCTGCGCGACCTCCAGGCCGAGCACGGCCTCTCGATCATCTTCATCACCCACGACATGGGCGTCATCGCCGAGATCGCCGACCGCGTCAACGTGATGTACGCGGGCGAGATCGTCGAGCAGGCACCCGTCGAGGAGCTGTTCGCGGACCCGAAACACCCGTACACGCGGGGGTTGCTGGAGGCGATTCCCGGCCGGACGGAGCAGGGCGAGCAGCTCCGGACCATCGAGGGCGACGTGCCGACGCCGAACGCCCCGGCCGAGCACTGCCGGTTCGCGCCGCGGTGTCCGGTGGCGTTCGACGCCTGCGAGCGGATTCCGCCACAGCCGGTGACCGTCGAGGACGGGGACGAGCACACCGCGTCCTGCCTGCTGTATCCCGAGGGCGAGACCGAAGCGGAGCGGGCCGAACACCACCGCGCAGCCGCCGGCGAGCGACGACGCGGCCACGCCGAGAGCGGGGGGGAGCCATGAGCAAGGTCACCGAACGAACCCAGACAGAGGGCGGCCGGGAGACGCTGGTCAGTGTCGAGAACCTGAAGAAGTACTACGGCGGCGAGGGGATGTTCGCCGACCCGCCGGTGAAGGCGGTCGACGACGTGAGCTTCGAGATCCGCCGCGGCGAGACCTTCGGGCTGGTCGGGGAGTCCGGCTCCGGCAAGAGCACGCTCGGTCGGACCCTGGTCCAGCTCGAGCGCGCCACCGAGGGCCGGGTGCTGTTCGACGGGCGCGACGTCACGACCCTCTCGGGTGACGAACTGAAGCAGTGGCGCCGGAACGCCCAGATGGTGTTCCAGGACCCCGAGTCCAGCCTCAACGACCGGATGACGATCGGCGAGATCATCATGGAGCCGCTCAGCGCCCACGGCTGGAAGACGAAACAGGACCGTCGCGAGCGGGCACTGGAGCTGCTGTCGGAGGTCGGGCTCCAGGAGGAGCACTACTACCGCTACCCCCACCAGTTCAGCGGCGGCCAGCGACAGCGCATCGGCATCGCCCGCGCGCTCGCGCTCGAACCGGAGTTCGTCGTGCTCGACGAGCCGGTCAGCGCCCTGGACGTCTCCGTCCAGGCGAAGATCATCACCCTGCTGGAGGACCTGCAGGCGGAGTTCGACCTCACCTACCTGTTCATCGCCCACGACCTCTCGGTCATCCGGCACATCTGCGACCGGGTCGCGGTGATGTACCTGGGGAAGATCATGGAGCTGGGCGAGACGGGGGAGCTGTTCGAGAGCCCGGCGAACCCGTACACGCAGTCGCTGCTATCGGCCATCCCGCGGCCGGACCCGACGGCCGACCGCCAGCGCATCACCCTGCCCGGCACGCCGCCGAGCCCGCGGGACCCGCCGGTCGGCTGTCAGTTCTCGACCCGGTGTCCGGCGAAGATCTATCCGGAGGAGTACGACGACCTGAGCGACGACGTGTGGGACGCCATCGAGCGGTTCCGCGAGGTCGTCCGCGAGCGGTCCCGGCAGGAGCTGGGACTGGTCGACCAGGCGCGGCTCCGGCTGGGCCTCTTCTCGAAGTACGACGACATCGACGAGGCCGTTGCGGACCTGTTCGGCGGCCTGGACGCGCCGGAGGCGGTGACCGACGCCATCGAGAGCGCCCGCGAGCAGGTAAAGGCCGGCAACCCCGACGCGGCCCGCGAGGCACTGTTCGACGAGTTCAACGGCATCTGTGACCGGGAGCGTCCGGTCCTCCAGGGGGTCTCCGACTCCGGGCAGCAGAGCTACTGCCACCGTCACGCCCCCGAGTACGAGCCCCCCGAGACGGTGCTCCAGCGACGCAGCGATGACGAGTGACCGGGCCCTCTGGGCCATCGACTTCGCCGCCTGGGTCGCTGCCGTTTCGGGGGTCGTCGCCGTCGCGGTCGGCGTCCCGACGCTGCTGGTCGGCGGACTCGCGCTCGTGAAACAGGCCCTGTTCGTCGTCGGCGTCCTCATGTTCGGCATCGGGAGCTTCGGCATCCAGCCCACACCCTCCTACAAGGAGGATAAGCGCGTGACGGTCGAGGGGGGTGGGGAGGCCGACTTCGAGGAGCGCATCCACGACACCCTCCCGGTCGAGGAGCGGCTCCCGTTCGACGACCGGGTGAGCCGGGACGTCAAGCTGTTCGTCACCAGCCTCGTCGTGCTCGGCGTCTCGCTGCTGCTGGAGCTGGGGCTCGGCGTGCCCGGGTGACGGTCGTAGTGGGGGCTCGGAGCGACGGGAGGGTGTCGTGGATGCGCTC
>ERZ1034569.645-NODE-645-length-12479-cov-7.928767_pt1 | contig 12479 bp, 14 predicted proteins | sample MGYA00520706_ERZ1034569 | MGnify/ENA primary metagenome ERZ1034569 (study PRJEB33760, sample SAMEA4777722) | hypersaline lake metagenome | biome: hypersaline environment; feature: brines | place: Spain | collected 2014-08 | depth 0 m ...
GAAGACCGGCGCGTCGTTGAACCCCGACCTCAACTACGTGGAGATCGAGGCGGGGACCCCGAGGGCGCCGAGCGGCGGGGCGCCCCCCCCCGCGTTCGTCGCCGCCGACGAGGGGCTCGTCGCCCCCCCACTCCCGATGGGCGGGGTCAACGTCCACCGGGGAAAAAAAGCGGGGCGGGGGGCGGGGACGGCAACGGGCCCGGCCCGGCCCCCCGCGAGGGCACGGGGCCGCGTCCGACTCGGCAGGTGGCCGCCGCCCGCGGTCCCGGCGTCGGGCTCCGCCGACCCGGCGGCCTCCTCGCCCCGTCCGGCGCGCCAGAACAGGCCCAGGGCCGCGAGGACCGTCACCCCGACCCCGGCGACGCCGAGCGGGCCCAGCAGGAGCGCGAGCGGCCCCGCCGTCAGGAGGAGTGCGAGGAGGACGGCGGCGATCGGGTATCTGATGCCGCCCGACGTCTCGCCCCGAAGCCCGCCCAGCAACAGCCCGAGCTGGAGGGTCGGGATGGCCGCGATCCGGAGGGCGTCGGGGACAACCCAGCCGAGCCGGTCGCTCGTCAGGCTGAGCTGGGCGGCCAGGGTCCCGGTGGCCCCGGGGGGCGCGAACACCAGCTCCGTGTCGGCGGGGATGGACCGAAGGACGACCGCGTCCTCGCGGACCGTGGCGTTCTCGGGCGCGACGACCGGGCGCGTGCCGGGCGGCGCGTGGACCACGAGCCGGTCGGTCGCCAGCCGATACGTGTGGCCCCCGTTCTCCGGATGAGGGTTCCGCCCGTCCCGGACGTCGAAGCGATCGACCAGCACCGCGCCGCCGACACCCTCCGTCGCCAGCGACGGCGTCCCGTCCGGCTCACGGTCTGGGATGCCCGCAACCCGGTAGTCGACGACGTACGCCTCGTCCGCCGCCGTGACCGAGAGGTCCCGGGCCTCGAAGGCCGACACCGGGTAGATGCGCCGCCCGTCCGTGCCCTCGTAGCGCGGCGTCGGCGTCGTCCCGTCGCGGTCGGCGCTGGCGCCGGCGGCCGAGCCGCTCCTCCCGCCGGCGCGGGCGTCCAGCGCGGCCTCGCGGAGCGCCTCGCGCCGCGTCGCGTTGAAGCGCAGCGACGAGGCCGTCTCGGCATCCACGGCCATCCGGGCCTCGACCCGCGGCGCGTCGTTCGCCCCCGGGTCGAGGTAGAGGTGGGTGACGCTCTCCCCGGTCGTCGCGTTCGGCGGGAGGGCCTCGGCCGTGTCGTCGCCGGTGCAGCCGTGGCAGACCGTCGGCGCGGGTTCCGCACCGCCGCAGCCGGCCAGGGCGGCGAGCACGGCAACCGCGACGAGCAGGAGCAGCCGCCGGCGGTGGAGGGGCGTCGCGTCGGCAGCCGAGCACATGTCCGCTCCCAGCGAGCCGTCCGGCAAGTGTCTTCCCCGTCCTCGCCGCCGCGATTTTTGTAGTGGGCCGCCGTACGGAACGGTATGCCGACGATGGCCCGTGACGACCGGACAGCGGTGGTCCTCGCCGGTGGCCGCTCCACCCGGTTCGAGGGCGGCGACAAGCTGCTGGCCGACCTCGCCGGCGAGCCACTGGTCCGGCGGACGGTGATGCGGCTCGCCCCGGTCGTCGGGACGGTCGTGGTCAACTGCCGGGCCGACCAGCGCGACCCGCTCGCGGCGGCGCTCGACGGGCTCGACGTCTCCTTCGCCGTCGACCCGGAGCCCGACACGGGGCCGATGGCGGGTATCCGGACCGGACTCCGGGCCGCTCCGACGGCGTTCGCGGTCGTCGTCGCCGGGGACATGCCGTTCGTCGACCCCGGGCTGGTCGAGCACCTGTTCGACCGTATCGGGGGCCATGACGCCGCCGTGCCGCGCATCGACGGCTGGTTCCAGACGACACAGGCGGCGTACCGTGCCGGGCGGATGGCCGACGCCTGCGACCGGGCACTCGCGCGGGGGGATTCGAAGATCCTCGCGCCGCTCGAGGAACTCGACTGGACCGTCATCGAGGAGGCGACGCTGCGCGGACACGGCTGGCTCGACTCGTTCGAGAACGTCAACACGCGCACGGAGCTGGCGGCCGCAGCCGAGCGGCTCCACGGGCCGTGACCGGAACCGGGGGCGGGGCTCGGTCATCGCCTCGACCGTCGCCGCGCCACACCCCGGACAGCCGTCGTGGTCGGTGTGGAACCGCGACTCGCGACCCCGGCACACGTAGCCGGCGTTGCTGTCGGCGACGTCCTCCGCGGTCCGGATGGACTGCTCCGATTGCCGACCCGTCCCGGTAGAAAGCCCGCTCCGGGGAGGACGCGGACGCCGGTAACCGTTGGTCGGGCGCCGGTCGTCACTCGAACGTCGCGACGACGCGTCCCTCGTCCATCCGGGCCGTGACCACGCGGTCGACGCGGTCGGACCGCGCCAGGACGCTCGCGGCGATCTCCTCGCCCGTCGCCCGGAGCGCGTCGTCGTCGACCATGTTGACCAGCGCGACCACTGTGGCGTCCGCGGGGACCGCGCGGAGCCCGCCGTCCGGGCTCGCCAGGACCGTCGCCACGTCGTCGACCGTCAGCTCGGCTCCGGGTTCGCGCCCCGTGACCGCGGCCACGCGCGCCGGCCGATGGACGTGCTCCTCGTCGAGCCGCTCGCCGACGACGCGGGCACTGGCGATGGGGATCACGGTGTCCGTCGTCGCCGGAACCACCGGCTCGTGGTCGGCCGGGGCCTTCAGCCAGCGCGACCGCGCGCCGTCGGCCTTGACCAGCGTGGCGTCGACCCCCCGCTCCGCGCCGGCCCGGGCGACCGCGGCGACCGTCCCGGCGTCGTAACCCTCGTACCGGACGTCGTCGGCCCAGCCGGGGACGAGGCCGAGCGGCCAGTCGTCCGGGTCGGCGGCCCGCAGCGCCGCGACCGGGTCGTCGGTTTCGACCAGTGTCGCGACCTGGTCCGGGAACGCCGGGATGCGTGTCGTCGCGCTGACGGTCGCACGGTCCAGACGGTCGGCGAGCCTGTACAGCGTCGTCTTCTTCCCGCCGGCACCGACGACCGCCACCAGGCCGTCGGCGGCCAGCGCGTCGACGAGGACCATACCGCGGGTGGGGTCGCCGACGACAAATGCGTGCCGACCCGGCCGCGGCACCCGGACCCTTCGGCCCGCTCGGCGTCCCGGTGGGCCCCCCGTAGGCCCCCTGGCCGCAGGTGGTTTTCGAACATCGTTAACCCACGGCCCGCCGGAACCGAACACCTTTGTCGGTGGCGGGCACCCGGCCGGACATGGCATCCGAACCGGTCAGCACGCCCGAGGAGGCGTTCGCCGAGATCCCGGACTACGACTACGAACCCCGTTACGTCACCATCGAGCGCGCGCCGGGCGACCCCGAGATGGCCTACATCGACACGGACCCCGAGGGCGGGGCCGAGGAGACGTTCCTCTGTCTCCACGGCGAGCCGACGTGGGGCTTCCTCTACCGGAAGATGGTCCCGACGCTCGCCGAACGGGGCCGCGTCGTCGTCCCGGACTCGCTGGGCTTTGGCCGCTCGGACAAGTACACCGACCGCGAGGACTACGACTACCAGCTCCACTACGACGCCGTCGAGGAGTTCGTCGAGACCCTCGACCTGACCGGCGTGACGCTGGTCTGCCAGGACTGGGGCGGCATCGTCGGGCTCCCGGTCGCGGTCGACAACGAGGAGCGGTTCGCCCGACTCGTCCCGATGAACACGGACTGTCCGACCGGTACCGCGGAGATGGCCGACGAGTGGCACGATTTCCGGGAGTTCGTCGAGTCGGCCGACCCGCTGCCCATCGGGATGCTCATCCAGAACGCGACCGCGACCGAGCTGCGCGACGCGGAGCTTTCGGCCTACGAGGCCCCCTTCCCCGAGGAGGAACTGAAGGCCGGCGCCCGGGAGTTCCCGGACATGGTTCCGCGTGCCGGCGGCGGCGACGGCGGCGCGGTCACCAGCGCCGCGCGCGAGGAACTGGCCGAGTGGGAGAAGCCCGCGTTCGTCCTGTTCGCGGACTCGGACCCCATCACTCGTGGCGCGCGCGACCCGCTCCGGGGGCTCATCCCCACCGCGACCGACCAACCCGACACCTGGGTCGAGGGCGCGATGCACTTCCTGCAGGAAGACGCCGGGGAGGAGATCGCCACGGAGATCGTCGACTTCGTCGACCGCACGTCGTAGGGCCACTCCGGCGCCGAGCAGCCACACGCCGACCGCCGGGCAAGGCTCCTGTTCACCGGCGCTACACGGGTGATAATGACCGACACGGAGGACCGAGCGTTCGACACGCCCGTCGAGACCGGCAACTCGGCCGACTGGAACTCACCTCCGCCGACGAGGACCGCGGTGAGGAGGCCGTCTTCGTCTACGAGGGGAGCCCGCCGGACATGACCCGTGAGGGCCTCCAGACGATGCGAACGCTGTTCGAGGGGTCGATGGACGCGGCGAAGTCCCGGCGGACGATGCCCGGCGGGTAGCTACCGGACGTCGACGAACGCGTCGTCACGGAGCCGCGGCACCACGTCGGCCGAGTCGAACTCGCAGAGGGCGTCGACCTCGTGGTCGTACCCCATCTCGCGGAGCCAGGCGGCGGTGGGCGTTTCCCGGATGCCAGCCGTGAGCGTGCCGTGGTCGGGAGCCGCGCCGTCGAGATGGCCGGCGATGAGGTCCACGCCGGCGACGTCCTCGGCGACGACCTCGCCCTGCCGGCCGGCGGCCACGAGCCACGTCTCCGGGTGGTCGCGGACGGCGTCGGCGACCGCGGCCGCGTTCACCGTCGACCCGACGTAGATGTCCCGGTCGTGGCCGATCCGGGCCATCGCGCGGGTGCCGTTCGAGGAGAGCAACCCCACCGGGCGCCCCGCGACCGGGTAGTCCGCGACGAGCGAGGGCAGCGGCGAGCCGTCGAACCCGTCGACGGACTCACCACCCTGCTCGCCGACGAGGAAGGCGCCCGTCTCGCGCTTGAACCGCCGGGCGGCGTCCGGGTCCGCGAACGGGCGCACGGACTCGGCGCCGGCCTCAAGCAGCCGCACGACGGTGGTCGAGGAGATGATGACGTCCACGACGACGAACGCCGCGTCGGGCGCCGGGTCGGGGAGGTCCTCCTGCCGGTCGACGCGCCGGACGGCGGGGTCGCCTGTCGCTCCCATACGCACTATCGGGTGTTTCCACCCCTAAAGCCACCGCTCGGGGAACGCACCATCGTCAGTCGCCCGGCGGCGTCGGGAGGCCCACCGGCGTCCCCGCGCCGCCGTCGCGATGTCGTCGGTGGGGACGGTGTGCTCAGTAGGGGTCGATAATCCATGAAGGGGCGATACAAACCACGAAAGACCCCCTATATTGAACGAGCAACGGGACCAAGTGAACTATCGCCTCACCTGCGCATGAAGCTGGATATCCTCTCCGTCAGCCCGCCGTCACCCAGCCGGAGGTAGTACGCGTTCCCGCGGTCCTCGTAGTAGTTGTCGACCCGGCGCTCGATCTCGAAGCCGACGTGCTGGTAGAACTCAATCGCGTCCTGGTTCGTGGCGCGGGCGTGGCAGGTGACCGAGGAGTGGTCGTCGGCGACGGCGGCGACGAGCCGTTCGCCGAGCCCCTCACCCTGCCAGTCCGGGTCGATGGCGAGGAAGAGGATGTAGCCGTCGCGGCGCGTGGCGGCGAAGCCGACGAGTTCCTCGTCCGGCCCCGAGGCGACGAGGGCGTACACCGTCGACCGGCGGTAGGCGTCGGTGAAGAAGCCGCGGCGCTGCTTGAGCACGCCGTTCCGAGCGCGGATGCGCTCCTTTAGCTCCCACGCCTCCTCGACGAGGTCGTCGTCGCCCGGGCCGACGACACGGAGCTCCAGATTGACACTCACTATCGGACATATAAGTGGGCGGACCAATATAATTCCACCGCCAACTGGTGCCACGACCGGCGCTCGTGCGGCCCGGGGCCCGGCCGATTCCCGGCGGAACACCGGTTCGCGGGCCCTCTACGGGCCCCGGAGGGTTACCCCCTCGCTCGTGAGGGCCACGCCCGACGGCCGTCGCCGGGAACGGGCGTGTCCACGCCGTCGCGCCGGCCACAACCACTTAGGCATCGCCCGCCGCAGTCGGCACCGATGAGCGCGCTCGACCCCGACGACGCAGAGATCATCGGGCGCCGACGGTCCCCGAGGGAGCTGTTGCGGAAGTCACTGGTCACGGGGGCGGCCATCGTCCTCCCGCTGGCCGTGACGCTGCTGGTGCTCAGCTTCGTCGTCAACTTCCTCTCGAACGCGCTGAGCCCCATCTCACGGACCGCCGTCGCCAGCCTCCCGGTGAACAACGAGGTCATCGTCCAGGCGGTGACGGTGCTGCTCCTGCTACTGTTGATGTTCGTCGTGGGCTTCCTCGCGGAGTACACCGAGAGTGGGGAGTCGCTCGGTGACCGGTTCGACCGGTTCATGGGGACCATCCCGGGCCTCGGCTCCGTCTACACCAGCTTCAACGAGATGTCCGAGCTCCTGCTGGACTCGGATACGGACTCGTTCCAGGAGGTGAAACTGGTCCAGTACCCCGTCGAGGGGTCGTACACCGTCGCGTTCAAGACCGCCGACACGCCCGCGACGCTGGAGTCCGACACCGGCGAGGACGAGATGCTCACCCTGTTCATGCCGATGGCACCCAACCCCGTGATGGGCGGGTTCGTCATCCACGTCTCGACGGACCGCGTCGTCGACACGGACATGACGGTGGAGGAGGGCATCCGGAGTATCGTCACCAGCGGGGTCGCCATCGGCGAGACGAGCCCGGCGATGCGTGGCCTGAGCGAGGAGCAACTGGAGGAGCTCGGTCGCATCCGCCGGGTCGAGGAGGGGAGCCTGCCGGACGGGACCGGCGGCGCGGACGGCGACGGCAAGCGCGAGCAGTACGAGGCCGCCGTTGCACCGGAGTTCTCCGAGACGCCGGCCGACATCGAGCGCCGGACCGACCGGGCACCCGAGGACGCCAGCACCCCCACCGACATCGAACGCGGGAACAGCGCCATCGGCGATACCGAGGGGACGCCCGACGAGTTCAGGCGGGCCGACGAGGGGACCCGTGGCACCACCCCGGAGCCACCCGCACAGCGCACGGGCCACCGGGGGGAGAGCGCCGGTGATGACGGGAGCGGGGACGGCGATGCGGCCGACGAGGCGAGCGACGTGGAACCGGCCGACACCGCGGTCGACGACGCGGAGAACTCGGAGGGACCGTCCCCCACCGACGACGGGGCGCGGACCGAGGGGGACGACACGTGAGTTTCGAACTCCGGGACCACACCGCCGACGTGGCCGTCGCCGCGGAGGGGGGAACGCTCGGCGAGACGTTCGCCGCCGTCGCGGACGGGCTGGCCGCGGCGATATGCGACGAGGCTCCAGAGGGTGGCGACCGATACCCCGTCGGAGTGCACGGCGAGGGCCGGGAGGCGCTTCTCCTCGACTACCTCGACGACCTCATCTACCAGGGCGACATCGAGAGCGTCCTGCCGGTCGGCAACGAGGCGGAGGTGTTCTTCCGGGGCGAGTGGATCCTCCGTGGGAGTTTCAGGGGGGTGCCGCTCTCCAGGGTCGACGTCCGCGAGCTGAAGGCGGTGACATACTCCGAGCTGTCGCTCGACCGGACCGACGACGGGTTCGAAGCGTACGTGCTCTTCGACGTCTGAGGCGGTCATCGAGGCCCGTCCCGGGGTCGACCCCGGCCGCGGCGTTTATACTCCGTGACCGCATATTCGGGGCGATGTTCGTTGGCCACGGGCTGTTGGCGTTCGCGCTCGCCGCGACCCTCGCCCGGCTGTACGGGTGGTCGCCGGCGCGCGCGCTCTCGTTCGGGCTGCTCGCGGGTGCCTTCGGCCTCGCGCCCGACGTGGACATCCTCTACGCGCCGGTCGGCGTCCTCGGGACGAGCGGTCCGCTGGACGCCGCAGCGGGGTTCTGGGCCGCCGGGAACGAGGTCCATCGCGCGGTGACGCACTCGCTGCTCGTCGCGGGCGCGACGAGCCTCGCCGCCGGACTGTGGACCACCGGCCGCCGGGACGGCCGGCTCGCCGCCGGCACCGCCCTCGTCGGCATCGTCACGGTCGTGTTCGCCGCATCGGGGGGACTCGCGGCGGTGGTGGTGACGGTGTTCGGCGTGACCTGTTTCGGCCTCGCACACGTCGGCCGCGACGGACTCGGGTTCACACCGGCCGCCGTCGTCGCCGCGGGGCTCGTCGGCACGTTGAGTCACCCCTTCGGCGACCTGTTCACCGGCGAGCCGCCCGCGCTGCTCTCCCCGGTCGACACGACGCTGCTCGCCTCCCGGATTACCCTCCACCCGGACCCGACGCTCCATCTGCTGGGCACGCTGTTCGCCGAACTCGCAACCGCGTGGCTGGCGGTGCTGGTGGTACTGTGGCTTCGCGACGGCGAGTCGCTCGAACTCGGTGGCCGGCTGTCCGTCGGCACCTCCCGCCGCTTCGACCGGTCGGCCGGACTCGGTCTCGGCTACGCCGGCGCCGCGGCCGTCCTCCCGGCGCCGACGCTGTCCGTGTCGTACCACTTCGTCTTCCCGCTGCTCGCCGTCGGCGTCGCGGTGGCGTCGGTGTCGGTGGTGCGGCGGCTCCGGGACGGCCCGGACTGGATCGAACGGGTGGAAGCGGCGCTGTGCTCCGGGCTCGCCGCCATCACGCTCGCCGCCGGTGCCTACGCGGTCGCCTATCTCGCCCTGGCCTGACTGCCGCGCGGACCCGCCGCCTACACACCCCTGGACCCTATGTGCGCTGGCTTCTGATGGGAGTACGATGGAGACGGAACTGGACCGCTTCGTGGAGGACGAGCGGCTCAACGCGGGTCTGGCGTGGCTGCTCGTCGGGTTCGTACTCGTCGTCGCGGCCGGGAACGCGGCCATCGGTGAGCTCCTGTGGGGCGGCTTCGCGGCCACGGTCGCCGTGCTCGCGCTGGTCCCGCCGGCCCGGTTCCGGACGCCGCTCGCGATGCTCCCCTGGGAGGTGCTCGCGCTCGCGGCGTTCCCGCTCCTCGGTCGGACGTTCACGGTACTCGCGGGCGTGGGGACGGGCGCACTGGCGACGTACCTCGCGGTCGCGGCGCTGGCGCTCATCGTCGCGGTGTATCTCCACGCGTTCACGTCGGTCCGGATGAACGCGGCGTTCGCGGTGCTGTTCGTCGTCGTCACGACGATGGCCGCTGCCGGCGTCTGGGCGGTCGTCCGGTTCGGGCTGGACACGCTGTTCGGGACGGCGTTCCTCCTGGAACCGGGTATCGACGAACACGTTGTCGAGCGGAACGTGATGCTGGAGTTCGTCTACTCGACGGTCGCAGGGCTGGGGGCCGGGCTCGTGTTCGACCGCTACTTCCGCCGGCGCCGGGCCAGCCGCGAGCACCTCCCCGAGGCGGTGGCCTCCGAGCTCCGGGCCGAGGACGAGTCGTTCGAGGGCTACCTCGCCGAGCGGCCCGCCGAATCGCCGCTGGCCGAGGCCCGCGGCCAAGACCGGGGTGAGGACCGGTGAGGCTCCGTGACCGCGTCGGCATCGACGCGGCCGCGCAGGCCCGGGTCGCCTGGGGGATGGAGCTGGTGCTCCTCGGCATCCTCGTCGTCGGCATCTGGGACCGGAACACCGGTATCATCGTCAACACGGCCGTCGGACTGGCGGTGACGCAGCTGGTGCCGCTGCTGGAGCGGGACTACGACATCCCGATGGACCCCGCGCTGACGCTGTGGATCACGGGCGCGGTCTTCCTCCACGCCGTGGGTGTCATCGGCGTGCCCGGCTCGCCGCGGAACCTCTACGCCAGCGTCTGGTGGTACGACCACGTCACCCACGCGCTGTCGGCCTCGGTGGTCGCCGCCGCGGGCTACGCGACCGCACGGGCCATCGACCTCCACACCGAGGAGGTGCGGCTCCCGCCGCGGTTCATGTTCGTGTTCATCCTCCTGGTGACGCTCGCGTTCGGCGTCCTCTGGGAGGTCATCGAGTTCGTCATCGGCGAGATAGCCGCCACCGTCGGCGGGGGGGCCATCCTCACCCAGTACGGCCTGGGCGACTCGATGCTCGACCTGGTCTTCGACAGCCTCGGCGCCGTGGTCGTGGCGGTCTGGGGGACGGCCTACCTGACCGACGTGGCCGGGGCGCTCGCCGACCGGTTGGCGGAGGACCCCGATGACCGCGGCTCCGAGGGCTAAGACCGGCCGAGAGCCGCCACGAGCCCCGTGCCAGCACGCCGACCGCGTGCCCGTCTCGGCACGTATCTTTAATTGGAAGCCCTCGATAGGTGCGCTCGGATATGAGCGTCTACAAGAAGATCGTCCTCATCGGGACCAGCGAGGAGAACTTCGAAGCCGCCGTCGACAACGCGCTCGACCGCGCGGACTACACCATCGAGAACATCCACTGGGCCGAGGTCCAGGACATGGGCGTCGAGATGGCCAGCGTCAGCGGCCGCGAGTACCAGGTCGAGGTCGAGGTCGCCTTCGAGCTGGAGTGACGGGCGGGCTGCAGCCGCCGTCCTCCGTCTCGCCATCGATCCTTCGCGAAAGAGTCGGAAAAACAGATGATTATTCAAAAATACAGGTATATAATGAACATATCACGAGCGTCTGGAGTACGGGGGCTCCGGGGACGACAGACAGCCTCGGTTCCGGAGTTCTCTCCCTCCCGTCGCGTGGTCGGGGCCGGGCCGGGACGGCCGACAGTGCCCCGCTCCACTGGTCACGGGAGATAGCCCCGGTACGATGGACGATTCCCACATCCCCGACGAGACGCTCACCGACATGGTTCACCACCTCCGGCCCGCGTGGAGGGTCCGGGGCCTGGAGCGGGTGGAGGAGGGAGTCAACTCGACGGCCGTCGTCGAAGCCGACACCCTGAAGGGCAGACGGAGGGTGGTACTGAAGCCATCGACGAGCGACCATCCGCTCACCGACGCCCGCGCCAGGGCCGAACCGCAACTCCTCTCCCGCTTCGACCGGGAGAGCGACGTTCCGGTCCCGGCGGTTCTCGGCTCGTGCGCCGAGCGCGAGGGCGTCCCGACCCCGTACTTCCTGATGGAGTACGTCGAGGGGGTCACACACGACCACGCCCGGGCCCCGGAGCTCCCCCGATCAGTTCGGGAGACCGTCTTCCGAGAGGCGGGTCGGAACCTGGCGGCGCTCCAGGACCTCGGGCCACTATCAGCGGTCGGAGACCTCGTCGGCCGTGACGGCGGGGTGTCGGTCCTCGACACGCCGGACTCGCCGAGCTACGACGCGTTCCACGACTGGCTGCTGGACGCCTACGAGGAGGCCCTCGACTTGCTGGAGAACGGCGGCTACTTCCCCGAGCTGACTGAGGACCCGACCCGCTTTGCGGATCTGGTCCCGGAGCTCAGAGCGTACCTCCGGGCGACGGTCCCCGACCTCCCGCCGCCGGCGCCACCGACCTACTGCCACAAGGATTACCGGTACGGGAACCTCGTGGTCGAGCCCGATACCGGCGAGACGCGCGCGGTGCTGGACTGGGCGAACCTCATGTCGGCACCGCCCGCGTTCAACCTCGCCATCGCCGAGTCGAAGCTTCTCAAGCCGGACCTGAACGGGGATGCCGACGCGGCGGCGGGGCGCGCGGGCGAGTTCCGCCGGGCGCTCTGGGACGGATACGCCGCCAGACGCGACGGCTGGACGTTCGACGGGGCGACCCGCGAGCGGATCCGACTGTACCGGCTGGCGTTCCGACTCGACCAGATGGCCTGCCTCCCGCTGTTCGCCGACATCGACCCGACGCTGGACGACCGGGACGCGCGTGCTGCCGAGCACCGCGCGTTCGTCGAGCAGTACATCTGAGCGCGTTCGGTGTCACATCGGCTCTGTGCGGCGAGGTTCGACCTCGGAGGACTGCTGTGGTACGAGGGAGTCGGCCCGCCCTACTGAAGCCCTCATCCGCTCCGGTCGCGCGGCTCGCTTCGCTCGGCTCACTGTGTTCGTGCTTCGGACCTTCCGCCAGGATATCGCCGGATGAGGCTCCGTAGAGCGTGGTGGTTCCTTCGGGCCGAGAGAGGCCCCTTATTCTCCCCCCGCGGTCGCTGGGGGTGGTTCTGGCGCGCGCCCGGGGCGCGGCCTCCGCAGGCAGGCGACCGTGCGCGTCATGCCGATGGCACCAGCAGGGTACTATGACGCGTGGTCGCTCCGACCCGTCCGTTCGGTTGTGCGGGCTGTATACCGCGCCGAAGACACCCGAGCAGAAGAGAGCGGCTAGGTACGAAACGACTCCCCACAGCCACACTCGGAGACGACGTTCGGGTTCTCGACGGTGAACCCCGCGCCCTGCAACCCGCCCTCGAAGTCGAGGACCGAGCCCTCGATGTAGTTCATGCTCGCGGGGTCGACGAACACCCGGAGGTCGTTGTGCTCGTAGACGGTGTCGTCGTCCTCGGGTTCGTCGTCGAAGCGCATCCCGTAGGAGAGGCCCGCACAGCCACCTTGCTGGACGAACAGGCGAAGGCCGGCGACGTCCGTGTCCATGCC